>Ga0070707_100000687_pt1 | contig 33521 bp, 30 predicted proteins | sample KBSK5502metaG_FD_65468 | JGI IMG/M metagenome (GOLD analysis project Ga0070707, IMG submission 65468) | Corn, switchgrass and miscanthus rhizosphere microbial communities from Kellogg Biological Station, Michigan, USA - KBS K5-50-2 metaG | ecosystem: Host-associated > Plants > Roots >... | reverse complement strand
AGAAGCAGCAACGAGTATCCTGGTCTATGGCGAGCTCATCGAGTACATCAAGAGCTTGCACGACTATCCCACCAGGTATATGGGGCGGAGGCGGTCTGCTAGGCGCAATTTATCCGTATTTCCTCACCTACTCCATCCTGGAACGCTCTGCTGAAATCCGCCGTACGCTCCGACCTCCTCACGGCTCTGGACTGATTGGCGATATCGATACGCTTAGTGCCGCCACCGCTCTGGAACGCGCGCCTTTCGGTCGTGACCACAGATGCTGATTATGAACGGGTACCCGGCTTGAAGGTCCGGCGCATCTCGCTCAAACGCGTGTAGGGAGTGTGGAGAGTGGACTGCACCCCATGCACCATTCAAGTGATCATGAGCAGTGCTGACGACCACCTCCCATCGCAGAGGCAAGCACGAGTTGCTGATCCCCTCGCCCCGGCCATCGATCCCTGGCACGCAGAACGACACGCCGGGCTCGCTGCGCGACCTCCAGCTTTAGGGTTGTCTGAGTCCGGCTTCCCTGAGGGCCCGTTCAAGTAAATCGCCGACTCCCAGGGCCGCAGCCCATCGATCGAGGTAGGCGAGATCGAGGTTCGCTCCCTGCCTCTTCAAGATACCGAGCAGGTCATTCCACTGCCGGTCCGATACCCGTCCCCCCATCTCGTACCACTCCAGTTTATTCACGACCATGTTCTCAGGCGAAGCCAGAACAAATTCACGTCCACCTTTCACCAGCGGCTGCCGCTTTACACCGCGTACGGCGTCCCGATCGAAAGCACGCAACTTGGGAAGAAAGACGTCCACCTTCATGAAGGTCTCGTTGGAGATGAGGCTAAACGAGGACCGCCGCCGAATCGCGTCGCGCACCGCGTCTTCATCGATGTAATAGTCCTGATCGAGCAGTTTGACAAAGGAGCGGACGTGAGCAAGTCGCAGGTCTGCCACGATATCCACGTCCTGCGTCGGCCGAAATTCCCCGTACAGTGAACTGGCAACCGATCCTCCGATATGATAGGGAATAGCGAGCTGCTCCATGGCCTCGACAACCTGCGTAAGGGTCCGCACAATGAGGGTGATGTCCATCGCCATCAGCACGCGCTCCTTTCAACAGGGAAATAGATGATCCGGGCTCAGAGCAACACATCTGCCACGGCAAGGCGGCGCAAGCTTCTCTTGGACGATCACGCGTCTCTGAGCCCTGCATCAACCAATGCTCGAGAGAGCAGTTCGGCGACGCCAAGGAATGCTGCCTGCTGTATCAGGAAAGGCAGATCCAGGTCCGTACCCTGGACTTTCATGATCCCCAGCAGGTCGTACCAGAGATCATCGGCCCGCTCGTTGCTTCTCTTGAAGGCCTCCAGCAACAGTAAGATCAGCTGTTCAGGCGAAAGCACCGAGACCGAGGGATCTCCTTCAACGAGGGCAATCTTTCGCGCCTGATGAAACACCTGTCGACCGGTGGCGAGCATCCCAGGGAGTGTGACGGTGATTTTGAGCAGTGATTCCAGATGCACAAGTGTAAAGCAGGTTTTCTGCCGAATGGCTGCCTCTAGCTCTTCCTGATGAAACAAGTACAGGCCACTCAACCGAGTGCAGAAAGAGGGGAGATGCTTCCGGCGAAGATCGGCAACGAAGTCGAGGTGCAGCGTTGCCCGCTGCAGACCGTAGAGCGAGCTCGCGAGCGAGCCAGAGAGCGCGTAGGGAATATCCAGCTCTTCACATAGCTTCGCTAGCGGACGGATCGCTCTCAGGTAATCGGCAGGAGCCGTGACCTGCATAGCATATGCGTGCAGGCTCCAGCGGAGCTCATTGGCCAGGTCCTCCCCGTATTGACGTTCAATGAACAGGAGTCTCGCTTCTTCGTCGCTGGCTTGTGGCTGCAGTTGCCGGACGTACTGGCTTCCCGCTTCAAGCATGGAGGCCGTCCATGCTTGGACAAAGGCAAAGCGCCTGCTCATTGGGGCCTTGCGGATCATCCCAATGAGTACCAGTTCCGCATCCAGGCTCGTATCTGGCGATTGTGTCTTCATCGTTGCTCTTCCTCGGGCCCATTCACCTGTAGAGAGTGTACCGAATACCAGGGAGGAAGTCAAGCGCTCTTTTCTGCATTGCCTCACCACGAATCTTCCGCAGTCGACGCACGAGAGCCACTTCCGTACGTTGTGCAAAGGAGCATGAGCGAAGAGGTGATCTTGGTGCAGAGGTGGCAAATACTTCAAGTGGAGGTGGTTTGGTAAAGCGTCCAAAGGCAGATTGTTCGTGAGGCAATGCACCCTGCAAAAAAAGGAGTCTGTTGGAAATAGACAAAGCGATCTTGCTGCTCTTCAATATACCTCACATCCACCTAAAACCCGCGTTCCACAGTTCGATTACCCATTTTTTCCGAAAAATTGGTTGTGTGGGGAATGAACTGCCTTTGTGAGAGCAGCGAAGACTCCCCATGACGATGCTCTTAACGCTTTCATGACGCCTCCTCCTTAGAGTAGTAGCAGGCAGGACAAGGCACGTCGGCTGAGGAGTGGTCCGAAATCCTGCCGGGTAGGCCTTTGTGGTATACATGCTCCCAGCATTCCTTGAAGCTCATACGCAGTTTGCCTGAGCAAGGGCAGGTGTGGAACGTGTTTGATCTCCTGCTGATTCCTGCACTCATGAGGACGCCTGTCGTCTTCGTCCCCACCCGCCTGCTGTGGATACTCCATCATCGGGCACGTGTCTTTCGCCAGAGAGCGCTCAAGCTAGTAGGCATCCTGTTGCTCGCGGTGCTGGCAAGTTGCTACATTGCCCCGGGCACGCGTCTACCGCGTTCCAGAGTGCCACCAAGGATCGTTCCCCTGCTATCCTTCTCGCCTGACACGCTCTCGCTGCCTGCTTTGAAGAGCAGCGACTGGCCCACCTATCACCACGATAATGCCCGCACCGGCTACCTGCCAAACGAGCCCGATCCAAAACGACTCATCGCTGCCTGGACAGCGAAATTGGACAATGCTGTCTATGCCGAACCGCTGGTCATTGGGGAGCACGTCATCGTTGCCACCGAGGGGGATAGCCTCTACTCCCTTGACGCCCGCACAGGGCGGGTGCAATGGCATACCACCATCGGGCAACCCGTTCCCCTGTCAACGCTGAACTGTGGTGGGAAAATCGATCCCCTTGGGATCACCGGCACGCCTGTCTATGACCCTGCCACCGGGCTGGTCTTTGCGGTTGCAGAGGTCACCGGTCCCGTGCACCTGCTGGTGGGCGTCGATCTGGCCACCGGCAAGCTGCGCATCCGGCGCCAGGTGGATGTGCCGGCAATGGCTCCCCCTCGGGTGTATGAGCAGCGTCCAGCACTGGCCCTCTCCCATGGTATGGTTTATCTCGCCTTTGGTGGGCTCGCCGATGATTGCAGCCCCTATCATGGGACGATCGTCGCCTCGCGGACAGATGCGCAGGGGCCCCTACTCTCCTATCAAGTCCCGACTCAGGATTCAGGGGGCATCTGGGCACCTTCGGGGCCAGCAATAGATCAGCAGGGGCGGGTGTATGTGGCGACGGGCAACGAAGACCACATCAGCGGGAAATGGGATTTGAGTGATGCGGTGCTGCGGCTCTCGCCAACGCTGCAGCTGGAAGATAGTTTTGCCCCCGCCCAGTGGCGGGAGGAAGATACTGGGGATCAAGACCTTGGTTCAATGGGGCCAGCACTGCTGCCGGGCGGCCTCGTCTTCATCGCTGGCAAATCTGGTGATGGCTACCTGCTCCACGCCAACGCCCTGGGTGGAATAGGGGGTCAGGTGGCCACGGTGAAGGTCTGCAATGGCTTGGCCATGGGAGGAGCTGCCTCAGTCGGCTCACAGGTCTTTGTGCCTTGCTCCGACGGCCTGCGACGCGTCCTGGACGCGTCGGGAACCAGGCTGGCGGTTGATTGGCACGCCGATGCACAAATCAATCTGCCGCCCATCGTGGGGGGTCAAACGCTCTACAGCCTTGATCCTGGTGGCATCCTCTATGCGCTCGATAGCGACACCGGCCTGGTGCGTGCACAGCTCTCGCTGGGTGTTGCGCTTCCTCACTTTGCCGCGCCAACGCTCTCCCAGGGACGCATTTTTGTGGGCACGCTACAGGGGGTGAGCGCGGTGACGATCGCATGAGCTTGTGGTCTCCGCGAGAATATGCTCCAGGAGGAGGAACACATTGCTCCCCACTGGAGCGCACGCTCAATGCGCTAGCTCATAGCCCTTGGACGGCGAATGCAGCTCATAACGAGGCACGCACATTCGAGTACGAGCGCCCTGGCAGGACAAAGAAGCTCAGCAGAACCAGTGCGGGAATGCCAAGCAGGGCCACCAGGTACCAGGAAATGCCGACGCGCCAGCGCATGTACGAGCGCAACAGGCGCAAGACCCCCGCGCTCCCTGAAGTCGCGGCGGTACTGCCCCTCTCGGTGGTGGATAATTCGGACTTCTCTGCCAATCGCTTGACAGCACCGGTGACTCCCCTTATCCTTGCTGCTCAAGGAAGCTCTTCATGCTTCCCATTTGGAACAGCGAGGATGATGATGGCGCTTCATGTGTTCGTGTTCGTATTCCTGCTCGTGGTCTGCCTCTTCCTCTCTCTGGCGCTGCTTTGGCGTCTTGACTGGTTCCATCGTCGGCCTTCCTATTCACAAGGACTGGCCAAGCGCACCACGGCGCAACGTCTTCTCAAGCCCCGCTCCCCAGACGATTGCCCCGCCTGTCGTCTCGCCTCCACTGCCTTGTCGGGTGGAGAGCCTGTGCCTGGGCCTGTGCGTCCCTGGCGCGAGGTCAAAAGCCGCCGGGGAGCACCCAAACAGATACACACCGAAGGCTACGCCTGTCCCAATCAGCGGTGCGCGTACTGCGGGATCACCGACGCTCACATTCATGCGCTCGTTGGCGATGGCAAGCATGGTCAATCTGAGCGGATCCAGACGTTCCGTTGTCAGGCTTGCCGCACCACGTTCACCGCTCGACGTCACACCCCCTTGTATCGACTGAAAACCCCCACGCACCAGATCGCCATGGTGCTCTCTGCGCTGGCCGAAGGGCTGGACCTATCTGCGGCCGAACGAGTCTTCGGCTACCGACAAGCCACCATCACCACCTGGCTCACTCGCGCTGGGGAGCACGCTCAGACGTTGCACGAGCGGTCCTTCTGCCATCTCCACCTCCCACACCTGCAGTTGGACGAACTGCGCACCCGGCTCCGCTGCGCCAAACAGGTACTCTGGCTGTGGCTGGCCATCGACCCTTGCACAAAGATTCTACCCGTACTCCACCTGGGTCCCCGCACACAAAACATGGCACATCGGGTCATCCATTCGCTGCGACAACTCTTGGCGCCTGGCTGCCTCCCGCTCTTTACGAGCGACGGGTTAAATCTCTACTTCTATGCGCTCACGGCCCATTTTGGACACTGGCGCCAGATATGTCGCCGAGGGCGCAAAGTCCTCCGGTGGCAGGTGGCGGTGGGCTTGATCTACGGCCAGGTGAAAAAATGCTACCGACGACGCAAGCTGGTTCGGGTGACCCACGTGATGCGCCTGGGGACACAAGCAGAACTCACGTATCCCTTACAGAGGATAGGTCTTTCGGGACGACTGAACACTGCCTTCATCGAGCGGGTCAATCTCACGGTTCGTCACGGAGTAGCAGCTCTGGCACGTCGAACCTGGGCCACTTCCCAACAGGCCTCACAGCTTCTGGCTCACCTCGAGTGGTGGCGAGCCTATTATCACTTTGTGCGCCCTCATGAATCACTGCGAGTGGCGCTCGTGCAACCACAAGAGCGAGGTGGCAACCTGGCGGCGCAACGCTACCGACAACGTACACCTGCGATGGCCGCCGGCAGAACCAACAGACGTTGGACAGCGCGCGAGGTGCTCGCTTGCCCATTGCCGCCAGTTTCCGCTTGAGTGCCTTGCAAGCCTGATGTGGGAGGAGTGCCATATCGCGGGGAGATGGGTGAAGGTGCCAGCAGAAGAACTCGAATGGAGCCTCGCTCCAGGATCAGGGGGCCTGTCCGGACTGCCCACTGAAGAAAAACAGCCTGAAGGAGGTTTGCAGAGGACTGAGCGATTTATCCACCATGTTCAATCACTGCACCATCGTGAGATTTCGCATATTAACACTCGGTCGCTGGCGCCCCTTGCCATGGCCACCTCCCGTTGACCTCTACCTCAAGCGACCAACTGAGGAACGTGCGGATGACGACGACGATGCCGAGCACGCCAACGCTCGCGAATGAAGGCGCGATCGCTATGCTGCGAATGATGTCGGAGGCCACTAATAGCTCCAACCCCACCAGGATGGCCTTTCCCAGACTGCGGCGCAGACCACGAAACGCCACAGCCGTATCCTTTGTCCCGACCAGGGTTTTGCCGGCGAGCAGAAATGCCAGGACCGCACCGATGACGAGCGCCGCGATTCCTGCCAGGTCAATGCCGGTGCTCACAAGGGCGGCCACGTGCTCGGTGGTCATGGTTTGCCTCCTGCAGGGTGCTGCGAGGGCGTCCTTCCCCGTTCGCCCCACACCACACACGTGTCGCCGCCGGCGCGGTCCATCAAGGTCCTACGCGCCTCCACGACGGCGTAACCGAACGCGACCATGGTTCTCACCACTGCCCACCATGTCACGCCGCAACAATCAGGGAGACGCAGACGATGATGGCGCACAGCTCGAGCCCCCCGGCGACCACGATCCCTCTGGTCGGTGACCAGCGAACGTCTCGCCGGGTGATGGCCTCCCCCACGCGCAGATAGCCGCGGAGTGCCACGGCCAGCAGCCCACCCCCGCAGACCACCAGCGCCACGCCAAACGCGGTCGAGAGCGCCGTCACCGACTTCCCGCCCAGCGCGAAACGCGCGACCACGCATCCCAGGCCAACGACGGCGATGCCGGTGCGCGACCACGCCAGCAGCGTGCGCTCGTTCGCCAGGTGAGCCGCGGGCATCAGCACACAGGATAGCGCACGATCTGGGCGATGAGCGCCCCTCGTGGCAGCTCGTCCCGGGGGCGTAATCGCGCCTGGCCAGCAGGTGAGCCAAAAGCTTATCTCCCCTCATTACTGACGATCCAGTTGAACGCCGCGAGCGTGACGATATAGACCAGGGTGCCCGCTGCTGCGGCCGCGAAAAAACCAAGGTATGGGAAGGACACCAATATGGAAATGGCGCTGACGGCGATCGCCGCGACGATCGCGCAGACGTTCAGCGTGGTTGATCGACGGACCTCCAGGCGCGAGGCCGTAGGAGCGGGAGGAATCGAGAGCAATGCGAGTGTCACGTACGCGGTAATCCCGCCAAGCAGAAAGGCGAAAATCTCGCCGACGTTCGGGAACCCATATCGTCCGATGGCGATGGCGCCGGATGACCAGATGGTTAAGGTATAGCCAAACGGAAGGTCCATGGCCGCGACGACCAGGGCCAGGGTTCGGCGGAAGGGGGTAACGTTCCTGCTCATGTGGTGACCCACGTGTTCCTCCTCGGGCGCGGTGCACCGACCTGCAAGAATCCTTCCGACTCAATACCACCGTCCTGCCGGGTGACGAAGAACGCCAAGCCAGTAGGTGTGATGAACGGAGGGGATTCGGGGACCTTCGGCCACCGTTGTCGGCGTCTGCGAGGCGAAACTAATCCTCGCAGACGCGTCGCTATCGTCGATCAGGCAGCTCGGCTCATCGGCTTCCTTACCCCTTGGAATTCGCGCCGGTCGCCGACTCAGACTGGCACGATCGGTGTGTGACGCACCGGGATTTTTGCGAGAACCGACTCGTCGATGTGGAGGTGCGCCCGCACGAGCTCGTGGGGAGTGAGTGCCAACCACTTGCTCAGCGACGCCTCCACCACGCGATCGCTCCGGAACGCCCCGAGGAACCGCAACGTCGTCGTGCCCCGGTTCACGACGTAGTGGCCCATCGGGCGCGGCACGTAGCCGACGTCACCCGCCTGATAATCGAAGGTGCCGGCGTCCCCATTGGCATCGAACACCCCCATCCGCGCCTCTCCCGAGAGGAAGTACAGCCACTCGTCGGCGATCGGGTGCCAGTGCAGCTCGCGCATCCCCCCGGGCTCGATCTCGATCAGGGCCGCGGCAATCGTCTTGGATGCCTTGAACACCCTCGAGTCGGCGATGCGGAAGCTGCCTCCCTTCGTCCGGACCGGCTCCTGGGCGAGCAGGTGGTGGGTGAAGGGCTCGGGGACTGGCCCGGCGCCGGCGATCCGCTCCGTGCTGAGCGGGCCGGGCACCTGCGCTTGGAAGATGTCGAGCTCATGGTCGGGGAGGTTAGCAAAGGCGCTCTCGGGCACCTCGAAGTTCTGGGCGAGAACCTCCCGTGGCGTATGCGCCAACCAGTCCGTGAGCAGGAAGGTCGAGTGCGAGTCGAAGTGGGCGTTGTCGACGACGAGCAGCACCTCGCAGCCGTCGTCGGCGAGGCCCTGGATCGAGTGGGGGAGACCGGCCGGGAAGTACCAGAGGTCACCCTCGCTGACGTCGTCCTGGAAGGTGCGCAGCTCCGGGTCGACGGCGGTGATCCGTGCCCGGCCGGCGAGCACGTAGGCCCACTCGGCCTCCTTGTGATAGTGCATCTCCTGGACCGCGCCGGCCTTGAGGCGCATGTTGACGGCGGCGATCTCGGTGGCGCTGGGCAGCTCGCGGATCGTCGTCTGCCGCGCCCAGCCGCCTTCGCTCAGGTGATTGTGGCTGTCGGCGAAGGACCATCTGAGGTTGGGCAGCGTGCCGTGATCGGTCCGCGGCGGCACGAGCAGATCCGGATCCTGGGCCTCGCGAGGGGGGTTCGTCGGACCTAGGATCGACGCGCCCTGGTTGTCGCGGATTGGCTGGGCCGGAGTCGGGACTCCGGGCTGGGGACGACCTTGAATCATCGAAGCTCCTCCGTCCTGAGATGGATCCCATCTTTACGTAAATCTACTCTTTTAGCTGCTTCAACAAAAGAGTTATCTAAAATGATTGGTTCAGTACTTGTTGATGTAATCACTGGCATCTGTAACTTCTCCAGGCTTTTAGCGAATTGTCGCATCCAAATGAACGCGACAAAGAACGAGCACGCATTCCTGCATAACCTACATGCCGCTGTTGAAAATCGAGTCTTCTAAGAGACTCAGAACAGGGCCTCTGGCCAATACTCACTGTGCCTAGGTAGACAGTGGAAGCTTTTTCAGGGAGTGAAGCTTTTTAGTGTTGATGTATCTAGAATCAGACGCAACAGCTCGCACCAACTGCCTAGCAACGAGAAAGCCTCTCCTCCACTGCCACCAACCATCTCCCGTTTGGACTGACTTGAGTTTACCCTGTCTGACCAGCCACTTGATACTGATTTATTTAACATAAATACATAAAAAAGTCAATAGACTTTATCATTGATTTAGTGAAGGGCTTAAATATTCAATCGTTGTGCTTTTAGTTATGATTGAGTTAGCTATTTAAAACAAGGGCATATGAAGCATAAGAGCTCCTCCAGGCGAAGTGCGTCAAGAGAATGCCTTCATGAACGCGCGCCGCCTACCTCGCCTACCAGGCCCAATCCCAACCATCGCGCCACCAGGGGCAAGATAGTTATATCCAGTTATAAAGCCAAGTAGAAGAAGGCTTTAGCGGTAATACAAAGAATACATGCATGGCTGTGGGTCATGAGAGAGAAAAATAACGAGGAGAAGAGATCATTTTTCACCCTTCCCGTCTGCGAAACTTACTTCTTCTACCTCTCTCATCTACTTATGCATCTTCATATAACTGGGATATAACTATCTTGCCCCTGGTGGCGCGATGGTTGGGATTGGGCCTGGGGTTTGCGGCTGGTAAGAACAGAAAGTTGGAAGAGCGAGTAGGACAAGCGGGTCATGTGAGGTCCTAAAAACAGGAGCAGACATCGATTTGCGAGGTTTTTGGGCGAGGTAGCAGACATCGGTGCTTCTGTTTGTGCTCGCTGTTGGCGTCGTCATGACTGATTCCAAGGTGAGCGGAAGTGGTCCTCCAGTTTTTCTCTGCTCTCGAAGCGGTTTTTGCGAGCGAGAAAGCCCCTTTTCTCCCTCCTCTACCCCTTTTGGGCTACGTTCCTCTTCCGACTTTTTGTTCCTACTGTCCTTAAACCCCTAGTAGCGGATCGCCTTCGCGTTGATCCCGGTCAGACGTGCGACCTGGCTGATGGTGAAGCTCTCAGGCCTCCCTGGTGGTGCTGTGTCACGCAACGATGGTGTCTGCATCTCTCCAGTTCTTCCTCCTGTCTTTAGAAGAACTATACACCTTCCAGTGGTGGGAAGGTCAAGCCCTGGTGAGAGAACTCGGAGAGCAGACCAAGCACACTTGCTCATCTGATGGGGGACACCTCTTTGCAGCCTCCTCTTGCAGGAGGTCACGGAGAAGAAGAGTCGCCAGTTGACCGTTCTCTGCATCCATCGTCCCGATGCACGGACGGTTTCGCGTGAGATCCTGGAATTGGGATGGGTGTTAAGAATCTGGATGATGTCCATCCAGGAACGGGATTCCTAGTCCACTCAGCATACTCAAACAGCCCAGGGCCAAAGCAGACCAGGTAAAGCGCAAGGAGAGTGAGAATAATAACCCTGCGCCGGAGAGCACCAGCGCCGTTGACAGCAGGAGGGCGACGAAGAACCCTCCACGGAGATGATCGGAGAAGACCAGATCGGCAAGGCACCGAAAGAGCCTGTTCGATGCAGCAGGCGAGCGAGTGCTATCGCGAGGCTGCCGCGCGGAGCAGGATACCAGAGCAATGAGGCCGAAGAGGCAGAAGATGATGCCCAAGCAGAGGAATGGGAACCCCATGTTGTCTCCGCAACAGAGTGGGGAAGGAGGGGGAAGGAACCCAGAGAGCAGGTAGAGCGCGACGCAGACGAGCAGCGCTCCCGCAAAGGGAAAACGAAGGGATTGAGCTACTCGATACAGCATGACTCTTCCTCGAAACAACGGACTTCCCCTTGCTACCAGTGACGTCACTTCCCACGAGCTCGTCGAGGGCTGGACAGGACCTCTCAAGCAAGCGAACACGGACAGCCTCACCAGGAAGTGGCCTCGCCTGATTACGTTTTCAGCAGCATTTGTAAGATCCCGGTCAACTGGGTCGGAGTAAAATCCTGATCCAGCAGGGTGCGTTCCCGCCCCTGCTTGTCAATGACATACAGCGCGGTGGTGTGCATGCTGACGGTAGACCAGACCTGCTGCGCGCCGATGGCGTAGGCCTTCCAGACCGGAGCCAGTTGCGCCTGCGTGCCCACCAGGAAATGCCAGGAGGTGGTCATGTGGTGCGCTTGCGAGAAGGTCAGTGCAGCAGCAACGGTATCCCGCTTCGGCTCGACGCTGACCGCCAGCACGCCGACGCGCTGTGCATCCGTGCCCAGATTACGCAAGACGTGGTGCAGCCGCTCGGCGATCAACGGGCACACATCGGGGCAGGGGGTATACAGAAAGGTGAGCACGACCGGCTTGCCCCGGAACTGCGACAGCGATACCGGCTTGCCGAACTGATCGGTCAGGCTGAAGTCGGGCGCGGGAACACCCCCCAGATCGGTTCCCTGCGACCGGCTTGCATCCGTCGAAGCAGTGCTCTTAACCGATTGTCCGTTCGAGACGGTGCGCAGGCTCACCAACGCGATGAGCAGCACCACCAGCAGGGCCAGGACGACAACCGAAAGGCGAGAAGCCAGACGCCAACTCATAACAGTTCCTCAGCTCTCTCATGGAAAAAGAGGTCCACTCCTGTACAGAGTGTGGCGCAGATTCCTGATTGGCGGCTTGCACTCGCTGCGCTATGCCTTGCAGTTCCCTAAATGAGGCAGGACTAAGATCAGACTTATGAAATTACTCTGACATCAAGCCAGAACACCAGTCTCCCGCAGGCCATGATCGTCACCACCACCGAGAACATCCCGGACACCAGGGTGGTGCAGACCCTCGGCCAGGTCTTGAGGTAGGACTAAGATCCTGACCAAAGTGTGCTGGAACGCTTCCACGAGCTTTGCGGCACGGAACGCCTCTGCTCGACTGTTGCCGACCTGGTTCTCGCTTGCGCCAGGCGTCGTCTCCACTCACGGAACCCTCTAGCACCAAACATAGCAGCGCAACGGCATACTCCTAGCTGTGCGCAGCCATGCACTGAGAGGTCAGCAGTGGTCGTGCGAGAAGAGGCTCGGCGCTTTTCCTCTCAAAGCAGGCAAGCCAGCGACCAGGCTCCTTGCAAGCAGGAGCACCTTTATCGTCGCAGTTGTGCCATCTGCCGACAAGACTCTGCACAGCGCCGACACTGCTCAGCGCAGGCTTTGAGCTGGGCATCGGTGCCTCTGCCTACCTGATCACAGGAAACGGCGCACTGGTCGCACACCTCAGCGCAAACATTGCAGATGACTGCGGAGAAGGGGGAACCCCGCAGCATGAAATCTTCGCTGAGCTGGCAGAGCTGGGCGCAGTCCTCTAAGAGCCGCAGAAAATCGGGCGCGACGTAGGGACCACCCTTCTGGATAGAATACTGGATCGTTTGGACACAGATCAGATGACACTCTTTACAGTCCTCAATAGCCCGTTGCATAACTTGATTTGTTGCTTGCATACGTCATCCTCCTTTGTAGATGCGGTAGTGCTACCTAAGCTGACATGAAGGGCCTCACGGGATGCGCAACGAGCTGGATCTCCAGCTGAAGTGCCTTCACAGGCCCGTTCAATGCTCTTGCTTTTTTCTGGCAAGGGTTCAGAACTCTCTCTGCGAGAGGAGTTGCTCACGCATCGGCCTAGTCGGCAGGGTGTGGGGCCACTACCCAGCTGATGCACCTTGCCCTCGCTGATCCCAGTGTAAAAAGGAAGCGTCATGAAAGCGTTATGAGCTGCGTCATGGGCCGTGGCCTCAAACGCTGACCCACCCAGGTGCGAGTACGCGCCCAGACTGGGAAGACTGCCGACCTCGGCCCTCATGTCCTGACAAGCGGCTGGTACCGCAAGGGAAGACTGCAAACATGTGTACCCCATCAGATGAGCAAGTGTGCAGACCAAGTGTGTTCGCTACCCCGTCGCACTAAAGTCAGGGAGCGGGAGCTGTCGTGCCAGTGCGACGATCTTGCCTCGGTTCCGACGCGGTGCCGGTTCCGGTCGGCGCAATGCGAGCAGCCACTCGGTCTCTGAGAGCTGCCAAAGGGCCAGTTGGGGACTACGAAAGGGGGTCTGGATGCGGCGGGCATTCGTCACCTCGGCGATCTGCTCTGACCCTCGCCGGTAGGTCAAGGAATACAGGGCGAGGGCTGTCGTCTGGTATTCGACTTTGAGCGTTTCTTCGTAGACCCACACGGAGACCTCTTCCCCGGCGAGTCCATCTTCCCCAAAGAAGCGCCAGTTGCGGAAGCGAACGTAGCCATGCTTGTCGAGATGGCGCGTAAACTGCGTGGCGTAGAGCACCCGTGAGAGCACCTCTTCTGGGTAGGTGCGTCCCAGCACCCCACGCAAGACCTCGGCGGGGCTGTGCCGCCCGTCCTGGCGCGTGCGATGGGCGTAATGGTGCTCGCTGTTGTAGTGCTTCCACCAGGTCTGGTGGGCCTGCTGGATCTCTGACCAGGTGCGCGCGTTGGAGAACGCGTGGTCGGCGAGCCGTTTTTGGATCGAGAACAGGGTCTCTGCGTAGGATAGGAAGCCAGCGAGTTGCCCTATTGCTAGACCACTTTTCTGACTTCCCTCCCCCAAACTGCACGTGCATCTTTCAATGCATGCAGCTTTCCAGTATCGTCGGATTGTTCCATTCATGAGCGTGATTTTTTTCGTCTCAGTGGACGCCCGTATTGAACGTCCTGGTGACAGGTTCGACACAAGATCAACGTCTTGCGGCATCTGGCAGCCATGATCTTCACCCATCTCGGTTTTTCTCGTCCTGGGTATTTTTCCAGGTCTTTCAATGCCCGAATATGGTAGGGTCGGGAGCGGTTGTCCCTTGTGGGGATCACCCGTCACCCGCCCTCAGAACCGTGCGTGCGGCTTGTCACCGCACACGGCTCGCCCTTTACGTGTTTCTTGAGATACTCTTTGTCAGGGAGTGTGCCCGCATGAAGTTGGTGATGGCAAGTACGACAGAGGATCAGGGTTTTCCTATGGCGGGCTGCCATCATCCGCTGCCAGAGCGCCTTTCCTTTTGCTACATCTTTCAGCTTTCGTACATGATGCACCTCAAATGGCCCTTCCGTTGTTTCACAGTACTCACACTGTCTCCTGTTGAGTCGTTTCATGACTTCGGAGTAGCTGAGGGTCCAGATATATCCGTTGGGTGGGACATCTAGCTGTGGGTTTTGCGGTGCAGGTTTTCTGAGGTCTTTCAGCCGAAAGACACTGATGGAGCGCATCTCTTGCTCTCTTTTCACGGTGAGTCTGAGGCCCCTTTCCGTCCTGAGCTGTTTGGCGACCTTGTTCACACCCGTTTTGTGCTTGTTCGCTAGTGTTTTTAAGAGGCTCGTTTGCCAGATCCATTCCAGCTTGTGTAGGGTCTTTTTCACACCAGTTGCCAGAGCGTAATAGTTCGCCAATCCCCGAAATTCTCCGTTGTAGGCAAGAATGATTTCAGCATCGGTGAGGTTCATCCACTGCGGTTTGTGCGTCGCCTTGCCGGTTATATAGTTTCCGTATCCCTTTTGAGCACAGAATTTTAGCATTTTGTCCTGTGGGATATGAAGCTGGATTTGCTCAGAGAGCGATTTCATCGTCGTGTGGCGCGTGCCACGCTTGACCTTAATGACTCGATTTGCTGAGTATGTTTTCAGCTCATATCCGACGAACGTGATACCCTTTTTACTGTGACGAATATGCGATTTTTCTTCTGCGATGGTCAGCTTGAGGTCTTGCTCGATAAACTGTCGGACTTCTTGCCTGATCTGTTCTGCGTTTGCACGCGAGCCAATGATCCCAATGCAAAAGTCATCCGCATACCGACAGAAATAGAGTCGCCTGTATTCGTCGTCGAAAGGGTCTCCGCTTGGCAGCTTCTTCCGCACCTGTTCAACTCGTCGGATTTCCTCCTGGATGTTCTGAAGTTCTTGTTTTCCCTCCTCCTTTCCCTTCAGGCTATCCCCTTTTCTTCTGAGGCGTGCAATGGCGACACTGTAACGGCGATAGCTGGGGTTATCCTTGCGTATCCTTCCTTGATCGAATCGACGTTTCATGGTGTTCATGAAAGCATCTAATTCGTGTAAGAGGACATTTGCCAGGATCGGGGAGACAATTGAGCCTTGAGGAACACCGCTGTAGGTGGCATGATACTGCCAGTCCTCAAGATAGCCAGCATCCAGCATGGCTTGAATGAGGTCAAGAAAGCGTTTGTCCTCAATTTTCTTCTTCAGTAATTCCATCAACAGGTCGTGTGGAATCGTGTTGAAGTAGTCTCGTAGGTCCATATCCACGAACCATTTCACTGCCGTCCATTGTCGTGCGATCTGCTCTAATGCAGTATGCGGAGATCGTCCTGGTCGGAAGCCGTGCGAATGGTCATCGAAGATCGGTTCATAAATGCGTTCTAAGATGATTCGTACGACCTCTTGGACGAGTTTATCATCCCCAGAAGAGATGCCGAGTGGACGCTTCTTGCCGTTTTTCTTCGGAACATAGGTCCGACGGACGGGATGAAAGTGATAGGTTCCGCTTTTGAGCCGTGCAATCATTGACGCGACCCGTTCTTCGGAGAACCCATCCAGTGTCACTTCATTTACGCCGGGCGTCATTGCTCCAGCGTTGGCATAGATGTTGGCGTAGGCTTCATGCCACAAGAGCGGGTTTTCCAGCAGTCGGAATAACCCGTTGATCCGTTTCCCTTGTTTTGAGATCGTCTCAAGTGCTTCTAATCTCCTAATCACTGTAGCGGTTAGCATCAGCACATCCTCGCTTTCGGGTAATTGGAAGCTGTCGTAAACTCTTCCCCTTCCTCCTGGTAGTGGAGGTTTCGCGGATATTACTATCCACTTATCCTCATGCCAGTATCACAGCTACGTCGTTGTCGTGCGATCTGCGGTACCCATTACAGGCCCACCTTGAGTACTACGGGAAGTCCGTACCCATGCAGAGCTTGCGCTCTGTTCAGGGCATCCCGCCTTTACGGCAGAGTGAGCTATGGCGTGCCCAGGCGTCCCGTTCGTCCCTTATCTCCCTCGTACAAAGGGCCTGCTAGCGTCGATGGATATGCTTTGAGTCCATCAATCCAAGCGTAGACGCTAGTCCTAACGTTTGTAGTCACCTTCCGTTAGGGCCATCGAAAAGGCCAGCGGGACTAGGATTCAAACAGTGTCGTCTTCGCCATACACGCCTTGCACTAACCGCTCAGAGGATTGGTGACTTCCTCTTACGCGGCCTTCTCCACATGCTTTGGTCGCCTTCCTCTTTCGAGGAGAGGGTAAGTGGAGTGTGCAGAGAACCCTCCATCAGTTCTCACACCATCTGGTGCGCTCTATCTCTGCCGCCGAAGCGGCGCACATGGACTTCGATGTGGTCTGTCCGACTCGTCGCGCCACACTGTTCGCATTTTTGAGCGAGCAGCCTCTTTTCGAGTTCGGCTCGCCCCATGGTTTGGTGTGGTGGGTGATCGTTCAGGTTCGCCTTGACATCCCATTGGAGTGAGATGCCGCCCCAGGTCGCTATCAGCGGTTTCTTTCCTGCGCGCGGGATGACCACGCGCAGTCCTCGGTGCGTGGTGCCGTTTTCCTCCCATTCGGCTTTGTATTTGTCGCATATTTTCTGCACCGATGTTTGGTGTTTGTGCGCTAACGTCTTTGTGAGCGACACTTCCATGACCCATTTAAGCAGGTCGAGCGTGTGCAGATTGTAGGCCAGGCGGTAGTATTCGACAATGCCTCGATACTCAAGCTGATAGAGTCCCATGATGGTGAAGTCACTATCATTTTCCAATTCCGGTCGATGCATGACCTTGTTGTCCTTTTTGTACCGATCGCATTTGTCCTTGAGCACCTTTGAGGGGACTCGTAACCCAATCCTTCCATTGACACTTCTGCATCTGGTTCCACGCGCCACATTCTTGGTGCGTTTGGCATTTTTCTGAAGGGTGGTGATCTCGTACCCCAGGAACCGGGCTGCTTGGCTTCTGGCATGCGTGATGAGCGTCTTCGTCTTCGAGAGTTCCAGATGAAGCTCTTCGCGCAGGAAGATTTCCAGTTGCAACTTGATTTCCTCCGCTTCTGATTTGGGGCCGATGAAGCCGATGAGCCAATCATCGGCGTAGCGACAATATCTGAGGCGGCGAAAGTCGGGGTCGTGCGTATCCACTGATGGGAGCTTTTGCGCCTGTTTGCGGTACATGGCGGCTTCTGTCTTCTCTCCTTTCCGGTGGTGCTTTTCGGCTTGTCCCATCAGTTCGCGGTACACAGTATTCCGTTTTCTTCTCTCTCCTTTGGTATATTTTGGGATGAGAGTTGTTTCTACAAACTTGTCCAGCTTGTCCAGGAGGATATTGGAAAGCACGGGGCTGACCACGGAACCCTGTGGAACCCCGCTGAGCGTCCGGTTGAATGTATGGTCGGCGGAGAGATTGCTCTCTCCACCGCCAATTCAGAACTGTGCATGACACTTTCGCGTCACACAGCTCCTCAGTCTATGGTCATTTGGTATTGATACCAGCAGCTTTCATGGCCTTGATATGGACCAGATCTTCGGCTGTTTTCTCATCATGGCAATGTCGATGATAGACCCACTTGTTTGTTATGGTGTCCTTTCCTCCTAACGCAAGAGGAATACTGTGATCGATCTCTAGCACGTCTTCATCCTGAAAGTACAATCCACAGCGGGGGCACATCCCTTTCTGTATCTGCAAGAGTTTTGCTCTTGTGCTGTCCATCAGGGGATGGTGTTTCAGTCGTTGGCTCCAATACACCAGGTTTCCGTCATATGGGCTTGCGGTCCCGCGTACCTTAATATGCCGTTGGATAGCCGTTTGATTATGTCTCCTGAGCTTCAGGAGGCCCATTCCCTCTTCGGTTTGGACTGGTGCGGCAAACACCCATCGTTTGCCGTCTTCACGATGCCAGTATCTCTGGTATATCCATGTTTTTCCTTTGTTATGGTGCCTTTTTCTTCCCCATTCCATCAATTGCACGTACAGATGACTATCACATCGATGAAAAACTTTCTTGGCACAGACAACTTTGTGGTAGTTGCACCACCCCTTAATCACCGGGTTCAGTTTCCCAACGACGGCCTTTTGTGGGGCCGACTTGAGTTTCTTCAGGAGGTGATTGGTCTTCTGGATATGTGTCTTGATGGCTTTTTTGCTTGGCTTGTTGATGGTTTTGTATCCGAGCGGCTGCCCTTTGGTGTCTTTTCCCGTGTGAGTTTTTCCCACATAGAATTGTCTTACCCTGTAGCCTAAAAAGTCAAAGCCGACGTTTCCTTCGTAGGGATTGAGGGTATGCGTGACTCTGGTTTTCTTCGGGTTGAGAACGAGTCCCATGTGTTTCAACCAGTCTGTTATCTTCTGAGTCGCTCTTTCCAACACTTCCTTATCTGGGTGCAGAATGACAAAATCATCGGCATATCGTACTAAGATAGGCTTTATCTCTCTGTACTTCATTCCCTCAGTTATTGCCGTTTCCATACCATGTAAGGCAATGTTGGCAAGTAATGGAGAAATTACTCCTCCTTGTGGCGTTCCCGCTTCAGTCGGTGTGAATACGTCATTGTCAATCACGCCCGCTTTGAGCCATGCTTTGATGATCTGTCTCATCTGTGGGAACGTCTTGAGCTTCTTCAGTAGTTCTTCCTGGTTAATGGCATCGAAACAGCCGGAAATATCGGCATCGAGTACAAATTTGGCTTTGTACCTGAGCGCATTCCAGATGGCTACGATGGCATCATGGGCTGATCGTCCTGGGCGAAACCCATAGCTATTCCCTTCAAAACGTGCTTCCCATTCCGGCTCTAGAGCGCTTTTTACCAATGCCTGCTGTGCCCTTTCAAGCAGCACAGGTATTCCCAGAGGACGAAAGGTGTCCTTTCCTGGCTTTGGTATCCAGACTCTCCTGACTGGTCTGGTTTTGTGTCGCTTCCATTGGTTCGGGTGGATCTGTTGAGCCATGACTAATCGTTGGGCCGGTTGGACCGATTTTACTCCATCTACCCCTGCCGTCTTTTTGCCCTGGTTATCTTGAGTCACCCGGCGAACAGCTAGCAGCCTTGCCGCCTCGGACTTCATCAACAATTTTGGAGTTTTTGTACTGTTCGTGTCTTGCCTTGTTGACTGGCTCGGTATATCCTCTTTTGGATGCGGAAGACGTGTTGCTCCAGCTTGCGCCAGGGAATGGCCTTCCAAGCCTCACTCTCAGGATCAAGCTCCTGCTTGATCTTGGGTGCTTTCCTCTCTTTCATCCTACTTAATCCATACCTTCCATAGATCTGTGTCTACGTCTGCCTATCTCCTGGCTTTCCCAGGAGCATTTGCTTCTTAGACAGTCATTCCACGAGCTGCATTGGTTGGCACCTACTCATGGTATCGACCACCCATGAGAGCAGAACTCGTGGTTACTTCGTTCCAGCTTTCTGTTTTGCGCCGCTTTAGACCCGTACTTTCCACCGAGCACATTTGGATGGGCTGAGTAGGTGCTACTCAGTTTTCAACGGTTATTGGAAAACTAACCGTCCTCATGCCGTTACCTTTTGGTCAAGCCCAATCTGCTTTGGCTTGTTCGGAAGTTACGATGGTTGCTGACGTACATTTGATTTACCAGTCTTGTTAGATTGGCTTCTGGTCATGGCGACTAGCCTATCGGGAGCCTCTCCGTATCAGATTTACCGATCCGCTCTCATGTATCCTGCTTCACCGATTGAAGGCCATTCTCTACGGTGAGGATACGGCTGTCTGCTGCCCATCTAGCAGGTTGGGAATTGCGCCCAACATCAGAAAGTTAGTTGTCAGAGATATTTTCCCTACCGCTCTTCCCCCGTGCTGTCACGGTTTCGAGCGAACGAATCGCACTTTCCAGTCCTCTAGGTAGCCCGCGTCCAGCAACCTTCTCACCAGATTAAGAAATCGCCCATCCTGGATATGTTCGGCGAGTGCCGATAAGATCAGAGCATGATCCAGCCTGTTGAAGCAGTCGGAGATGTCTCCCTCGATGAGCCAGGTGGTGCCGTGCCAGGTGTGGTAGATTTCTTGTAGCGCTGTATGGCATCCCTTTCCAGATCTGAAGCCATGTGAGTGGGTACTGAACCTCGAATCGAAGTAGGCGTCCAGTATCATCCGCATGACCTCTGCGAGCAGTTTGTCGCTCCAGGTGGGTATACCCAATGGGCGCTTTTTCCCGTTTTTCTTTGGTATGTACGCCCGTCGAGCTGGTTGCCATTGGTAGCGTTCATGCCTCACCGCATCGATGATCGCTTTGATTTTTTCCAGTGACATGGCATCGACGGTTTCCTCTGTGGTTCCTGCCGTCATTGCGCCATCATTTCGGTAAATGCGACCATATGCCGTCAGGTAGAGGTAGGGGTTATACAGTTGTCGGTAAATGCGTTGAAGTGGCAAGCCACGCTTGCCGCGTTCACGAAGAAGCCCTAAGAGCACGTCGGTTGTCTGCATTTCGCATGCCTCCTTGTTCTCGGTGCTTCCTGATCCCTTCCCTGTGTGCGGGTATCACGCACACTCTTACCCTCCTTCGAGGGTTGCCCCTTCCCAGGAAGTTCAGGTGGCTGTCTCCTGGTACTATGGGGGTTCCGTCGCCTTGCGTCTCGCGACGTTTAGGCGATCCCGTATTTGCGCCGATGAAACGTGTAGTGTGTTTAGGTGCCCGTTTGTTCTCTGTCGGACTCATTGCCCGCCACACATCGAAAGAGAGTCTCGGACGATTGTGAGATCGTCTATTTTCCCCATCCCTCGTGGCCTGGAGGGTTTTTTCGATGTCGTCATAGTAGGCATGGTATGACGGATGTGGACTACATCATGCGAGAACTAGGGTTTAGCAATTGACCAGCTTCACCATGCACACAGGACTAGCGGACCCGCGTGATACATGCCTTCTCCCGTGTTCCGCGTTAGGAGCATGCTGCTGTCCCCTTTACCTTTCGGTTCCGGGTTAGCTCTTGTCCTAGAGGTCTGACTCTCCCCCTCTCCCATGTTTCATGGGGATTTCATCGGCACCGAGACGGCGCACCCACAGCGTCCATTGCTTGATCTTTGCCCACTCATCGGTGCGCTCTCGGCGAGATCGCTTCGGTCCAGGCATCTCCCCTTGCCTTTCCGAGACAACAATGCGTGTTGCAAGCGTACCGAATCCTTCATAGGTTTGCAAGGATTGGGAGCATTCTTAGCCAGTTTGGGCACTCAACGTTTGCCAGTTTGAATGCCCCAACGGCGTAAAGTCTTCGATGAGGAGGTCTCTACCGTCTTCATTGATGGTGGTAGAACGCAATCCTGCCCTGAGAGATGCAGTGGAGGTGCTCGATCGTAAGCTACAGACGTTGGTGAGCCGCGTGACTGGGGTGGGAGAGCAAGCTGTATGACAACTGTCAACGACTACCCCATGCTCTCCGAGCGCTCCCGAGGATGGCTCAAATACCTGCATCGCAAGGCCACCACGCCCGACGACTGGGACCGAGGGGGCCACCCCTCGCAAATGTGGGACGACAAATCCACTCCTCCGGTGCAGTGTTTTGCCCGCTTCGATCTGCTCGACTCCAGCTATGCGATGGCCCTGATGGCCGATACTACCCCAGCGTGGCGTGAGGTGTATAGCTCCATCCTCGACCAGTTGCTGAGGCGCTACGGGACCTACTGGGGGGCCATCGACTGGCAGACGCAGCTTGGCCACGACCCGCAGCGCGGCACCTATCCGGAGGCCTGGAACCGCCTGTACATCCCAGCTGATCGGGTGGGCCACTACGACGTGCCGGGATGGACCGCCAATGGCATCGAACCGTGGGGACTGTAGATGGACCCGGTTGGGGCCGATGGGAACCTCTTCTACAAAGGGTTTTTCAATCTGCTGCTGGGATTATACCGTTACGTGAGCGGGGACACCAAATGGAGCCGGCCTTTCACGATCATTGGTGATGGAGCCAACACCTTCACCTACACGCACAGCAGCATCAACCACCTCTTGACACGGCAGTGGGCGGCCCGCCGGGAGGGCTGCCACTGCGAGACCACCAAGATCTGGCCCTATTGACTGAGTGCTGCCGGCCTCGGTCTGAGGCTGCACGATCTGCTCTCCCAGACGGACACCCACTGGGTCTTCGACCGCTGGTGGACGTACGCCAAGCAGCACTATGTACGGCTCCCTGATGCAGGACCGCTCCAGTGGACCCCCTGGTACTATGACCCGCTCATTGACTACCTGTGCCTGGGCAGTCCGGCTGCAGGCCATCTGGTGTTCTACCTGTCGCCCCAGCACTACGCTGACGCCCAGCGCCTCTACGATGCGCCTCGTCCCCCCGTGTCCCACAACCCTGACCCGGCAAGCAAGCGTGCGCTGCTCGCCGATCCGCGCAACTTTGCCGTGGACCTGTTGATGGCACGCGAAATGGGGGACGCAGCCCGCTACCAGGCCCTGCACGCCCTGGCCGAGCAGCTCTGTGAGCCGACGTGGGACCGCGAGCGTGGCGAGTTCTCTTACCGCTTCGGCCTCTCCGAGCCGTATCCGCGTGGGCAGGCCAATGCCGTCATGATGGCGGCTGAGGCGGGTTCTAAGCAGGCGTGGTGGCGGATCTTTAACGAGCCGAACCTGCGCAAGTTCGACCAACCGACCGTGTGCGGCGTCGATTTCCCGCGGCTGGGGATCTCCCAGGCGATCTACGATGAGGAAAAAGAGCTCCTGGCGGTGTCGACCTATGCCGCAGACCCCTGGCTGGCCGGCACCGCGACGACCTTCGCGGTGGATCACCTGCCCCAGCCAGCACAGGCGCGTGTGCTGCGTGATGGGCAGGTCTATGAGGGATGGCGGGTCAGCGGCGAGACGAGCATAGAGATCAAGGCGGAGGTGCAAGACCATGCATATCTCGTTATGCGCGCGTGAGGGACAGGAGTACCCAATGATCACATGTACACATCTGCCGGCCAGAACGCGAGAACGAGGAACAATGCTGGATCTGCGTCAAAGCATCCGCACGATTGCCCGAGGTGCATGCGCAGCAAGATCGATCTGTACCAGGCGGATGATGAGCCATTCGCCAGGTGTTGTCAGCCAGCTCAAGTGAAGGGAGAGCTGCGATGCAACTCCCACCTGAAGAACAAGCATGCATGCGTTGCGCATTTCACCAAGCAAGGGAAGCTGTATGATCGCGCTTCCGTCACACCACTCGATCTCGCCCCGTGGAAGCCTCACGCGAGAGCATTGAACGGGAATGTCCAGCCACTTCAGCCGAAGAGACAGCTCGTTGCGCATCCCGTGGGATGAGCCAAGTATTGTGAGAAACGTCACTACTTCATGCTGCACAATCATGAGTTCACAACGCATGATGGCGGTATCAGCCCCCTGTTGAAATCACAAGAAGGCATCCATGAAAGCAGATTCGCGGCGAGGTCTTTCCCAGCCGATTGAAGTGTTCGTTGATGATTCTTCATGCATCCGCGGTGAACCCCTGTAAGGCAGTCACGATGCGCTCGATCTCCTCTTCCTCCAGTTCTGGGTAGAGCGGGATGTGGGTGATCAAGCCCACGACCTCTCTTGCCACCTCCAGCGCCTCCACCCGGCAAGGCAGCTTCCCTGTCCGATACGCTCGCTGATCGGAGACTAACGTGTAGGCTTCGGCCACCTCAATGCCTGCCGCTTTCAAGCAGCGCTCAAACTGCTCTCGCACTGCCGCAGAAGGAGACTGAACGGCATAGCTGAAGAAGACGTGCTGGCGACCCGCAGCGGTGACAGGAGCTCGCACGACCGAGTTAACCAGCGCTGCACTGTAGCGGGACGCAATTGCGCGACGACGCGCGTTCCAAGTCTCCAGTTCAGCCAATTCCAGCAGGCATTCCGCCGCCATGCATTCATCCATGCGTGCTCGCATACCCCAGTCGTCGTGCAGGTAGCGCGCGTGTGCAAAGCGACCCAGATCACGCATGCCCCGCAGTCGATCCGCCACCGTGCGATCTCGTGCTAACAGCCTGGACGATACCGTCACCATCCCACCATCACCCAGACCCCCCATATTCTTGACCCCATTGAGGGAGAAACAGCCCAGATCCCCCATGCTACCCGCATACCAGGCAGAGCCACGAGAGGAGCTGTACGTAGCGCCGTGCGCCTGCGCGGCATCCTCGACGACATAGAGGCCGTAGGTGTCGGCCAGATCCAGCAGAGGGAACATATCGGCCATCTGCCCGTGCAAGTGCACAGGAACCACGGCAATGGTTTTTCGTGTCATGGCCGCCTGCGCCGCGCTGGGATCCATGGTAAGGGTCTGCGGATCGACATCCACAAACACTGGCACCAGTCCGGCATCACTGACAGCGTAGGCGGTCGAGATAAAGGTCAGTGCCGGCACGAGGACCTCGCGTCCGGCTTCCAGGCACAATGCCTCAAAGGCAAGGCGGAGCGCGGAGCTTCCGGAATTCACCGCAATGGCAGACGCCACATGCCAGCGCTCCTCCATCAGCTCTTCCAGTGCGGCCACACGCGGCCCTTGCGTATATTTCCCGCTCGTGATCCCTTGCTCGATCACCTCTTCCAACGCCGCCAGCATACGCCTTTTGCGTTGAACAAAGCGCCGGCCATGTCCCTGGGCCGGGATGACAGTCAATGTCGCTCCAGATGAGGATGGTGAGAGGTACACCATGTGCTTGTCCTTTCCTTGCTAGCGCTCGGCAGCCACGTTCACCTTCGGAAACGAACTGCCGGTCAAACGAAGGCGCTGCCAGGTGAGAGCAGCGCGCGTATGAGCGAGCCGGTAGGCACCCACATAGAAGAGTGCATGTCCGAGCGCAAAGCATCCCAGGCCGAGTACGAAGACCAGTCCGACCATGACCAGGACGTCATCGACGCTTCCAAGCCAGTCAATCATCCATCCGATGAGCGGAGTGATGACCGCAATCAGCATGCCTTCGAACGTCGTCAGCAGGAGCCTGGCACGGGCCTCGCACGCTCGTCCAGAGGCCAGTTGCATCGAGTCCGGCAGTCCTATGCGTCGCCCAAGCAGGAGATGGCGTTGTGCCGATACCACCACTCCCAGACCGGGCCTGAGCCTCGGTAGCAGCATGCCCCACACCGCACCGGCCAGCGTGTACCCCGCCAGGCTCACTGCGAGCCACCAGGGGGTCTGGAGGAACGGCAGACCGAGCGCGGCCAGGCTCGCTACCATCCCGACTGGCATCGCCAACGCAAGCGAGCGCACACGAGACTGCCTGGATAGCGGCAGCAGGCGATCGGGGAAACCGATCACGTTGCGGGCAGCGAATAGGAAACCAGTACCGAGTGCCAGGATGATAAGCTGCCCACCGAGCAGCCAGGCCAGCTTGTCCAGCGTATACGTTGCGGCAAGCCCCGCCGCGAAGGGGGTCGGCACCGCTCCCCAGACACTCCCCAGCATCACTGCGACACCGCTCGCAAGGAGGGTAAGAGGGAGGTACCGCCTGGATGCCTGGGAGCGTTCGCCCAGAGCGTTCCACCACCAGTACCTCGGCAAACGGCGCCGATCCAGTTGCAGCTGCCACCGATCGGTATTCCAGTATCTACCGACCCAGCTCGCAGCCACTCCCTCCTGTAGGGGTAGAGGAGCGCGACTTGAGAGGAAGTAGTCGAGCGCCAACAATGGAAGGCAGCAGGTGAGCGCGATGAGACCGGCAAAGGCGGGAAGCATCCAGGCGACCACGAGTCCGATAGTAAGCCCAACGAGGCTCCGCATCAGCACCGTGCGCTCAGTGGCGGAGGGCCAGGGGCGCTGCTGCGCGAGCCAGGAAGTGCTGCTCGCTCCAAGCACCAAAGCAACCAGTGCCAGCACAACGATGCTCACGAGAGCAGGCGGCACCATGCCCAGGGGCAGATGCCATGACACAAGAGACGGACTGGCCAACCAGAGCAGGGTGCAGGCAAGATAACTGCTTCCCCACGTACGCGGGGCGCTCGACACGCGCATCCCGATGAGCGATCCAAATGTCCAGGCACTCACCAGGCACGCGGGCACGAACGCGTGCGGGCTGACCTGCCAGGCCTGCGCGAGCAGGCGCATCTGTAAGATCGAGATGCCGAGACTCGCGCTCAACCAACAGACAGCGAAGACCCGCCCGCTGACGACGAGATCCATCGTGCGCTGGGCGGTATACATGCTCCTCATCATACGTTGCTCCTTCTTACACACAAAGCAGAGACGGTAATGCATGACTTCCCCTCGTTCAGTGCCTCGGGGTGAGGCGCCTACACCGCCTCCTTGATGGAGTAAAGCAGGAGAGAAGTCCGTCGGGTTTCGGGAGTGATCGCGGTGTCGGGCAGCTTGGATACATCGGTACCCAACGCCGAAGGCACCGCTCGTGGAGCTATGACGAGGTCGCGGTGTCGCAGCCACTCGCGGATCTCCGGACGCAACGGCTCGATCTCCTCGCGAGGGACCGAGCTGTAGGTGCGGCTGGCGTCCACAAAGGCCGTGAAGAGGCCCATTACCCAATGCAAGTGGGTGCTCCACTCCGGGTGAAACTGCGTCGCCACCCACCAGCGGGAAGGAGACAGATCCTCAAACGCCTCAATCACCCCATCGGGAGCCCTGGCGGACACCTCCAGGCCTGGGGCCAGGGTCTCGACCGCCTGGTGGTGCATCGACAGCACGGAGTCGAGCACGGGACGGCCCAGTTCACCTCTGCCTTTCACCGCCAGTGCCAGTCGGCTGTCTGGACGCGCGAGCTGCACGGGATGCGTGACCCAGTTGGAGGAGGAGACCTTGCCCCTGGCGCGGTGGCGCACCAGTGCTGGCCGGTCCTTGGGCCACTGGGCGCGCAGGTCCTGGTACATCGTCCCACCGAGCGCTACGTTCATGAGGTGCATCCCCCGGCAAATGCCCAGCGTGGGGAGGCAGAGCAGCCAGGCGAGGCGCGCCAGGTAGCGCTCCCACACATCCCGCCAGACGTCGGGGTCTTCGGCCTGCGGATGGGGCTGCTGCCCGTACAGGCAGGCATACAGATCGCCCCCTCCGGTGAAGACCAGCCCGTCCAACTCCCGCACCACGGGCCAGAACACGTCAAAGAGCAGTGCGAAGGTGTGGTCGTCGCCGAGGAGCTGCGAGGGATCGTAGCCCTCCAACAAAGGGAGCGCCGGGATGAGGCAGGGAGCGCCTCCCGCCTCCAGGATGGCATGCACCGTGGGCGCATCACCGCCATACACCGGCCACCCGCCATCGCGCAATGTGCCACTGGCAGCCAGGACACCGATGTGTGGCCGCTCACGCCTGGAAGCATCACCTCGCCCCAGTTGTTCACCTACCCACTGCTCCAGCAACTCGCTGACGGGCATGTCCGCAAGCGCCTGTACACCTGTCTGCGCGAGATAAGCCATGGTCTCTCTCCTCCTGAACAGCAAAATAACAACACAGTTTGCTCACTGGAAATAAGCACACAGAGCCTCGCTGCTCTTCTCGCAGTGAGCAGCTTGCGCGATGGAACTTTTACCGGACCATTGCGCAGCACTTGAACAACTGTACCAGAAGACGAGGTGAAAAATCGTCGTTTCCTGTCCGAATTGGGGAGAGACATTGACCGTGTTTTCCCGTCACATCAACCGAACCAGTAGCTACCATTGCTGACGAGTCCATAGCACCTATGGCCGGGAAAACTCGGTCAAAGTGACGGGGGAATTCGGCCAGGACATCACACACAACGGGAGCAATGGAGCGTACAGTTGTCCCAGGCAGTATGTGACGCAGTTTGAAGTGAAGCGTCGCTTCGCTGCCAGGCACAAGGAGCAGGAGCCGCCAACCTGAAGCGAATACATCCATCGTTTTCCGGCCTGCACTAAAGACACGTTGAACTGAGGCCACCATGCCGATGCACAGGTTGCCTTGCTGTTCCTGCCTGCCGCATGTTTGTGGTGAGTCGCAATGAAAAGAACACAGGAGATCACGCCAGCCAAGCGCAAACGCCTGCTCAAGGCCTTTGGGTCGTGCCCGGCAGGCTATACCAACGATGACCTGGAGCGGTTGCTCGACCTGCTCTACGGCATGTTCAGCGACGTCTACACGATGGCCGAACTGCGCCAGATCGTCGTGAGCGATCCCTTTGACCGCTCCGAGCAGCCGCGCCAGCTCAAACTCGTGGAATTGACGGACTGGCTCGAAGCGCTCGTCGCCTGAGACAACTGGTAGTAAGCGCGAAGAGTAGGCAGGTTTTAGGGTGACGGGTGAACAATCGGCGCGAAGAGTGAGCAGCTCAACCATTAACTACTTGAGAAGCTGCTCCCCACCTTGCTTTTCTCCCCAACATGTTGTAAATTGGCCTCCTTTGGGGAGGGAAAGAGGAGCTGTGTAGGCTTGTCGAGACGAGGAACAAGCGGTATCAGTCAGGCTCTTCATCAGAGCGGGCAGGCGGAGCTTCTCTTCTGTTCGCAACGACGCAGAGAAGTTCAGAGGCCAGCACCAGTGCGGTTCCGTTTATATGCCAACAATCTTTGTAATGTGTTCGATGGTTTGCTCTAAGGATGAATCTTGCGGGATAACGATTTCATGCTCATGACCCGTAGGTGAAGCGTATGGATACACCTCTTTCATCTTCTCCTTTGAGATTCTTGGATGAGATTTGGTTTCATGGCGCTTGAGCGTTTCATCCAGGCTCGCATCTAAGTAAAAGAGATAGGTTTCCTCTGGATGCGCACTCAACAGCTTTTCTAAAAAGGGGTCATGTGCCGTAGCGGTGAAATTGCCGTCAAAGATCACGTCGAAACCAAGCTGTAACCCAATCAGAATATCGCTCGCACTCATTTCATATTCCAAGTTGTGATCCTCATGAGGCGGGTTCACAAAACTAAATCGGTAATGATCGAGATCCACTACGACCGTCGGCCTTGTTGTCCGCTTCAGCAAAGCTTGGGCAACGGTACTTTTCCCGACTCCTGAGGGGCCACGAAGGATGATGAGCTTTGTCATGAGGAACTCTCCAGGAGATGAAGTCGCTCTCTGAGTGTGTCACCCCTCGACTTCTGAACGCAATTTACACCTTTCAGAAGAAGTATACGAGATGAGAAGCGGTTTTTCCCAGGGACATCTGTACGAGTGCTCACTCTTCGCACCGAGCGCTCACTCTTCACCCTAAAACTTGTGCACTCTTCGCGCTTTTCCTCTGATCCGGCCTCCTGGTCCGGTAGCCTTTACGCCGTGTCTCCCTCGGCCCGGGCATGCGCGTTGGCAGATGATCGCCCGGACTGTACTTGCGCTTCTGCTCCTGAATATCATCATCATTCATGTGCATGTACAGGCGGACTGTCGAAAGATCCTCGTGCCCCAGCAGCTCCTGGAGCGAAAACGGGTCGTTGCCCAGCTTCATGTAGCGAATGGCGAAGGTGTGGCGGAAGATGTGCGCGCTGATGCGCTTGCCGGTGATCCCGGCGCGCTTACGCAGGCGCGCGAACAGCAGGGTTACCCCGTTCTTGGTGAGCGGGGTGCGCGTTTCCGCCAGAAAGAGGTGGTCCTCGCCCGCGCTGCCCCACTCGGCCAGTTCCTCCTCGTCTGGCCGCTGCTTATCCAGGTAGTACAGCAGATTGCGCAGGCAGTTCTGGCCCAGCGCGACCCGGCGTTCTTTCGACCCCTTGCCCTTGACCGTGAGGACGCCGCGCTTGCGGTCGAAATCTCCCAGGCGCAGACCGCACAGCTCCGAGATGCGGATGCCGGTGTCGTAGAACACCCAGAGGATGGCCCGGTTGCGCATCGCCGCGCGCTCGGCGATCGGTCCGGCTTCGTTGGTCGGGGTGCAGGCGAGCAGGAGCCGTTCGAATTCCTCGGCGTCGATGGTCTGGATGAGCGGCTTGCCGACTTTGGGGAAGACGACGCGATCAAAGGGGTTGCTCCCGATGATCTCGCGGTGTACCAGCCAGTGGAAGAAGGCACGCGCCGAGCGGGCGTAGGTCTGGACGGTACGCTCACTGCGCGGCTTGCCGCGGCTCCCCGGGCTCGTGCGCATCTCGGCGAACCAGCCGCTGATAGCGGGGGCATCGACCTCACCCACCAGGGTGATGCCGCGCACCTTTTCCAGGTACGTCCGCAGGAGCCCCAAAGCGGTGCGGTGCCACTCCAGGGTCTTGGCGCTGTGGTTCCCTCCCGCGTGATCCTGCAGGTAGTCCTCGACGGCGCGGCTGAGAGTCGTACCGGCGCGGCGGGACGCCTGCAAGCGAGGCTTTTCCTGTCCCCGCCTGGGCTTGCCGGTGGCTGTTGCTGCCTTTTCGCTGGCCTGTTGCGCGCGCACCTGGGCCTGCGCGTCGAGCTTGTCGCGCTGCGCGCTGGCGCGGTTGCCGGCGACGTGTTTGCGGCGTCTGAGCGTGGCCTTGCCGATTTCCTTCGGTGGCGGTGTGTTTTTCGGCTCGTTCTCGTTCATGGGTGATTGCCTCCTTTAATAAGGCTTCTTTTGCGCCGGGAGGCAATCGGGCATCGTTCGGGGCAAGAGGCAGGAGGTCGCGTCTGCGCGTAGGCAGGATGTCGCGCGGGTCGGGGCAGGATGTCACGCCCAGGTAGAGGCAGGATGTCGCGTGCGCCGAGACAGGATGTCGCCTGAAAAAGAGGCAGGATGTCGCTGCACGCCTTCTGACACATAAAAACATCGTCCCCTTGCTTGCCCAAACGCTGCCTGGTTGTCGCCAGGCGGCCTATAGCCGGCCTGTACAGAGACGATGTACAATTGGGAGCGGGAGACGGGACTCGAACCCGCGACAGCCTGCTTGGAAGGCAGATCGTCGCGAAATCGCCGCTCGCTTGTGTTCGTCTGGCTTTAGAAGAGCGTTTACTAATCCTATACGTGATCCACGCACATCTGGGGCAGATGGTCAAAGGCTTTTCGCGGCAGATAGTCATGGATCGGTATCTAGAAAAAGTATAGCTGTCCTTTTCGCGAAATGCAAGAGAGGCAGATCGTCTACGACTTGCTGATGCGGCATCGAGGTTCCCCATCTCTTGAGCTAGAAGAGGGGAGATGCAGTCAAGGAAGCGAGGGCCACAGAGCGTCAGGGCCCCTTGGGTCCAGCGTCGACGAGCGCGCGCTCGAGGAGGTCTCGCACCCGCAACGTGTCGGCCCATTGACGGAGATAGGCCAGATCAAGTGCCACCCCCTGCCGTCTCATAATTCCCAGAATGTCATTCCACTGGCGTCCAGAGGAGCGTCCTCCCATGTCAAACCACTCGAGTTTTGTCAGGACAGCATCTTCCGCTGATGCGACTCTTACCGGACGTGCGCCCGCCTCTAAGAGATGGGGTTGGGCGCGGCGTGCTTCTTCCCTGCTAAACGCGCGCCGTTTGAGTGGAATCAGATCCACCTTCAGCATCGTGTTCAAGTGGATCACACCGTAAAGCGTACCATGTCGGAGCGCGGCTTGCCAGGCTTGCTCGTCGACGTAATAGTCACCCTGGAGGGCTTGCACGAGCGAGCGCACCTGAGCGGGTTGAATGTCGGCGATCACGTCCACATCTTGTGATTGTCGGGCCATCCCGTGCAGCGAGCTGGATACCGAGCCGCCGATATAGTACGCGATGCCAAGCTGATCGAACGCATCGACCAGTGGGGTGAGCGCCTCCATCACATCGTGATACAGAGACATCGACGATCTCTTCCTTTCGCTGCTATGTAGCTCGTGCCACCAAAGAAAAAGCGCCGGGGAGTTACTCTGGTTTCCCAGTCTGCCCACGTGCTCAGGGCCGTCTCACTCAGGCATCGTCCAGTCCGGCATCCGCTAGCGCTCGCCGCCAGGTAGCCGTCATGTCGAGCGTCCCAGCCCACTGCTCAAGGAGCACCAGGTCAAGATCCGGTCCCTGCACTTTGAGCATGCCCACGATGTCGTTCCACTCGCCATCGTCTCGCATCCCATCGCTGCGTGAGCGCTCATCGCACTGGTAACGCTGCAACTTCACCAGGAGCATTTCACAGACCGAGGCGACCCGGAAAGGGGGATATCGCTCATCAAGCGTGTAGAGAGCGACTAACCGACGCATAGCGGTATCGAACGCTGCTCCCTGTGGGAGGAGCACATCGACCTTCATCAGGGAGTCCACCTGGATCAAAGGAAACGATGTGCGGGCTCGCACCGCTTCCTGGGCCTCATCCTGATCAAAGACATAGTGGTGCTCGAGCAATGCCAACAACGCGGGAAGCTCGTGTGCAGGGAGGTCAATGACCAGGTCGATATCTTGTGCCAGCTGCTGCATCCCGTGCAGTGAGCTGGCAATCGAGCCGGCGAGATAGTACGGCACGTACAGATGGTCGAAGGCATACAGCGCGGGAAGCAAGGTCGCCATGAGGTCGATGGGCTGTACATGCCAGTACGCGCGCGTCTCCAGCGCCGCCTGCACACGCTGGGCCAAGGCAGCTCCGTAGCGGCACGAGACGATGTGAACGGCTGCCTCTTGCTCGCTAGACTCGCGGTGGCTCTCCCGCCAGACCTGGATGTTCGACCACAACGCACCCTGCGTGAGCGCTTGCACAAGCCGGAACCGCTTGTGCATGGGAGCCTTACGGATCATCTCGATCATGATCCGCTCGGTCTCTGGATGCGTATCGACAGATTGGGGTCTCATCGCTTGCTCCTCTACAGAGAGTGTACGAGCATTGCCCCAGCAAGTCAAGAGGGTGCATACTCCGAATCGTCGGGCGAAACCACTTACGACAGCAGCTATAACCACTCGGGAATCGCCGTGACCGCCTCATCCGGTGATGGCGGCTATGGCGTGGAATACCCGGCAGCCTCACCTTACGTCGTGGCTGTGGGCGGTACCACCCTCAACCTCACGAGCAGCAACACCTACAGCAGTGAGAGCGCCTGGAGTAGCGCCGGTAGAGGCTGCAGTGCATACGAGACCGCTAACTCCTGGCAGACAGCCGTGAGCGACTGGAGTCAGACCGGTTGTGGAACTAAGCGGGGTGTCGCCGATGTCTCCGCCGACGCAGACCCCAATACGGGGGCGCAGTCTACGACTCGACGAGGTACCAGGGGCAGTCCGACTGGTTCCAGGTCGGCGGCACGAGCCTCTCTTCGCCGCTCATTGCCGGCGTCTTTGCGCTTGCCGGTGGCGCCTCCAGCTATGCCAACGCCCAGCAAATTCCCTACACGAGGTTCACGAGCAGCAACTCGCATGACGCGACGACGGGCAGCAACGGGAGTTGTGGCACCATTATGTGCAACGCAACAACAGGGTACGATGGACCAACCGGTTTTGGGACGCCCAATAGTACCGGTGGCTTCTTAGCGTGCTGCTACCTTTCTCGTACTCGAACGTGAGCGAACCCACCCTCAAGCGGTCAGTTCTTCCTGCTTCAACGTCGATAGCCAGCGCACGGGAACCTTTGGATCGGCCCTCCCGTTTCGGTCTCACATCAACTCCCCAGGCATTTTACGTCCGGCGGTAGCCACTCTCCAGGACGACCAGCTTTACGCGTG
>Ga0070707_100000685_pt1 | contig 33590 bp, 28 predicted proteins | sample KBSK5502metaG_FD_65468 | JGI IMG/M metagenome (GOLD analysis project Ga0070707, IMG submission 65468) | Corn, switchgrass and miscanthus rhizosphere microbial communities from Kellogg Biological Station, Michigan, USA - KBS K5-50-2 metaG | ecosystem: Host-associated > Plants > Roots >... | reverse complement strand
AGTCGCCGAAAAAGTTGGGACCTCTTATCTGTTCCAATCATCGGCGCGGCACTCGGCTGGCCGCGATTTCGGCGGGTGGCTCAATCGGCCATGTTCGTGCTGGCGCTCATCGTCATGGCCGATGGCCTGTTTGGTCATCAGATGAGTTCGATGAATCTGGCGGGCGTGCTGCCGTGGACGCACTGGCGCGGGTTGGTGGTGATCTCGCTCCTAGTGGCCGGCAATTTCTTCTGCATGGCCTGCCCTTTCACTCTGGCGCGCGATTGCGGGCGGCGCTGGTTGCCCGCGCGTTGGCGCTGGCCGAAACGGCTGCGTTCCAAATGGCTCGCGGTCGGATTGCTGGCGGTTTACTTGTGGGCCTATGAAGCTTTCAGTCTGTGGGACAGCCCGTGGTGGACGGCCTGGATTGCGATCGGATATTTCGTCGCGTCGTTCTTGATCGACGGCCTGTTCCGAGGCGCGAGCTTTTGTAAATACGTCTGCCCTATCGGTCAGTTCAACTTTGTGCAATCCCTTGTCTCACCGCTCGAGGTGAAGGTTCGCGATCTGGACATCTGCCGGACTTGCACGAGCTACGACTGCATCCGCGGCAACGACGCGCAACGCGGCTGCGAGTTGGCGCTTTTTCAGCCGAAGAAGTCGGGTAATCTGGATTGCACTTTTTGCCTGGACTGCGTTCACGCCTGCCCGCATCAGAACGTGGGAATCATCGCCACCACGCCCGGCAGCCAACTCACGCACAACCGTTACCGCTCCGCCCTCGGCCGTTTGTCGCAGCGGACAGACGTGGCCGTGCTCGTGTTGTTGCTCGTCTTCGGGGCGTTCGTGAACGCCGCCGGGATGATTGGGCCGGTGGCGGTGCTGGAGCGGACGTTGCAGCAACGCTTGGGGCTGGAGTCACCGCTGCCCGTAATCTCAGCGCTGTTCGTGCTGGCTTTGCTCATCGTGCCGTTCTTACTGGTGACGCTGTGCGGCGTCGCTTGGCGTGCACTATCCGGTAGCGCTGTGCGCTGGAGAGAGTTGATCAACAGCTTCGCGCTGACGCTGGCGCCGTTGGGCTTCAGCATGTGGGTGGCGCATCTGGCGTACCACTTTCTGACCGGCGCCGCCGTGGTGATTCCGGTGTCGCAACGCGTGGCGAGCGATCTTGGCAGCTCGCTGCTTGGAAGACCGAATTGGGCAGGCGCAGCGATGCTCTTGCCGCTCGATTGGCTGCCGTCGTTGCAAATCTTACTGCTCGATGGCGGGCTGTTGCTGACGCTCTATGTCGGTTGGCGCGTAGCGCAGCGTTTCTCACCGCGCGCCAGAGGAGCGCTCAGCTTGCTCGCGCCGTGGGCCGGCCTAGCCGTGCTGCTCTACGCGGCGGGCGTGTGGATTGTGTTTCAACCGATGGAGATGCGCGGCACGATGTCCGGAATGCAGGCTTGCCCGATGTCGAGCCGAATGCCAGGGATGCAACATTGATGACGATGAAGAAGCAGCACTTCAAGTTGATCGCCCAACTATGGAGTCACAGTTTGTGGCTGGTGCCCGCGCTGTTAGCGCTCAGTTCGCGGGCGCAGGCAGACGGCGGCCTCGTCGCGCTACATCAAGAGGCCGGCCCATTCATCGTCACTGTGTTCACCGCGCCCAGCCCGCTGCGCGCTGGCCCGGTCGACATCAGCGTACTAGTACAAGATCGTGCGAACGGGCAACCGGTGCTTGATGGAGAGGTGTTTGTGCGGCTTCAGAGGGAAGGCGGAATGACTTTGGGAGCGCGGGCGACGCGAGAAGTGGCGCAGAATAAGCTCCTCTACTCCGCCCTGATGAATTTGCCCGAGGCGGGGCGATGGGAGCTGGAGGTGATGGTCAAACAAGGGAAGGAGGCCGCCAGCGTTCTCGGGCAGGTGTCGGCGGCACCGCCAAGGCCGTTCTTGCTCTCCTACTGGCGAAGTTTGTCGCTGCCACCGGTTGTCACTGCCCTGTTCGCCTTGAAGGAGTGGTTAAAGCGGCGCGCTGCTCGTCGGGAGAACGCAAAACCACGTGACACTTGGGGTACCAGGCAGAAGGCACTTGAAATATTCTGAGGGAGCAATAAAAAAGAAGGGAGCAGCCATCAACAATTTAGACGCATTCCCTAGGCCGGGCGGCCAGGTACTATCCAGAACGGACGGCGCTTGCTTCAGCCTGAAAGCGCTCAACTTTTCGGGAGCTTCACGATCGTGTTGCGCGCATTGCTGCGGCACTGAGCAGACACGGTTTTGGAGTTGGGGACTGGTTGGCGATTCTCCTCCCGAATGAACCCGAGTGCATCGAACTGGTGTATGCGTGCGCCTGGCTGGGGGCGATCGCGGTCCCATTGAACACGCGTCTCTCGGCGATAGAAATCGATCGCGTGCTCGCCGATGCAGGCCCGCGAGGTCTGATTCGCCACTCGTCACTGCCGGTTCCGGCAGTGCAGCTTTCGTGGCAGTTGGTGCTGGACGAGGATACCCTGGACGTCCGGAGCGAGTCCTATCCTGACGCTATTTACGACCCGGAAGCGATCCTAGCTCTCGTCTACACCAGCGGCACAACTGGCTATCCCAAAGGCGTGGTGCTGACTCACGCGAATATCCTGGCGAATATAGACCACGTCAACTACTGGATGCCTTACCGAGAGGATGGTGTGTATCTCCACGCAGCCCCGCTTTTTCACATCGCGGACTTTCCGCTCATGTTCGCGGCACCGGCTTTCGGCGCCTACCAAGTCACGATTCCGAAGTTCAGCCCGCGAAGCTTTTGCGAAGCTGTCGAGCGCGAACACGTCAGTCACAAGTTGCTACCGGCATAGACACCAAGACCTCACTGCCGGCTGTAAGCACTTGCAGTTAAAGGAGATAAAAGAGTAGCGGAGAGTGAGGGATTCGAACCCCCAAGTCCTTTCGGACGCCGGTTTTCAAGACCGGTGCAATACCATTCTGCCAACTCTCCGCACGGCAGGCCAGTTCAATAACGAATGAATCCTAGCACGCCCGCCGGCAGATTTCAAAGCCGTCATTTTGGCCGGCCTCTCATTTGATATTCCGGTGATATTCCGGCTGCCGGAGGCCACGCTTCGGCCCGTGACTCGGCAGCTTGCGACCATCCGCAATCGGTATTACTATGCCCTCGTCCTCGTCTGAAATTTAATCGGGGCCTAAACGCACATCTTTCAAGGTGTATCGGCAGCAACTAGTGTGATGGCTATCAGTGCCTGCCAGCCAGTCGGTCGATCAACGCTGAACGCAAGCGAGCCTTCTTCGGACCGCTCAAGAGGATGAGAGGCTCGTGAGTGTGGAAACAAATAAAAGGAGTAAGTCATGTCAAAGATCGCACGCCGAACATTCATCCAATCACTCAGTGCTGCCATCGCGGCACCCTCCATCGTGTCGGCGCTCAAGCGGCCGAAGCCACTGCCTATTGCCTTCTCGACTCTCGGCTGCCCCAAGTGGGAGTGGAAGAAGATCCTCGAACAGGCTTCACAGTTGGGCTATGCGGCCATCGAGCTGCGCGGCATCCAAGGCGAGATGGACTTGACCAAGCGCCCTGAGTTCAGTGACGCGCGGCTGAAGCAGAGCTTGAAAGACCTGGAGGCGCTCAACCTGCGCATCTCCGACCTCGGCGCTTCGGCCCGCCTCCACGAATTCGAGCCGGCGAAGCGCGCCGCGCAGCTTGACGAGGCGAAGCGGTTCATCGACCTCGCGCACCGGTTGAAGGCGCCTTATGTGCGCGTGTTCGGGAACAACTATGTCAAAGACCAGCCCAAGCAAGCCACTCTCGAGCGGGTCATCGCGGGGCTGCGCGAACTCGGGGAATATGGGAAGGGAAGCGGCGTGGCGGCGATCATCGAGTCGCACGGCGACTTCAATGACTCGCCGACGCTGCTCGAAATCTTGAAGGGCGCGGAGATGCCGACCACTGGCTTGCTCTGGGACGCGCACCACACGGTGGTTGCGGGCAAAGAGCGACCGGCCGATACCTTCAAGCAACTCGGCCGCTACGTCCGCCACACGCACCTCAAGGATTCCAAGCCGGAGGGCAGCGGCGTGCGCTACGTGCTCACGGGGACCGGCACGGTGCCGGTGCGCGAGACGGTGCGGGTGCTGGCCGCGGGCGGCTATCGGGGTTACTATTGCTATGAGTGGGAGAAGGGCTGGCACCCGGAGATCGAAGAACCGGAGGTCGCCTTCCCGCACTTCGCCAAAGTTATTCGCGAGTATTTGGGTGAGGCAGGAGTGACGGCGGAGCGGGTGTAGGCGGCCGTCGGGTAGTTTTGCGCCACCTGGCAGTTGGGGCTGGGAATTCAATCAAGGAGAAGAGCACATGCAGGAAGATAAGATCACACGACGCGAGTTCATCGAGAAGACGTCTCTGACTGTGGCCTCCGCTGCGGCCTTGCCCGCGATCCTGGCCGAGACGGCGGCGGCGGCGGCCAAAGCTAAGTTGCCTCAGCGCGTGCTCGGCCGCACCGGCGCCAAGGTGCCGATCCTCGCCTTCGGGTGCGGCAGCCGCTTCTTGATGTATCAGGACGAAGAGGAGGCGCTGCGCATCCTCAACCACGCGATCGACCTCGGGATCACTTACCTCGATACGGCCATGGATTACGGCAAGGGCCTCAGCGAGACGCGCGTGGGCAAGGTCATGAAGTCGCGCCGCAAGGAGGTCTGGCTCGCGACTAAAGTGACGCCCAGCGCCCGGACGCGCGACGCCGCGTTGCGCGAAGTCGAGCAGAGCCTGAAGCGGTTGCAGACCGACCACGTCGACCTGCTGCACCTCCACAGCCTTACGGACGACGCCGACCTAGCGAAGATCGAGGGTCCTGACGGGGCGCTCGTAGCGCTTTATCAACTGCGCCAACAGAAGGTCGCACGTTTCATCGGCATGACGAGCCACACCGACGGGGCGGTGATGGCCAAGGCGATCGAGCACAACGACCTCGACTGCGTGCAGATGGCGATGAATCCGTCGCGGGCGAATAACTTCGAAGAGTTGGCCCTGCCGGCGGCGAGGGATAAGAACCTGGGAGTGATCTTGATGAAGGTCACAGCCCAAGAGAAGCTGCTCGGCGGCGGCGCGGGCAAGACCGGCATTGACGCGCTCATCCGCTATGCCTTGAGTCTGCCTGTGGCGGCGGCGGTCATCGGGATGCCCAAGCCGGAATTCATCGAGCACAACGTCGCTGTCGCGCGCGAATTCAAGCCGATGACGCCCGGTGAGATGGATCAACTGCGAACCCAGGTGGCGCCCTCGCGGGCCAGCCTGGAGCGATTCTTCATCCACCATCGAGATGGGATCTGGACCTAGAGACTAAAAGCCCTGGGAGCGCACGCGTCTTCTTTGGGCGTGCCGGGGTGGCGCAGGCGGTGGGTGACGTCGACACGGGCAACTCCCGCAAGCCAGCACGCCCAAAGAAAGAAGACGCGTGCGCTCCCAGGGGCGGACGTCGTGTGGTCCGGCCGCCTGAAGACCCGTTGGCAAAGCCTGGGTGGAATTCAAGCGGCCATCGAAAGGAGACTGGCCCGACTAGTTATGGAAAACGCTGCCACGCCGATCGTTCGCTGGGGAGACTGGATCAGCGAGGGCTGGAGGATGTTTGCCGAGCAATGGCAGGCCTGGGTCGTCCATATGCTCGTCTACTTCCTGATCCTGCTGATCCCGATGGTGCCGTTCTATGCGGCGATCATTGCGCTGAATCTCACTGCCGCCCGCGGCCAGGAGCCGCAGCCGCCGGTGGCTCTCTTCCTCTTGGTCCCCGTCCTGATCCTGGTGCTCTTGCTGGCCTCAGCCTACCTGATGGGCGGGTCCTACTATAGCGCCTTCAAACAACTCCGCGGCGAGCGGATCGAACTGCGCGATCTGTTTTCCGGCGGCAGATATTTTCCCCGGATGGTGGGGGCCCTACTGCTCATCGGGGTTCTCGGGATACTGGGCGCCATGCTGTGTGTGATCCCGGCCTTCATTGTGGGCGGGCTGTTCTTCTTCACCCTCCCGCTGATCGTTGACCGCAACCTCGGCGTGCTTGAAGCCATGCGCGCCAGCCGCGAGTTGACGCAGCAGAACCTTTTCATGTTCACGCTCTTTGCTTTCGTCGTCTCGCTGCTCTCCTCGCTCGGGGCCTATGCTTGCTACGTCGGGCTGCTGGTCAGCTACCCGCTGCTGTTTACCATCACGGTCGTCGCTTACCGCGACTGTTTCGGAGTTCCGGGAGCGCGGTCGTTTGCCCTGCCGACCCCGCCGCCGCCACCGAATTACGGGGCGCCGCCGCCTCAATGGCCCGCAGTGTGCCCGAATTGCCAGGCGGCCGTGCCGGCGAATGCCGCCTTCTGCGCCCGTTGTGGCGGCCGGGTGCGCGCATAGTTTGCGATTACCGTCAAAGGAGCTGATGCCATGACCACCATTCTCCGTGACCACTGCCCCCACCTCGGTGAGGCACAATCGCCGACGCTGATCAGCGAAATGTGCGAAGAGTGCGGGGTCTCGAGTCCGACGCGAATCTGTCTCTCGTGCGGCCACATCGGCTGTTGCGACTCGACCAACGGCCATGCGACGGCACACGCGAAGGCCACCGACCATCCGCTCATCCGCTCGCTCCCCCTCTCCGATCACTCCTTCACCTGGTGTTACAAGTGCCAGGCCTATTTAAGTTAGTGATGAGTGATGAGTGATGAGTAAAAAAATTCTCTCACTCATCACTCATCACTCATCACTATTACTATGACGCCTGCCATTGAATTCGACCGCGTGGAGTACCGCCACCCCGGCGGGCCGCCGGTGCTTGAGGGCGTCTCGCTCGCCGTCGAGCCGGGCGAGACGTTGGTCCTCATCGGCCGCAGCGGGATGGGCAAGACGACGATCCTCAAGCTGATCAACCGTCTGCTCCTGCCCACGGCCGGCGCGGTGCGGGTTGAGGGGCGGGCGACTGCCGAGTGGGACCCGATTCGCCTGCGGCGTCACGTCGGCTACGTCCTGCAGGAGATCGGCCTCTTCCCTCACATGACCATCGAGCGCAACATCGCCGTCGTCCCTCGACTCGAAGGCTGGCCGGAGGAACGCATCCGCGGACGCGTGGAGGAACTGCTTGCGCTCGTCGGGTTAGACCCGGCGGTCTTCCGCGGCCGTTACCCGCGTGAGTTATCAGGCGGCCAGCGGCAACGCGTGGGCGTCGCCAGGGCGCTGGCCGCCGACCCGCCGATCATCCTGATGGACGAGCCGTTCGGCGCCCTCGACCCGCTCACGCGACTCGAATTGCAGCGCGAGTTCGCCGGGTTGGCCGAGAGACTCAACAAAACCATCGTCTTCGTCACGCACGACATCCGCGAGGCCTTCACGCTCGCCTCGCGCATCGGGCTCTTTAAAGATGGCCGCCTGGTTGAGTTGGCCGCGCCCGCTCAATTCGCGCGCTCCGATCACCCCGAAGCCAGGGCCTTCAATCAGTCGCTCCGAGACCCCTCAGAGCACGGGACTCAAAACGCAAGTTGACGGGGTGATGAGTTGCGGCCAAGGATCGACTTTGATCCTTTCACGGCTCTCTTCCGCCTGATCATGACCGAATGAATTTCATCGAATTCCTGATCCACAACCGCTCCGAGGTTTGGCAGCTCACCCTCGGGCACTTGCTCCTCGTGCTCATCGCCACGGGCGCGGCGACCGTGATCGGCGTCCCCGTCGGTGTTCTGCTCACGCGCCGGCCGTCGCTCAGCAAACCGGTCTTAGCCGCCGCGAACATTCTGCAGACGATTCCGAGCCTGGCGCTCTTCGGTTTTTTGATCCCGCTGCTCGGCTCTTACGGCATCGGGCGGGTGCCGGCCGTCATCGCGCTCTTCCTCTACTCGCTGCTCCCGATCATCCGCAATACGTTCACGGGCATCAACGGCGTCGACAAAGGCATTCGCGAGGCAGCCCAAGGGATGGGCATGACGGACTGGCAGATGCTCACTCAAGTCGAACTCCCGCTCGCACTCGGCATAATTATCGCGGGCGTGCGCGTGGCCACGGTCATCGCCATCGGCACCGCAACTATTGCGGCAGCCATCGGGGCGGGCGGGCTAGGCATGTATATCTTTCGCGGCCTCCGGATGAACGATAACACCCTGATCCTGGCGGGCGCCGTCCCGGCGGCGCTCATGGCCCTCGCCGCGGACTTCACGCTCGGCTGGATTGAAAAGGCGCTCACACCCGACCGGGTGCCCGCTTCAAGTAGAGCCGGTAGACTCGGCAGGTGGGCGCTGGCCGCGGCCACCGTCTTGATCATCGTCAGCGCCTTTATCTTTTCGGGCACCGGCTCGCTGAGCACGAGTCTCGGCTGGTCGGCCTCGCCCCGCGTGGTGGTGGGATCGAAAGACTTCACGGAGCAGGTCATTCTTGGGGAACTGATCGCGCAGGCGATTGAAGCGAACACCAAGCTAGCCGTCGAGCGGCGCTTCGAACTCGGCGGCGATCTGTGCCATCGCGCCTTGGTCTCCGGCGAGATCGATGCGTATGTGGAATACACCGGCACGGCGTTTACGGCGATCCTCAAACACGAGCCGATCACCGATCCGCGCGAGGTCTACCGGCGAGTCAAACAGGAGTATGCCTCGCGCTTTAAAGCCGAATGGTTCGAACCGCTCGGCTTCAACAACACCTTCGCGATTCTGGTTCGCGGAGACGACGCCCGCCGCTTACATCTCAAGACCATCTCCGAGGCCGCCTCGTATGCGCCGCAATGGCGCGCCGGCTTCGGGCAGGATTTCATGTCGCGCCAGGATGGTTATCCGGGTTTTGCCCGGACCTACGGGCTGAAGTTTGCCGACCAGCCGCGGGAGATGGACCTGGCGCTGAGTTATCGCGCTCTGGCCGGCGGCCAAGTTGATTTGATCGCCGGCAACTCGACCGACGGCTTGATCGATAAGCTCGGCCTCTATCAACTCGACGATGACAAGCGCTACTTCCCGCCTTACGAAGCGGCGCCGGTGGTGCGCCTTGAGATTCTCAACCAGCACCCCGAACTTCGGGCGGTCTTCGGGAGGCTTGCGGGAACTATCTCGGAAAAGGAGATGCGGCAGATGAATTACGAGGCCGATGCCGAGCACCGAGAGATCAAAGCGATAGTGCGCGCCTTTTTTGATCGACACCCGGAGGCTCTCGGCAGTCGCCGGGCACTAAACCCCTGAGTCACTTAATCACCAACTATGAGCGAATATCAGTACTACGAATTTCAAGCCATTGACCGGCGGTTGACCGAAGAGGAACAGAGCCACATCCGCAGCCTGTCTCGGCGGGTGGCGCTGACACCCACCCAAGCGGTGTTTACTTATTCGTTCGGCGACTTCCGCAGCGATCCCCGCAAGGTTCTGGAAGAGTACTTTGACGCCATGCTGTACCTGGCCAATTGGGGAACCAAGCAACTGGCCTTTCGCCTGCCACGGTCCCTCCTGCAGGTCGAGGCGCTGGCTCCTTACTGTTTCCCTCACGCGATTTCGACCTCCGTCACCGGGGATCACGTCATTCTGGATATTCATCTCAACGAGGAAGAGGGCGTGGGTTGGATCGAAGGTGAGGGCTCGCTGTCCTCACTCGTCGGGTTGCGGCAGGACTTACTGTATGGCGACTTCCGGCTTTTGTATCTGGCCTGGCTGAAAGCCGCCCAACTTGAAGAGGGGATGGAAAACGGCGCGGAGCAGCTTGAACCGCCGGTGCCTCCCAACCTGCGGAACCTCTCGGGGCCGCTCCAGAGCTTCGTCGAGCTTTTTGAGATCGATGAAGACCTGATAGCCGCCGCCGCTGAGGCCAGTCCCCAACAGACCGCCGCCGAACTCAGAGTCGAGGAATTGATTGCCAGGTTGTCAGAAGAAGAGCGGAACGATTATCTGATTCGGTTGGCCCGCGGTGAGCCCCATGTGAGTGTCCAGCTTGTGAGCAGGCTGCGTGAGCTTTCCCAGGAAGGTCGGAAGGGAGAGGCGCCAGCGGCTGCTCACCGGCGCACGCTCTCCGAGCTTTTCGCCGCCGCCCGCGAGCGATCAAGACGCAGGCAAGAGCAGCAACGGCAGGAGGCCGAGAGAGCGCGCATCCGCAAACTTGAGGCGCTCGCCGAAAAGGCGCCGGAGTTATGGGTGCAGATCTCAGCGCTGATTGAGAAGAAGCAAACTAAAGCCTACGATGAGGCAGTCGCGATGCTGAAAGAGCTGCATGAGCTGGCGAAGCATCGTGGGCAAGTGGACCGTTTCACATCCAGGGTGAACCAAATCCAGGAAGAGTACCGTAACCGCCCGGCCCTGCTCTCTCGCCTGCGTGATGCCGGCTTGGTGAAGGGCGAAAAGTGAAAAGCAGGCGACCGCTTTCGAGCCGCTTTCCTGATGGCAAGTCGAGAAGGAGAGATTGCCTGACCAGAGGAGCAGGCAGTCACCGGTCAAGATGCCCGGACGATTACTTTACGAGAAAAAGTACTTGACACCAATCCGCTCGGGTGTATGATCACCACTATGAGTTCTCCGCGTCCGCTGCATTCTGATCTCGCCGAGCCGCCTGCGCTCCACGCGCGGGCGATGGATAATCTGCGCTTCATCCGCGAAACGATGGAGAGCGCCTCGTCTTTCACTGCCGTGTCAGGGTGGGGCCAGGTGGCGGTCGGGATGACGGCCCTCGGCGCCGCGCTGATCGCCTCGCGGCAGAAAACCGTTGAGACCTGGCTCGCGGCGTGGCTGGCGACGGCGGTCTTGTCGCTGACCATCTCCGCCTGGACCAGCAGCCGGAAAGCTCGCGCTGCACAGATGTCGCTGCTCTCAGGGCCGGGGCGGAAATTTGCGCTCAGCCTCTCACCGCCGATGTTTGCCGGGGCGCTGCTCACTGCCGTGCTCTATCGCGCCGGATTGGTCGGCGCGCTTCCCGGGCTGTGGCTGCTGCTCTACGGCACGGGCGTCGTCACTGGGGGGGCTTTTTCCGTTAAGATCGTGCCGGTGATGGGCCTATGCTTTATGCTCTTGGGCGCCGTCGCCATCTTCTGCCCGGCGGCCTGGGGAAATATTCTGATGGCCGTCGGTTTTGGTGGATTGCACATCATCTTCGGCATTTTTATCACAAGGAGGCATGGTGGCTAAACAGAGTGCTCTCGCACAAGAGCGGCAACGGAAGGCGCGCGAGGAGGCGCGTGCGCTGAGCAGCGTGCGCGGTCGCGCGGCGGAGCGGGCGCCGGGGCTGGACCGCTTGATCCACGAGCGCATGCGGCTCGGGATTGTGAGCGCGCTGGCCGTCAATGAGTCGATGACCTTCAACGAACTCAAAGAACTGCTGAAGACCACCGACGGCAATATCAGCGTCCACACGCGCAGACTGGAAGAGGCGCAGTACATCGCCTGCACCAAGTCCTTCGACGGCCGGATCCCGAAGACGGAGTACCGCCTGACCGCCGCCGGGCGCCGAGCGCTCGAGCGTTATCTGGATCATATGGAGGCGTTGATCCGCGCCACGCGCGAGCGCTAGCGCGGGAGCGCTTTTTTTTGAGGTTTTACTTTATGCTGCAAAGGTCTTTGCCGCAAACAGGCTCGCCGGGCCTGCACGTCGCGATCATTATGGACGGGAACGGGCGCTGGGCGGCGGCGCGCGGGCGGCCACGCACGGCGGGCCACCGCGCCGGGGCTGAGGCCGTGCGCCGCGTCATTGAGGCCGCGCCCGACTTAGGAATCGGCACGTTGACGCTCTTCGCCTTCTCCTCCGACAACTGGCAGCGCCCCTCGCGTGAGGTCGCCGCGCTCATGCGGCTGTTCCGCATCTACCTGCTGACGGAAGTCGAGACCTGCGTTAAGCACGGCATCCGGATCAGCATCATCGGCCGCCGGGACCGTCTCCCCGCCCCAGTGCGGGCGGCAGTCGAAATGGCCGAGGCGGCGACTATACAGGGGCGTGCGTTGCATCTCCGGATTGCGGTGGACTATTCGGCGCGGGATGCTCTCCTCCGCGCAGCCTCCCGGTTGCGGCCCGGACAAGAGGTGACGCGCGAGGAATTCTCACGCCTCTTGGCGGAAGCGGACTACGCCGGCACGCCGACTCCTGACGTTGATCTCTTCATCCGGACCGGCGGCGAGCAGCGGCTGAGCGACTTCCTGTTGTGGGAGAGCGCGTACGCGGAACTCGTCTTCACCAAGCGGATGTGGCCAGACTTTGACGCCACCGACCTGGCGGCCGCGGTCAAAGAGTTCCACACCCGCGAACGCCGCTTCGGCCGCGTCCCTGAAGCGGCGGCAAGCTGAAGAGGAGGATTCAGGTTGATGAGTCTAGTCGGAAGCGCGGCCTTCATTCTCACCGCCCTTGGGTTGCTGGTGGCAATGGCCGGCCTCGCCTACGCCTTTCTCGCTCGCCGGTTTGACCTTGCCCAGGCAATCTTGAAATGCGTGCTCATCGGATTGGGGGGCTATTTTGGAGCCTTGCTGGCAGTCTCACTCACGAGCAGCGAAAAAGTTCTCGGCCTCAACGAGGAGAAGAAATTCTGCGGCGCCGACTGTGATCTGGCTTTTTCCGTGATCAACGTCACTCAGACCAAAACTCTCGGCCATCAGCCCGACCAGAAGACTGCCGGGGGAATCTTTTATCTAGTCGCCGTCAAGGTCCGCAGTGATGCGGCGAGGGTCACGATGACGCCTGATAGTCCGGCGGCGGTAGTGATTGATGATCAAGGTCGAGAGTATCGCCCCTCACCTGAAGGCCAGCAGGCGCTGGCATCAGTCCAAGGCGAGGACGGGCCATTCGCACGAGCCCTCGCGCCAGGCTCTTCATACACGAAAGACCTCGTCTTCGACCTGCCTTCGGGCGTGAAGAATCCTTGCCTGTTTATTTCTGAAGGCGGCTGGATGACCCGGCTGATCATTGGGGATGAAAACAGTTTCTTCCACCGGAAGACGAAAATTCGGCTGGCGCCACCGGGTGATCGGGGCGCACCGGGACTTTAACTGACATTTGAGAAGGGAAGTACATCATGCTCGAACTGGCGAAGAGGGCGGAAAGAAGTGGGGCTGCGATGAAGACCTATCATCACTCGATCCATCTTCAGACGGCAGCCTATTTGCAGTTTATCGACTTGACGGAACGGATTACTGAGTTAGTCGAAAGGGCCGCGGTCCGAAATGGCCTGGTGAATATCCAGACCCGGCATACGACCACGGCCATCATCGTCAATGAACATGAGCCGCTGCTGCTCGAAGATATGAAAAAGCTGCTGGAGCGCGTCGCCCCGCGGGACTCGGAGTACCAACACAACAACTTCGCCATCCGCACCGTCAACCTTGATCCGCAAGAGAGTGACAACGGACACGCTCATTGCCAGGCGATGTTTCTGGGGACTTCAGAAACTCTGAACATCCTGAACGGCCGGCTCCAGCTCGGGCGGTGGCAGCGCGTCTTCTTCATCGAACTCGACCGGGCCAGGGAGCGGACGGTCTCCGTCATGATCTTGGGAGAGGGAGAGTAGCCCTCGCAAAGAGGAAATCACAGCGCCGCCGTTCTGAGTCTGGTTGTAGTGTGCCCAACCGAAGGGGAACAAGGAGCACTTCAATGAAAGTGAAAATGATCTTGCCCGCGCTGACGGAAGCTAAAAGCCCTTTTTGGCGGCCGATCAAGTATTCACTCTTCCCGCCGCTCGGCTTGGCCACGCTCGCCGGCTACTTGAGCGATGATGATGAGGTCACTCTGCAAGACGAGCACGTGGAAGCGCTCGAGTTGAGCGATGAGCCGGACCTGGTCGTGATCCAGGTCTACATCACTTCGGCCTATCGGGCCTACGCGCTGGCCGATCATTACCGGGGCAAGGGCGCGCACGTAGCCCTGGGCGGGCTGCACGTCACATCGCTGCCGGAAGAGGCGGCGCGCCATGCTGACACGATCTTCCTCGGACCGGGCGAGGACACGTGGCCGGCATTTCTCAAGGATTATCGCGCGGGGCGGCCCGGCAAGGTATACCGGTCTCAACTGCGCACCCTGATCGGGCTGCCCAAGATCCGCCGCGACTTGATCAAGCGGCACCTCTACCTCGTGCCCAACTCGATTGTCGTGTCGCGCGGCTGCCCGCACACCTGCGACTTCTGCTACAAAGAAGCCTTCTTCGAAGGGGGCAAATCTTTCTACACCCAGACGGTCGATGACGCGCTGGCCGAGATCGAGCGGCTGCCGGGGCGGCATCTGTACTTCCTGGACGATCATCTTTTCGGCAACGCCCGCTTCGCCGCGGCGCTGTTTGACGGCCTGAAAAGTATGGGCCGGCTGTGGCAGGCCGCCGGCACCGTCAAATCGGCGCTCGCGCCCGAGCTGCTGGAGAAGGCGGCGGCGGCCGGGCTCCGTAGTCTCTTTGTCGGCTTCGAGACGCTCAATCCGGCCAATCTGCGCGAGCAGCATAAATATCAAAATCTCAACCGCGACTACACGGCCGCCATCCGCCGCCTGCACGATTTAGGCGTCATGGTCAACGGCAGTTTCGTCTTCGGCATGGACGACGACGATGAGACGGTCTTCGAGCGCACGGTGGAGTGGGCGATCAAGCAGGGGCTTGAGACCGCGACCTTTCACATTCTCACTCCCTATCCAGGCACGGCCTTGTATCAAAGGATGGCGGCGCAAGGGCGGATCACGAGCGATCACTGGGACCTCTTCGATACTCGTCACGTCGTCTTCCGCCCCGCGAGAATGGCGGCGGAAGTCTTGGAGGCGGGTTATTGGCGCGCCTACCGCGACTTCTATCGCTGGGGTTCGATCTTCAAAGGCGCGTGGGTGAAGGATGGCTGGGTCGAGCGGCTGCGGCACGTGGGTTACGCCGGCGGGTGGAAGAAGTTCGAGCCGATCTGGGACTGGGCGATCAGGGCCAAGCGGGTAGCTTACTTGCTCCCAGTATTGGAGACTATTCTCACCGGCTTCGGCCGCCATCCTTCGCGGCAGGCGACTGGCATAACGCTGGGAAATGACGCGGCGAGTTCGGAGCCGGAGTTCTTGACGCTGCCGTCGTCGTCAAGCTCGCTCCGGCGAAGCGCCATGTCATCCCCGTCCGACACGCAGCTCAATTAGCTTGCAACCTGAGAGCGACTGCTGTCGTTTAGTCCGCTGTGGGGAATAAGCCAGCCGTTCGGAGCGCCAGCGCAGCGCAAAGGCTTGGCAGCGGACCCAATCACACGCGGACAATTAATTTCCCCGCCTGTTAATCATTTGCCGGAAGGATCGTTGTTACCAGTGAAGTCTAAATCGAGACACGCCACCTGGGTACAGTACGGGGAGCGTCAGCGACCTGAGCCTTGGCAATGGGCGCCATCCGTGAGGTTCAGGTCGCTGACGCTCCCCGTACTGTACCAGCGTCTGTCCCGATCTCGTGTGGTTCGATTTAGGTGAAGGGAGAACCTGTGCAAGCCGTTTCCTGGCCAAATAGAAAACACCGCCACACTCACGCCCCGCCCCGGTCATTGGCCGGGAGACGTATTTCAGCTTACGGGGCGATCCGAAGCCTCTATTCTTTCTATCTCGACGCCGCGAAGATCGCCTTGCAATCGATCTTCGCCCACAAGCTGCGCGCCTTTTTGACCCTGATCGGGATTATCATCGGCGTGGCGTCGGTCGTGGTAGTGGGCGCTTCGATCAGCGGCCTCAATTCCTACGTGCTGGAGCGGGTCTCGAAGGTGCTCGGCGCCAACCACTTTATGATCGCCCGGTTCCCGCGCATGGGTCGGCTGACGGAAGATCAGCGGGTGAAGATCGAGCGGCGGAACAAGAATCTGACTTGGGATGACCTGGAGTGGCTGCAACGTCAGTGCGCTTCCTGCGCCGAAGTCGGGGCGGCGGCCTTCGCCCAGGTGAACATGAAGGAGAACGGGCGCGAGTTGTTCGGCACGCGCATCCAGGGCGTGACCTCGAGCATGGCCGAGATCGAGGACAAGACCATCGCCGAGGGACGCTTCCTCTCGCCGAATGAGGTCGAGCATGCGGCGGCGGTCTGCGTCATCGGCATGGATTTGCGCGAGAAGTTTTTCTCCGGCCGCGACCCCATCGGCCAGACGGTCAAGATTCGTGAGATGCCGCTGCGAATCGTGGGCGTGGAGGAGAAACGCGGCACGATGTTCGGCGACTCGCTCGACAACCACGCCTACATCCCGCTCACCACCTTCGGCCGAATGTTCGGCCGCCGCCAGAGTATCCAATTGCACGGCAAAGCCGGGAGCCGCGAGCAGTTCGCCGCCACCCTCGAAGAAGCCCGCCTGGCCATGCGCAACCGCCGCAAGCTGACCGGGGATGACGAGGACAATTTCGGCCTGTTCAACGTCGAGGAAATCAACAATGATGTGGATCAATTCACCGGCAAGATCGCCCTGGTGGTGACGCCGATCACGCTCATCTCGCTCATCGTCGGCGGCATCGTGGTCATGAACATCATGCTGGTTTCAGTCACCGAGCGCACTTTTGAAATCGGCTTGCGCAAAGCCGTCGGCGCGAGACGCAAGCAAATCCTGATGCAATTTCTGATCGAATCATCGTTGCTCTCGGCGGTCGGCGGAGTGCTGGGCTTGCTACTCGCCGCCGGCATCTCCACGCTCATTCGCGCCACGACTCCGATTCCGATGACGATCACGCTCACCTACATTTTGCTCTCGATCCTGTTTTCAGGCGGCATCGGGATGATCTTCGGGATTTATCCGGCGTACAAAGCGTCGCGGCTGGATCCGATCGTGGCGCTGGGCAAGAATTGAGGGGGAGAGCATGAGCCTGCTGAAATGGATTCCGACGGAAATCGTCGTCATGGCGCTCGGCACGGTCCGCGCCCACAAGTTCCGCAGCTTTCTCACCGTCCTCGGCATCGTCATTGGCGTGGCCACCGTGATCGCGATCGCCTCGATCCTGACGGGGCTGCGGAGTAGCATCGTGAGCATGGTCGAGGAGTACGGCACCAACAATATCTACGCTTTTCACCTCTCGACCGGCCCGCGCTTCGGCGACCGTGACCGCAGCGAGTACATGCGCAAACCGCTCAAGCCGGCAGACGGCGAGGCAATCCGCGCGCAGGCGGACGCCATCGAAGAGATCGCCAACCAGGCTTTCATCTGGCGCATTGACCGCACGATGAAATCTCATGGCGCGGTCTACAAACAAGCCGACCTACAAGGCGTCTCACCGAGCTATGCCAAAGTCGCCAACATCTCCTTGCAAGAAGGCCGCTTCATCAGCGAGATTGACGAGGAGCACCGGCGCAACGTGATGGTGATCGGCGTCAACGTCGTCGAAGCGCTCTTCCCGCATCAGGGTCAGATCGCCGGCTCGCAGGTCGAAATGGCCGGCAAGACCTTCGACGTCATCGGCGTGCTGGAGAAGCGCAAGAGCGGATTTTTCGGCGAGAACGAGGAAGACAATATCGTCTTCATTCCCTACGAGACGGCGCGCAAGCTCTCGCCGCGGAGTGACTTCTTGATGCTCAATATGCGTGCCAAGTCGGGGCGGATGCGCGAGGCGCTCGATCAAGTCGAGCAGATTCTGCGCCGCCAGCGCGGGGTCAAATTCAACGAGCCGGACAATTTTGACCTCACGACGGCGGACCGGATCATCGAACAGTTCGACGGCATCACCAAGTACGTGGGCCTCTTCGCGATTGCGATCTCCGGGGTCGGCTTGCTCGTCGGCGGCATCGGCGTGATGAACATCATGCTCGTCTCGGTGACTGAGCGCACGCGCGAGATCGGCGTCCGCAAAGCCATCGGCGCGCGGCGTAAAGACATCACGACCCAATTCCTCTTCGAGGCCATGACGCTCACCTTCCTGGGCGGCATTCTGGGCGTCGTGCTCGCAGTGGCGGTCAGCTTCATCGTCATGTTTTTCATTCCAGCCCTCCCGGCCTCAATCCCGCTCTGGGCGATTATCGCCGGCTTGGTAGTCTCGACGGCCATCGGGTTGATCTTCGGCGTCTGGCCGGCGAGGAAGGCTTCGCGCCTCGACCCGATCGAGTGCCTGCGCTACGAATAATCACTCGCCACCCAGACTCCGTTGTTACTCCTCGCGCCCAGATTTCTTCAAAGGCTGCCCATCAGCGGACCTCCTTCTGAGGCTGCCATCTCTTTCTAGTTACTTACATGGTATAGCCGTCTGGCTCATCAGCCGAAATAATCGACGGCTCTCCGGTCTCGCTGTCAAAGGCCACCTCGGCCAGGGCGATGTGATGGGACCACCCTTCGGCAGCCGGCCGGCCCGCCTCACACTGCCGTAAGAATTGCTCTTCCGCTTCCTCCGGTGAGGCGGCGGAGATGACGCCGGGCGTGTGAGAAAAGACGCCTAACCCTTTTTTGTAGGCGAGGAGTGATCCGACAAAAATCCCCATGCTTTCCCCTCCTTCCCGCCAGTGCCCTTCACTGATGTGGCGCTCGACCAGGGCAAGGCATTCAAGCGGACACTCAGGATTCTGCTGGGACTGCCCGCCGAGGCTCTAAAATAAGATCAGCCACCGCTATCTGTTCCCTTTACATCGAACTCACGTCCCGTTATCTCAGAAACCAGCGCGCTATGGCCGCACCGATAGCCTTTCTTTTGCCTCCTTAATTCGCCTCTCAAGCGACGGCTTCGCGTCTGTGTTCAGGCTGAGGCAGCGCTCGAAGTCTCTCTCAGCTTCGGCCTCCTGGCCTTGGAGCAGCCGAACTATCCCCCGATTGAGGTAGGCTTCAGTGAGACGCGAATCCAACTCGAGGGCCTGGTCAAAATCAGCCCTGGCCCCTTCCAAATCCCCTTTGAGTTTTCGGGCCACACCGCGGTTGCAGTAAGGGGCGGCGTAGTTCGGGCCGAACCGGATCGCGCTGTGATAATCGGCGATGGCCCCCTCGATGTCTCCCTTCGCCCGCCGGGCGTTGCCGCGGTTGTTATAGCCTTCGGCGAAGCGTGGGTTGAGCTTGATCGCCTGGTCGAAGTCAGCGATGGCCCCGTCCAGATCACCTCTGTTTTTTCGGGCGTGGCCGCGGTTATTGTAAGCTTCGACGAAGGAGGGTTTGAGCTCGAGGGCGGCGTCGAAGTCGGCCACTGCCCCGTCCAAGTCACCTTTATCTTTCCGGGCGACGCCGCGGTTGTAGAAGGCGTCGGCGAGCCGCGGGTTCAGTTCAACGGCCTTGCTGTAATCGGCAATGGCCCCCTCCAGGTCACCTTTATCGTAGCGGGCAATGCCGCGGTTGCTGTAGGCTAGAGCGTATTGAGGATCAAAGATGAGGGCGAGGTTGTAATCGGCAATGGCCTGATCAAGCTCGCCCTTCATCTGCCATTCGACGCCGCGCGCGCAGTAAGAGGCGGCTGAGGCCGTGCGAGAAGTCTGCGCCTGAGCCGCCGAGGCAACAAGGATGAAAGACAGAACCATCAATTGGAAGACGAGGAAATAATGTCGGTTGATGAGCATGAGCAGTCCCTCCTGTGTCTGCCGTTGCCAGGATCGGTTTCTCATTGCCGGCGATAAGACAGCGAGAAGATCACGCTGTTCATCCTGGCTCTCGCTTTTTGGCTGGATCGCTTTAGTTAGCTGGGCGCGCTAGAGCGACAAACTAAGCTTCCAGTGCCGTCAAAGTTTTGGGTTGCCAAGCAAACCCGAGGGCTGGTTGATCGGTTGCTTGTAGCGCTGCCGGAGCTCTCACCGGGGGGGTACTCTTGAGCTATTGGTCACTACAGCGAGACAAATCATAGCATTGAGATCGTGGATTGCAACTATCTTTCCCGGATTAACTCATTGCCCCAGAGCAGCTTAGATCGCCGACCCCACTAGATCACGTGGCTTAATTTTCAGACCTACTAGATCAGGTGGTTTTCTCTGAGTGTTAGGGATGTGTTATGAGAGTGTAAATTTTGAAGTTTGAGCGGGAATTTTGAGCCTCAAGCTTTGGGCGGGCGATGAAGAGCTGCTGAAAGGAAGCTGCGCGGCGGAGCTCCCAGTTCCATTGCAGCGAGCGCCACGGCCAGCGAGTTTGTTAGCTTAAGCTGTCCGCCGTTTTGATCAGGCGATAGCCGATATTGACCATCGGCACGATGTCGAGGCTGTAGGGCGCAAGCTTCCGTCGGATGTTAGCGACGTGGACTTTGAGGGCGGAGCTATTGTACCCGGCCTTCGCCTCCCAGACATCACCCCAGAGGTCCGCATGATTGACCGGACGTCCGAAATCGCGAGCCAACCGCGAGAGAATCAAGAATTCGGTGCGCGACAGGTTGTAGAGAGGCTGGCCCCCGCACTCGACGTAGTATTTGTCGTGCTCGACGCGCAGGTAGCCGTCGTCATAAACGTCGGCCTCCTGGCGGTCGGCTTTCTCCTTCCCCCATATTCCTTCATGCATTGCCAGTCCTGAAGGCTCCCGGTCGATGATCAAAAAGCGAGGCCGCCCGCAGTCCAAGCTCCGGGCAGCCTCGCCTCAGCGTCAGGCTAGAAGTTGAAGCGGAGGGCGAACTGGATCTGCCGGTTTGCGCCGAGTCCGACGGTGCGTTCGACCGTGCGGCTGACGATGCCGAACGTCCCAGCCAGCGCAGTCGTGAAGGGCTGCCCCGGCTGGAGCGTGGTGCCGCCGCCATAAGTGTTGGGCAGCGTCGCGGGCGGGTTGGCGAAGTTCGTCACGTTAAAGAGATTGAAAATCTCGGTGCGGAACTCGATGTTCGCCCGTTCGGTGATGGCAAACTTCTTGGCCAGGATCAGATCCTGTTGGAAGAAGTTCGGTCCATGCAGTTGGTTGCGCACCAGGTTGCCATACGTGCCCGGCTTCGGAATGGCGAAGGCCGCCGGGTTGAGAATCGTGCGATCCTGATTGAGGAACGGATTGATACCTGAAATCAGGTCGGGGCGACGCACGTTGCGCGAAGCCCCGCCACCCGGCGTGTTGATGACGGCTGTGCGACCCGCCGCTGGCGTGCCGTACACGATGCCCGCCGCATCCACGTAGACCACATCGGGACGTACGATGCGCACGTCAATCGGCAAGCCGCTCCGGGCGTTGAAAATCGTGCCGACTTCCCAGCCACTGAGCAGCGTTTTGCTCACGCCGCTCAGATTCCTGCCGAAGGGCAGCGCGTAGACGGCGCTGACATTGAAGGTGTGGCGCACGTCGAAGTTGTTATAGCCGTTGTCATAGTCGAAGTCCGCCGTCTGGCGCGCAATATTCCCCGCCGTCAACGCCTCGTTCGAGCCGGCGGTGTTGCCGTAGCTGCGTCCGAAGGCGTACTGCGCGTTGAGCGTGACTCCACTGTTGAAGCGCCGCCCGAGCGTCAGCATGAGCGCGTTATAGCTGTCGTGACCGCCGCTGCGTTTATAGTCCACTTCGGCGAACGGGTTCTGCACCGTCGGGTTCTTGCCCGCGCCGTTGTCGGTCACGATCGAGAATTCGCGAATCACGATCGCGTTCTGCGTCGGGTCGACGTTGGTGAGCACCCGCGCGATCTGATTGGCCACGCTGCGCAGGAAGAGGTTGCGCCCCTGGCTGCCGACGTAAGCCGCCGTCAAGGCCAGTTTGTAGGGCAACTCCTGCTGCACCGAGACGGTGTAGGAAAAGACGCGTTCGGGGATGCTGTAATTCAGCAAGTCGTAAGCGCGCGGCTGATACGACCGGTTATTCGGATTACTGGTGAAGTTGGCAACGATCTGCGGGATGTTGGCCGGGAAGGCGTTGCTGACGTTGCTCAAGGTCGAGCTGATGCGATCTGATTCAATCGGCTGAATCTGATCTTCAGTCTGTCCCGGCCCGTAGTTGATGCCGAAGCCCGCGCGCACGACCGTTTTGCCGCCGCCGAAAAAGCCCGTGCCTCTTTCATTCGGCGACCAGGCGAGCGAGAGGCGCGGCGCGAAGCTGGTCTTGAGCGATCGGAGAGCCTGGGTGGTGTTCGGCAGGATCACACCTTTGTCGATGTCGAAGACCACCTGCCGATTCTGGTCCTCGCGCAGCGGCGTGTAGTACTCGTAGCGCAGGCCGTAGTTGAAAGTCAGGTTCGGCCGAATCTTCCACTCATCCTGAGCGTAGCCGATGTAATACTCCGATTTGGCGAGGCGATTGCCGGTCGCGCCGTTATTGAAGGGGCTGGGCGCGCTCACGTCGCCGAGGTACTGAATTGACGAGGCCGTATTGTTCAGGAAGTTGGCGAGGTTCGAGTAGGTATAGGTCGTGCCCCCGAGCCGGTCCGTGTAGAGGCGGATGAAGCGGACCTCACCGCCAAATTTGAGATTGTGATTGCCGCGCAGCCAGCTCAAAGAATCAACCAGACTGAGCGAATAAGGCGTGTAGGGCTGGCCGCGCCCGTTGGTCGCGCTGTTGGCGCGCACCAGACCGCCCGGCACGGTGATGCCTGAGGACGCGCCCTGTCCGGGGATGCCGGTGTTGGCCACGCTGCCGCTGAGGTTGATGATGACCGCCGAGAGATCAATCCCGTTGACCGTCGGCGCCGTCCCGGAGGTGCGTGACAGGGCGCTGTTGTAACCGAACTTGAATTCGTTGATCTTGTTCTGGCCCAGGCTGGCCTGATAGGACAGCACGCCGTTCTGCGGCACGTCCCTGATAATGGCCCGGCTGCCCGAGACGTTCTGCGGCTGATTGTTGTCGCCCTGGTCGCGGAAGAAGCGGACGTAGAGCGATTGGCGGTCATTCACTTTGTAATCGAGACGCAGCGCGCCGGAGTTCTCGTTGACCGGGTTGCTCGCCTGCAACTGCGCGATCTCGAAATCGGGGTTGGTCGAAGCGCCCGGCAGAATCACTGAACCGGGGCCGCGGAACGCGCCCAGACACAGCGGAGCGACCGCCGCCACCGCGCGCGCGCAGGCCGCCGCGCTCGGCACCGCCTCGACGAAGTTGATGCCCGAGCGCAGGCGATAGCCTTCGTAGCTGCCGAAGAAGAAGAACCTGTCCCTGATGATCGGGCCGCCGAAGCTCGCGCCGAACTGATTGAGCTTGAGCGGCGATTTGGTGACGCGGTCAAAAAAATTGCGCGCGTCGAGCGCGTCGTTGCGCAGGTACTCGAAGACCGAGCCGTGAAAAGCGTTCGATCCCGATTTGGTCACGACGGTGACCTGACCGCCCGTGCCCGTGCCGTATTCCGCCGGGTAGCTGTTGGATTCGACGCGGAACTCCTGGACATTCTCCAAGCTGGACTGCAACCGGAAGGGCGAGGGAATTTCGCCGTTCAGGTTGCCTGGACTGGTATCAATGATGGCCGTGCCTTCGATCCCGTCAAAGCGAATCTCATTCTGCTGATTGGCGCGCCCACTAAAGCGAATATCACCGAAGGTGCCCGAACCGCTGTTGAGCGCGCCCGGCGCTTGCAGGTAAAGTTGCGATAACTGGCGGCCGTTGAGCGGCAGCCCCTTGACCTCGGCCTGATTGACGTTCGCGCCCAGGCGCGCGGAACTGGTATCGAGCGCCACCTCTTCACCGCCGACGACGTTGACGGTTTCGGTCGCTCCGGCGGCTTTCAATTCCACCGCCAGATCGAGCGCTTGGCCGACGACCAACTCGATGTTGGTGTATTCGAGGCTGGCGAAATTGGCCGCGCTGACTTTGACCTTGTAGCTCGACGGCTTGAGCGCTGGCACGAGAAACACGCCTTCGGCATTACTGGTGGCAGTGCGCTCTTCACTGGTGCGTGTGTTTTTGACGACGACCGTGGCATTGGGCACCACCGCGCCGTTCTGGTCTTTGACCGTGCCGGCGATGCGCCCCTGGTCAGTTTGAGCGAAGGCCGGAGCCAAGAGCCAGGCGACGCAAGCGAGCGCGGCGCTGAGAAAGCACACCAGGACTCGGCGCACCGAGTGTTGTCGAGACATAAGATTCCTCCTCTGTAAAGTTACGTGAATGAGTGGTTGACATTGATCAGTGCAGATAAGTCTACAGTCCAACCCAGCTAAGCCAATTGCCTGATACCGGCGCATTCAGTTGATGCACTCCGTTGCCGTGATAACTGCTGAATAAGGGATGTTGCTTCGAGGAAGACAATCTAGCAAGCGGAAGTTAAATAGAGGTAAGACCCATTTTAAGTCTGTGTAAATTCTCTCCTGGCGAGGAGTGCCTTACCCGACGCTCCTCACCCTGCTACTGGCTCTGGTGGTTTAGTAACCGCCAAAAACTGCGCGCATCAACCTGAAGAATACGTCGGTATTCTCCTGCACTCCTGAGAACAACTGATAAGCGGAACTGCCGCTGCTGTAGGCCGACAGGGGAATATCCGCGGCGGTATGCACGGCCTGGTCCTTACCCACGGCCTGACCGCGGATGAAGAACCCGAACTGGTTTTCAGATCGCTGGTGAGGTTGGCCCGGGTAGCCCTTGCCGCTCAACTCGCCCTTGATGTCGTTCGGCAGCAAGCTGTCGACCACCGGCAGCGGCTTTTGCAGCCAGCCCTCGAACCGGTCGCTGTTCGCCCCGAAGCCGATCAGGAGCTTGCCGTCAACGTCGAGGGTTTGAGGATAGCCGTCGGGGGCGATGGTGTACTTGGGGAAGCCGGCCGCGTCATATGTGCCGACGACCTTCTGGCGTTCCGGCTGAACGTTGGGGTCGAATTTCGTGTTATCGGGTGGCAGATTCTTCAGGTTATTGATGCCGCCCGTGAGCGCACCGATGAGGCTGAAGCCCGCGCACTCGTGGTCGGCCAGGACGATGAGGACCGTCTCGCCCGCTTGGTCCGCAAAGCGGCGGGCGACGGCGATGGCGTTGTCGAACTCAAGGGTCTCCAAGATCACGCGGTCAGCGTCCATGATGTGCGCCTGCTTGTCGATGTGCGCGCCCTCGACCATGAGCACGAAGCCGCTCGGGTTCTTGGCCAGCACGCGCAGCGCCGCCTCGGTCATCTCATCGAGCATCGGCTGGTCGGGCGCGTGGTAGTCGTCCACGGCGAAAGTGGTCGTGCCCGGCAGCAGCGTGCCGCGCCGCTTGGCGATCTTGTCGAGCACCACGTTCATATTGCCGTAGCCGAAGAGGCCGAGCAGTTTGTCGGGCGTGTTCCCGGCCAGAATGTTATTCAGGGCAGTGGCGCTATCGGCGTAGGCGAATCCGGCTTTGGCAAAGTCTTGGAGCAAATTGCGATTCGGGTCGGAGACCCCGGCGGCCGAAGCAGGCAGGTTCCATCCGGCCAGCAGGTCGGCGGGCAGGTTGGCGTAATCGGTGCTGGCGCTGCGGCTGGAGCCGAATTGCCCGGCGGGGAGGAACCAGCGGCGCCCGCCCCCCATCAACACGCTCAGGCCCGTGCCGGACTGCCCGGTACTGCCGGCATCGCTCTCATCGAGATACTGATCAACGATTCCCGTGCCTGCCCCCCGATTGGCCGTGTGCACGGCGTTGGCCGCCGGGGTGGCGTCTTCTACGTCCGCGGTCGTCACCAGGCCGAGCGACTTGCCCATCGCGCGGTGCAGATATTCGGCCAGGTACTCGACGCGCGGGTTGTAGAAGGGGCTCGTGACGTTCGCCGGATAGACGCCTTCCTGATTGTTGTTGAAGTGACTGCCGGTGGTGTAGCCGGCCATGCCTGGCGCCGAGTCGGTGATGATGCTGTTGAGCGAGTGCGTGGTGACGAGGCCCAGCCCCGGAAACTGCTCCATCGCCAGAAAGCCGTTGGGCTGGCCCGCCGTCACGCCATACTTGACCAGGCGTGCAGCGGTGCGATGGGCCACACCCATGCCGTCGCCGAGCATGATGATAATGTTTTTGGCGGGCTTGTGTCTGACCCTCGGCGGGTTGTCGGGCCAGAGGGAATTGCCGACGGGTGGCGCAGGGTCAATGATCTGAAACTGGGTCGAGACCGTGACGGTCCCCGTCGCGTCGGTGAAAGTGGCCGTGATCATATGGACACCGGGGGCATAGCTAAAGTAGCCCCGCAAGTTGAAACCGCCGAAGCCCGCCGCGGTGATGCCATCAGTGGTATTGGAATTTTGCACGCCCGAAGTAAACGTTTGCGGGACGCCATCAATGGCCAGCGTCGCGGAGAACGGGCCGGTGCCTTTGCCTTCCACGCGCAGGTCGAATCGCTGGCCCACCAAAAACCGGGCGCCGTTGGGCGGTGTCACGGTTACGTTCGTCGGGAGTGCGAAGGCCGCGCGGCTGGCCCCGGCGGCGGCGACAAACAGGGAGACTAAGAGAGTCTGTCGAATCAGAGAGCGCATCTTTAATTTCTCCTTTTCGCTTGAGCAGCGTTCAGCTCCTGCGATGATTTCGGTTCTTTGTTTTCTTGTGTGATGAGGTGGGCGGATGAGAGGCATCCGGCGGCCGGTCTAAGATCAACCGGATGGACGCGACTTGCCCATCCTCTGACGGCCGATGGCCGACTTCGAGCAGGCCGGTGACTTCAATGGCGCGAGGGATGAAGGAGAGCTTCTTACCTTGAGCCGAGCGCACGACGACGCGCACAGCTTCCGGCGGCAGGTCGGCCGTGCCCCCGCCGCTCTCGTCGCAAAAGACCGGGCGCGGGCAGAGATAGAAAGCGCCATCGGGCGGCTCTTCCATCTGGGCCATGAAGCCCACCAGCCGGACGCGCTGGCCGTTGAGTCCGAGCAGCTTGGCTGAAGCTTTGAGTTCTCCCGGCGCCGGCTCGAAGAACTCGTTGAAGGCTAACGGCGTCGCTGGCTCCACCGCTTGCCGGCCAACCGGCTTTGGAGCAGCGGTGTCCGTCCGCCGGCCCTGGCCCAAGGGAGAGGATTGACACAGTACGGCCGAGACCACGAGCGTGATCGGAAGAAGAAACACAAGTGAACCTCCAAGTGATGGATTGAATTTTGACGACAGGGAGAGTCTACCACCGGCATGTTATGACCGGTTAAGGGCGGCCTTAATTTGCTGTCAAGCTTGATCCGATCAGTGCGGCCGCCAGTTCAGGGCGGCGGCCAAACACCTCGGGTGAGGACCAGACCGGCACAACCAATCTGCGCGTTCCTGCCTTGATGGCATCAGGCCCATCGTCGAAATAGAGTTAGTGGCGCAGATCCGGCCTGCGGGCGATAGGCTCGCCGTCACTCACGACCGGCGGCGTCGGCTGATCTGCCTGGCTGACGGAGAGCCGTTCTCCGGCCTCGGCGCACTGCTCGCTACAGTAGACTTTCCAATCTCTGCCGATCACGCCGGCTTCCAGTGTGATCTCCCCGACGCAATAAGCGCATTCATACTCATTGTGTCTGGCCATATTCCACCTCAACTGTCTTCATTGTAGGGGAAGATGATGTCTGGGCTAACGAACTGGATTGGGGACTGTGGCAGCGAATACAGGATGGCCCCGGCGATGAACTCCACGGCGAAAGGCGCTTCCGTGGACTCGACCTGCGGGGCAGAGCAACCCGATGTGACTCTCCGGTGTGCGAGCCGGGCGACTTCCTGAACGGGCGCGGTATGCGGCGGGGCAATCAGTTCATGCGCGGTCAGTTCAACTCCCACTGAGCGGAGATCGAGCAGGCGCCAGAAGTGACCGATAAAGTTCATCCCCCCATACCAGCACACCCGATCGCGGCTAGAGTCGCTCACCGCCTGTCCGTCCACCGTCACGTAGTTGATCGTGCAAGGGAGCACCGGGGCTTGAGCCTTCACCGCCGCGCTGAACAAGAGCGGCTTGAAGGGCAGCACTTCACGACCGTCGGTGGAAGTCCCTTCAGGAAAGACCTGGACATTCACCCCGTCTCTCAGCGATTCACAGACTTGGTTGGCGCAACGGAGGCCGCTCCGTTTGCTCCGGCGGTCGAGAAAGATAGTTCCGCCCAAGATGGCCAGGAGTCCGAGCACGGGCCAGCGACGCACCTCCTGCTTCGCGACGAATTGCGCGGGAAACAGTGAGGCGATGATAAGGATGTCGAGGTAGCTTTGATGGTTGCTGACCAGCAGGTGGCCGGAGGACGGGCGGGCTGGAGGGTGAATTGCAGGCGTGACCTTGATCCCCAGGATGGGCAGCAGCGATTGCGCCCACAGCGTGGTCAGGCGGGCGAAAACTTGTTTCCTGAAATGCGAAGGAGCGAGCAGCAGCAGCCCGCGCGTGATCAGGGTGAGCATCAAAAAGCAGAGGCACACGCCGGCAAAGCCTAGTAACTTACCACCACGCCTCATGAGAGCGACGGCTCCTTCAGGTAATGAGCTTGATAGCGCCCGGATAATTTCTCGGCCTCCAGCAAGACCAACACATCGGCCGTGCCGAAGGCCACGTCATAAGCCGGCTCTCCGCAGACTAGGGCTCCGGCTCGCAAGTAACCCTTGATCAAGGGTGAGAGCTGGCGGAGCACTCGGCGCGAGTCTCCGCCGGTCAGGATTTCCTCGCGCAATCCCAGGCGGCACGAGCTGAGCGGGGAGACGCGATATGGCTCCGGCGCGAGATGGTGCGCGCGCAAGTAAGCGTAGATCGGCTGTACTTCGTCCGGCGAGGAACAATGCAGGCTGCCGCAGCCGAAGAGGTAGCGGGCGTCGCACTGCTCCGCGTACTTGGCGATCGCGCCCCACAAGAGATTGATGACCGCGAACGAGCGGTGTGCTCGGGCCACGCAAGAGCGGCCGAGCTCCAAGGACTCACCCGGCAGCTTCTTCAGGTTCGTCAGGTCGAACTCGTTTTCGGAATAGAACCCGATGTGCTGCTCGGCCCGGCTGCGCCTCAACAAGCGGTAAGTCCCGACGACCTCTCCTGTCAGCACGTCCTTGACGATCAGGTGATCGCAATAAGCGTCATAGGCGTCGGAGTCATAACCTTTGGCATAGGAGGAGGCGAGGCCTCCCTGCAATTCGAGGTTGAAGACCTCGAACCGCAACCGCATGGCGGCGTCGATCTCGGCGAAGGAAGAGGCGATTTTCACCTCCAGGGTGTTGGCCCGGGCCAGGACTGAAGAATGCTCTTGGACAAGTGCCGGCATACGTTCGCTTGATGGTCGAATCAATGATCCGATAAAGCCCCGGTTGCTGATCTATTGCCCGTTACCAAAACTACTGGCCTAGCTTGGCGAGGGCCTTATCGGATCATCCGCGTAGAGCATACACCCTTGATATTGGAACGAGCTTAGGTCCGCGTTATTTGACTGTTATTTTTGAGTTCAAGTAGGCTTAAGCGGATGTTATCTTCTCCTCAAGTATCAGGTTTGTGTCAGAAGCACTCAGAAGCATTATGATGCGCCTGTCCTCACACATCTAACAGATAATTAACCTGCGCTTGATTCAGACTTAACCTCTGACTGCTAAATTTCTGAGTCGCAGTCTCGACACACGCATCAACAGTACTCCAAGAAAATAGATTGCCAAAGGAGATTCACCCCATGCTTATTGATCTTTCTAGGCCCTGCCTCGCGAAGGCGAGAGCTATTGGCCCGCTCGTTTCTGCTCTGCTCTTCACCTGTCTGCTCGGTGTTGGCGCCGCCGCCCAATCCGCATCAGGCAGCGCGGCCGTCGAAGGCACGATCACGGACGCCAACGGCGCCGTCGTGGCCGGGGCGAAGGTAGCGGTGCGCAATCTCGAGACGGGGCTCGAGCGCACCGCGACGACTGACGTCCGGGGTAATTTCAGCGTGCCGGTGCTGCCGGTCGGGCGCTACGAAGTTAAGGCGCAGGCTGATGGCTTCAGCGAGGCAAAACGCGACGTGTTGTTGACCGTCGGCGAGACCGCACCCGTCAATTTTAAACTCACGGCGGCCGGGGTGAGTGCGCAGGTGACGGTCAGCGCCGGCGCCGAGGCGATTGACGCCGAGGACTCGGCCACCGCGACCACCCTCACCCGGCGCTCGGTCCAGGACCTGCCGATCCGCGGGCGCAACTTCACCGAGTTCGTCCAGCTCACCCCGGCCATCGTGCAGGAATCGGACCGCTTCGGATTGATCATCTCCGGCCAGCGCTCGATCAACTCGAACGTGGCGATTGACGGCGCAGACTTCAACGACCCGGTGCAGGGCAATCAGCGCGGCGGCAACGAATCAGTCTTCTTCTTTCCGCAGACCGCCGTGCGCGAATTTCAGGTCGTGCGCAGCGGCGCGAGCGCCGAAGTCGGTCGCACCGGCGCTGGCTTCGTCAACGTCGTGACCAAATCGGGGACCAACGACTGGCACGGCGAAGCCTTCTACTTCAACCGCAACCGGCAGCTCACCTCCGCCGACGCTTTCGACCGCAAGCTCGATAACGCGCAGAATCAATTCGGCGGCTCCGTCGGCGGGCCGCTCCAACGCGACCGCGCCTTCTTCTTCATCGGCGCGGAGCAAAATTTCCTGCGCGTGCCCTTCGTCGTGCAGTTTCAACCGCAAGCTGCCGGCGTGACTGTGCCGGCAGATTTGCTGGCGCTCACCGGCGAACAGCACGGCACGAACAACCCGACGGCGGTTTTCGCGCGCGCCGACTTGATGCTCAGCCAGCAGAATTCGCTCAACGTGCAGTACACCTCCGCGCGGTTGCGCGGCGAGAACTTCAACTTCGATTCGCCGCAGCTCGATGCGGCGGCGACCAATAATTTTCTGCGCACGACTGACAGTCACGGCGGCAAGGTCGGCCTGGTCACCGTCTTCACGCCGGGCTTGATCAACGAATTCCGCGCGCAGATCGCCACCGACTTCCGCAACGAGACGCCGAACACCTTGCTGCCGCAAATCTCGATCACCGGCTTCGGCACAATCGGCGGCGATGTGGGCCGGCCGCGCCGGTTCGAATCCACGCGCTATGAGCTGACCGACAACGCCAGCCTGACCAGTAGCGCGCACCGGCTGCGCTTCGGCTTTGACTATAACCTCAACCGCGTGGCGCAACAGCGCGAATCGAACATCCAGGGGCGCTACGATTTCACCTCGCTCGCCAATTACCTCGCACGCCGCATCAGCCGCTACCGCCAAACCATCTCGACGCTCAACGCTGACGCGCTGACCTTTCGTGGCCATCAGAACGAGCTGGCTTTTTATGCGCAGGACAAAGTGGCGCTACGCCGCGATCTGACGCTGAGCGCCGGGCTGCGCTGGGAAGGGCAATGGAATCCGCAGCCGACGAACCCGAATCCCGCTCTTCCGCAAACGGCACGCATCCCGAACGACCTGGCGCAATGGCAGCCGCGCCTCGCCCTGGCCTGGGACGTTCGTGGTCAAGGGAGCAGGGTCATTCGCCTCTCCGCCGGCCTCTTTGACGCCCGCACCCCGGCCAATCTCTTCCAGCGCGTCTTCACCGACAACGGCACGAACGCGCTGGCGGTCGACAGCCGCACGGACGCCCAGATTCTCAACTTCGTGCCATTCCCCAATCCGCTGGCGTCGTTCCCGCCCGGAATCAAAGTCCCCGTGCAGCGCGTCTTCGGCTTCGAGCCGCACTTCCGCAACCCGCGGTCATTCCAGACGGCGGCGACAATCGAGCAGCGCCTCGGCCAAGACTTCGTCGTGTCGTTGGGCTATGTTCACAACTCGACCTGGAATTTGCAGCGGCGCCTGGATCGCAACCTCTTCCCGCCGACGTCTGACGCGACGGGGCTGCCGATCTTCCCGAAGACGCGGCCCAATCCGAACTTCGCGCAGATCGAGATCAACGAGTCATCGGCGCACTCGCGTTACGACGCGGCGATCCTGACGGCGACCAGGCGGCTGTCCAGGCGGTTCCAGTTCCAGGCCAACTACACGCTCGCTTACAACCGCGACGATGACTCCAACGAGCGCAACTTCTCGCGCGAAACGGCGCTCGACCCCTTCAACCTCCATCTCGAAAACACCTGGTCGAAACAGGACGTGCGCCACAACTTCAACCTCAACGGCCTGGTCGATCTGCCCTACGGTTTCACCCTGAGCGGCATTCTCTTCGCGCGTTCGGCCTTCCCCTTTACGCCGGTCATCGGCTCGGATCAGCAGAACGACGCTAACGACGACAACGATCGCGCGATCATTGGCGGCCGCGTGGCCGGACGCAACAGCCTGCGCCAGCCGAAGTTTTTCAACCTCGACCTGCGCCTGCTCAAGGCGTTCCGGTTCGGCGAAAGCCGCCATCTTGACTTCACCGCCGAGTTCTTCAACGTCACGCGCGCGCTCAACAAGAACTTCGGCAACGACAGTATCAGCGTCTACGGCACCCCGGCTGCTCCGGTGGTGACGGCGGGCCAGCCGCTCTTTGCGCCCTCGACGGCACGCTTCGGTGGACCGCGCCAGTTGCAACTCGGTCTGCGGTTTGTGTTCTAAAGCTTGCCTGGGGGCAAGGCTGCAAAGAGGCCATCCGAATGACGGCGGAGAAGACTGAGAAATCTTCAGCACGGGCAGGTTGCCAAATCGCATCCGCCATCGAACGAGAGGCTGATAGGTTTGAGGCAGAATTAAGCCACCCATAAAACAAAGTTAAGGTGGTGGGTGTATAAGGGCTCAAATCCTAACCCTGCGTCTCTTGGGTACTTCCCTTCGCGAGAGCGGAAGTACCTTTTTTCTTTAGCTGCCAGGCAGAAGCGATGGCCCTGCCAGATAAACATTCATCGCATCGGCAAGAGATAGACCAATCGCCACCGGTGGTTGTGTGCACCGCTGTTTTCAATCCTCGGACTGGAGCAATTGAGTGGCCTGCGACAGCGAACAGAGTCAAGATTGCGCCGCTTCACTCTCAGGCTTCGGCTCGCTGCTTAGTTCGATGATTCGCTTGATCTCTTCAAGGTCAGGAAGTGGGACACGGTGCAGTTCAGGCGAAAGTAAAATAGCGATCAGTTCACGGGTAGGCGATTTTTCCGGGGCGACGCTCTCTTCGGTAGTCATCCTTCTTCTCCTCGTTGTTGATTCTCAATTGTTGACGCATATGGGAAGCAAAAATGCTCCGGCATTATAGGGAGCCGCGCCGCGGGCAGCAAGACCGTACGAACAGAATGGAGCGAGATCATCGTGATTTAAGGCAATCTTTACATCATCTATTTTCCCTATGTTTGGACGAAGTGATACTCATCGTAATCAGTTAATGCTTCTCCGATAAAGTAATTTCTCAGCCAAAGATTTTACATGGATTTAAGACGCACCTAATGCCGATTTAGTCTCCTGCCTGTAAGCTTCTTCTGTCGAACTCATTCGATGCCTGGATTTTCGGTTGGACGTTGCGCCTGGCGGACGTAACTTCGAACAAAGGAGAAGAGATGAACAGATTACTGGTGGCCGTGAGTGCCTCGATCTACGTGGTCTCGTTAGCAGCCTGCGCGGGCAGCAGTCCGGAGGTAGGTGAGAGCAAAGCCGCGAACCGAGTGGTGATCAACGGCTCAACGACCGTGCTCCCGATCGGGCAGAAGGCGGTCGAAGTCTTCAACCAGAAGCATCCGGAGGTCAAGATCTCAATCTCCGGCAGCGGGTCGGGTGACGGCATCAAAGCCCTCATCGACGGCACGACCGACATTGCCATGTCTTCGCGCGAGATGAAGGAAGGCGAAAAACAGCAAGCCGCCGCCAAGCAGGTCACCCCGAAAGAGCACGTCGTGGCGTGGGACGGGATCGTGCCCATCGTCCATCCGTCGAACCCGGTCACTAACCTCACCCTGGCGCAGCTCAAAGACATCTACACCGGCAAGGTTACGGACTGGAAGGATGTGGGCGGCAAGCCGGGCACGATCGTGGTCGTCTCGCGTGACTCTTCCTCGGGCACCTATGAGGCGTGGGGCGAGTTGGTGCTCAACAAGGAGCGCGTCATGCCCGGGGCACAGCTCCAGGCCTCGAGCGGCGCGGTGGCGGAGACCGTGGCCAGGACGCCGAACGCCAT
>Ga0070707_100000683_pt1 | contig 33608 bp, 38 predicted proteins | sample KBSK5502metaG_FD_65468 | JGI IMG/M metagenome (GOLD analysis project Ga0070707, IMG submission 65468) | Corn, switchgrass and miscanthus rhizosphere microbial communities from Kellogg Biological Station, Michigan, USA - KBS K5-50-2 metaG | ecosystem: Host-associated > Plants > Roots >... | reverse complement strand
GGGGGGGCAAACGTGACCGGGTGGCCGCGCCTGCCGTGGGCGTTCCCGTGGGTGCTGGCAGTGTGTGAGGAGGCGTGGCGGCAGCGCGCCATCGCCGGCATCGAGGACCCCCCGCCGTACGTTACCGCCGTGGCGGTCATGTGGGGCGTAGACATCCAGACGCTGGCCTGGCATGTGGAGGCCAAGCACGGGTGGGAGCCGCACAACGCCGGGTACACGCAGGCGGTGTGGGCGGCGCTGTGGTGCAACGATCACGGCGGCCCGATACCCCCGGCCCGGGATCGTTTCGTGCCTAAGTCTGAGCTGGTGGATGCGGTGGGGCGGCCGTGGCTGATGGGCGGGTGGCGGTCGCTTGGCGGCACCATGGGCCGCACCACGTGGGAGGGCGTGACCGGTGACGGCATGGTGCCTATCCGCGTGGTGGACACTGGTGAGCCGCCGCCCACCGTGGTGCCAACCGGCGCGATCACCCTCCAAGGCGATGACATTGTGGGGCCTTGGCGGTACCTGGGGAGGCGGCGGTGAGCGCCCAGGACTGCGGCACGTGCGGCGTGGCGGGCCAGTGGCAATGCGTCACCTGCCCGCGCAAGGTGGTGGCGGCAGGCCCGGCGGTTATGTACGCGGCGCCGTTGCCGCGTTGCCCGGCGCACGGGCAGATGAGCCCACGGCCAGCACTCGTTGGCGGCGGCGATGCCGGGTGGGTGTGCCACGGCTGGGATGGGGAGGGCTGCCCGTACACCGTGGCCGCCAGCAGCGTGGAATGGCGGCCCATCGGCCACGCCGATGCGGTGGCGTGGAGCCCACTGGGCGGTGGTGGCTGATGCCGGTGTGGGTGTGGTTTACCGCCATAGCCGTGCTGGCTGTGGCGCTGTTCTGGGCGCTGGCCACCGGCCTTGGGTGGCTGGCCCTACTGGCCGGTGTGCTGCTGGTGCTGGTACTGGCGGCCATGGGCTGGGCGGTGTGGCAGGCGTGGCTGTCGCTGAGGCAGGGCGGGTGAAGACGATGCCGTGGTGGGGCTGGGCGCTAGTGGCGGTCGCGTTCGTGTTGGGTGGCCTGGTGGCATACGTGTGGCTGATGCTGTATCTGGCCAAGGGGTTTCGGCGGTGAGCATCGACCGTGGCCAGGGCCACCCGGCGAACCGTGGCACCGCCGTGCCGGTATGGCGCCCCCCGCCCGTGCCCGATGGCATGGTGGAGCTGGCCTCGGCTATCCGTAAGCACCGGTACCTGCCAGGGCCGGGCAGGCTGGTGTTGCGGTGCACCCATGCTGGGCTGGCGGCGCTGCGGTTGCGTAGCCCCGAGCCATCCGTGGTGCCCGCCGCGACATTGGAAGTTGAGGCCGCGCAGCAGGGGCTGACGTACCGGCAGGTGGAGTGCGAGGTGACGCCGGGGCTGACCGGCGGCCAGTGGGTGCTGCTGGACGCGGGGGAGGAAGTGGCGCGCGGCGAGTTGGCGGTGGGCGATGCGGTTTAGCGTGCTGCTGCCTGATGGCCGCCGGCTGGGCTTCTACCGGCCCACGGTTACCGTGGTGGATGGCCTGGAGGCCGTGGCACTATGGCAGACCGCCCCGGATGAGTGGACGTTGGACGGCACCCCGGTTACCGAGGGCAAGGCTGTGGCGCTGATGGCCGAGGCGCGGAAGGCGCGGCATGTGCAAGCTGGCTGAGCTACGGATACCGGCTGAGGCGTGGGCTGCTGCCGCGCCGCCGTACATGGTGCCGCCGGGTGACCACGCGCTGCCGGGGGCGTATATCGCGCTGCGGGGGCAGATGTGCCGGGGGCACCTGCTGGCTGGGCCGGTGGGTACGCCTGACGATTCGCGGCACCCGGGGTGGATTGACCTGGGGCCGGTGGATGACCTGCCCGACCCCAAGCGCAGCATGACCAGGCTGGTGTGGTCGGCGTGGCAGGATCAGGTGGGGTGGGGCTGATGCGGTGGTGGCCGCGCTGCGGCATGGTGTTCGTCGCCAGCGCCGAGGATTACCGCATGGGCCGGTGGCGCACCTGCACGCGGCCGTGGCTACACCTGTCGGCGCACAGCGGCACGCCCGGTAGTGAGCCGCCAAGGGGATGGGGCTAATGGACCCACCAGCGCTGCGCCAAGCGCTAGCTGACCTGGAGGCGGCAACTAACGACCCGCCCGACCGGGAAGCCCAGCTACGGTGGCGGGCACACGTGAACGCCTGCAAGGCAGAGGGAGTGTGCCAGCTAACCGGGCAGTCGCTTGACACGTGTTCTCACAGGCATGCCCCCGGCAGCAGCATCATGCAGTGGTTGCCCCCAGGGGGGGGCAACTATGGCTAGGGCACGCGCGCCGTATCTGGTGGCGCTGGATGACCAGGTGGCCGCTACCGTGCGGGGCGCGGGGCAGCCGCTGACCACCGCCAACGTGTTCTTGGCGGTGTGGGGGCCATGCCAGGGTTACCCGCACGACGGCTGCTACCACGGGTACAGCTACAGCCAGGTGTATGGAAGCCTTGGCCGCCTGGCCCGCGCGGGGCTGGTAGCCAAGATCAAGGCAACCCCGGAGCTAGCGCAACGCAGGCCGTACGTGTGGCGGTGGACCGGGCCGCCGCCGCCGGCGGTGCCACCAATGCGGATGCCACCGATGCCGACAGTTGAGGAGGACCGGCCGTGAACCTGGGCCAAGAGCTGTTCGTGGAACCTGAGGGCCGCGACGGGTACATAACCACCGATGGGCTGCGCGGCCTAGCCGATACTGCGATGGCCGCTGGTGATGACGGGTATCAGTATGTGCTGGCGGTGGTGGAGGTGCCACCGGCCAAGCGCGGGCACTGGTATTGGGGGTGGTGGCGCAAAACGCGGATCGTGCGCGGCGGCCTGGTATCCGCGTCGGTGGTGGTGCGCAAACCCGCCACCACAACGACACACAGCATGGCCCGCGCGGAGTGGCGCAACGGCGGCAACGGGCACTGGGTGGCGCAGCCCGAGGAGGAGCCGGGGGTGACGTACGGGCGGGTGATGCCGCCGCAACAGCCGGCGTGGGCGCTGTCCTCCGGTGATTACCCGGTGCACCCGGCTGAGGCGGACACCACCACGGTGGACATGGGCGCCTTGGCCCGTGAGGCCGTGGCGCCGTTTCTGGCCGCCGACGATGCCCTGACCGGGCAGCCGCAGGTGCACCACTACGACGAGGAAGACCTGCCCGCGCTGAGCGGCCCACGGCGGGGCAACGGCGGCGGCAGGCACGCGGCCCAGTGAACGACGGCGGCGGCGACCCGGGGGCGGTGCGGCGCAACAGCGCGGGCAGCGCCCCCAACGCCGCCCAGCCGTACAGCGTGTACCGGCATCAGGGGCTGCTGGCCACGGTGATGCCGGGTGAGGGGCGGCAGGGCATGCCTGATCCGGTGAGGTATGACCCGGCGCGGGGCCGTGCGGCTGAGGCGGCGCGGCAGGCTGAGGTGGATGGGCTGGTGGCAGCGGCCAGGGCTGAAGCCTTGCGGCGGTGGGAGGCGGCCGGGCGGCCCACGGAGCCACGCCAGCAGCGGCTGCCAGCGTGTGCGGGGTACATGTGCGGGGCGTGGCGGCGCGGCCGGTGCGATACGCCGTGCTGGAAGGATGGCGGCTGATGGGCGCGCTGGTGGTGCAGATCGGTGGCCAGGCGCGCGTGTTCACCGAAGCCTTTACCGTGGGCCGCCCCGGGTCGGGTTGTGACCTGGTGGTGGAAGACGAATACGCCTCCACCCGCCACGCCCAATTCAGCCCAGCCGGCGCCGGGTGGGTGGTGGAAGACATGGGCTCCACCAACGGCACCTACCTCAACGGCAGCTTCCAGCGTTCCTACGGGCCGCAGCGGCTGGCCAGGGGGGACCAGGTGAGGGTGGGCCGCACCGTGCTGATCCTCGTGCCCGCCGTGGGGTGAGCTGAACCTCCCGCAACCCCTTGCGCCGGTACACTGGTGTGCCGTATTGTCGGGGTTGGAGAGGAGCACGAAATGACCCAGACCACCACCACCCAGGCCCCCCGGCCCCACGCCATCCGCTGCGGCTCATGCCAGGGCACCCACCCCGCTGCTGACATGGTGCGGGCATGCTACACCGAGGCTAGGGGCGGTTACCTGGACGGCCGCGAAGCCGCCGCCCAGCAGGCCGCCGAGATCTGGGCCGAGAACGCTTGGCTGCGCGCAGCGGAGAACCACTGGGACCCCGACGAGGACCGCGAGCGCATGATTGAGGCGCTGGGGTACGGCCCGCCCATGTAGCAGCCCCCCAAAGCCCGCGTAGCGGCCCGCACCAGCCCCCGGTGCGGGCCGCTTGGTATCTGCCGGGGGCCGCCTGGTGCCGGTAACCGTTTGGTGTACCGCTGTGCGGGCGCCTAACGGCCTGGCCGCGTGTACCCACACATGGGCACGGTGGCGGGGGTGAATGGCTGACAGCGCCGCGCAGGGCCGCGCGAGCGGGGCAATGTGGGCTGGTGCGGTTACCCTGGTGGTGCTGCGCCTGTCTTGGCGAATGCCGGCGGGGCTAGCCACCCCGCCGGCGGCCCAGGCGATACGATCCGCCCATGTACACCGTGACCTGTCCGCAGTCGGGCATGTCCGCAGTCGTGGCGTGCGCCTGCCACCTAGTGGGGCACAACGCGGTGGAAGCGGGCGAGCACCACGAGCGGTGCCAGATGAACAGCCTCACCAGTAACCTGGCCTGCCCGCCCGAGGCGGGGTGCTGCCAGGTGGACCATGACCACGAGGCCGCCGCCGTGTGCGCGCAGGATCACCCCATGGATTGCCCCGACCCGGGCGGGTGCCTGCTGCACCAGTCGAACAAGGCGCACTACGCGGCCATGGTGGCCCACGCTGAGGCCGACCACGGGCCGCGCGACACCTGGGCCGATCAGGGGCTGCACCAGATGCTGGCCGTGGCGCAGGCCATGGAACCACCCGACGAATGCCCGGGTGGGCACTGCCACAAGGACATTCCCGGGTGCAACGTGTGCCACCCGGTGATCATCACCGCCGGGGTGGGCACGGCGGTGCTGCGGCCGGTGACCACATGAGGCGCCTGCTGCTCGTTACGGCCGCGCTGCTGCTGTGGGCCAGGGTGCTGCTGGGCGCGGCCTTGGATCAGACGCAGGCGCAGAAGGTGATGACGTACCTCACCACCTCCACCGCCCCGGCCGCTTTGACCACCGGGTTCCGCATCCGCCTCGACTCCACCGCCGCCAGCGCCAGCGCGGCGGGCACCGAGATAACCGGCTCGGGGTACACCGCCGGCGGGCAAACCTCGACAGCGCCGTTCTTCACCACCGCCACCACCGCCAGCCCCTCAGTCACCACATGCCCGCACACCGCCGTGCTGTCGTGGACCAATGGGTCAGGCGGCAACTGGTCCATCCAGTCGCTGGATGTCAACGACGGCGCGGGTTCGCCGATCCGCACCATGTACGGCAACTGGAATGGCGCCCCCGTGGTGGTCGCCAACGGCAACACCTTCCAGGTCGCGCTGGACGCGATCTCCTGCCAGGGGAGCTGAGCATGGCTGTTCGCTGGACCTACCCGGTTGGGCCGGCCCTCGGGATCGCCGATGGTGCGTCTGCCACTACCGCTGCGCTGGTCGATGTCACGCCCGGCACGGAGCCCCCGCAGATCCCCCCGGTGTGGGAGAAGGGGATGCGGCTGCGCGTCCACGCGCACGGCAACCTGACCACCGGCACCACCGGCAACAACGTGCAGCTCGGCCTGTACCTCGGCGCGCCGGCCACGGCCATTGGCTCTGCACTGGTCCTGGCGATCTCAGCGGCGATTACCTCGGTGGTGTCGCTGACCAACGCCCCATGGGAACTGGACTATGAGGGCGAGATACGGGCACTGTCCACCCCCGCGTCGGCTACAGCCGGGTCGATCCAGGGGCGGGGCAAGATCCGTATGCCAGCGTCGCTCACCCAGTTTCAGGCGCCCTACGCGCTGCCTGGCACCCACGCGGGCCGCATCCTGGCGTTCAACTCGACCCTCCAGCAGAACCTGATGGTCGGCTGCACCTGGGCCGCTGTGACCGGCGGCGTGACGCTGATCTGCGAGCACTTGACCGCTGAACTGATCGGGTAGCCGCCCTGGCCCCTGACCGGGAAGGGCGGTGAACGGTGGTCGGCATTCGCAGCGCCTCCACTTACGCCAGCGCGGCCACCGAGGCGTCCACATCCGGGCTAGTGCTGCCGTCCGGGTGGCAGCCCGGCGATGTTATCTACATCGGCTGTGAGTTGACGGCCGCAACCGGTTCGATCACGACGCCCGGCGGTTGGACGGCGGTTGTTCCGCAGTTCGTCTCTGCGGTCGGCGGTACGCCTACCAGTGGCCACGCGGCTGGGTACCGCCGGGTGATGCAAGCTGGGGACACCGACCCGGTATTCAGCTTCACGTCGGGCCGGTTCGCTGCCGCCATGGTTGCGGTGCAAGGTGCGGACAACACCACACCTGAAGATGCCACCCCCACGACCGATGACAACACGGGGGTCACGGCGCCATCGGTGCGGGCGCCGTCGATAACGCCGGTCACCGACAACTGCCTGCTGCTCACCTTCCACGCGATCAGGAACCTCACCTCCGGGGTCTTGACCAGCTTCACCGCGGACGCCAGCGAGACCGAGCAGGCCGACGCTGGGACGGGTGTCGCGGCGGTGTCTGAGGCGGCGGTGGAGGCCGCTTCGCTGGCGCTTGGCACCGCTGGGGCAACTGGCACGAAGACGGCGACGGCTACCGGCAGCAACGTCACAAGCCTCAACATGATGGGCTTCACCGTCGCTGTCCGCCCGGCGCCGGCCCTTGCCGCCTCAGGCATTCCCCAGCAGCAGGTGCCGGGGTGGGTGCCCGGGGCACCCGCGATGCCTGGCGGCCAAGCATTCGCACCGTGGCCGCCGCAGGTATCACCACCCGGCCCGGTGGCCTACACCGCCGCGCTGGGCTCGCAGGCCGCCGGCTCATCCACTTTCGCGCTGACCCTAAGCCATGACGTGGCGCAGCATGACGCCCTGGTCGCCTACGTCTCCTCCAACAGCGGTGCCACCGCCCCGCTGGGGGTAAGCGACAGCGCGGGCAACGTGTACCAGCCGGTATACCTGGACACCAACCGCGCACCCAACCTGGGCGTGTGGGTGGCGCTGAATGTGCAGCCGATGGTCAGCGGCACCGGGCAGATCACCGTCACCTATGCGGGTACCGCGACAGTCAAGAATGTGGTGGTGCGTGGCTGCCCCGGCATGTCCGGGGTGCTGGCCGTCGATCAGATAGCGGCAGCAGACCTGGGCTCGGGCACCGCCCCGGGCGCTGGCCCCACCCAGCAACTGTTCACCTCCGGGGAGTGGGTGCTGGCCGGCATCGCCGATGGCACTAGCGGCGGGGCACCGACCGGGTGGACTGGTGGTGTCACGCAAGGCCCCACGCAAGGGCCGGGGCCGTTCTTGACGGTGGCTGACCGTATCGCACCGGACACGCTACCCGTTACTGTAGGCGCCACTTTGGGCGCGGCTGGCACATGGACGTGTGTGCTGGTCACGTTGTCTCCGCTGGTGGTGCCACAACCGCCACCGCCGGATTACCGAGCGGCGTTGCCGCTGGCCGGTATGGGATTGCCGGGGATGCCCGGTGGGCCTGCCTTCACCCCGTGGCCGACGCCGACGCCATCGGCCCCGGTGCAGGTCGGCACGCAGCAGGGCATGGCCACGCTCGCATCCGACACGTCGATCATCGCGCCGGTTTCGATCGTGCTGGCCCCGGCAACCCTGCTGGCGGACACGTCGATCAGTGACACGGCGGCCGAGCTGGCGCCCGCCACCCTCACCGCCTTGACCACGGTGTCCGACTCGGCCGTGCAGGACGCCCCGGCCACCTTGGCCGCCGGGGGAAGCGTGGCCGCACCCGGCGCGGTGCAGCAAGCCCCCGCCACCCTGGCCATGGCCGGTGTGGTCACCGACGTGGCGGTGCAGCAGGCCGTGGCTACCCTGGCCGCCGCCGCCTCGGTGTCCACGGTTGCGCGGCAGTTGGCCACCGCCACTCTCACCGCCACCATGACGGTGACGGATGCGGCGGTGCAGCAGGCTATTGCCACCTTGGCGGCGGCCACGGCGGTGACCGCCGCCGCGTCCGCCCCCGGGGCGGCCAGCCTGGTGGGCACCACCAGCATGGGCCTGGTGGTGGCCACCCAGGGCGCTGGCGCGGTTTTGGCCGCCGCCGCTGCGCTGCCTGCCCCAGTGGCACGTGAGGCAGCCACGGCGCTGCTGGCCGCCCTGGCTACCCTGGCCGCGCCAGGCGCCCAGCGGGCACCGGCCACCTTGGCCGCCGTCTGGGCGCTGACCGCCGATGCGCTGGTCATAAGCGCGGTGGACCTTCTTGAGGGCATCGCCGCCGGCGCACCCCACTCGCCGTGGTCAGCATCGCCGCCGCACGCCGCTGGTTATGCTGCCGGTGGACCCCACTCGCCGTGGTCGGCCACACCGCCGCACAGGTAGGAGCGCAAGGTGTACATCGTCACGGGCGCCACGCCCTACATCTACGTGCCCATCACCGCCCCGGTGGCTGACCCCACGTTGCTGACAGCGGAGTTGGCGCTGGTGCCGCAAGACAGCAGCCCGGCCACGGCCAACTGGGTGACAGCCTCGTGGCGTGCCCCGGTGCCGGGGGCTGCCAAGGAACTGGCGGTGCTACGCGATGTGAACACCTGGCCGGATGGGGAGTACATGTGCTACGCCCGGCTGCACGCGGCACCCGAACTGCTGGTGTTGCCAGCGGGCCGGGTGCGGATCGGTGACACCAGGGGGCAGGCGGCATGAAAGACAGCGGCACCATGCACCAAGAGGCGCCGTACCCGGTGGCACTGGCCTACCTGGTGGAGCGGCTAAGCTACCGCGACGGCTGGGCCTTCAAGCTGGTGGAAACCGACCGGGGGCAGGGCAGCGCCGGCCTCACCCTGGTAATCACCGTCACCACCGTCAACAGCTACCCGCCGCACCAGCGCATGCGGGTAGCGCATTACATGCAGGTGCCCCCGGCCAGCTACAACCACCGCTCGTGGCAGTGGTGGCTGTTCCAACAGTGCCTACTGGTCGAGCAGCACGAGGCCATGGAGTTCTTCACCATCCATGACAGCCCCGGCAGCGAACACGTGGTCAAGCCCTACGCCCCGCTGCACGGCCCGGGTAACGACCCGTACATGATCACCGAGGTAGCCACTGGCCTTGACCGGCGCACGTCGTTTCGTGGCGTAGTGGATGACGATGGCACGGGCCGCAGCGGCACATGACCATGCGGTCGGCGGTGGTGCCGTGGCAGGAGTGGGCGGCACGGCAGTGGGAGACCCAGCCCCGCCGGTACCCAACGCCCGGTGCCTTGGCGCAAGCACTGGACATCACTACCGGTGACAGCCCCGCGCTGAAACTGGTGGATGAGGCGCTGGTGGGGCTGATGGCCGAGGACTCCCCGGAGAACGCCCTGGCGGTGTTCATGCCACCCCAGGAAGGCAAGTCCCAGCGGGTGTCCCGCCGGTTCGTGGAGTGGCTGCTGGATCACAACCCGGCGCTGCGGGTGGCCATTGTGTCCTACGAGATGGACCTGGCCACCCGGTGGGGCCGCGACATCAAGCAGGACATCCGGCAGGAAACCTGCGGGGTGGCCAAGGCCGGGCAGGTGTGTGACGGCGGCTGCGCCAAGCTGCACATTGACGTGCGCCGCGACAGCATGGCCGCCTCCCGGTGGGAAACCCCGGCCGGCGGCGGCGTGTACTGCGTCGGCATCGGCGGCGCTCTTACCGGCAGGCCGGTGGATGTGCTGATCGTGGATGACCCGGTGAAAGACCGGGCCGCCGCTGAGAGTGAGAAGCTGCGCAACGCGGCCTGGGACTGGTGGGAATCGGTGGCGCTGACCCGGCTGGCCCCCGGCGCGCGCGTGGTGCTGATCCAAACCCGGTGGCACGAGGACGACCTGGCGGGCAGGATCTTCTCCCGCCCCGGGCCGCTGCGGTGGCGGCAACTGGTAATCCCCGCCATCGCGGGGGATAGTGACCCGCTGGGCCGCGCACCCGGGCAAGAGCTGCCCAGTGTGCGGGGCCGCGAACCGGGATACTTCCACAACCTCCAAGCGGGCATGAGCCAGTACGTATTCGCGGGGGTTTACCAGCAGACCCCCACCGCCGCCGAGGGCAACTTCTTCCGCCGGCCCACCTTCCGCTACTGGCGGCCAACTACCCCGTGGAACGACGGGCGGCAGCGCATCGAGTGCGAGGGCCGCATTGTCACCATGGCTGATACGTGGCGGTTCGCCACCATGGACGTGGCCGCTAGCACCAAGACCGGGGCGGACTTTACCGTGGTGGCGGTGTGGGCCATCACCGTGGAGGGCGTGCTGGTGCTGCTGGACCGGTGGCGCAACCGCATAGCCGACCACGACCATTTCGGCATGGTGGAGAGCCTGGCCAACCGGTGGGGCTTCGACATCTTGTATGTGGAGCAGTCGTGGTGGTCCACCACCGTGGTGCAAGATGCCCGGGACGCCGGCGTGCCGGTGGTGCCGCTGGTCGCGGACACCGACAAGGTGACCCGCGCCGAGCCGGCGGCGGGGCAATGCCAGGCGGGCAAGGTGTGGTTCCCCGCCGAGACCGCCGGGTGCCCGTGCGGCAACTGCCTGGGCGGGGTGTGGCTGGATGAGTGGCTGGATGAGCTGGCAGCGTTCCCCCGGGGTACCAACGATGACCAGGTGGATACCTTCAGCTACGCCGCCCGGGTGCGCTCACATGAGTGGGTGTCGCCGCAGCGCCGCCAGCCCCCCGCCACGCCAAGGCCCAGCGCTGCGGAGCAGGCGATAATGGCGGCACACCGCGCGGCCACCGGCAACGGAAGCCACGAGCTGGACTTGATGAATACCCCGCTGGGCTAGTTACGCTGGCCGTGGAGGTGACCTGGTATGGGCATCAAGAACCTGGCCAAGCTGGCTGCCGCCGCCGCAGGCGGGCTGGTGCTGGTTATTGGCCTGATCATCGGGACCGACATGTATCACCACGCCGGCCCATCAGGGGGGACTAATGGATCAGCCGCAGTGGCGGCCGTCACCCTACCGTCTTAGCGGCAGCGGCCACCGTGTGGAAGTCGCCCAAGACCCGTACGACGAGTGGTGGCTGGTGCGCGACACTGAAGACCCCAGCGCCCCGCCCCTGATCTTCAGCCCCGCCCAGTGGGATGGCAGCAGGCGCACCCCGCCGGGCCTGTACACCGAGCAAGGCCGGTAGACCACCGCCACCGGCTGTGATTAGCTGGTGGCCCAAGGCCCGGGGTGCCCGCCACACGGCAGGCACGGTATGGCTGCCCAAGCGGACTGTGCCCCGGCGGCGCCCCGGGCACACAGGCACGGTTGTGCACGGCAAGGCCGCCCCGTCCTTGCCGGCCCCCGGTGACGGCCCCGCCCTCAGGTCCCCCATGCCGCCGGGCGGGGCCGTTGCCTGCGCCGCGCCCAGCAGCAACCTGCCCCCCGCCAGCGGGCACGGGAGTGTATGCTGCCCGCCATAAGGCCACCATGGAACCGCCCCTCGGGCGGCTGGCCGCTGACCGGCACATCTGAGGGGAACCCGGCAAGGCCATGGTGGCAGCGCTTCAGCCCGCAGGCACCTTCCGCGCCGCCACAAACATCCACAACGGGCTGCCGGGCAGCCCCCCCACCCGTGACATTGGCAACACCGACCTGTACTGGGGCACCTTCGGCCAGGGGCTGCTGACCGACTGGTGGGAGACCACCGCCGACCTGATCTGGCCGCAGTCGGTGATCACCTACGGGCGGATGCGGCAAGACACCCAGATCCGCGCGGTGCTGTACTCCTACCTGCTGCCGATCTTGCGGGCGCAGTGGTGGCTGGACCCCGAGGGGTGCAGCGATGAGGTGGCGCAGCACTGCGCCGATGACCTCGGCCTGCCCATCTTGGGCGACGACCCGCACCCCGGGCCGGCGCGGCGGCGCGGGATCAACTGGCGGCGGCACCTGCGGGACGCGGCCTACCACCGGCTGGTGTACGGGCACATGCCGTTTGAGCTGCGGTACCGCATCGACCGGCCCGAGCCCGGCGGGGTGCACCTGGACCATCTGGGTGCGCGGATGCCGTGGACGCTGGCGCAGATCATGCTCAACCCGGACTCCACGATCAACCACATCGTGCAGACCACCCAGATTGAGCCAATCCCCGCCAACCGGCTGGTGTGGTACGTCCACCAGCAGGAAGGCGCCAACTGGGCGGGCATCAGCATGCTGCGCCCCGCGTTCGGCGCGTGGCTGCTCAAGCACGAGACCCAGCGGGTGCACGCCACCGCCATCCGCCGTTTCGGCATGGGCGTGCCCACCGTGGAGGCCCCGGCGGGAGGCAGCGCCAACCAGGTAGCCCAGGCGCAGCAACTGGCCTCCGCTATGCGGGTGGGGGACCAGTCGGGGGTGGGGCTGCCGCAGGGGTACGCCTTCAAGCTGGCCGGGCTGACCGGCACCGTGCCCGACGCCCTGGCGTTCTTGAAGTACCTGGACGCATCTATAGCCAAGATGGCGCTGGCCGGGCTGATCGAGCTAGGCCAATCCGAGCACGGCAGCAGGGCACTGGGCGAGAGTTTCCTAGACCTGTTCCTGCTCAGCCTTCAAGCCGAGGCCGACGACCTGGCCGACACCGCCACCAGCGGCCAGGATGGCATGCCCGGCATCGTCACGGACCTGGTGGATCAGAACTGGGGCGAGGACGAGCCCGCGCCGCGCATCGTATGCGGCGACATCGGCTCCAACTACGAGGTCACCGCCGAGGCGCTGTGGCGCCTCACCCAGGCTGGTGCGCTGGTGCCGGACCCGGCGCTGGACCGCTGGATCAGGGACACGTGGAAGCTGCCTGAGCGGGAGACACCGTGGGAGCCGATGAGCCGTGGCATACCCGCGCCAGGTGAGCCAGCCGGCCCAGTGCCCGGCACCGGGCAAGGGCTGCCCGCGCCAGCGCCGCTGGTGCAGCCCGCGCCAGCGCCAGGCACCGCCAAGCCCCCGGGGCCGGCCGGCCCGCCAGCCCCGGGTACCAAGCAGGCCGCTACCCGCCGTGGGCGCGGTGCGCGCACCGGGCGGCGTGGCCGTGCGCTGGCGGCGGCGCCGCCCGGTCAATTCCACCGGCAGCTAACCCCGCGTGAGGTGGCCGCAGGGTTTGACCCGGCGGGGCACCAGCAGGAGTGGCTGTTGGCCCGTGAGGCGCTGGTGGTGGCGTACCGGCCGGTGGTGTCGGCGCAGCGCGCGGAACTGGTGGAGCAGGTGGTGGCCGCTGTCGAGGCCGGGCAGATGGGCAAGCTGGGCAGCCTGAGCGTGCCCACCAGCGACGGCCAGTCGGTCATCTACGCAGCGATGAAGCAGACCGCCGACCTGGGCGCGCTACGGGTGGCTACCGAGGCCGCCCACCAAGGCGTCACCATCCCCATGGACCAGGTGACCATCCAGGTGGCCCGGTTGCAGAAAGTGGCCAGCGCGCGGGCGCAACTGATCGCGGCCAGGCTGGCCCAGGCCGCCGGGGTCCGTGTCCTTCAGCAAGTCCGCGCGGCAAGCCCCCCGGCGCAGCACCCTGAGCCGAAGACGCCAGCGCAGCAGGCGGTGGATGCGGCCGACGACCTGGCGGGGTGGCTGGCGCTACTGAGTGAGAACCCAGTGGCGGACCAGCTTGGTGCCGCGCTTACCGCCGCGCAGAACATGGGCCGCATGGCCGCATTCCTGGCCGGCCCGGCTAACGCCACCTACCTGGCCAGCGAAATCGAAGACGACAACACGTGCAAGCCATGCCAGGACGAAGACGGCCTTGAGTTCACCAGCCTGGCCGAGGCGCAGGACGCCTACCCCAACGGCGGCTACCTGTTCTGCGAGGGCGGCATGCGCTGCCGTGGCACCGTCGTGGGCTTTTGGGGCGGTGGGGGTTGATGACAACCGCGCAGCAGGTGACCGTCCCCGCGCTGGTCACGCTGCCCAACGTGGACCTGGTGGCCGCTGGCGAATGGGATCTGTCCACCGGCCCGGCGACGTTCACCACCCAGGATCTGGCGGATGCGGTGGATGCGGCGCAATGCCCGGCCGTGGGTGCCCCAGTGATCAAGCTGGGCCACACCGACAAGCGTTTCAACGGCGACGGGCAGCCCGCCATCGGCCGGGTGCGCAACCTGGCCCTGGCCGCCGAGGGCAGCAAGATCACCGGCGACCTGGCGGGCATGCCCGGGTGGCTGGCGGTGATCGCGGAGTCCGCCTACCCCCAGCGGTCGATAGAGGGCGCGTGGGGCTTCCAATGCCAGATCGGGCACCTGCACCCCTTCGTAATTACCGGCCTGGCGCTCCTGGGCATCTCACCGCCGGGGGTGGGGGTGCTGCGCGGCATTGAGGACGTGGCCGCCCTGTACGGGGTGGCGGCGGCTGCCGGTACGGCGGCGGCCACCTGGCAGACAGCACCTGGAGGAGCAATGCCCGACCCCACCAGCGCAGCCGCAGCCGTCACCGTGGATGACGTGCGGCAGGCGTACTACAGCACCGCCCCGATGTCGCGGTGGATCACCGAGGTCCAGATGGACCCACCGCAACTGATCGTGTGCGATGACGCCGAGGGCAAGGTGTACCGGGTGCCGTTCTCGATCAAGGGCGGCGCCGTCACCTTCGCTGAGGCCGTGCCGGTGGAGGTGGTGTACGAGGACATCAAGGCCATGGCCCAGGCGCGGCACGGCACGCTGGTGGCGTTCGCCACCGCTGACAGCAGCCGGGCTGGCCTGGATTTGCCGGTGCCGGTGCAGGCCACCTGGTCGGCGTCCACCCAGATAGCCAACATGGGCGCTGACCCCAGCGCCTCGGCTATCAAGGCCATGTTCGCGCTGCCCGCTGCCACCAAGTCAGACAGCAAGCTGCCGCACCACGACGTGGACGCCACCAGCCACAGCGTGGGCGCAGCCAACCCTGACGGCTGCTCGGCTGGCATCGGGGCCATCAACGGCGCCCACGGCGGCCTGAAGGGTGTCAGCGAGGCTGACGCCCGCAAGGCGTATAACCACATGGCCAAGCACCTGCGCGCGGCGGGGCAAGAGCCCCCGGATTACAGCGGCCCGGGTGCCGCCGCCAGCGCTGACGAGGTGGACGCTGGCAGCCACGGGGCCTACACCGGCACCCACAGCCACGAGCACACGGCCATGGGCAGCCAGGGCGGCGACGAGACCCACGACCACAGCCACACCCACGCGGGTGATGGCGTCCACGACCACGCCCACGCAAGTGCGGGGCCAAGTAGGAAGGGAGCCGCTGACGTGGAACTCAGCGACGCACAGAAGGCCCAGATCCGCGCAGCGCTCGGGCTGGCCGAGGACGAGGAAATCACCGCCGAGCACATCATGGCCATGGCCGCCAAGGCGGCCGAGGCGGCACCGGCCGCCGAGGCGGACAAGGAGCCGGTGGCGGCTGGGGCGCGCACCGTGCTGCCAGCGGGCGTCAAGGTGGTGGACGCCGACGTGTGGGAGGACACCCAGGCGCGCATCCGCAAGGGCGAGGAAGCCCGCCGAGAGCAGTTGATGGCCCGCCGGGATTCGGCCATTGCCAGCGCGGTGCAGGCCGGGAAGTTCAGCGCGGCCCGGGTGGCGCATTGGCAGCGTGTCTACGACGCTGACCCCGAGGGCACCGAACTGGTGCTCGCCGGCCTCCAGCCTGGCGTGATCCCAACCCAGGACATCGGCCAGGCTGGCGGCCCCACCGCAGCGGCCGAGGAGGAGGATTACGCCCGGCTGTTCCCGCCCGAGTACACCCGCACGGCGATCTTCAGCCGTGACGGGCAGCAGGGCTGATGCCCCGTGCCTGACTACACACCGGTAGCGGTAGAGGGCGAGTGCATCACCCTCACCCTGTCCGCCTCGTGCGTGGGCGGCGCTGTGCTGGAGGTCACCGGCAGCGGCACCGTGGCCCCCATCACCCCCGGCGCCACCCCCAGCGTCAAGGTGGTCGGCATCGCGCAGTCCGATCAGAACAGCGGCGCGCGGATCAGCGTGTGGTGCTTCGGCCCCGTCCATGAGTCCGTCGCGGACGGCACGGTGACCGCTGGCGACCAGGTTGTCACGGCCACCAACGCCAGCCGGCAGGTGCGCACCCTCGGCGCGGTCTCCACCCCCACGGCAGCGGATGTGGTGGGCACCCGGGCCATCCTCGGCGTGGCACTGACCACGGCGTCCGACAACACCAAGGTCAGGTGGATGGCCGCCAGGTAGCACCTGGTGGCCGCCCACAGGCCACGCAACGGAAGGGAGCCCCGCCGTGGGCGACTACACACCGGTTAACCAGGACAAGCCGTTCACCCAAACGGCGTCGGCAACCATCACAGGCGGCCAGGTGCTCGACTCCACGGGCAACGGCACGGTAGGCCCCAGCGCGGGCGCCCTGCGGCCCATCGGCGTGGCCGAGCACGACGCCGTATCCGGCGGGCGGGTCACCGTGTGGCCGATGCCAGGCAACGTGCACGAGGTGGTCATCAAGAACACCGTCGTCATCGCCGCAGGCAACCCGGTCATCCCCGCCGCCGGCGCGGCGGGGCAGGTAGACACCGGCACGCTGGCCACCGTGGCAGCCGCCGGCACCCTCATCGGCATCTGCGTCCAGGGTGGCACCGGCAACGCCGGGGGCACCGTCAAGGCCCGGTTCGTCGGCGTCTGACGCCGGCCCCACAAGCAGGGGGCCGCTGGTGGCCCACCGCAGGAAAGGAAGCAAGCCATGCCAGGTAGCTACCCGGCTCCCCCACCGACACTGAGCGGTGACCTGGAAACCATCTCCCGGTTCTTGCAGTCGCCTACCCAGATCAGGCGGCGGCTGCGCGACTACACCGACCTCCGGTTCGTCGCGGACCAACTGCTCACCCAGCGTTTCCGCACCAGCGGCGGCGCTGCGCTGTACGAGCTGTCGGAGCCCTTCGTTACTGACCGCACCGTGGAAGCGGTGGGGCCGGGTGCGGAGTACCCGTTCGCCAACCTGCCCACCGGCACCGCAGGCATCGCCAGCGTGTCCAAGTGGGGCCAGAAGGTGCGGCTCACCGATGAGGAGGTGGCCCGCAACGTCTATGCGGGCCAGACGGTGGACCGCAACATGCGCAAGGTCGTCAACTCGATCATCCAGCAGGTGGACGGTCAGGCCATGTCGGCCATCGCGTCGGCGGTTACCGACACCACCACCGCCACGGCCGTTTGGTCGAACGCGGCCACGCGGACGATCTTCCAGGACATCCTGCTGGCCAAGGCGCACGTGTACGGCAAGAACCTGGGCTACCACCCGGACACCATCTTGGTGGACGACAGCCACTACGCCTACATGATGTCCGACACGGCCATCACCAACGCGCTGCGCCGTGAGACCACCAGCAACCCGATCTACACCGGCACGCTGGAGATCATCGCGGGGCTGATCATCGTGGTGTCGCCTTCGTCGGTGGCCGCGCACCCCTACGTGCTCGACTCCACCCAGCTCGGTGGCATGGCCGACGAGATGGACAACGCCCCCGGGTACGCCATGGATCAGCTCGCGGTGCAGATCAAGAGCATCCGCCTCGACGGCAACGACGCCTGGGACTTGCAGGGGCGCCGCAAGACGGTGCCGATCGTGCAGGAGCCCGGGTCGGCCTGCGAGATCCTGACCGCCTGACCGCAGCAGCCAGCACCAGCGCACTGGCTGCCCCGGGCAGCCCTGAGACAAAGGGAAGGGGTGCCGCTGTGGCGGACACCAAGGAGAAGCGGGCCGCCTGGAAGCCCGCCGACATGCAGGACGGCGAGTACTGGTGGCGGGTGTGCGCCCCGTACGTGACTGTCAAGACGGCCACCACGGAGGGCATGCGGATCATCGGCCTGCACCGGGGTGGCGTGCTGCCGCTGGACGTGCGGGAGGAGCAGCTTGCACACCTGGCCAGCCACGACCTGATCGAGGCGTTCCCCATGTCCACCGCCGAGCGGGCGGCCGTGGCGGCTGACCCGCCGGGCGGCCCGCCGGGGCCGCAGCGGGTGGATGTGCAGGCCGAGGAGGCAGCGGCCAAGGAGGGTGAGGGCGGCGAAACCCCTACCCCAGCCGCGCCGTCACCCTCCACGTCTGGCCCTCGGGGCGGCGGCACCTCGCGTAGCGGCGCGGCAGGCAAGGCCGACAAGTAGTGGCTGAGGCGTGGGCACCTACTACGGGTGAGGTCGCGGAGAAGATCCCGACCCGCACCCGTAGCAGGGCCGCGCCTGGCAGCACCCAGCTACTGGGCCAGTTCACTGAAGACACCGAGCCCACCGCCGAGCAGGCGCAGGGGTTTGTGGATAACGCGGTGGCGTGGGTGCTGGCGGCCACCGGGCAACTGCCCACCGTGGGGCAGTTGGCCGGTGAGATTGAGGCGGCCGCCCGTGACGCGGCGGCGTGGCGGGCCGCCGCAGATATCGAGATGGCCTACCCCGAGCGGACGGCCAATATCAACGTGGCCAGCACCCTGGACAGCCGGGCCAACGCCGCGCTTGCCCAGGTGCTGGCGGCGTTGCGTAACGAGCAGGGCGGCGGCCCGGAGCTGTACCCGCAGTGGGCAGCGCCGGACCCGGTGACGTGGGGGGATGAGCTGCTGCTGTGAGGGGGTTTGCGGGATGGCGGTAACCAGGGTGGTGTGGCGTGACGCGGCACTGCACGCCTGGTATGAAGGCGAGCCACGCACGGCGCTGCGGTTGCTGGCTGGCCTGGCGGCGGCGGACATGAAGGCGCTCATTCCGGTGTCGCCGGTCTACCCCGTGTACGCCTACCCCGTGACCCCCGGGTACAGCAAGGGCACCACCTACCAGGTGCCTGGCGCGTTCGGGCGGGGCCTGGCATTGCCCAAGGGGCCTGCTGTTGCGCGTGCCCGGTACGCCGGGGACCTGCCGTTGCGGCCCAGCGGGTACCTGCGCAACAGCGTCGTCATCCAGCCCATCCCGTTGCCGTTGGAGCGCGGCGGCGGGTACCTGATCGGCCCTACCGCCAGCTACGGCAAGTGGGTGAACAACGGCACGCCGCCGCACATCATCCGCTCCACCGGCCCCTGGCCGTTGCGCAACCGGGCCACCGGGCAGGTCTTCGGCCCCCTGGTCCACCACCCCGGCACCAAGGGCGCGCACTTTGTGGAGCGCACCGTGCTGGGGCTGAGAGGCAAGGTGTTCCGCTTTGGCTAGCGCGGTGGAGTTGGCGGTGTGCGAGTGGACCAACAACCAGCCGGGGCTGGTCGGGTTGGGTAACCCGTTGGAGAACGGGTGCTTTCTTCAGCCGCCGCCCCGGTCCCCCGCGTCAGGGCCGTGGGCGCTGGTATCACGCATCGCCGGCGGCGGCGGCCTGGTGGCCGAGGACGGCATAGTCACCCAGGCGCGCATGCAATGGGACGTGTACTCCGGTGACGAGGTGGCCGCCGAACGGGCGGCGGCCGGCATCGCGGCGGCGGTGGAGCTGCTGACCGGCTGCCCCCAGCCTGCCGGGGATGGCATGACCGTGCTGGTGCACGACAATCTGGCCGGCCCGGTATACGTGCCGCAGCCTGCGGACGCCTCGGAGCCGTACCTGTTCCAAGTACAGGCCGACCTGGTGTTGGCACCAACCTGAAGGAGCAACCATGGCAGCACTAACCCCGGTTGTGGCCAGCCGTACCGGCGGCGGCAGCCTCACCACCGGCCTGGTGGCAAGCGGCGGATCGGGCGACACGTTCCCCGCCGGCCCCAACACCTACCTGCTGGTGCAAAACACTGGCGGCGCGGCGGTCACCGTCACCGTCACCCCGCCCACGGGCGGTGGCCCGCTGGCGCTGACCAACGCCCCGCTGGCCTTGTCGCCCACGGTAGAGGCCACCACCGGGCTGCGGCTGTACGGGCCGTTCCCGCTGTACCCATTCGGGGACCAAAACGGCAACGTGACCGCCACCTGCTCGGTTACCGGGGCCACCTGCAAGGTGTGCCCTGTGATCATGGGCGGCTGAGCCGATGGCCCAGCGCAGCAGCAGGGCGGCCGAGGCTACCGAGGAGGAGGCCCCGGCCCGGCCCGCGTACTACGTGGCCATGACCGACGTGTACACCCCGGTGGCCGAGAACGTCATGCCGGTGTGCGCGTTCCGCGCGGGGGATCACGTGCCGGTGGATGTGTATGACACCAACCCGGAGTGGCAGCCGTTGCTAGCCACCCCCGAAGACGCCGAGGCCGCCAGCGCAGCCGTAGGCGACGAGGACCAGGCCCCCGGCCCCGGGGGCGCAGACAGCGCTGGCACCGACCAGGGCAGTTAAGGAGCAGCAACCATGCCAGCACGCGGCACCCCGGCAGCCCTGTCCCTCGGGCCGGGATACCTGTACCTTGCACCCATCGGCACCACCGAGCCGGTGGACGTGGCCACCAGCATTGCCACCGTCTCAGCGGCGTGGAACCTGATGGGCTACACCGATGTGGGCAGCGAGTTCCACTACCAGATAAACACCGCCCAGGTGCAGGTGGCTGAGGTGCTGGACCCGCTTAGCTACCAGCCGGATAGCCGGGTGGGCACGGTGCAGTTTGCCCTGGCGCAGATGACCATCACCAATCTCAAGGCCGCCTTCAACGGCGGCGTAGTGACCACCGGCAGCGGGGTGACGATCTACGAGCCGCCCGACCTGGGCAGCGAGGTGCGGGCCATGCTGCTGTTTGAGAGCGAGGACCACACCGAGCGGTGGATTTACCGGCAGTGCTTCCAGGGCGGCGATGTGGCCATGGTGCGCGGCCGTGGCGCCGCCAAGGTCACCATGCCGGTGGTGTTCAATCTGGAGCTTCCCGCCACGGGGCTGCGGCCTTGGCGGGCCATCCTGGCAACCCCGCAGCGCGCATAACCCCTACTCGCGGAAGGCAACCCAGCGCATGCGTTCCTACATCAGCGTCCCAGACGACAGCGAGCCCATGGTCAACCCCCTCGCGGGGGTCAGCTTCACCCTGGACGGGGAGGTGTTCTCATGCAACGGGGAGCCCGACCTGCTGGACCAGTCGGAGCTGGCCTTGCTGGCTGCCAGCGCCACGGACATACGCCGGCCCGAGGCCCAGGCGGCTATCGCAGCGTTCTTGCAGATGGCCTTCGGCCCGCAGGAGTATGCCCGTTTCAAGTGGCACACCAGGGAGCACCGCACCCGGCCCGAAGTGATCATGTCCATCATGGCCGGCATCAACGAGGAGCTGGAGGCATTCATGGTGGACGCCACCGACCGCCCTACCGTGCCGCCCTCGCCCTCCTCGCATGGGGGTGCGGAGAGGGCCGAGCAGCTACGGAAGGTTATCTCCTTGGGCACGGGGGACGTGACGGTGCTGCCAGCCGATGGGAAGACGACGGGTGGCAGGGGTGGCACCAGGCGCAAGGCCCCATCGGGGCGGCCCGCCGGGAGCGGGCGCGCCGCATCGAGCAAGCGCGCGGCCGGCTCTGCCAGCGGCACCTAGCGCTGCGGCAGCGGTGCGACCTGATCGAGTGGGTGATGCTGGCGCAGCACGAGCGGGAGGACATGCTGCGCCTGCTCACGGTGGTGGCCCAATACCAGGGCGCCACGCGCCTGGCTGAGGAGTACGAGACGCCCCGGGAGGAGTGGGCCGCCACGGTGGAGGAGATGGGCTGGACCCCGGGGCAGGCGGCTGCCGACAGGCAGGCGGCTGTGCGCGCCTTCATCGACGCCGCCGAGGGCTAGATGGGCGCTTACCTGGGCACACTGGTAGACCGCCGGGCAACCGCGAACACGGTAACCCGGCGGTTTACCGTGCCGGGCTGCGCCGGGTGGGCGGGGGGTGAGCCCTAGTGCCTGGCTTGACGGTGGCTGATGCGTTCGTACGGTTGCGCGTAGACGGCGCGGACCTCAAACGGGCGGTGGCCCGGGACGTGGAGGAGGGCGCGGCCCCGGCGGGGGCCAAGTTCGGCAAGCTGTTTAAGGCCGCCGCAGTCACGGCCCTGGCGGGCATCGGGGCAGCTATCGGCATTGGGGCCGTGGCGGCCGACCAGGCGGTCAAGTTCCAAGCGGCCATGACCCGCATTCAGACCCAGGCCGGGGCCACGGCCAAGGACGTGGCGGTGCTGTCCAATCAGGTGCTGGAGCTGGGCGCCACCCGGGCGCAACAGGGGCCGCAGCAGTTGGCCGCCGCCTTGTACCACCTCAAGTCCGTGGGCCTTGACAATGTGCAGGCCATGAAGGCGCTGCGCACCGCCAGCGACCTGGCGGCGGTGGGCGGCGCCGACCTGGAGTCCACGACTAACGCGCTGGCCGGGGCATGGCGCACCGGCATACGCGGGGCAACCAACTTCGGGCAGGCCGCCGCCACGGTCAACGCCATCATCGGCGCCGGCAACATGACGCTGTCCGATTTCGTGTCGGCTATCGGTACCGGCATCCTGCCAGCGGCCAAGACGTGGGGGCTGGGCCTGGCGCAGGTCGGCGGGGCGCTGGCGCTGATGACCGACGAGGGGCAGAACGCGGCTGAGGCGGCCACCCGGCTGCGCATGACGTTCGCGCTACTGGGCGCCCCCTCGGCCACGGCCGCCAAGCAACTGGCCACCATCGGCATCACCGGCCTACAGCTAGGGCAGGCCATGCGCAGCCCTGGTGGGCTGATCGCGGCGGTGACGCTGCTCAAGACGCACCTGGACGATTCGGGGCTGTCGGCCACCCAGGCGGCTGCGCTGCTCGCGCGGGCGTTCGGCGGCGGCCGGTCCTCGGCCACCATTTTGGGGCTTATCAACAACCTGGACGTGCTACGCAAGAAGCAGGACCAGATCAACAGCTCCATGGGCAAGTACGGGGCGGCGGTGGCAGCGCAGCGGGCCACCGCCGAGGCGCAGTTCCACCGGCTGGAAGCCATCGTGCAGGTGGGCATGATTCGCCTGGGGGATGCGATCTTGCCGGTGCTGACCCGGGTGTCCTCGTGGCTGGTCAACACGGGGGTGCCTGCGGTCATGCAGTTCTGGGATGCGTTCGTGTCACCTGCCGCCGCGCGGGCGGTGGCGGTGCTGCACACGGCGGTGGGGCTGCTGACCACCGGCAGGCTGGCCCCGGTGCCACGGGGCGCCGGGCAGCCGTCTGGGGTGGTGTCACGGTTCTCCCCCGGGCGGGTGGTGCCAGCTATTTCCCCCGCTATCACGGGCGCGCTGGCGGCGTCCCCGGGGCGCACGGCCGCGCAGATACTGCCCCCGGTGCCCGCGCAGGCATCCACGTGGGAGCACGTTTTGCAGGTGGTGCACGGCTGGGTGGTGGCAATCGGTGACTACACGGCCCACGTGCTGGGGCCGGTGCTGGCCAGGGCGTGGGCGCTGGCGCTGCCGTCGCTGCGCGACCTGGGTACGTTCCTTAAGCAGGTGTGGGCATCCACCAAGGCGGTGTGGGTGGCGTGGGCGCCGCTGCTGGGGCCGGTGCTCAAGGCCGCCTTGGTGGTGATCGGTGTCAACCTGCTTGCCGTGGCCGCCGGGCTGCGGATCATTGCCTGGGTGCTGGCGCACGTGGTGGGGCCGGGGTTCGTGGCGTTCGGGGTGCTGTCACGCAACCTGGTGGGGAATGTGCGCGGCAGTTGGGACCGCCTGACATCGTGGATCAAGACGGCGTGGCAGGCGGCCATGGGGATACTGCGGCTGTCGCTGGCCGGGCTGCTCAACTTCATCCTGGGCGCGTTCGCGGCCATCTTGCACAGCGCCGCCCGCGCGTTTGGGTGGATACCTGGCATCGGCGGCCAGCTCAAGACCGCCTCCAGGCAGTTTGACCAGTTCCGCACCAACGTGACCAACGCCATCTTGGGCATCAAGTCGCACACGGTCACGGTGGGGGTGAACTTCTCGCCGTTGACCGCCGCTGGGCGGGCCGCGCAGTCGGGGCAGCTATTCCACCGGGCCAGCGGTGGGCAGATGCGTGGCCCAGGCGGCCCCACGGGCGACCAGATACCGGCGTGGCTGTCGGATCGGGAGTGGGTGATTAACGCCGCCTCCTCCACCATGTACGGCGACCAGGCCATGGCTGCGGTGAACGAGGGCCGGGCCGTCATTGCTTACGCGGGCGGCGGCAGCCCGGGGCTGTCGGTGCGTGCCAGCTTCCCGTCCACCAAGGCCATCAACGCGGGGGTGCTGGCGGCGGTGCAGAAGCTGGCCAACAGCAACTCCCTAAACATCCTGGGCGCGCTGGGCCTAGGCGGGCACGGCGGCCCGCCTGGCGGTGCCACCCACGGGTCAATCCCGTTCCTGGAGTCGCTGTGGGTGGCCGCTGGCGGCCCCCGTTCGCTGGCGCACCTGATGGCCGCCATAGCCATGGCCGAATCCGGTGGCAACGCCGGCGCGCACAATCCGTCCGGGGCCAGCGGGCTGTGGCAGATTCTGGGCCTGCCGTTCCCGGGTAACCCGTTCGACCCGCTGACCAACGCCAGGATGGCCGTCGCCAAGTGGCGCACTCAGGGCCTGGGCGCGTGGGTGACCTACACCAGCGGGGCCTACCGGGCGTACTACGCCCAGGGCGGCAAGGCCCGCCGGTTCGGTGACGGCGGGTGGATCACCGAGCCGGTGTCAGGCATAGGCATGCGCAGCGGCGCACCGTATGAGTTCGCGGAGCGCGGCCAGCCAGAGTACGTGTCCAGCGCGGGCCACCTGGCCGCTGGCGGCCGTGACATCCTGGCCCGCCTGGACCGGCTGATTAGAGCGATGGAGGCCGCCCCTGGGCGCACCGCCAGCGGGATGGCTGAGGCACTTAACCGGGCCGGGCGGCGCAGCGCCTACGCCGGCGCATACGGAGGCTGACGGATGGCGGCATGGGCACCACTGGGGTTCTACGGCGGCGGCCTGGCCCAGTGCCTGGACATCGGCACCGTCTCCCCCAGCACCGGCAAGCTGTACATCGGCTCCGATACCCAGGGGTTCTACTTCGACCCGGGCAGCGCAACCCTCGGTAACAACATCTCCAGCCGCAACGTGGGCCTGGGCGCGTCGGCCAACTACAACCAGATCGCGTGCATCCTCTCCTCGGTGCTGGTGCCTGGCACCACCTACATGGGCACCGGGGATGGGCTGCTAAAGAGCACCGATGACGGGCTGCACTGGACGCTGGTCAACAGCAGCGTGACGTGGGCGGCGAACGGGGCCAACAGCGCCGACCCGATCCCCAGCCTGAACTGGCAGCGGCCGGTGGGGCGGCTGCTGGTAGAGGACGACGTGGCCGGCACCACCAGTGACTTCTTGTGGGCGGCCACCTACAAGCAGGGCATCAAGCGCAGCCCGGACAACGGCGTCACGTTCCCGACCACGGCCAACATGAACAGCAGCGCGCCGGGGTCCAACTACTACGCGCGGGCCTTGGCGCAAGACCCGGACCAGCACACCACCATGTACGCCGGGTTCATCGAGCACAACGACACCGGGGGCAGCCGTGGCTTCGGTGGCTTCTGGAAGTGCACCAACGCACACGCCACCGGCACGCCCAACTTCGTCAAGCAGGCCGGGCTGAACGTTGCGGTGGTCGAGGACATCAAGGTGCTGGGCGGCCTCATCTACGTGGCGTGCGGCACGGATGGGGTGTACCTGGCGGACAAGACCGCTGACCTGTCGCTGTCCGCTAGCTGGATCAACATAGGCACCCAGGGCGGCACCACCCCAGGCCCGGTGCTGAACGCCGCCAGCATCTGGATGAGCCTGGACGTGGTGGACGACGGCTCCGGGCACCACCTGGTGCTGGTGACGTGCTCCAGCCCGGCCGACGCCAGCAAGACGTGCGTGGCGCAGATCACCGTCACCAAGGCCACCAAGACGGTCAGCGCACGGGCCAACCTGGCCACCAACAGCACCGTGACCACGGCCACCATCACACCGGGCGGGCAGACGTGGTGGAACGACGGCACCAACTTCAAGCTGGGGCAGACCAACTGGCAGAACCCGCAGGTGATGTGGGACCCGGGCGACGCCACCCACCAGAAGATGTACGTGGTGGGCGTGTCCGGGTTCTACCGCTCAGTCAACGGCGGCACGTCGTGGTTCCTGGCATCCGGGGGCATGCGCCAGTTCCTGGGCCGGTGCCTGGCCACCGACCCCAACACCGCCGGGTGGGGCGCGGTCGGCAGCTCGGACTGGGGGGTGCTGTTCTGGAAGGACGGCGTGGCGGCCAGCGCCTCGACCAGCGTGCAAAGCGGCAGCGGCATCCCTGGCAGCACGCAGACCTTCGCCGTGGCCGTGGACCCGGTGGATTCCACGGTGTACCTGGGCCTGGGAAACAAATACGGGCGGGCACCGCAAGCCGGGCAGGTGATGCAAGGCGCTGGCGGGGCCACCTGGCCGCCTGGCCCGTTCTCCAACGTAGCGGGCACACCAAGCTGGACCACGGCCACCGGGGGCAAATCCCCCATGGGCCTGGCCACCTTCCGCGACGGCAGCAACAACAAGGTGCTGCTGGCCTTGGCCGCCCAAGGCGGCGGGCTGTGGCGCAACGTCACCTCCGGCGGCGTCTTCCAGGGGTGGACCCAGGTAGGCGCGGCTACCGCGGTGGGCACGTCCACGCTGCTGCCACCCGGCTACAACTACCGGTTCGACATCGGCCCTGGCCGCACCGGGCAGCCGCCAGTCGTCTACTGCTTTGATCCCAAAACCGGGGTGTATGCCAGCACCGATTACGGCGTCACCTGGTCCACGATCTCCACCGCCTACAGCAGCGGGTCGGCCAACAGCAGCGAAATAGCCGCGCACCCGCTCAACCCGGGCGAAGTGTGGATCAGCTACAACGGCAACCTGCGCAAGTTCACCAACGCGGACGGCGTGGGCACCCTTGGCAACACGCTGGTTTCGACGTTGCCGAACTGTGGCGCGATCCGGTTCCGCCCCACGGACGCGCTGTTTGTGGCCACCACCACCGACACCGGCACGGGGCAGTTGGCGTGGCAGTCCACCGACAATGGCAACACCTGGTCGGCGCTGGGCGGGGCCGAGTTCGGCCAGTTGGACAACACCACCGAGCACCTGCGGTGGGATCAAGGTGGGGCCAGCGGAAGGCTGTACGCCTCCGGTAGCAACATCGCCGAAACGCTCGTCCTCGGTGCGGGTGCTGGCGGGTCGTTCACGCTGGTGCAGCAGTCAAACAACCTGGTCGGCGCGGCCGGCTCGATCAACGCCTGGTTCTCTGCCACCAGTGTTGGGTCCACGCTGAACAACCTGCTCACGGTCAGACTGTCGATGAACGACTGTTCAATGACGGTCACGCCGCCTAACAGCAACTGGGAACTGGTCGCGGAAAGCCTGTCCGGCAACACCACCAGCCAGGCCAGGGCGCAAACGTGGCAGTTCCGTCGCTGCTCGGCGGGCATCGGGGCCAGCACCGGCACCGGCGCGGTGTTCACCTACTCCAACAGTTCCGCCGACGTGCGTGGCCGACTGCACGAGCACTCCTCGGCGCAGCCGTTCCAGTACGTGGACCGGGTAGGCACCAGCTCGACACTCGCATCCAGCTCGACACCGGGGCCGACCACCGGGGGCGCGGCAGCGCGGGTCACCGGCGGCGTGGCTTTCGCCGACACCTCGACGTGGCATTCCAACACCCCCACCGGTCAGTCGTGGACCACGCCGGGCGGGTGGACCAACGACGGCTCCGCCGCCAACCAGCCCAACGCATTCCACCTGACAGAACAGGTCGTCCCGGCGGGCACCGAGACCTTTACTGACAGCTTCACGCTGGGCACGGGCACCATGACCTCGTGGGCGCAGACGCTGGTCACCATGTTCTGCTCGCCAATCCAGGTGACCACGGCCAGTGCCCCCGCCGGCAACGTTGGCACCCCGTACAACCTGCTGCTTGCTGCCAGCGGCGGCACCCCGTTCACCACAGGCACCGGCGCCAAGGTGGGCCTGACAGTGCCCACGTCGGCGTTCAATACCGGGTGTTTCGCCCAGCAGCAAGGCTGGGCGACCATGGCCGTGGCTGATGCGGCGTGCATCGCCAAGGTGTCCCGGTACGGCCCCGGCAACCACCCGCCGAGCACCAAGAAGTTCTGGTTCACCGGCGCCAACGCCTGGAACACCAGCCTCAACGAACTGGCCACCTACCGGGCCAACGGCACATATGTGATCTTCTGCTTGCAGCCGACCGTGGGTGCGGACGCGGACTACCCGCTGGGCTCGGACTACTCAGCCAGCGGCCCCGTGGCCTCGGCGGCGGCGGCGGATAAGACATCGCTGGCCAGCTTCCTGACCACCATCGCCGGCATGGGTTTCACCGCCACCAACTGTGAGATTGTGCTGTGGCAGGAGCCCGGAAACAACATCTCGCTCCAGCAGTGGAACAACATGCTGCGCACCTACGGCGGGGTCGTCAACACCGTGCACGGCGGCGTCACGTTCAAGCTGTGCATCAACATCCAGGGGCACACCGGCAGCGCCAACCCCACCTGGTGCAAGGCGGCCATGGGCATCGGCCCCACCTACGGCGTGGGCGCGGCCAAGGCCGGCCTGCCCCGCATCGACCTGATGGCCTTGGACTACTACGAGTCTGTGTTCCGGGCGGGGGTGCGGCCCGAGACCGTTGACAGCTTTGGCGACAGCATGGTGTCGCTGGCTGACGCCGCCGGTATCAACCTGGCCCTCAACGAGGTTGGCTCCAACCCGTCCGCCCAGATACCGCTGCCCGCCAACCACTGTACGGTTGCCAACTCGACCACCTATATGCACTTCGTGCGTGACTGGACGGTGGGCCGGCAGGCCGCCGGGGCGGGGCCGCGCACGATCAACTGGTGGACCGCGAACTGTAACGCTGACGGCACCGGGCAACTGTCCAGCCCGATCGGTTTTAACCCGGAGTGGACGGGCACCACCGACCCGCGCATCCCGCCTTTCCAGGAGTGGGCGGACCTGCTATCTGGGGCCACGTCCTACGGCTGGTCGTTGTGGAGCGGCACCCTGCCGCCGGGGCTGACCGTGAGCGCGGGCACCATCACCGGCACGCCCACGGCGGCGGGCACCTACACCTTCCGGGTGCTGGCCACCGACTCGCTAGGCAACATGGGGTACTCGCCGCTGTACACCATCGTGGTGTCCGGGGGAGTGAACATCACTACTACCAGCTTGCCTGACGGCGCGGTGGGGGAGCTTGCCCCCTACTCGGCCACCCTGGCGCTGGCCGGTGGCGTGTCCCCGTTCACCTGGACGCAGCCCAGCGGCACGCTGCCGCCCGGCCTGTCCCTGTCCAGTAGTGGCGTGATCAGCGGCACCGCCACCGTGGAGGGCACCTACACCTTCGACGTGATGGTGACCGACGCCAACGGCAGCACCGACCGCACCACGCTGACCATCACCATCCAGCCGCAGGTGACGATCACCACCAACACATTGCCCCCTGGCGTGGTGGGCACGTCGTATTCCTTCCCGCTGGGGGCCGCCGGGGGACTGCCTGACTACGCATGGGCGCAGCCCACGGGCGTCCTGCCGGATGGCATCACCTTGGACTCGGTGACGGGCATCCTGGCGGGCACGCCCACCACCGCCGGGGCATACACCTTCCAGATCCTGATAACCGACGCGGGCGGCGGCACCGACACCGCGTCGCTGGTGCTGGTGGTGAACGCACCGGCCAGCCCCGCCGCCCCGGCTGATTCGCTGGTGGTGGCGGGCCAGTTTGAGCTACTAGCCGGCGGGGTGGTCAGTGACCACCCGGCGTGCCCGGGGGCTATCTTCCGGCTGGGCAAGGCCGGCGGCCCTGATTTTGACATGGGTATGCCACAGCCGGTGCAGGACGTGGTGGCCGCCCTGTCACTGGATGGCGAGCAGCCCAAGGGCAAGCGGGCCTCCAACCGCACCATGGTCCTGCCGATCGTCATCCAGGTGCCGGCCAGCGGCAGCCCGGAAGATGACCGCAGTCTGCTGGCCGCAGCCCGCGAAGCGCTATGGCAGGCCATCGACGGCGAGCAGTGGGAGCTGACGTGGGCGCGGGCCAACGGGCTGCCGGTGGTGTTTGACTGCTTCCGCGCCGCGGCCACCACCTATGACTACTCCCTGATCAAAGACAAGTCGCTGCTTTGCACCATGGACATCACCTTCCAGGCGCAGCCGTATGGCCGCAGCAACGACCTGGAAACGGTGGCGTTCGCCGCCCCGTCAGGGAACTGGTCACCGCCAGCGGACCCGGTGACCTTGGACAACTTCGTGCAGGTGTCCAGCGCCAACGACCCGGGACAGTGGAACAGGTCCAGCCAGGCGGCGGTGGGCAGTTTCTCCGCGCACTGGTCGCGGCGGTGGCGTGACCGCCCGCACTATACCCACGGCCTGGCCGCCCCGGTAAACATGGGGCTGCGGCCCAAGGTCAGCTTCTGGGTTGGGCTTGGCACCACCGCCGACCAGTACCACGTCTGGCACGGCGGCAAGGTGACCGCTGACATCCAGTTGACCGACACCAACGGCACCACGGTGCGGCTGTCGGCCACGGTGAAGTGTGCGTGCTCGGGCCTGCCCGCCCAGCCGTCATGGACGCGGGTGAGCGCGGCCATGCCGTTGACCACCGATTTTGACGTAACAGCCGTGGCGTCCTACAGCATCAAATTGTGGAACACCACTGACAGCGACAACGGGTCGCGCATCCTGCAAGCAGAGTGCTACCTGGCCGGGCTGGAAGCGTCCAGCGCCGCCGTGGGCGCGCCTGCGCAGCGCGGCGCGGTGTACCAGCTACGCGGCATCATCGGCACCGCGCGGGCACCACTCAACATCCAGGTGCAGCCGGGGCCGGCGACGGTGCAGCAGGTGTTCCTATCGGACAGCCCGGGGTCGGGGAACTGGCCGGTGCCAGCGTCCACGACCGCGATCAAAGCAGAGACCTGGGCGTCCGGGGCTGGTGGCGGCGGCGGCGATAACGGCCTGGGCGGCGGCGGCGGCCCGGGTGGGGAATATGCGTGTGAGCCCAACCTGCCGGTGTCGCCCGGGTCCAACGTGGCATACAACGTGGGGCAGCCGGGCAGCGGCGGCGGCATAGGCAACCCTGGGCAACCGGGCAATCAATCCACGATCACTGCCGGTACCAAGTCGGTGGTGGCTAACCCCGGCCTGGGCGGCCTCAAGGGCGGCCTGCACAACAGCACCGGCTCCAAGGGCGGCACCGGCTCCTCCAACACGATCCACTTTGACGGCGGCGACGGGGGGCCGCCCGAGCCGACGAACCGCAGCCGGTCCAACGGCGCGGGCGGCGGCGGGTCCGGTGGCCAATTCCAGGCTGGCCGTGACGGCCAGGTGGCGGGTGACAAGTCGCCTGGCTCTGGTGGCGTGGCCGTGGCTGGTGGCGGCCCTGGCGGCACGGGCGGCACCCAGGGCGGCCCTGGCGGCACGCCCAGGCAGAACCCCGGCGGCGGTGGCGGCGGGGGTGACGCGCAGTCTGCGGGCGGCACGGGCGCACCTGGCCGTATCAAGATCACCTATGGGGTGACGACGGGTATCCCGTTGCAGGCGCTGGTGGTGCACCGGGCCAGCCCGGACGCGCCGGGCACGTTGCAGCCGCTGGTCAACGTGTTCGGCACTGGCAGTGACGTGCCGGATGGCACCACTGAGTACCCGGTGGTGTCGTACGCGGCGGGGGTGCAGCCGTCGTTCCGTGGCACGTACACGGTGGTAGTGGCAGCGCAAGGGTTCGCGGGCTGGGCCAGCCCGGGGTCCAGCCGCACCCTGACGGTGCAGGTGAAGCAGTACGACGGGGCGAGCGGCAGCCCGCCAGCCAGCGGCGTGGGCCGCATCTCTACCAACAGCGTGGCCCGGTCGTTCACCCCGAACAACGACGCGGCCAACGGCATGGTGGTGCTCGGTGACATCACCCTGCCGGTGCGCGACCTGGCCCCGGACCAGGCCGACGCCACCTACACCCTGACGCTGACCAGCACCAACACCAGCGACCGCTTCTACGACGTGCTGTTGCTGGACACCGAGGGCAGCACGGTGTACCTGAATGGCACCGCGCCGGGGTATCAAAACGTGTTCATCGACAGCCCCGACGCCAACCGGGCGCTGGGGCCGGTGCTCGGCTCCTACACCGACCGTGACGCGGCGTCCTCGATTCTGGACGACACGATTGTGAGCGGGCCGCCGCTGAGCGTGGAGCCGGGGGACAACTGGGTGCTGGTGTACGCGCCCACCGGGGTGCCGGCCATGTTCGCCACGTACCTGCCACGGTGGTGGCTGGACAGGCTGAGGTAGCCATGCCGATACCCACCAGCGTGCAGGTGGTCACCCGTGCGCCTGACGGCAGCAACCCCATGTGGCTGGGCCAGGTGGGGCACGTCACTGGCCTGAGCCTGTCCCACGCGGTGCCGGGCGGCCCGGACCAGTTGTCGTGCGTGCTGCAAACCACCACGGCCGGTAGGCCGGTGGCCATCCAGGCTGGCCGCCGGGTCAAGGCGTACGCCGGGGTGCGGCCGGTGTGGGATGGGCAGCTTGACGAGCCGACGCCGGGCGGCGACGGGTGGCAGGTGGTGGCCCACGGCGCGGGGGCGTTCGGGCAGCAGTTCAATGCGATCTGGACGGCCACGTGGGCCAGCGGGGCCGCGCCCAGCGATGCGGTGGACCAGGCCATCAGCCGGGGCATGCGGTGGGTCAATCCCGGGTTTAACCCGCCGCCCAGCGGCGCGTGGATGGGGCAGGTACCGGACAACGCCTCGCTGAAAATCGCGGACGTGCTTAACCTGCTGTGCTCGCGCGGCGGCCTCACCTGGCAGGTGAAGTGCACGGCGGGGGGCAACGTGCTGGGGTTCATCACCGTGCCGGTGGCCCCGGTGACGCCTACCCGGCTGCTGGTGGCCACCGGGCCGGTGGCGCGCACCATAGGCGGCGTCGTCAACGCCATCACGCTGCGGTACCAGGTCTCCACCGACTCCAGCGGCGGCGCGACGTACAACACCACCACGGTGACCAACGCGGCCATGATCGCCATGTATGGCCGCAGCGAGCAGTTCCTAGACATCTCCAACGCCGGCAACCAGACCGCCGGGCAGGCGCAGGCGGTGGGCAACTGGGTCCTCAACAGGTACCAGCAGGCGGCGTTCGGCGGCCCGTTCACGATCACCCCCGGGCAGTACCTGACTGCCCGGGGCTCCCGCGTCAACCTGGCCACCGAGCAGGCGGGCGAAGTGGTGCGGCTGCTGGTGTCGGATTACGGCGGCGCGGTGTCCGCCGGGGTGCCGGTAACTTTCCTGGTGGGCGCGTACAGCTACGACGAGGAATCGGGCACCGCGCAGGTGACCCCGTTCGGGTCGGTGCGTACCGATTTCACCACGCTGGCCGGGGTGCGAACCGATTTTCACCACGGCCCGGGTGACCCGTTCGGCCTGAAAGGCACGCACATCTAGGAGGATGCCATGCACCGCAATGCACGAGCGCTGGGGGTGGCGGCCACGGCCGCTGTGCTGTACCTGGCGGGCAGCCGCCTGCGGGAGGCGCTGCCGGTGCGCCCTGCCGCGCTGGCAGCCTTGGCCGCGCTGGGTGGCGCTGCGGTGATGGGCGGGAAGGCGTGCGCCAAGGCGTACGCGGTGGATGGCCGGCTGAATGACATGTTGGCTAACGGGTTCACTGTCAACGGCCGGGTGGACATCACGTCGGGGAACCTGCACATGCACGGTAACAACATCAACCTTGAGGGCGGCAGCGTCATCTAGTCATGCCAAGGCAAAGGGACGTACCT
>Ga0070707_100000682_pt1 | contig 33609 bp, 27 predicted proteins | sample KBSK5502metaG_FD_65468 | JGI IMG/M metagenome (GOLD analysis project Ga0070707, IMG submission 65468) | Corn, switchgrass and miscanthus rhizosphere microbial communities from Kellogg Biological Station, Michigan, USA - KBS K5-50-2 metaG | ecosystem: Host-associated > Plants > Roots >... | reverse complement strand
GCGCAGCAGCGTTGGCCGGACGGGTAAGTGCCAAGCGCACACTGAACCAGGTATACAGGGGAGCAAATATTAACCCAACAAAATTTAGGCTGATTGCAAGCCCGGTAAACGCAAAAGCTCCAGCATCATACCACCCTCCCCTTTGCTGTACAAGGAGCCAGCTTGCCAGCAGCAGTAAACAGATCAGCAAGCCATCATTATGACCATTTCCGGCTAACTCGACCAGCGCGAGCGGATTCCAGGCATAGAGCAGTGTTCCCGACAGGCGGCGCGCAGGCGCTATCTTGCCAAGAATGGCCCAGATCAGCAGGCAATTGACCAGGTGAGAGAGCAGAGCCAGGCCTTTGAAAAGCAGTAACGTAGTAATCGGACTATTGCCCACTCCCACTAGTAGCGATGTGATGGCAAGCCACAGTGGGCCATAGATGATTGGCACGCCGGGCTGGGTTATCCAGGGAAGATAGGGGTCTTGTTGAAATTGTGCGGGCACCGTATTCATTGGATCGGCGTGATAGATGGTAAGCATGCGCCCGGTAAAAATGTAGCTGAAGACATCATTCGAGAAGAGCGCGGGCAAGAATAATAGCGTAGCACCAAACACCGCAGCTCCTACCAGGAGCAAAAGCGGCCAGCGAGAAGTGATGTGTATCTTATCGCGCCTCCGGAAAGCCCATACAACCGCATACAGGTAGATAGCACTTAGCGCAATCAATACCAGGCCGAGCAGCAGGTAGTAGATGCCGCCGCCCGTATACTTACCGCTCGCGCTCCATGCCACGTGGAAAAGAAATTGTGAAGGCGCAAGTGTCCAGGGCCAGGCCGTCGCCAGTGGCGAGGCGTGCCCATTAATCGTAGACAAAGGGGCGAGCGCAAATACAACTAAATAGAGTAACTCGAGCGCAGCGCCAATCAGAACAAACTGAAGCAATTTCCCCCGGCGGATGGGTGGTTCCTGCTCCCTACCCCCGTAGGGGCGGGGGTGGAATGGATGTGGGGTGGGGACGCTTGCGTCGCCCTCCGCCCCTTTCTTGCTATTTATACGGGACAAATGCATCATGTAAATCTCGCCAGGCCAATTCACCCCCCTATCATAACCCCAACCTTGCAAACGCCGTATCGATATACCTGACGTAATAATCGGTATCCGTCAATTCGGCCAGCTCATTGGGTGAAAGATACTGCATAACTTCCTCGTCATTATTGAGGAACTCAATCAACGCCTGTCCTTCTACAGCACCTCTACTCGACATGCCCCAGACCTTTTTCGCATTACGCTGTACCATCTTGTACGCCTCCTGTCTCCCCACCCCTTTATCGATCAGAGCCAGCAGGATGCGCTGTGAGAAAATGAGGCCACCTGTCATGTTCAGGTTGGTACGCATGCGTTCTTCATCAACTTGCAGCCCGTCCATGACCTGATTGAAGAGGTGCAGCATATAATGAAGCAAAGTGCAGGCATCGGGAATGATGATCCGCTCCGCAGAAGAATGGCTGATATCGCGCTCGTGCCACAGCGCCACATTTTCCATCGACGTCACAGCAAAACCCCGCAGGACACGGGCCAGCCCGCAGATGCGTTCACACAATTCCGGGTTGCGTTTGTGCGGCATCGCTGAAGAACCCTGTTGACCGCTGCCAAACGGCTCAAAGGCCTCGCCCACTTCTGTGCGTTGTAAGTGACGAATCTCCTGCGCCATCTTTTCCAGCGAGCTGCCAATAAGTGCCAGGATCGTAATGAAGTGAGCATGGCTGTCGCGTTGTACAATCTGGCTGGAAACCGCCGCAACTCCCAGGCCCAGTTGTTCGCAGACGAACTCCTCGATCTGAGGTGACACGGTAGCATGCGTGCCGACAGCTCCTGATATTTTGCCCACTGCTACCTGTTCAAGTGCTGCTGCAAGACGCTGCTGTCCTCGCCGCAGCTCGTCTACCCATAGCGCCAGTTTTAAGCCAAACGTGATCGGTTCGGCGTGAATGCCGTGCGTTCGTCCAACCATCAGTGTATATTTATACTGTACGGCTGCCTGCGCTACTGTCTCTACAAGTTCGGCCAGGGATTGGCTGAGTAGTACTCCCGCCTCCTTGAGTTGCACGGCCAGGCCGCTATCCAATACATCAGAAGAAGTCAACCCGAGATGAATAAAGCGCCCTTCTGGCCCCAGTTGTTCCTGGACGGAGCGCAGGAATGCAATCATATCGTGATGCGTTTCCTCTTCGATCTCTTGCATGCGTTGTGGGTCATAACCAGCAGCGCGAATTTTCTTGATAGCATCCTGGGGGATAACGCCCTCGCGCGCCCATCCTTCGCAGACGAGCAGTTCAACCCGCAGCCATATATCGGTTTTATGCGTCGCAGACCAGATGGCGGCCATCTCTGGCAGCGAATATCGTTCAATCATGCTATAAAAGCGGTCCTTAATGTGTTACACTTCAGCGAATGAATAAATTTCTGACACCAGTGTACCACACGTAAACAGATTCATAGTAACTACTTAGCAGGGGTGCCGGGGACGCAGTCCCCTGGCCGGAGCGCGAGGGACCCTGCCTGGGGGGCAGGTAATCCTCGCTTTCTTCCTTTTCCCTTGCCTGCCGCCGCAGGCTGCATAAGAAAAGTACCTATGTAGTTACGCATATCAGGAGCATTGAATGAAATTGAATATCGATACTACAATGCAATATCGTTTTGCCATCCATACCCGTCGTCTCACCATCATAGCCATTGTTTCCGCTCTCGTTCTCGTAGTAGCTGGTTCACTAGTGCTGCTTTCAACTTTTCCTGCACTATCTGGCGCCCATGATCTATTGCTCTTAGCTGCTTATCTGATTGGATTCCTGGCCTTGGCTTTCCTGTTGCCAATGTTGATCTTACTGTATAGCTATAGACGTTCTGGCGTGTGGATCGAACCCGGCAGGGTGCATGTGCAGTTTCCAGGGGAAAACCAGCAAGAGATGGCGTGGTCAGAGGCCCGTTTTGCCGTAAACGAAGGAGAAGAATACCTGCGTGCAAGCAAAGGAAAAGAAGGTCTGGGGCACGTCTTTGGCGAAACGCGCTATATTCGCCTGCATTTGGAGGGCTTGCCGCCGGAGCAGCGGGCCCAGGCCGAGCAGGCGCTGGCCGAACACATACAGGTGCGCCGCCCACGAGCTTTCACGCTGATGACACTCTTCAACTCCAGGGGCGAGCTGGTCGCAAGAGGACGGCTTTACCTCTTCGATAATGAACTCTTGTGCGCTGAGAATCGCGGTGAGAAGCGCGTATTCTTCTATGCCCCCCTCAAAGACCTGAGTTCCGTCAAACAGCGAGCCTCTTTCTATATAGGGAGATTGGAGTGCGAGGCATTTACCATGACCTATCAAGGCCAAGAATACGTGGTGATGCTGGGCTACGAGACAACCATCTCCAACGGCATAGGTAGAAGCTCTCACTGGTCGGTCACCGGCAACGCAGGGGACTGGGTCGAGGCCTTACAGAGGTTCTAACACAAATCGGGTGCCGGTCGCCCTGCCTTTGGTATAGTAGGGGCGAGGGCGGTGGAGTGGGGTGGTGTGGACCCTTGCGGTCGCCCTGTGGTGTGGTGGGCATGCGGTCTTTTGGTCTAGCCCTTGCGGTCGCCCTGCCTGGCTAAGAGAATAGAGTTGCAACAAAAAAGGATTTCGGGCATAATTCCCCCCCAAAAAGTGTTATACTATGATGGAATTAGTAAAACGTGCAGCAGATCGTTGGCAGGGTAGTCTAACCTCTTGACGGAATAGCGCCATCCATGTACAATCATGCTCACAAATGTTCAATTTACTCGGGGGTTGCCATGAAAAAAGGAATACATCCAACTTACGTTGAAGCTACAGTAAGTTGTGCCTGTGGAAATAGCTTTCAAACACTTAGTATCAAGCCCGTCTTGAAGGTTGATGTCTGCTCAAATTGCCATCCATTCTTCACCGGGCAGCAGCGTATTCTTGATGCTGCTGGACGCGTAGAGCGTTTCCGCAAACGCTTCAACCTGAAGGAAGAGTAAGCCATTCAGGAATGAGGTCACAGGGATAAAGGCTTTTTATCAGAGCACTTTATCCCTCTTTATTTGTACGTTTACAGTGTTGTACAAAAAGGGAAACACCCGTTGAAAGGGCCTCAAAGAACCATACTTTTCCTTATAGCCGACACCGGTGCCGGGCATCGCAGCGCTGCGAACGCGATTTGCCATGCCATAACTCTCATTGCCCAAAAAGAGCAAGATGAATGGCTAGAACAACAGCAGACTGCCCCTCAGGGGCAAGCGTACACACCTGCACCGCCGGGCTATCGCATCGAAATAGTTGATGTGTTCGAGGAATATAGTAGTTTTCCCCTGCGCGAGGCTGCGAAACTCTACGGGCCAGCGATCCGCTACAATCCGAAACTGTATGGGCGCCTCTTTCATCTGAGCAACCAGGCTCAAAGTATCTCCGCTTTTCAAACTCTCGCCTCGCCTCTCCTACATAACGGCCTGCTGCGCCTCATTACCAGTATACAGCCTGACATAATCGTCTCGATTCACCCTTTATTGAATCATGTCACCATTCGCGCCTTGCGTGACCTCGAATTCCACATCCCATTCCTCACCGTGGTAACCGATCTTATCAGCCTCCATTATGCCTGGTTTGCACCAGGAGCGGATGCCTATATCGTGCCAACAGAGTATGCTAGAGATATTTATTTACAACGAGGCTTCGACCCTGAGCGTGTCCACATCCTGGGTATGCCCATCGACCCCAAGTTTACGCTGCTAATGGAGAGTAAGCAGGAACTGCAGCGCAAATTAGGCTTGGAGCCTGGCAAACCGGTCATCTTGTTGGTAGGTGGCGGTGAGGGCGCGAGGGGGCTGCGTTCGTCGGTATACACTATCGCACAGGCACGCTTACCCGTTCAGTTGCTCATCATTACCGGTCGCAATAAGCGGCTGTACATGCAGCTCCAGCGCACACGTTCGAGCTTGCCTGTTCCGGCGAGAGTTTTTGGCTTTGTGCAGAATATGCCCGAAATGATGCATGCCTCTGATGTGATAGTGACCAAGGCGGGTCCGGGAACGATCTGTGAAGCGCTGGCATGTAACCTGCCGATTATTCTTAGCGGCTATGTTCCGGGCCAGGAAGAGGGCAACGTTACCTATGTTGTAGAAAATAATGTTGGCGTGCTGGCGTACGACTCAGTCGAGTTGATCGATACGTTGCGCCGGCTGCTGAAACCTGGATCTCAGTTGCTGCGCCAGCAAGTAGAAAACGCTAAACGCATTAGTCGCCCGCGAGCGTCTTTCGATATCGCGGACTATATTCTCAGTTTTCTCCCTCCTGCTGGTGCGCCAGGCGTTTGGCAGAGCGCACAGGGATTGAGGCAACGCCGCAAGATATCCAGGCTTCCGCGCACAGGTCCACCTGTGCGCAGGATAAGGCCCAGGCTGCAAGGTTTACGCAGGGCATCAGCCCGTGTATCGCCCAACAGGTTGCCGCGTTTAACGTTTTTGCGGCGGCCTGTACATAGCCCTTTGCAATTGCATTCTCAGGCAACCTTAAAACATTCGCTGGATCAGTCTCCTGATAGTTAGGTCATAGGGCCAACTGAAAGGCAGGATATCTGCATGGCAAAATTCTATTATGGTGGTCAGGCGGTGATGGAAGGAGTGATGATGAGAGGACGTGCATCGGCTGCTGTGGCAGTCCGGCGGCCAGATAACAGCATCTATCTTTATGAAGAAGCGCTGAATCCCAGGCTGTATCAAAATCGTCTTTTTCGCCTGCCATTTTTACGCGGCATGCTATTACTATGGGAAATGCTGGTGTTGGGAACACGCATGATGACCCTTTCGGCCAATATAGCCACCGGCGCAATCGATCCCGGTGAAGCTGCCGTTCAACCTGAGGGATCCAGCATGCCAGGGATCCACACTCCCGGTAGTGCCGCTGGTGCCTTGCCTGAAGAGCCAGCGCCACCTCCACAGATTGGCGGGATAGCCCTGGGTATCACTCTGCTCATCTCGCTGGGCTTTGCCGTAGCCGTCTTCTTCCTGGGGCCGCTGCTGATAACTGGCCTGCTTCATAATCAGATAGGCGAGGGCTGGCTCAACCTGGCGCTCGAAGGGCTAATTCGCCTGGGGCTGCTCATTGGTTACCTGTACCTGATTGGACGCATTCCCGATATTCAGCGTCTCTTCGGCTATCATGGCGCTGAGCATAAAGCCATTAACGCAATGGAGCATGGCGAACCCTTAGATGTCCCGCACGTGCGCCAGGCCTCACGGGTGCACACGCGCTGCGGCACAGGTTTCCTGCTGCTGGTAGTCGTCCTCTCCATCTTTGTCTTTGCCCTGGTTGGCTCACCCCCGCTGCTAATTAAGGTTGTCTCGCGTGTGATTTTAGTGCCCGTGATAGCGGGTATCGCCTATGAATTAATGCGTCTTGGAGCGGCTAACTACCGCTATCGCCTCGTACGCTGGCTGCTTGCTCCAGGGCTTGCTTTACAGGGTTTGACTACTCGCGAACCGGATGATAGCATGATTGAGTGCGCGCTTGCCGCTTTAAATCGTGTCATGCGCCGCGATGAACTGTATAATAATCACGAGGTAGTGCATACTGCGCTTCCTCCGTTAGTTGCATCGAAATAAAAAGGATACTCCTGTCATGCCGCCCGATCCAGCCGCGACTCCTGATCCAACCATAACTCCCCCTCCTACCGGGGCTACGCCGGAAGCTCCGCTCGCGGAGGCTCCCCATGTACACTTCTCCACGACGCGCTGGCTTTTTACGGGCATCGTGCGAGTGCTTTATCGTCTCTGGACGCGTATCGCTGCTCATCTCTTCCCAGAAAACTCACGGGCCGCGCGTCTCGCTCTGGCTTTGCATATCCCCTTACCGGACCAGCTCAATATGAGCTGGATCACAGACCACCTGGCTGTTGGTGGGCGCATTCGCCCACAGGATATCAAGGCGCTGGCCGGGGTAGGCATAACCCATGTCGTAGATACACGCGCCGAACACCGCGACGATGCCCAGGCACTAGCAAAAGAGCATATAGAGTTATTATACCTGCCTACTCCCGACACCCGCCCCTTCACCATCGAGCAAATGATGCAGGGTGCGCAATGGGTACAGCAGCGTATGGAGCAGGGGGGGCGGGTATTGATTCACTGCGAGCACGGGGTCGGGCGTAGTGCCCTGCTTGCCTGTGCCGTGCTGGTTTACGGCGGCATGCATGCGCGGGATGCTTTGCAACTGGTGCAGCAGAAGCGCTGGCAGGCCGCTCCTAATCACAGCCAGGTAGTACGCTTAAGAGAATTTGAGTCGGCTGTTGCCTCGCGGCGCAGCGCGTAACGTTCAATTGCCAGCGCAACCCCATCCTCCCAATTACAGGCTGTAACGGCCTGTGCAGCCGCTTTTACAACTTCAGAGGCCTGCCCCATTGCAACACCCCAGCCAGCTAACCGCAGCATTGCAATATCATTATTGTTGTCACCAATCGCCATCACCTGGTCCAGCGGGATGTCGAGATACTTCGCCAGTGTTGCAACACCGCTCCCCTTCGAACAAGTAGGGTTCATAATCGCCAGTTCCGCGCTGCCATAATTGCCGCGCCTGGTGATCGTCCATGCACAATCCAGGGCGGAAACATCTGGAAGCAGTGTGTGGATGGCCTCTTCAGACGCAAAAGCCACGACCCTTATTGGATCTGGGTGTCCGGTGCAGAGGGCCTCAAAGGGCATACGGCGCACCTGTTCGGGAAAGCTGGCGAAGTAAGCAGTTACCCAGGGATTGTCGAAATCGGCAGGCCCGGTCCATATCTGCTCTTCCATACCCGTAGTGGGATGCACAACTGGCTGCAGCCGGTGGCGTACCAGCAGTTCAACCGCCTGTTGCCCAACTTCAGCCCGTAGCGGCTGGGTGTGTAGAATCGTCCCCTGGGGATATCTCACAATCATAGCCCCATCATAGAGAATCAATGGAGTAGCCAGGCCCAGTTCGGCAGCAATCTTAGTCGTGTTACTATAACGGCGTGCCGTTGCTAGCGTCACCACGATTCCTGCTTCCTGTGCGGCCTGCACCGCTGCCAGTGTATGCGGGGTAATGTTGCCCTCGGGGGTAAGCAATGTGCCATCTATATCAATAACGAGCATTCTGATAATCGTTTCTGTTCCCATATCACCACCATCCTTAACAATAGTGATGCGACGGGCGATATATTCGATCCCGTCGCATATTCCCCGGAGTGGGGTCCACTACATTATATATCATCAGCACAAGAGGTTGCACGCCCTGGCTACCTTTTGTGCGCAACATAACAAATGGATGAGGATAACTCGCGGCCCGATTCGCTAGACATTCTTCCCGGAGGTCTGCTACAATCCCCTCATGAGTATGCAAGACAATCGCCCCAGGCGTGTACACGCAAAAAAGTCGAGTGACAATCACAGTGTTGTGCAGCACAATATGCAGCTATGGACTGATACGACTGGTTTTCCACTATTACCTGACGAACAACCCGTAACCACTGTGCGTGATAGCCTGTATGACCTGATCCCACTTGGTCCGCGCGAAGAGAAGTTGATCGGTACGGCTCCTTTTCTACGCCTGCAGAAGATCAAACAGCTTGGGTTTGTCTATCGTGTCTGGCCCGGAGCGACCCACACACGTTATGAGCACAGCCTCGGTAGTTACTACCTGGCAGTACGGGCATTGCGCTCGCTGCTTCAGCGTGGCAATGATGGCGGCCTCTATGGTATTTCCATTAGCAGCGTTCAAACGCTCATCGTAGCGACCTTACTCCACGATATCGGGCACTATCCTTTCTCACATACCATTGAGGAACTCGGTTATCCCATCATTTTGCATGAAAAAGTGGGGCGCTCCATCATCGAGAAGAGTGAGATAGCTGTCATCCTGGAGCGCGATTACCGCCTCTCACCGGAGCGTGTGGCGAATTTTATCGATCCTCCCAGGATCAGAGCCTTGCCCCCCGACGACGAGCTGCTCGGCAGTTTACTAAGCGGCGCTCTCGATGTGGACAAACTGGATTACTTGCCTCGCGATGCGCGTGCCTGTAACGTTCCCTATGGCGGCGTGGACGTCACCCGTCTGCAGGGAGCGCTGCGTATACATTCCGGCGTCGATGGTCGGCGGCGCATCGTCGTGACGCACAAGGGCATCAGCCCCTTGCACTCGCTCATCCATGCCCGCCAGGAGATGTTCGACAATATTTACTGGCATCACACCAGTCGCGCCATGCAGGTGATGTTAATGCGTGCCGTTCGCGAGGCCTTGTTGTGCGGTGCACTACAGCCCGAACAACTCATAGGCCTGGACGATGCCTCCCTGCTCTCGTTGCTCGCGGATGCGCATATGCCGGCAAGTTCCCGCGCCCTGGCTGATGATTTAGAGATGCGCCGTCCCTACAAGGGCGTGATAGAAATCAGCAGTATGGCTGGCCGGCTCTACAACCGCTTAGATGCACTCTTTTGGGATGCCCAACGCCGCCACCGCGTTGAGCAGCTCCTGGCCGCCGAACTGGCAGGTGCGCTGGAGATGGAGATTGCGGATTACGAAGTGCTGTTTGATATCCCCCGTCCGGAGAAATATGAGATGGATGTGTGGGTGACCTTCTCCAATCCACCCGTAGGGATGGATTCGCTGGTAACCTGGGTAGAAGCCACCGGCCTGCAGCCTGACGACCTCGCGCGTTACGAGCAGCACCAGCGCCGGATTCGCATTGTGGTGCCCGCACGCTTGCGTGCACCTTTGCTGGCGCGACGAGATGATGTGCTGCTGCCCCTATTAGAGAAATTGGTAGAAATGTAGATTACTTCTTCCTCTTCTTCTGCTGGTACATCATCCGCATCGCCTTCTCATGAATCCTTCTTGCAGGTGGGTACTCATCATCGATCTTCAGGGCGTGCTCAGCAGCACTCACTGCCTCGCGATAGCGCTGCAGCCTGTACAGGTTATCGGCCTTGATCATCCAGTAGCGCGCATTGGTTGGATCGAACTCCAGCATTCTATCGATCGCCTCGCTTGCCTCCTCAAACCGTCCCACGCCACGCAGAGCCCGCATATGGCTGTCCCAGCCGTATTGGCTGTCGGGGTCCAGGCGTACCAGCTTTTGCGTGATCTCTTGCAAACGATCATACTGGCCTAGCGCACCCAGAGCATGTGCCATTAAGTTCAGTGACGAGATATCGTCCGGTGCGATCTCCAGGGCATGCTGCATCGTCTCAACGACTTCCTCTAACCGCGCATATCTGCGCAAGATTTCGCCCTTTACCTGGAGAGACAGCAGATAATCGGGTTCAACTGCCACGCCCTGGTTAGCTGCCTCTAACGCCTCGTAGAGCCGGTTGAGGTGAACCAGGGCCAGCGCTTTGTTACTCCAGATACGCGCATCACCGGGATCAAGTTCGATTGCGCGTTCCGCGTAACGCAAGGCCTCTGGAAAGTGGTCTTGCAGCAGTTGCTGACCACTGCGGTTAAACCATGCCAGTGCCAGGTTGGTGTCAAGCAGTAATGCCTGGTCGTTAGTAATAGTGGCTTCGGGAATGCGTTCGAGTTTTTGCAATGCTCGCGCTTTATAGGCCAGGGCCAGCGCTGAGCCAGGATCAACCTCTACAGCCAGCTGCGTCGTCTCGTACATCTGTTCGTACTCTTCAAGCCTATCCAGCGCTAATGCAAGACCGATCAAGGCATCTTCATCTTCGTGATCATATTGCACTAGATCGCTGAATGCCGTTCGTGCCTCGTTCCACCGTCTGGCTTGCAAATATTCGTGGGCCTCTTGCCGCAGTTTCTCAAGTTCGTCCACTGTTTTTGACCCTGTACTACCTCTCCGACCGGCTGAGCGCAGCGCACTCCTTGCAGCTTGTCTGAGCGCAGCTAGAACGCAGTTCGTTGACAAGCTGGCTTCCAAGAAGGACGCAGTCCGTTGCCGGTCGGAATAAGATCAAGTTCTACCTCTCCGACCGGCTGAGCGGAGCTAGGACGCAGTCCGTTGCCGGTCGGAATAAGATCAAGTTCTACCTCTCCGACGCTTATGCAGGAAGGCGGGCTTCCCCTGGACTTACTTCCCTTGTCGTAACCACGCGACGGCTCGCCAGCAGCACACCCGTAAAGAATACGATCCAGCCGAACGTCTGGATGACCCAGAAGCTGCCCTCTAATCCAAAGGCGCGGGGGAGAGTACCTGCTACTCCATTCAACAAATCACCCACCAGGATCAGAACATTGGCCCGCAACAGGTTAATTGTCTGCATACCGGCCACGCTTGACTGGCGGCGCGCCAGTTTCCACCCTGAATACACGGCCACGCCTACCACCGCCAACACCCCTAGTACATTCAGGATAGGAATGATCGCAAGCGCTGCTCCAGACTCCAGAATACCCGTGCCTGCTGTGCCTGCAATCTGGCTGAGATGGGACATATTGAGCGGGGATATGGAGATCAGCACTATCGCTATGATGCTTAGCACACTCAAGACAATCAGGCTAATGCGTGTAACGCGGGCACTTGCCACCAGCGCGATGCTGCCCAGGCCCAACCAGGCGGATACAAGAGCGGCCCCCAGGAAATAATAGACCCGGAAGAGTACTACTCCCGCGCCACTAGTGGGTCCAGCAATAACCATAAACACGTAGGCCAGGGTCGCCACAAAAGCCATAGTCAAGGAAATAGACCAGTAGAGTTGGGAAGTGCGTCGTCGCCTCACGTACTGGCTTAAGACTACTCCGGCGAAGAGGGCTGTCACCACCACGTTGATAATAGCGAAGACCACCAAAATAGAGTTATTTGTCATGGCTTCATCCCACCTGTGTAATGCACCTATGTATGAAGGGTTTGGAACAGTTGACCAAAGCCCTCGGCTATGCTATACTTACCTCACCTGTTGATGCATCAAGATGCATCACTTCCCTCTTTTGCAGGGAAGAAACCTCTGCCCTATATGGACTGAGGTCTGCCGCTACGGTTGCCGGCAATAAGCCTCCGGGCTTACTTCAGGGGCTTGCAGTATCCTGTCATGCCCTTTTGCATGGTAGGATAGTTCAATCTCTTAGCAACGGTATCGGAAACCTTTCAAAGCATACTCCTCATCAGCACATCCGTCAAGCCTGAAAATTAAAGAAAACTAACCGAACTTATAGCAATTTCGCCTGATTGCGAAGATTTTGCGCAGCAACTCACTCCCAGCGCCATGCAGCAGGGATTGTCCTCGGTAGGAATTATCTCGCATTCATAACCCCTATCCCAATTCGTATGCGCTCACGGTACTCAAATGTGGCACAAATGAGTATAATTTGGGGGGAGAACAACTCGTATCATTGTGAGGGCGAAGGTGGTGAAGTGGAGAGGTGGGGACCCTTGCGGTCGCCCTGTGTTTCTTGCACGCACAAGCACAGGAAATAGATACAGCAGGAGGAACACAAATGTCAATAGAGATTTCTATGTCCACAAGCCTGGATATTTCGGTTGAGCAAATTCGCCAGGCTCATGGAGCGGAATTGGATGCCATAGCCCGCTACCGGCGCGTTACCAATTACCTCGCGGCAGCGGAGATTTATCTCAAATCCAATGTGCTGCTCGCAGAACCGCTGAAACCCGAGCATATCAAAGATCGCCTTTTGGGTCACTGGGGCACCAGCCCCGGCATCAACCTGGTCTATGCCCACCTCAATCACCTCATCATGCGCTACGATCTCGATATGTTTCTGGTCACGGGGCCGGGTCATGGCGCTCCGGCGAACCTGGCAAACCTGTATTTAGAGAACACGCTGCATGATTACTATCCAGAACTGACGCTCGACCAGGCAGGAGTTGAAAAATTTGTGCGGCGCTTCTCCTGGCCCGGAGGTTTTCCCAGCCACCTGTATCCCGGTGTCCCGGGAACTATTCACGAAGGAGGAGAGTTAGGCTATGCCCTGGCCACCGCCTTTGGCGCGGCCATGGATAATCCTGACCTGATCGTAGCCTGTATCGTCGGCGATGGAGAAGCAGAGACTGGCCCTACCGCTACCGCCTGGCATTGCTATAAATTCCTCGACCCCGCAGAATCAGGTGCAGTACTGCCTGTCTTGCACCTGAACGGCTACAAAATCGCCAATCCCACTATCTATGGGACTATGAGTGACGAGGAACTGCTGGCCCTGTTCACAGGCTACGGCTACCAGGTGATTTTCGTAGAGGGTGATGATCTGGATGCCTCTCTGTATGGAGCGATGGACTGGGCATATCACGAGATCCGCCGCATTCAGCAAGCGGCGCGTTCCGGCCAACCCATTGAGAAACCGCGCTGGCCCGTGATTCTTATGCGTTCACCCAAGGGTATGTCGGGCGTAAAAGAGATGGATGGAGAACCTATCGAGGGCTCGTACCGTTCCCACCAGGTTCCGATCCCCGACCCGAAGACGAATCCCGAGCATCTGCGTTTATTAGAAGGTTGGCTGCGTTCCTACCACATCGAAGAGCTCTTCGATGAACAGGGCCGCCCGAAGCCAGAGATTCTCGAGCAGTGTCCAAAGGGCGATCGCCGCATGGGCAGTAACCCGCACACCTTCGGTGGTCGGATACGTCGAGACCTTGATCTTCCTGATATTTTCGAGTATGCAGTTCGCGTTGAGCAAGTTGCGGCAAGCGAGACTGGCCCGGAAAAAAATAGCCTTGTCAGCGGTCCTGAGATGCTGGCCAGGTATCTGAGCGATGTCATCCTGCGTAACCTGCATACCTTCCGCATCTTCAGCCCGGATGAATTGGAATCGAACAAACTGACCGCGGTGCTTGACGTGACAAAGCGCGACTACCAGTGGCCTGTTCCACCTCATAACGAGAGGATCACTTCGCAGGATGGGCGCGTGCTGGAGATCCTGAGCGAGCACACGCTACAGGCCTGGCTGCAGGGCTATCTCCTGACCGGCCGCTATGGACTTTTCCCCTCCTACGAGGCCTTTTTGAACATCGTTGTCTCTATGATGGACCAGTTCTCCAAGTTCTTGAAGATGTCCGGAGAATTTCCCTGGCGCTTACCTGTTGCTTCGCTGAACTACCTCGAGACCTCCACGCTATGGCGGCAGGAACACAATGGCTTCTCGCACCAGAGCCCTGGTTTAATCAATGACATCTTGAACAGGAAAGCGCAGGTATCGCGTGTTTACCTGCCGCCGGATGCCAATTGCCTGATCAGTACCGTAGATCACTGCTTGCGCAGCAAGGACTATGTCAACCTGGTCATTGCGAACAAGCCTCCTATGCCCCAGTGGCTCTCCATGGAAGATGCTATTGCTCACTGCCGCGCCGGCGCCTCGGTCTGGCAATGGGCCAGCATAGATGATGGCGTTAACCCGGATGTCGTGCTGGTGGGTATCGGCGATAACCCGACGCTGGAGGTCATGGCAGCCGCTCATATCCTGCGCAATGAGATGCCCGAGCTGCGCGTACGCGTGGTCAACGTCACCGATCTCTTCATACTGGAGAAAGAGACCGCCCATCCACATGGCCTGGATAGCGAGATGTTTGAAGCCCTGTTCACGCCGGATATCCCCGTGATCGTCAACTTCCACGGCTATCCCTCCGCGGTGAAACAGTTGCTTTTCGGGCGCGACCATACTCGTCGCTTCCACATCAACGGTTATCAGGAAGAGGGTACGACCACCACACCCTTTGATATGAACGTGCGCAATGGTACCGACCGTTACCACCTCATCATGCAGGCCATCCGGCTGGCAGCGGCTCGTAATCCACGTGTAGCTGTACGAGCCAGCGAGCGCGTACATCATTATGAGTATGTCCTCCTCGCTTTCCGCCGCTATATTGATGAGAACGGGGTCGATCCGGAGGAAATCTCCAACTGGCAATGGAGTTGATTGCATGAAAATTCTCGTCCTGAACGCCGGGTCAAGTAGCCAGAAGAGTCGCTTGTACGAAGTGGCTGCCGCCCTGCCTGAGCTTGCGCCCACGCCACTCTGGCAGGCTGACGCAGATTGGACGCACAATCAGGGGACCACGGAACTGAAGATCACCACTGCCGGCGGCGTTACCCTCGAAGAGAGTTTGCCCACGGATGCGCGTTCAGAGGTGATTACACATATGCTCAAGGCCCTCTGGAGCGGAAAAACACAGGTCATCGCACAGGCCTCGGACATCGATATCGTAGGCCATCGCGTCGTCCATGGCGGCCAGGAATTTGAGGAGAGCACCCTGGTTACGCCGGAGGTGAAAGCGGCGATCAAACGTCTGGCCGTTCTCGCTCCCGTGCATAACCCTGCGAATCTCGAAGGCATCGAGGCGATTGAGCGCATCTTGCCCTCCGTCCCGCAGGTTGCTGTGTTCGATACAGCCTTTCACCGGCAGATGCCCCTGCCTGCCGTGGTATATCCCGTACCCTACGAGTGGTTTGAGCAGGGAATTCGCCGCTATGGATTTCATGGTATCAGTCATCAATACTGCGCCCACCGTGCAGCACAGTTGCTCGGCAAAGACCTGGCAGCGCTGCGTCTCGTCACCTGTCACCTCGGCAATGGCTGCTCTTTAGCGGCCATCCGTGATGGCCACAGCATAGACACCACCATGGGCTTTACTCCCATGGAGGGGCTGATGATGGGCAGCCGCTCAGGTTCGGTCGACCCCGGCATCTTCCTCTACTTGCAGCAACAAAAAGGCTACCCGGTGGCACAGTTGGATAGCATACTCAATAAAGCGTCGGGCCTCAAAGGTATCGCCGGCTCGGCTGATATGCGGGGGGTATTGCATGCCATGCAAGAGGGTAATGCACAGGCCAGGCTGGCTTTCGATATGTTCGTGCATCGCTTGCGCTATTATATCGGCGCCATGCTTGCAACACTTGGAGGCCTGGACGCGCTCGTCTTTGCAGGCGGCATAGGCGAAAATTCCGCTGACGTGCGCGCAGCAGCATGCGCATCCTTTGCCTTCATGGGCCTCGAGCTCGATCTACAGAAAAATGCTCAGTCTCCTGCCGACCAGTTTATCAGCGCTGCCGATTCGGCTGTCCCGGTTCTGATAGTCAGTACGCAGGAAGATTGGGCCATTGCCCAGGAATGCTGGAAACTGGCCTGAGCTAGTGGCTCAGCGAAGCGGAGCGCGTATCAATACAGCGAAGCGAAGCGGAGCGTATATCAATACACCGTGCCTCGTCTGCGCCTCGTGACAACCAGGCCGATAATACCCAGCACGAGCAGCAAAGCCCCTAAAGCGAGACGCCCTTCCGGCCGGCTCAAGTCCAGGAATGGCGGCAAAGTTGGGGGTTGAACTGCTGGAGAGGTCCCCGAATGTATGCTTGAACGTGCTGTGGCTGCCGGGGTTGACTTTGGTGTCGGGACAGGTGTCTTTTTGCCATCCGCTGCTGCCTGGACGCTACCAAACGTGGCCGTTCCCTGAACGTGTGGAGTATTTGCGCTATGAGAAGTCGCGCTCTGGTTACTCGCCGCAGGTACAGAACCCGCGCTGGAGGTGGCCTCTCCGCCACCAAAATGTATAGGTGGCAATATGCCCGATAAGATAAAGATCAGTGCCAGCACGGCCGCCAGCGTGCTCACAGCGCGGACTGTGCGCTGTAGGACAGAGACCCTGGCACCCCGCTGTCGGGGAACAGGTGTGACTGTTGCTGGACGGGGGGTAGGGCGTTCTGCAACAGGCGCTAACCTGCTGGGTAGGACGAAAGAGCGGGGGACCTCCTCCTGTGGCAATGCACGCACCAGGGCAACTGTCAGCCGTAAATCGGCCAGCCTGCTTTGACACTGCTGGCAGCTAGCTAAATGAGCATCAAAAACAGCCCGCTCCGCTGGCGAAAGCTGCTTGTCGAGAAATGCTGAAAGTTGCTCGGTTGTCAGATGCTCATCCTGTTGTGCCACGCATATACTCCATTAAGCTATTACTCTCTATCAGTCAGTAGACGATAACTACGTGGTAAAAGTTCCCTGTGCCTGTACAGGTAGTCACGCAGCCGCGCTCGCCCACGTGCAATACGCGACCGCACCGTTCCCAGGCTGGTTTGTGTGTTTGTAGCAATCTCTTCGTAGGTAAGTCCCTGTACATCACATAAAACGACCGCGACCCGCTGATCGAGGGGCAGTTCTTGTAGTCCTTTCTGAATCAGTTCTTGCAATTCCTGGTTCAGTAAAAACTCCTCGGGGTTTACTGCCTGGTCCGTCGTAACCAGTGTACTCAGCAGACTGCCCCCGTGTGGCTCATCTTCGTCCATGGCACTATCCAGTGAGTCTATTGGGTGGCGATGAGTGCGTCGCCAGTGGTCACAAGCCTGATTGGAAGCGATTCGAAGCAGCCAGGCTCGAAATGAGGACCCTCCACGGAAGGATTGAATAGCTCGAAAGGCGGCAATAAACGTATCTTGTGCCACATCGGCAGCAGTATCACGGTCTCCAAGCATACGCAGGATCATGTTATAAATGGTTTGCTGGTAATGCAGCACCAGCTGATTAAATGCATTGACATCCCCGCTTTGGCTGCGAGAGATAAGCAGCGCTTCATCTTCGCGCAGTAGCTCTCCCATGACGCGGCCTCTTTCTTTACAATTACTATTTTTGCCAGTGTAACATAATTTAGTTTGTATGGGTACCTATTTTTTGTTTGCATGTCCTTTAAGTGAAAGTGTTTTTCTATAGATACATACGCCTGTTGGAGCCAAGATTTCGCAGGCATACGAAGAACCCTTCCAAAAAGTACAAAAAATAAGCCTTTCGGTGACTCTTGCTCGTTAGTAATAAAGAGCGTTATGTTAAAATCTGTATTGAACAAGAGATTTGCCAAGATGATCAAATATGTCCAGTACCCGTTTTTGTGGCTACAAAGCATCTTTCAGTGGTTTGGCCGTTGGATATCATTTCTATTAGAGGATAAACAACCGGACAGTAAGAAAAATACGATAGCAGTGCTGGACGGGGTGCGCGGGGTGGCCGTGCTGATGGTTATGATGTTCCATATCGATCGCATGACCGGGGATAATCTCTGGAGCAGGGTCACGTACCCCCTGTCCACCTCCATCTCGACCGCGGGAGGAACGGGCGTAACGCTCTTCTTCGTGCTGTCCGGCTTTCTTCTATTCATGCCCTTTGCCAAAGCGCTCCTTTATAAGACCAGGTGGCCCCTGGCGCGTGTCTTCTACCTGCGCCGCGCCCTGCGCATCATTCCTGCATATTATGTGTCGCTTTTTCTGATCATTTTATTTAGTTACCCTGAGTACCTGCACCGCGATCACTTAAAAGACCTGTTCCTATTTGCAACCTTTTTTATGGACTCCACACGTGCAACATTCCGGCAGATCAACGGCCCGTTCTGGACGCTGGCAACAGAGTGGCAATTCTACATGCTCCTGCCGCTCATTTGCCTCGCCATCGCTCTCATCGTCAGTCGTGTCCCCGTTCAACGGCGCTTGCGAGCGGTATCGTTCTGCCTCCTGGGAGTCATCGCGTTGGGCTTATTTGTGCGTTTCTGGGGACTTTACTTTCTCAATCACCCCTCGCAGACCTTCCTGGTACCCCGTTCACAGCTTGATATCATCATGTTCTTTACGTTCGGTATAACCGGCAAGTACACTGAAGATTTTGCCATTGGCATGCTTATCAGTCTCCTTTATATCTACTCGCAAAATCCCTCGGCGGGTGGCAAACTTGCGCAAAATTGGCAGCGTTACAGTCAGTGGTTGTGGGGTGTTGGCATCGTGGTGCTGGTTTTCGGCGCAATGTGGCATTTCAACCATGAAATGCAGGGATGGCCGTTCTTGAATCCTCTCCTGCCCGTGTGGGGCTGGCTGAATGAACTTCTGCTCGCGCTTGGCTTCGGTGCCTGTATTGCTGCTATCCTCTATGGCAGCTCTGGATTGCGTCGCATGTTCGAGTGGAAGCCGCTGCGCTGGGTAGGTCTGATTTCATTTAGCCTCTACATCTGGCATTTGCCACTGCTCGTCCTTTTCCAGACCCGTCTCCTGCCACTGTTCCACATCTCGAATCGTTATGTATCCTACAGCCTCCTCTGGCTATGGGCATTGCTGATCGTCTTTCCAATTGCCTTTCTCTCCTACCTCATCATTGAGAAGCCCTGGATGAAGCTGGGCGACCAATGGCGAGTGATTATCGAAAAGAATCACAAGGAAAGGCTGAAGCAGCTCGAAGCGCAGATTGCACATCAGCAAGAAGCAGAGCGAAGAACCGCTGTACCGCAAGAAGCCGTTACAAAATAATTCAGGATTCTGACATGCTCCCTTGCTTTCTCCGTTGACATTGCACTCCATTGCTGACTATAATACTTTACAGAACCGCATAGTGTTTGTTGTAGTGAAAGTTGTCTGCTTCGCCGTGGAAGCAACAGTTTCGCGACACCCGCCAACCAATCGGATGCCCGACCGTATGCTTCTGCTCGCAGCGAAGCGTACATCCCTGGAGGAAAAACCCAAATGCCGACCACCGAAGGACTTGAAGACATCGTAGCAGCGCATTCCAGCATCTGTGACCTGGATGGCAAGCTTGGCAAACTGTCGTACTTTGGCATTGATATTCACGACTTAGCGCGTTATTCTTCGTTTGAAGAGACTGCTTACCTGCTCTGGTATGGTGTCCTACCAACGAAATCACAGCTTGAGGATGTGACTGCGCAGCTTCGTGCCAACCGCGCGCTCCCTGGCCCCGTGAGCGCGTTGATGCGATTACTGCCCACCATATCTACTCCCATGGATGTACTGCGAACTACCGTCTCAGCCCTCTCCTCTTTTGATCCCGATGCAGGCAACAATTCTCCTGAAGCAAATCACCGCCGTTCAATTCGCCTCACAGCCATCATGCCAACCATCGTTGCAAGCTGGGATCGACTGCGCAATGGTAAAGAGCCGGTTGCCCCACTCGAGAGCGAAAGCCACGCTGCCAACTTCCTCTACATGCTAACTGGCGAGATGCCCGATGCCGGCAAGGCCCATATGTTAGACGTTGTTTTAATCTTGCATGCCGACCACGAACTCAACGCATCCACCTTTGCTGCTCGCGTGACGGCTGCCACCCTGGCAAGCATGTATGCGTCCATTACATCAGCCATCGGCGCTCTCTCTGGCCCGCTGCATGGTGGCGCAAACGAACAGGTCATGCGTATGCTCTTGAAAATTGGTGAAGTTGACCGGACTGAGGCATACATTCAAGGAGCGCTTGAACGCCACGAGCGCGTCATGGGATTTGGACATCGCGTCTATAGAACTGAAGATCCTCGTGCCACCCACCTGCGCCAGATGTCAAAAGAACTTGGCGAGCGCACCGGCGACAGCCGCTGGTACGAGATGTCGCGCATCATCGAGGAATATATCAAAACGCACAAAGGCCTCTATGCCAATGTTGATTTCTACTCCGCCTCGGTCTATTACATGATGGGCATTCCGATTGACCTGGATACGCCTTTTTTTGCCTGTAGCCGCATTACCGGCTGGACTGCTCATGTCCTGGAACAGTACGCCAATAACCGCCTGATTCGCCCTCGCGCCGAGTATGTCGGCCCCAAAGACGTGCCTTACGTACCGCTTGGACAGCGGAGATAACGTCAATCGTTATAACGACTCCTGCTTACCCTGGCTGATACCAGGGTAAGCAGGAGTCGTTATAATAGACGCTTCACATCTTTCTGCATCTCTGCATAGCTCTGATACCTCGCCCCTCTCTCTTCCATCAAAGCGCGAGCGAGGATTGCCTCAAGCTCAGGTGATACGAGCGGATTCAGCGTGCGTACTGCCGGAAACGCGGGATAATGTGGTGGAGCATAGTTCGTCAGTACATGATGCATACTCGCCGCGAGCATATAAATACAGGTGCGATGATCATAGGGCATATCTTTTACCGGTACATATGGCGAAACAGCTATTTTGCGTGTTGTGCGGTGACTGCTCAGCATATTCAATTTTTCGGGCGCAGGCGCGGGAATCTGAAACCCTGTCAGCATCGCACGCCCGCGCGTATTCTCGATCACAATGTTGGCTGGCGAGATGTCATAGTGACGCAAAGGAGGCCGCTGCTGCTCCAGCGCTATCAATATGTTCAGCATGTTATTCATATAGCCAAGAACTTCACGTTCTGAGAGAGGCCTCAACAATTTTTGCAGCAATTCCTCCAGGTTTTCACCATCGATGTATTTGAGCACCAGGTAATAATGTTTCCCTTCAACAAAGCGGTCAAGTACGGCGGGAACCAGCGGATGGTGCAGGTGCAACAGCGGCTCGCTCGCCCTCTCGTAGTAGATTAGCTCTTTTGCGCGGCGAGCGACAGGAAAATCGGTACACTCCCAGCGCTTCAGTATGACCCGCTGTTCATTGACCTTCGTATCGATGGCGATGGCTGTCATCACTTTTGTTTCTGCCGCGTGTTTCAGAACATGCTTGATGACATAGCGCCCCTGGCGAGCGCTGACGCCCGAAAGTGGACTATGGGCCACCATCGCTGGTGGAATGGTCAGCCGGCCGCAGACAGAACAACAGCGCTGCCCAAAACGAACGGGCGTCTCACAATAGGGGCAGAGGCGATCATCATAATCAGTGCCGCAGTTGCTGCAGCGCTGCGCGCCGCTGCGATTCTGGTACCCGCAGCGCTGGCAGACGTAGCGCTGCAAAGCAGTTTGGACCGCGCCGGTGTAGTTCTCGGCAAATTCTATGATGGTGCGGTAACGCAGGTGATAATCCTTCGCTAGCGCGCGCAACAAGACGGCACTTACCTCGACAGGAATACGCGGATTCCACTGCTGTGGCGCTGGCGGCAACTCTTTCAGATGGGCATTCCACATTTGCTCTATAAATTTGTAGCTAAAAGGCGGGCGACCTGCCAGCAGTTCGTACATACAGACGGCAAGAGCGTACTGGTCGGAGTCGCGTCGCGGATTGCCCTGCCACTGCTCCGGTGGCATATATGGAGCCGTACCGGTGACTTCTCCCAGCGAGGCATGTGTCTGCATGCCAAGATAGAACGTCGCGCCAAAGTCTGAGAGCAGGATTTGTCCATTGCGCCCAATCAGTAGATTACCGGGTTTGACATCCTGGTGTATGAGGCCGTTCTCATGGATGTAGTAAAGCGCCGATGCCGCCTGCTGGAGATACGGCACAAGCTCTTCCGCGTAGGCGAGCCGCTTGCTGCCGTCTTCTCTACGAAAGAGGTCATGAATCGTTCTCGGCGCGTACTCCATCACCAGGTAGGGGCGTCCATCATCTAACTGGCCGAAGTTGTAAACCGGTAGAATATTGGGATGTTGCAGGTTGGCGATACGCTGCGCTTCAGCAAAAAAGCTGTCCTGTGCCTTCTCGTTGAACTGGTCAACGCGCAGCACCTTGAGCGCCAGTACACGACTGAGCGGCGCCGGTTCACGTACCTGGTAGACATGGCCATACGTTCCTGTGCCAACGAAAGAAACAACTTCGTAGATGCCGATGTGCGCTCCCTGTACCAGGTAATCGCATCTTTGACAGTATGTCGCGCTTGCGGGATTCTCGTGCCCCCCGCGTGGATTCAGACAACGAACCAACTAACTATCCTACCTCTTTATATCGTATGGGGCCGATTACATCCCCCTCTTGTACCGGTGCAAAGCAAGGCTTACCCTGCTGATTTCTCAATAATATGTACGCTCATGCTGGTTAGGAGTTGCGCAGGATTAGTACCACTCTACACCATTCACACCGATTTGCTAAGAGCCTGTAAAAACATATCATACGGAAATGGGGGTAATGGAGTAACGAACCTATTGCATTACTATCCTGGATGGTGAAGGGAACCAATACAATATTACGATACGTCACGGGGAGCACTCGTAGTTGCAATCACTGCGTTTGAAGTTCGAGAACTGGCTGGATGACTACAAAGCGTCCCTCGAGAACCATTCGTAACGTTTGCTTGTAACAGAGCGGAGCCAAAGCCTCCCCTGCTTGGCAGGAACGATACCGATACATGCACCTTTTGCCTCGTTACACACTCCACTCACAGGGGTGATCATCTGTTTCGGTCTGAGCAGAGGTGTTGGGTTCGTTACTCTATTCCCCTCCAATTGACTGCTTTGGTAAGCTAGCTGCTATGATGAACAGAAACCAGCCGATCCGCGTATAGTAGGGGCTGGGCTTGCCCCAGCCCTGCGCGCCCCCTGCGCCCCCCACCCTGCGCGCCCCGCGCAGCATCACATCCAGCGTGCCTGCAGCCAGCCGAGGTGAGCATGGCTATTGACGAGGCGCACAATAGCGTATCCCGCCTGTCGCCAGTCAACCACACTGATTGTGGCAGGATCGAGGAAGATACGCAAGGCAGAAGAAAAAGGCGCCCCCAGTGCGGCACAGAGCAGCACCTTGATCGGCCCCACGTGAGAAACAAGCACAATCGTCTGGTCGGGGTGCGCCTGTACCAGGCTTTCGACAACAGCACAAACACGCTCCTGCATAGCCTCGAAGCTTTCCCCTCCAGGCGGCGCGACGGAAGCACTTTGTTCCCAGGCATGCAGTTGTTGGGCATCTTCCGGGCTTCGTGCAATGACTTCAGCATGGCTCAAGCCCTCCCACGTCCCAAAATTACTCTCCCGCAGATCATCCAGCGTTTGTACCTCTAATCCGTGCCGCGCCGCTATCGGCAATGCCGTATTGTACGCGCGCTGTAGTGGACTGCTGTAGACCGCTGCAACCGGCAACAGCGCCAACGCCTCGGCGAGCTGGAGTGCCTGGGCTTGCCCATGTTCGCTCAGCGGGTCATCTCGTGCACCAATATAACGGTACTCGCGGTTCGCAATAGTCTCCCCATGACGGACGAGTACAAGACGTGTAGTAGGCAAGAAAGTAGCTCCTCGCGAAAGCAGGCGTTAAATATATAGAGCGCCTATTCCCCATAACTCCCTGGCAGTTGACAGTATTGACGATAACCTGCGCTCGTGCTTCGAAGATGTCGCCCTTTTGATACTGTATATGTGCCATCACTATTTCCCCCAGTAAGGCTCGGTCGAGTTAGTAAATTTGTACCAGTTTTTACAATTGTACCATTGCCATCGCGTAAATACAATTATGAGTGTCGCTTTTTGCTCATGACGCTGCTCATAACGCTTTCATGACGCTTCCTCCTTATACTTGGACCAGAGAGGGCGAGGCGCGTCAACCGGCCAGCGGCCCCAAACCCTGCTGGCTGGGCCTTTAAGTGAGGAAATGCTCGCTCATCACGATATCGCTATCACTATTTTGCAATCAGTGTTTGGAAATGCAGGGAGGTAGGTTGCTCTTTTAGGAGAGAGTATATGGATGACGGAAATAACAAGTTTGGCGGCAAAGAAGGAAAGGACTATCTACGCCCAGAGCCTTTCTGGCGTCGCCATCTCTGGAAAATTATCGCTGCTGCGCTCGTAGTGCTCCTGCTCATTTTTGCTTACAACACCTTCTCTCTTCCGCACCCCCCCAAACCAGCGGTCGTGGTGTGTCAATCAAGCAGTACCGGCAGCTGGAAGGGTTGGTCTCTCAAAAGTGGCTGGAAACAGCTCAACAACATGCTGCTGAATGACGGCACAAATGGCGGTTATAATGGAAGGCCAACACTCGTCGCTCCAGCCTCTTGTCAGCCAAAAACAATGGACTACGCTGTGGAAGCCAGGATTCAGGTGGTAAATCTCGGTGACAATTACTCGGGTTTCGGCATAAATGTGCGAGGGATTCCATCTTCACCTACTGAAACAGGATACTCGATCTATATAGACGCTACTAGCGGGGCAGAGATTGCTGTCGTTCAAGGAGATGTACTGAAAAACGCTCCTTTTACCCCCGGCACGAATTTTCACGTCTATCGTGCCGAAGTCAAGGGTAATACCATTACCTTCTTGATAGATGGTACAGCCGTCGCTAGTGTAGTTGATAATAGATTCATCTCTGCTGGAGAAGTGGGATTGTGGTGTGCTAACGCTCAAATTGAAATGAGCAGTTTCAAGATTGTCGCGCTATAGATCTGTCAGCACCGCTTTTGAAAAAGGTGTCACCAAGTTTGGTGACACCTTTTTATTTTCTCTACAGATTGTAGCCCCGCGTCGGCCTAACCCACGCTGCCCGACATCTCCAACTGGATCAGGCGGTTCAACTCAACCGCGTACTCCATCGGAAGTTCCTTCGTGATCGGCTCGATGAAACCGTTCACGATCAGCGAGTAAGCTTCCGACTCGTCCAGGCCGCGGCTCATCAGATAGAAGAGCTGATCATCGCCGACCTTCGAAACGGTCGCCTCGTGGCCAATTTCGGTCTGGTTCTCTTCAACGCGAATGGTCGGGTAGGTATCCGTACGGGCATTCTCGTCCAGCAGCAGCGCGTCACAGCGCACACTGGACTTCGTGTGGTGCGCGCCAGTATTGACACGCACCAGGCCTCGATACGAAGCGCGCCCGGTGCCCTTCGAGACCGACTTCGACAGGATCTGCGAAGTCGTGTATGGTGCGGCATGCGTGACCTTCGCGCCAGCATCCTGGTGCATACCATTGGAAGCAAACGCGACCGAAAGGATATCGCCGCGCGCGCCCGGCTCCATCAGCAGCACCGCCGGGTACTTCATGGTGACTTTCGATCCCAGGTTGCCATCGACCCATTCCATCGTGGCATCCCCATAGGCAGCAGCACGCTTGGTCACCAGGTTGTACACATTCTTCGACCAGTTCTGAATGGTCGTATAGCGTACACGAGCGCCCTTCTGCACTTTGATTTCCACAACAGCGCTGTGCAGGCTATCGCTGGCGTAGGTCGGTGCGGTGCAGCCTTCAACGTAGTGTACATAGGAACCAGGGGCAGCAATAATCAGCGTACGCTCGAACTGGCCCATGTTCTGCGCATTAATGCGGAAGTAGGCCTGCAATGGGATCTCCACTCGCACACCCTCCGGCACGTACACGAAGCTGCCGCCACTCCATACAGCGCTGTTCAGCGAGGCGAACTTATTATCCGATGGAGGAATGATCGTGCCAAAGTGTTCCTTCAAGAGGTCTGGATACAGGCGCAGGGCTGTGTCCATATCGGTAAAGATAACGCCTATCTTCTCAAGGTCTTCGCGCACCTTGTGGTAGACAGCCTCACTCTCGTATTGAGCAGTCACGCCTGCCAGGAACTTGCGCTCGGCCTGGGGAATACCCAGGCGATCAAACGTATCTTTAATCTCAGCAGGAACTTCATCCCACGTCTTACCCTGCTCCTGTACCGGCTTGATATAATAGTAAATGTCGTCAAAATTGATTCCCGATAGGTCGGCGCCCCAGGTGGGCATTGGGCGTTTCTCGAAGAGTTCCAGGCTCCTGAGGCGGAACTTGCGCATCCAATCGGGTTCGCCTTTCATCTCGGAGATTTGCTCAACAACTTTGCGGCTCAGTCCCTTTTCGGACTTAAACGCATAGTTTTCGGGAACATGGAACCCAGGGCTATACGTCTGTTGCTCCACATCGAATACCTGACTCATAGAATTTACTCCATCTGCACAGGATAGTACCTGGTAATATGTGTCTGGGAAGCCTACCGCTTCCTGCCAATCCTTACTTACGCACTCGGATTTAACTACCCGTATTATAGGTTTTCTGGCGCAGATTGTCAACCCATATGGGAAGAACAGTTCAGCTTTTCCTAGCCCTGAGAGCAAGCCGTGATCCCCTGCCGCGTAGGGGCGGGAGTGGTGCGGGGAAGGGAGGGGATGCTTGCATCGCCCCGGTGGAAGTTGTGATGTGTATAGATCAGCAATGAACTAGAATACCCCTCACAGCAATTGTAGGACAGTGCTCAAGAGTGCAAGTGCTCCTACTCCCCAGAGCACATTACGCAGGTGTGGATGGAAGAAGCCCGTGGTGGTAAAGAGGAAAAGAGTATCAATGGCAATTTGTAGCCCGTACTTCCCCTGGTGTTGAATAAACCAGGGTCCTTGGATAGACTTAATACATAGCTCAAATATGACAATCAGTATAAGGCTTATGGTAAATGAGGCAATCCAGGCATACATATGCACTTTTCGTTCAGTTTCTCGTCTTAGCAGTGCCTCCAGCTCTGCCCGTTTTTCCGCCTCCTCCCTGGCCTGTTGTTCCTTTCTCGCTATCTCAAGAGCCTGTTCCCTCTGCTCTCTTTGTTGCTTCGCCTCCCCGGGACCCTGTCGTCCAGCCGGCTTTTTGAGCGATGCCACCTCTTTTTCCTTCTGCTGTAGAAGCTGTTCCGCCTGTGCTACTCTTGCTCTCAGCTGTTCTACTTCGCTTCTTTCTTGCTCAAGTTGCTTCTCTTTAGCAGTTCGTTCCGCTCGAGCGCGCTCGAGTAACTTTGCCAGCTCAGCATTCTCTTCCAGGAGTAAGGCATTTTCATGTGTCATGGCTGACTCCGCGCTTTTTTGGAAGTGTTCATCATTCTCTGCCTTGTCAAGGCGTTCTATCAACAGGCCGTTGGTAAGCAAACTGGCGGCAATTTCCTCAGGGAAAAGTTCGTACGCATTCAGGTCGCTGAAAAATTGGTGTTGCGCTTCGGACACCTTGCTATCGATAGCTCGAAATTCTATGATAGCAAAGGCCTCGGCAAAGGACCGGTCAAAATCCGAGTCCGAAGGTACAAAGGGACGCAAGACCTGCATGAACTGGTCCGGCAGTACCACGCAGGTAGGGCGACCCTGCGCTCGACTGGTTTCCCATTCGAACATATATAAGAAATTATCCCAGGTAATCAGTAGTGCGCCGGCTTCTAATGAAGATTTAGCTTTTGTCCTTAATTGATGTACCGCATCCAGTATCGTGATATCGTGCTCCAGCATCTGATCTGGCTTAGATCTGCCTCTAACTTCCAGGAACTTCTTATATTCTTGTAGGAGATGGGCATGCTCGCGCCGCCGCTCTGCTTGCATCCTGTGAATTAAGATGTTTTTGCTTTTTAGGATGTAATCCACGTGCTCATATGGCTTGAGGAAAGAATCAACATCAATGCCAGTTGCAGCGTTGCGTCGGTAATATTCCAGCTCAATGCCCGATAGTACTGGACTTACCTGGCCTGAGCGGAGTACCGCACCGTAATGGGAAATTGTTGATCGCATTTCCCGCTCGGTTGCGGGGTGATAGCGCAGTTTGAAAGGGAACTTGTACTTCTCTGTAATGCGCAGTAGCTCATTAGATACCTCGCCGTACGACTTGATGGTTTGTAAGTTGAGAATGCCGAGTAAAAAATTTGTGTCGAAGAAAAGCGTAAGCGGATTCAGCTTCTTGTGAAGAAGCTGTGCAACTTTTGGCTCAACTGTCAACGAGAAGTAGGTAAACACACCATCGCTGAGCTGTGCAATATACTTCGTTCGCTCAACATGATCTCCCACGCTGTCAAGAAAGCCAGAAATAGCCCCCCTTGCCATTGCTTGCCGCTCCTGAGCAAACGTTTCCTTAAGCGCATCATTTAGCAGTAAGGAAAGGTTTTCTACGTATTCGGGAGGCGTGTAATTCGAGGGATCAAAAAGTGCTGCTGTTCGAATGCCGTGAACCCGGAATACCCTGGCAAGATAGCCTTGCAGACCTTTCCATGCCTGGTCAGGAGACAATACCGAGAATTTTCTTGCAATCTCTTCTAACCATTCTTCTTTCACTCTGTTCTCAAGTGCCTTCGCTGCATCAATACGTTCTTGCAGTTGTTTGCGATCCTGGTCGGGAAGCGTGAAATGGGTATTCGCCGGGTGTTGAATCCTGCCCTGTGCTATCAGCCGCTCCAGCCCTGCCTGGACCTGGTATTCTGGAAACTGCAAACCAAAAAGGTTTATGGCCTCCATTATCTGGGCAGCGTTCTGGAACTTTTCCTCTGGTAGAATCACAAGACAAAGTAGTATCAATTGCCTTAAAGTCTCGTCAGCGTCCTGGGTTTTTGCTATGGCCGCAAAATTGCACATTTGCTCGAAAGCCAGGCTGAAATTACGAGATTTGACAGGTTCGTCCATGCTCTTCCTCCATAAACTATTCCATATCTTTCACTTGAATTTCGCACTACTACGACTCGGGCATGAAAAGGTTGGGATATCATTTATCTGAAGTGTATGCTGCAATTATACGTTATTGTCAACTAACTTGTCTATTGAAGCAATCATCCGACCAACTAGGAATCTTTGCCGCCGTTGCGCTATTTCCCCTGACACATGAGATATACGATCATATCCTGCGGAATTCCCCTACTCATTTTCGTCTCCAGTGTCTATCCCTCTTCACGGGAGAACTGGTACTGGTATGCTTCTGTCCCAATAAAGCGCTGCCAGAAGAACATCTTAGTTGAGGCATTGCACAACGATCAAAGCCCTGTAACCTGCTGACGTATGTAGCACTAGGAAGAGCACGACCAATGTAGTCTCGCCCTCTTCAACAACCTGGCGACTGACCTAATCATGCGGATCTATAAGGTCAGCCTTTCGCCAGGCAGAGATAGCTTAGCAGTAAAATGCCATGTATTCTTGCTCTTAAGGAGAACCTGCCATGTTTTTTAGACGCTTTTTCTTGCTCGCTAGTAGCCTCCTGGTGGTAATGCTGATCGCAGCCTGCGGTAGCTCCACAACTAGCAGCAACCCGTCCGCTGGTACAAGTGCCACCGCGACAACAGCACCAACCACCAGCACTCCTCCCTCCGCAATCAAGACGGCGACGGCCACGGTGAAAGGCCAATCGGAGACGATTCTCACCAACGCACAGGGCCAGACCTTGTACTACTTCACTCCTGACACTGCGACGAAGATCGCCTGTACTGGCAGTTGTGCACAGGCCTGGCCTCCCTTGCTCTTCACAGGTTCAGGTACGCCCCTCAGCGACGCTCCCCTCGCTGGAGCGCTGAGTGCACTCAATGGCGCAAATGGCAACCAGATCACGTACAACGGTCATCCCCTGTACACCTACTCGGGAGACACCGCACCCGGTCAAGCCACGGGCGCGGGGCTGTTCGGCAAGTGGTTCGTCTGCACGCCCAGCCTGCCTTCATAAAGAGGATGGATCGCCGTGTAGCAATTCTAGCCAGTAGCATGGAATAAATAGAACTTGTTTTCGCCTCCAGGGTCTGTGAATGGTCCCGAAACGTATGTGACTGCCAATTCGCAGACCCTGTTTTTGCCTCAGCCCCTACTTGCTTTAGTAACATTTTACATGAGGGAATACGGTCTCTCAACGCCACACTGGGCGAGGTGAATTGAGCAAGGTGCCAACCATCATGACCACGAAACCAAGGAGCACGAGCCAGTACCCTGCTCCAAGATGCGGTGAGAAATTAAATTCATAGAAGACGGCTCCTACGAAACCCAGCGGACCCTGAATGATCAGCCCGACTATAGCGGCGATACGTCTCAAGGCAACCATTCCAGGCGAGAGTTCCCGAAAAAAGCTGACTGCACTCGTTACTAGAATAAGAAGTACAGACAGCAAGGGAAGAGCCACTAACACATCAACCGGCAGCCCAGCGGAATTAAAGTTCATGAACTGCCATTCAGAGACTTGCGCGTCAGCACAACACCCCCCATTCCCGATGAATATGGGAAGGAAAAACACACCGTAGATGACCAGAGCGCCCCCCAGAAGGCTGAGGGCCGCGCTAAGGCGAGAAGATGATTGTTGTGATTGCATAGAAAAGCTCTCTTTCTTGTGTCTGAGGCAGGAATGCTCTCTTGGAGTACCAAAGGGAGTGAGATGTATCAGACTCCATGGTTCGGTTCTGTAGAAAGTATAGCGGCAAATCACCAGAAGTGTAGATGTCATATGGCCCATTTTTGGAGAGAAAGTATAATCTCGTCGATGTCGGTGTAGCTCAGGTGGATAGAGTACGTGTTTCACTCTTTTTCATGTCAGCCCTACTTGACGGTCACAAGACGACTAGCTATTATGGTAGCGGTCTTTAGATGACATTTCATCCTGAGATGCGACTGCGCCCATAGCTCAGTGGATAGAGCACCTAACTTCTCATTTTCAGATACTCCCTCTCTACTTGACGCGCTTGCCCTGACTTGCTATTATGACATCGGCTCTTGGGGGGCGATAATACCCTAGGGCGAGATTGAATTATGCTAAAATGATAACGCACAAAAGGTATACAGCAGTATCGTTAGCGAGCAAGAAGGTAGCTGAAAGGACAGATACCCATGAAAGTAACTCGTAGGAATTCTTCACACGGAAATTTTCATTTTTATCCGAACGATCTTATCAAGCTTCAAAAAAGTGGCCGGGATTACTCCAGCTCGTTTCGCATCTACTTAAAAGGACTAAGCACCGTACGCAAGCGTATACGAGATAAGCATCTACGTAACAGTTCTGAAAGCATCATACAGAAAATGAACAACTCTAATAGAGAGTGGCAAGAATTCAACCATAGCTTACAATTCGTCATAGATAACAAGTTACAGGAATTAGAACAATAGCCAGGGGTCACTCCATACCAACCACCTACGCCCTGGTTTGTTGCCTTTGGAATGACCATGCGCTAGGAGCAAATACAAGCGAATGGGATTGATGTCCGAGAAGAGTAGAAGACATTATTCGGGTAGCATATATGCATATCGAGAGTGGCGATGGGCCAAGTTGCTTGACACATCGCAAGGGAAGTTGTTATTATGTTGGCGGTTAAAAATGCTGCGCCCGTAGCTCAGTGGATAGAGCACGCGCCTTCTAAGCGTGGGGCCGTGGGTTCGAATCCCGCCGGGCGCGCTAGAATTCATAGTCCTTTGCCCAATTGACGTTCTTCTCCTGGTTATTCCTCGAAGGTTTGAGCCGTAAGGTCATCTCAGACCCCTTCCCTGTACCTGCTACAGCAATCATGTATACCTTACCTGTATCGGGCGAATACACTCCAAACCACTCCGCTATTCCGTGGTATCCATGCTTCTTTGTTCCCCAATGTGTTGCCGTTGCTGTATTGAAAATCAGGCAATCACCGTTCTTGGAAAGCCAGGCCACTTTACATTGAACGCGCACGACTTCGAGTGTCTTGAATTTGAAGAAACCGAAGTGTATTTCTTCTTTTTCTACTAAATACGCCAGATCATAGCCGAGCGAGCTGTTCCAGGGGAGCAGCACTTCAAACCCAAGCTGCACGAATCGATTCAGTATCGCTGTCTGCCCCACCATTCCGAGGTCTTGTGTTCTTCCCATCGAATGATCCTCTCCTTTAGTTGCCTACTGACAACCAAATATAAGTATTATTTGTCCGTCCTACTGGCATCCCACCGAAAGTACCTGGGCATCTTGCCCAGGTACCTCAACCCTACTCCTATCCTCTACTCAGTATCCCAATAATAAAGCCTGTGCTACGTCGTAATTGCTGCCTGGAGAGTCCTCTTTCAACGGCCACTTCTGTGAGCATGGCGCGTACTACATCGACAAGACCTATGTCGGTGCGTATCCTACAGTCAGCAAAGCATGGTAGCTGTGCCTCTTCGTATCCTGCTGCAAAATCGGGGTCAGTGATGTGCACTAAAGGTGGTACATTGGTATGCGTAGTCATTCGCGCTATTCTCCTTCTGTCCTTGGAATAGTCTTACCGCTCATTACGCCTAGACAAAAACCTACATGCCAATAAAGCAGATCGTCTTGAGTGCCATCGAACACTCCATCACTGATTAAGAGCTTGATGGTCTCTATCAAATACTCTTCGGTGATGGGTGCCTGCGCTTCCCCATGCAATAACCAGTTGCGACCTGAACGATAACCCTTAATAGTCTCTTCATTTTTCAAGTCGATCAATGTACACGGAACGTCGGTAACTTGTCTGATGTTAATTGCCATTGCCATGTACTCCTGTCTGATTCAAGCCAAAGCGAGCTTGCACTGTATAAATCAATTATACACAAATCATAATAGATAAATCAAGCAAATTCTAGTTATATCTAGTTTACACAATCTGCATTGACCCCATACTAGTAAGCATGTTAAAATATGGCAAAAGTCGCTTAGGAGTAATTGTCATGCCTGATAAGATGCTTTCTGTTGAAGATGTTGCTGATGAGCTTGGGGTTAATCCTGAAACGGTGCGTGTGTGGATACGCTCAGGGGAACTTGTGGCCCTCAGTATAGGCAAAGGCTATCGTATCTCGCGTGCTGATCTCGACGACTTCATCAGACGAAGACGTACCGACTATAAAAAGAAGCGTGACGAAAATGAAGAGTCATAAAATGCTGGATGCGTCTTTTATTCGCTATGCCGGGAGTTCGATTCTCTCATTTCCACCATCTACAAGACGGGAAGCATTCTCATAAAGCTGCTTCCCGTCTTATTTTATAAAACCAAGTTTGTATGAGAAATACAACTTACTGAAGACCTGAGAGCAAACCTCTAACCAAAAATAAAATAAACCTGCGATTCATTAGGACACCATATCGAATGTTGTGTAGCGGCACATAGTAGAAAAGCCCGCAAGCCTCGTCTGGACTGGGCGTAGCACCTTCTCGTTGTTTCGTTCCACAACAATCCTCATGCGCCGCAGGCGCGCACCACCAACGATGAAAAAGCGCTCGACCCACGTTCCTCCTACCCGGTCGCACAGAGGGAGAAAAGAGCCTATACTTGCAAGCAGAACCGGGTCAGGTCACACAGGTCGAATACCGAAGGAGTGCAGGAAGCCTGAACAACAATCTGACTGGGGATACCTTCAGGTACCACCAAATGTCGCTCTCACCTG
>Ga0070707_100000681_pt1 | contig 33657 bp, 26 predicted proteins | sample KBSK5502metaG_FD_65468 | JGI IMG/M metagenome (GOLD analysis project Ga0070707, IMG submission 65468) | Corn, switchgrass and miscanthus rhizosphere microbial communities from Kellogg Biological Station, Michigan, USA - KBS K5-50-2 metaG | ecosystem: Host-associated > Plants > Roots >... | reverse complement strand
TCGTCGGCGTAGAGCTGCCTGATCATCGACAGCGTCCCTGGCTCGCTCGCCGCCGCGCCGAAGCCCATCACCGCGCGCCCGGCGACCAGGATCGCGATGCTGGGCGCCAGCGCCGACATCATCGCGCCGGCGCAGTAGACGCCGGCGCCGGCCAGCATCACCTTCTTGCGCCCGAACTCGTCGCCGACCATCCCGAACCCGAGCATGAACGCCGCGAAGGTCAGCGCGTACGCGCCGACCACCCATTGCAGCGACGACACCCCTGCCTGCAGGTCGGACCTGATGCTGGCGAGCGCGACGCTCACGACGGTGTTGTCGAGGAACGTCAGGAACATGAGCGTGCACAGGATCGCGAGCGCGACCGGCCGGCGGCGCCAGCCGGCGCCTGCGGCCCGCGCGGGCACCGCCACCGCGCCGGTCATCGCTAGGTTCCGCAGGCCGCGGGGAGCGCGTGCAACTTCTTGCCGTAGGCCTTGCGCAGCAGCCCGCAGAACGAGCTCGCGGCGACCAGCCAGCGCCCGCCCGAGTACACCGCGGTGCCCGACAGGTTCCTGGCGAGCGGCTTGCCGCCGAGCAGGATCGTGAAGGTGACGCCGGCCTTCCCCTGACCGGTCAGCGCGACCTTGCTGACCTTCGCCGATGCCGCGAGCACCAGGGCGCCGAGCGAGGTCTTCGCCTCGGACCTGACGAACGAAGCGAACTGCTGGCTGTCCTGCAGCAGCGTCAGCCGGCGCGGTATCGGGACCGCGCCATTGAAGAAGGTCTGCCACATCGCCTTGACGGCGGCCTGCGCCGCCTGGCCGGTGGCGGGCTGCGCCGACGTGGAGTGGCTGGGAGTGGGCGTGTGGCCGGCCGGCTGGCCGGACCCCGAGGAGCAGGCGGCAAGTGCCATGCACAGGGCCGCGGCGGCCAACCCCGGGCGCCAGCCCGGCCGGATGAAGCTCGTCATGGGGGAGATTCTGCCGCCCGGGGGGCCCAAACCCTACCCTTGCCGAAGATTTCTCCGATTGGGCAGGCCCGGCGGGGGAAGGTGACCGGTGCGTGGACTATCAGAGCACACGCGCGGAGGTACAGATGTCCCCGAAGAAGAGAACCGACGCCATCCGGGACACGGCCCGCCATGCGGCGGCGCAGGTCAAGCCGGCGGCGGCGCGAGCCAGGCCGCTCGCCAGGAACGCGGGCGCGGCGGCGCGCAGGCAGCTGCTCAGGACGCGTGCCTGGGCCGCGCCGCAGGTCGAGCGCTCTAGCCAGGTGCTGCAAGATACGGTCGCTCCGAAGGTCTCGGCCGCGCTCTCCTCGGCGGCGAGGAAGCTGGATCCCGCCCAGCCCAGGCGGCGCCACTGGCGCAAGCCGGCCGGCCTGGCGACGCTCACCGCGGCCGGCGGCGCGGCCGCGGCCTTCCTGCGCAGCAAAATGAAGAACAGCGGCCAGACCCCCGAGGCTCAGCCCGCGGACAGCATGCATGCGCCGCCGCCCAACGGGCAGCAGAAGACGCCGGTGAGCACCCGGAAGGACCAGGCCTGAGGGCACCCGGTGACAAGCCGGGGCTGATCGGTCAGCGAGCGAACCAGCCGCGGCGGGCCAGCACGCGCCGCCTCGAGCCCGCCGCGGCGGCCTGGCGCCATTCCCCGCATTACGCTGTGACGATGCCGGTCGTCATGGTGCCCGATCCCGCCCTGGTCGTGCTCGTAGGGCCATCAGGGTCGGGCAAGTCGACCTGGGCAGGGGCCAGGTACCGGCAGTCCGAGATCGTCTGCTCCGACCGGCTGCGCGAGGTCGTCGGCAGCGGCGAGCACGACATGGACGCGTCGGATGACGCGTTCGCGCTGCTCGATCAGATCGTCGCGGCGAGGGTGCGGCGCGGGCTCACCACCGTGGTCGACACGCTCGGCCTGGACCCGGAGCGGCGCCGCGCGCACCTCGAGCTTGCGCTGCGCGCGGGCCTGCCGGCGGTCGCCGTGCTCTTCGGCACCGATCCCGCCGAGTGCCGGCGGAGGAACCGCGGCCGCGCCAGGCCGGTTCCCGCGGCGGTACTCGACAGCCAGCTGCGCCGGATGGCCGATGCGGCGAACCAGGTCGCCAGTGAGGGCTGGCTGGTCGTCGAGCACGCCGACGAGGCCGCGATCGAGCCGTCGCACTCGGCCGGCGGCCGGGCGGCCGCCGCCGAGCAGCGCAGCCAGCCGGCCAGGCTGAATTTCGTGCTCCAGATCTCCCGCTTCCCCTGGGGCGACGATCCCCCGGCCTGGCTCACCTCGATCGCCGCGGCTGCCGCGGAGGCGGGGCTTGACGGCCTCGCCCTGATGGACCATCTCATCCAGATTCCGCAGGTCGGCCGGGCCTGGGAGCCCATTCCCGAGCCGTGGGTCACGCTCGGGATGCTGGCCGGGGTGACGGATGGCCTGCGCCTGGGCACCCTGGTCAGCCCGGCCAGCTTCCGGCCGGCCGGCGTGCTGGCGAAGGCGGTGGCGACCCTTGACGCGCTCAGCGGCGGCCGCGCGTTCTGCGGGATCGGCGCGGGCTGGTGGGAGCGCGAGCACGCCGCCTTCGGGCTGCCGTTTGACCCGCCGTCCCGCCGGCTCGACCGGCTGGAATCGGCGATCGAGACGCTGCGCGCGCTGTGGCAGCCTGGCACCAAGGCCTACCAAGGCGCGCGAGTGTCGCTGCCGGAGACGACCTGCTATCCGCGGCCCGTGTCCGCGGTCCCGATCATCGTCGGCGGGTCGGGCGAGCGGACGCTTCGGATCGCGGCGACCCTCGGCGACGGCTGCAACCTGCCCGCCGGGCTCGACGCGCTCGACCAAAAGCTGGCCGTGCTGCGCGCGCACTGCGCGACTGCGGGCCGGGACCCCGATGAGCTCCTGATCACCGTGCTCGACGTGCCGGTGCTCGGCGCCGACCGCGATCACGTCGCGGCGACGGTGGAGCGGCTGCGCGGCCGACTGTCCGCCGCCGCCTACGCGCGGCTGCATCACGCGGGCACGGCCGCCGACCACATCGGCAGGTACCGGCTGCTCGCCGAGCGCGGAATCGGCACGGTCTTCGTCTCGCTGCCCGACCTGAGCGGCCCCGACGACGTGCTGCGGCTGGCCGAGGTCACGGCCGCCTTCGGCTGACGATGTCCGTTCGCCAGGACGCTCGCGGACTCGCGCCGAGGAACCGCGCCATGATTCAGATTGCCCGCGCCCGGGTAGTCCAATATCCGCGTGGCTGTTTCTTCGGCACCCGGTCAATTCGCCCAGCACCCGATGGGAGCCCGGGCCGGCGAGCGCCACAATAAATTCATTACACGCCGTAGTCACTTAAGTCCGGCATGGCTGTAGCCCCCGGGCGAGGCGCGATCCGTGAGGCTGCAGAAACCAATGAGACTCGCCGGTACGCCTGCCGGCTGCCGCGCTGCCCGCCGCGGCCCTCCCGTGGCGGCCTCCGCCGCGGCTCCCGCCGCCGGCGCGCAGGCACGAAGTCAGGCGCGGATGACAACCGATACCCGGTCACGCGCGTCCCGAAGGTGTGCTGGCCGCGAATACTCCGCACCCGGCCGGGGCGCACCGCGGCCGGATCTGCCGCGATCCAGCACTGGCCTGCACCCGCCGGGCGGCACCGTCGCCGCAGGTCGGCGTAGCAGACCGTGACGGAGGACCCGCAGCGATCCATGATCACCGAAAGTTGGACTTCTCAGCCAAGAACGTCACCGACCGCGCTCCGGTTTGTGGTAATTTACCGCCGCAGGCACCCGGAAGGTCCTGGAAGGCGCGGAAGCGCTCTCGGTTGCCGCGATGATCTCCGTCTGGGCCGAACACCTCCTGAGCCGCATCGGGCGGCGGCGTGGCGGTGAGTATTTAATACTGTCGGCTCTAGGATTCTTCGCCAGGGCAATGTCACCTAGTGACATCCGCAGGAAATGGAGGCTCAAATGAAGGTCATCGGTGCGGGGCTGCCGCGCACGGCTACTCTCACGCAGAAAATCGCACTGGAGATGCTCGGGTTCGGCCCGTGCTATCACATGGTCAACGTCCTGTCCGACCTCAGCCTTGCTCCGCGTTGGGCGGCGGCGTTCGACGGCAACGCCGACTGGGACGCGATCTTCGAGGGCCACCAGTCGTCGGTGGACTGGCCAGGCTCGTTCTTCTGGCGCGAGCTCATCGATGCCTACCCGGACGCCAAGGTCCTGCTCAGCGTGCGCAGCGGCGACACCTGGGCGACCAGCATGAAGAACACGATCTGGGGCGTCTTCTACGACGACGTGCTCATGCGCGACCTGTCATACGCGCGCGCCAAGGTCGACCCGGGCTGGCACGACTACATCGAACTCATGAAGGCGATGTGGCTCAAGAGCGGCCTGATCGGCGAGATGACCAGCATGTTCGACGGGTCCGTCCTGGCCGCGGCGATGGAGCGCTTCAACCAGGAGGTCCGCGACACTGTGCCCGCCGACCGGTTGCTCGAGTGGAAGCCGGCCGACGGCTGGGAGCCGCTGTGCCAGTTCCTTGACGTGCCCGTCCCGCCGGCGCCGCTCCCGCACGTGAATGACCAGGCACAGTTCGCCGGCCGGATCATCGACGGGTCGCTGGCCGTCCTGAACGCGTGGCAGGCCAAGCAGCAGGTCGAGGCCGCGGGCCGATGAATTTCCGCGTCGGCACCCTGCGGAACAGGACCGAGGACAAGCAGGCGACGGGCGGGGGCGATCAAGGTAATCGCCTGGGCTGGCTGCTCACAGTCTGCTGCGTGGCGCAGTTCATGGTGATCCTTGACCTGTCCATCGTCAACGTCGCCCTGCCCTCGATCCAGTCGGCCCTGGGCTTCTCCCCGGTCAACCTGCAGTGGGTCGTCGACGCGTACGCCATCATGTTCGCCGGGTTCCTCATGCTCGGCGGACGAGCCAGTGACCGGTTCGGGCCGCGGCGGATGCTCGCCGCAGCCCTGGTCCTGTTCGCACTCGCCTCGCTGGCCGGCGGCGCCGCGACCAGCCAGTCGATGCTCATCATCGCCAGGTCCGTGCAGGGCCTGAGCGGCGCGCTCATGGCAGCCTCGTCGCTGGCCGCGATCACGATGTCGTTCCCCATGGGTCCAGCCCGGCACCGGGCCATCGCCCTGTGGGGAGCGATGAACGGCGCAGGCGGTGCGTCGGGCGCGCTGTTCGGCGGCATCATCACCCAGGAGTTCGGCTGGCGCTGGATCCTGCTGATCAACCCGCCGATCGGCGTCGCGGCCGCCGGCATCGCCTGGGCGGTAATCGCCGAGGGCGCGAAGAAGGAGGGGGCCGCCAGGAGCTTCGACCTGCCCGGCGCGATCTCGCTGACGCTCGGCCAGATGGTGCTCGTGTACGGGATCGTCGAGGCCGGCAAGTACGGCTGGGGGTCGCCGTTCTTCTTCGTGCCGCTGATCATTGCCGTCGCGCTGCTCGCCCTGTTCACCCTCATCGAGGCGCGCTGGGCGAAGGCTCCGCTGATCCCGTTCAAGGCGATTACCAAGCAGCTGGCGGACGCCAACCTGATCGTGTTCCTGTTCAGCGCGGCGGTGTTCCCGATGTGGTTCGTGAGCTCGCTGTATCTCCAGGAGGTGCTCGGGCTCTCGCCGCTGATCGCGGGCCTCGCGTTCTTCCCCATGGCCGCGGCGATCATGCTGACCGCCCGGCAGACCGGCAAGCTCGTTGGGCTCTTCGGCCTGCGCGCCACGCTGACCTCCGGCCTGGTCATGATGGCCAGCGGGCTGCTGCTGCTGACCAGGATCGGGCCGACCGGCAGCTCGATCGGGTGGGTCGTGCTGCCCGGCATCCTCGCGACCATGGGCATCGGCGTGTCGGTCGTGGCGTCCACGATCGCCGCGACCCAGTCGGTGCAGCCGGCCCAGGCGGGCTTGGCATCGGGCCTGGTCAACACCTCGCGCCAGGCGGGCGGCGGGCTGGGCATCGCGTTGCTCATCACGTTCGCGACGTCATACACCACCCACCTGATCGGCCACAACACGCCGGTGCCGGCCGCTCTGACGTCCGGGTTCCGGCTGGCCTACCTGATCGCCGCCTGCCTCGCTGGCCTGGCCGCGCTCCTTACCTTCGCGCTGATGCGCCACGCGCCCGCCCCGGCGCACCAGCCCGCGCACGCTCCGGGTGCCCAGGACGCGCAGGAGGCCGCTCCTGCCGAGGCTCCGCAGCCTTCCGGGCCATCACGGCGGAGGCTCGCCTCGGCGCTGGCCGCCGTGCCGATGCGATGGCGGCTGCCCGCGCTCGTGCTCGGCGCGCTCGCCGTGTTCGCGGTATTGAGCTTCACGGTCGCCGCCCCGGGCCCGCCGATCGGCTACTACGTGCAGAAGGACGCCTACACCTTCCAGACGGCGCCAGGACTGCACCCGCCGATCGTCAGGGCGGCCAGCCGCACGACCGGGATCCCGGCCCCCGGCTACGTCCTGACCGGCGCCTTCTACGACCTCGCGTACCCGCCGATGCGCGGCCAGAGCGGCCCGCTGATTCTCGACAACAAGCTGCAGCCGGTCTGGTTCCGGCCGGTGCCCGAGAACATCGTCGCCTCGAACCTGGCCGAGCAGACCTACGACGGCCAGCCGGTCCTGAGCTGGTGGCAGGGCGTGGTCACGAATACCGGCCAGACCTCGAGCGGCGAGTACGTCGTGGTCAATCAGCACTACCAGACCGTCGCGACGCTGCGCGGCAAGAACGGCTGGGCCGTGACCCTGCACTCGATGGTCATTGCCGGCAACGACGCCTGGGTAACGGCGAACAAGAACATTCCGGTCAACCTGTCGAGGTGGGGCGGGGTCTACAACGGCACGATCGTCGACTCGGCGCTGCAGGAGTACAACCTCACGACCGGCAAGCTCCTGTTCTCCTGGGACGCGTACAAGCACATCGGCCTGAGCGACTCCCACTCGCTGCCGCCAGGCAACGGGTTCCCCTGGGACGCCTACCACATCAACTCGATCGACCTGATCGGCAAGAATGCCGCGCTGGTCTCGCTGAGGGACACCTGGGGCGTGTACAAGATCAGCACTGCGACCGGCAAGATCGAGTGGACCCTGGGCAGCCGTCATTCGGACTTCACGATCGGTCCGAAGGCCGTGTTCAAGTACCAGCATGACGTGTCGCTGCTGCCCGACGGCGACATCCTCATGTTCGATGACCACTGCTGCTTCCTGGAGAGCGGCGGAACGTACCTCGCCCCGACCGGGCCATCGCGCGCCGAGGTGCTCAGGCTCGACCTGAGTGCCCGCAAGGCGACCCTCGTCAGCCAGTACAGCCACCACGACGAGCACGGCCGCAACGGCACCGACGCCTCCTACATGGGCTCGGCCGAAATCCTGCCAGGCGGCAACGTGTTCGTCGGGTACGGCAACCTGCCGTTCTTCTCCGAGTACACCAAGTCGGGCCAGATGGTCATGGACGCGATGTTCCCCGGGCCCGACCTGACGTACCGTGCCATCAAGATCGGCCCGGCCGCCTGGGTCGGGCGCCCGCCCACCCCGCCAAGCGCGCTCGTGCGGCGGTCGGGCAGCGCGACCACGGTGTACGCGAGCTGGAACGGAGCGACCCAGGTCGCCTCCTGGCGCGTCCTTGCCGGGTCAGGCCCAGGTCAGCTTTCGCCGGTGACCACCGCGGCCAGGTCAGGATTCGAGACAGCGATCCGGCTCAGCCAGGGCTACGGGGCTTACCAGGTCCAGGCAATCGACGTCACCGGCAGGGCCATCGGCACCTCCAAGGTGTTCGGTTCGAAGAGCTAGGCTGGCCGCAGCGCCGCCTGAAAGGAAGCAAAAGTGGAGCAAGCGCCAGTCCGATCGAAGCCTGCTTCGACGATGCCCAGGATCCGGCGCGGGCTGATTGTCGCCATCACGGTCCTCGCCACCGCGTTCGGCGCAGCCGCCTGCGGCTCGCACCATCACCATCACCACAAGACCTTCCATCCGGCGGGGTACTAACGGTCGCTCAGCGAGCGTGATGGTGACGGAGGTGGCGCCTCGCTGACCGAGGCTGAGGTGCCATCAGGGCACGTCGCTTGAAAGGAAAGGCAATGGAGCAAACACCAGTCCGATCGAAGTCAGCTTGGACGATGCCGAAGATCCGGCGCGGGCTCCTTGTCGCCATCACGGTCCTCGCCACCGCGTTCGGCGCAGCCGCCTGCAGCTCCCACCATCACCACCATCATCACCACAACACCATCGGCTGGTATTAAGGATCAGCAGCAATGCAAGCACCAGTCAGATCGAAGTCCGCCTCGACGATGCCCAAGATCCGGCGGGCGTTGCTTGTGGCCGTGACAGTCCTGGCCACCGCGCTTGGCGCGGCTGCCTGCGGCCCCTCGCACCACCATCACCACAAGTCCCATTGCTGCGCGGGGTACTAGGCATACTCAGGCCAGCAGGTAGCGGCGGGACAGCGGCACCTCTGCCACCGGGCGCGCCGCCAGCACACGCCCGCCTAGCCTGACCGTCCCGTCCGCCGGGTCGACGATCACCGGCGGGCAGGCGCGCCCGGCGGCCAACCGGTCCCGCCGGACCGAGCGCGTGTCCGACACCGGCACCAGCCGCCGTTCGCTCCGGAGCCGTGTCCTGAGCCCGGACTCCAGCGCCGCCCGCGAGACGAAGGTCACCGCCAGCGACCCTGGCGCGCGGCCGAGCCCTCCCCAGTGCGCGCCGTACCGCCTTGGCTCCGCGCTCTCGACGGTCGCGTTGCCCTCCCCCAGCGGCCCCCAGGCGAAATGACCGCCCTTGAGCACGAGCTCGGGGCGCACGCCGAAGTAGCCGGGCCGCCACAGCACGATGTCGGCCATCCGGCCGGGCGCGAGCGTGCCGACCTCGCCGGACACGCCATGGGTGATCGCCGGGTCGATCGTGTACTTGGCCAGGTACCGCAGCACCCGCTCGTTGTCGTCGGCGCCGAGGCCGTCGTCTGCGAGCGACGCAGGCGGCCGCGGCACGGCCCTGCGTACCCCGGGCGCCTCCGGCCAGCCGCCGCCGTCCGCGCCGTCCCGCCAGGCCTTCATGGCGTGGGCGAGCTGCCAGGTCCGCCTGATCGTCTCGCCGATCCTGCCCATGCCCTGCGAGTCGCTGTTGATGATGCTGATCGCGCCGAGTTCGTGCAGCGGGCCCTCGGCGGCCAGCGTGGCCGGGCGGACCCGCTCCGCCGCAAGCTCGAGGTCGCCGGGGTCGGCGCCGGAGCCGCCGTGCACCGCCACGATCATCTCGGGATGCTCGGCCGCGGTGCCTGCTCCGTACGGGATCGTCGGCGTCGTCGACGAGCAGACTATTCCCGGCTCGCGGACCAGGCCGATCAGGTCGGGGATGTGGCCTCCCCCGGCGCCCTCGACGTGGTAGGCGTGCACCGCGCGGCCCGCGATCGCCGCGACCGTGTCCTCAAGCTCGCAGGACTCGTTCAGCCCGTCGGTGTGCAGCGCGACGGCGACGTCGTGGTCGCCGGCGAGCGTGAGCACGGCGTCGATGATCTCAGGGTAGGCTCCCCAGTCCTCGTGGATCTTCAGCCCGACCGCCCCCGCCTCGATCACCCGCTCCGTCGCCGCGCGAACTTCCGATCGCGCGCTGGCCTGCAGGCCAAGGTTGACGGGCAGCTGCTCGAAGGCGCGCAGCGTCGTGGCCATCGCGGCCGGCGGCTCCTCGAAGCCCGCGGTGATCAAGGTCGTCACCCCGGCCGACAGCGCGACAGGAACCAGCCGCGGCGTGATCAGGTGCACGTGCGAGTCCACCGCTCCGGCCGTCGCGATCAGGCCGTATCCCATCAGCGGCAGCGTGTTCGGGCCGATGGTGAGGCCAACGCCGCTGGTCACGTCCGGGTTCCCCGCCCGGCCGATCCCGGCGATCCGCCCGTCCTTCACGCCGATGCTGGCCTTCACGACGCCGAGCAGCGGGTCGACGACCAGCACGCCGGCGATCAGCACGTCGAGTTCGCTGTCGGCGCTCGCGCCGTCGTGCTGGGTCATCCGCGACCGGATGTTGCGCGCGTAGCCCCAGACGGGTTCGTCGCCGTAGCCGACGTGATCGTCTTCGACGCGAAGCCACAGGTCGGTGTCGCCCAGCCTGACCCGGTCGCCTGTGGTCGGCCCGAACCTCGCGCTGTAGTCGGCTTGGCGCACAGTGCTGGCCAGGGGGGACGACCCCCCAGCACCCCCCGCAGTCACCGCGTGCTCTCGCCGCCGAGGGCGACCAGGCCGACCTCGCGCACCTGGCCTGGCGCCCAGCGGACCGAATCTCCGGCGGGAATGTCGAGCCGGAAGCCGACGGCCGCGGCCCGGTCGAACTCCAGCCGAGCGTTCACCCGCCAGAACGGGTAGTGCGAGGAGACCCTGATCGGCCTCGCCGACCGGCTGGTCACCGTGATCCGCCGGCGCGGCAGCCCGGCGGCCAGCGGCACGTGCTGGTCCGGGCTGCGGATCTCGCCGGGTGCTCCGGTCACGGCGTGCTCCACGGCGCACGCAGCACGACCAGGCGCGTCCCGTCGGCGAGCAGGACCTCGAGCCGGATCTCGGGCACCAGCGCGGGGACGCCGTCCATCAGGTTCTCGCGGCGCACCGCCGCGCGCCCGGCGGCGAGCACCCCATCGGCCGACGCGCCCCTGCGGGCGGCTCTGTGCATCTCGTCGCAGATCAGCGCCGTGACCTCTGGGGCGTTCAGCCGGGCGCCGTCGGCCAGCGACCGGCGTGCCAGCTCGGCCGCGGTAAAGATCGTGAGCCGGTCTTCCTCGGTCGCGGTGAGGTACATGCCCGCCCAAGTTAGCCGACCATGCGGCGGCCGGCCAGGCCTAGCGCGGCTCGCTTGTCATCACAAGGGAGATTGACCCGCGCCGCGCGAGTCGTGATCCTGCACGACAACGACCCGTCGGGGTTCGCCGACTGGTCGTCGGTGGCGCCGGCCTCGCCGCGGGGCTCCTGATCGCGAAGATTCATTTGCCCCATTCTCAGGCCGACTCGTACGTTACTCTGACGGCAGGCGCGGCAGCGACGAACATGTGGCGCGCTTCCGGCACCGCCAGGAGCGGTCTGGCGCCATGCGGGCACGAGGAGGAGACCACTGAGATGGCGGCTGTCAAGAATGCCCTGATCGTGGGTGGCGGCCCGGCCGGTCTGTGTGCCGCCACCGTGCTGTGCAAGCGCGGGATCGATGTTGAGATCGCTGAGATCAACGCCGACCTCCGGCCGCTTGGCTCAGGACTGTCGATGATGGGCCCCACGCTGCGTGCCCTCCGGATGGTCGACGAGGAGGCGCTTGAGCGTTGCATCGATGAGGGATTCGGGCATCATGCGCTGAGCTTCGGCACCGTCGAAGGGCAGATCGTTCAGCGGGTCGAGCTGCCGCGGGCGGCTGGCCCTGAGTATCCCGGCGGCTGCGGCACAATGCGGCCAGTCTTCTCGGGCATGCTCGCCGAGATCGCCGAAAAGGCCGGCGCCCGGATCCGCCTGTCGACGACGGTAGCGGCGATTGAGCCCGGCGCCCAGAACGTCAACGTGACGCTCAGCGACGGCTCGACCGCGGCGTACGATCTGGTGGTTGGCGCGGACGGGCTGCATTCCAAGGTGCGCGACCTCGCTTTCCCTGACGTTCCTCAGCCGTTCTTCACCGGCCAGACGGTGTGGCGTATGACACTGCCGCGACCCGAGGAGATCAGCGACGGCATCGTCATGTTCTACGGGCCCCGCAACAAGGTCGGCTGCAGCCCTCTCTCGGACGACGAAATGTACATCTTCGTCGTCGAGAACACGCCCGAGATCACGCGTCCGCCGCAGCAGGAATGGCCTGCGGTGGTCCAGGCCCTGCTCGCCGAGTACCGCGGCGTGATCGCCTGGGTACGTGGGCAGGCGACCGACCCAGCGCGCATCGATCGGCGGCCCTTGCATGCCATACTCGTGCGCAGCCCGTGGTATCGCGAGCGCGTGCTGCTCATCGGCGACGCCGTGCACGCGGCCACCCCGCAGCTGGCGATGGGCGCCGGGATTGCGATCGAGGACGCGGTCGTACTCGGGGATGTCCTCGCCTCGAACCCTGACCTCGGTGACGCGCTCGCGGCGTTCATGGAGCGCCGCTGGGAGCGCTGCCGTCTGGTTGTCGAAAACTCGCTCCAGCTCGGTGAATGGGAGAAGCATCCCGACGACCCGCAGGCGGACCCGGCAGGCTTGATGGATGCCAGCCTCGCGGTCCTAGCAGGCTCGTTCTGACGGGCACTGCCCCGCAGGCTCGGCGACTGTCGTCGGTGGCACCCGGGTAACGCCGCGCCCGGGCGGCTAGGGGGCGGAACTGGCCGGCGAGCTGGGCGCCGGCGAGGTCGAGCTGGACGACGGTGCGGGGCTTGCCGACGTGCTCGGCGTCGGCGTCGGGCTCGGCGAGGCAGACGAGGACGGCGACTGCGATGGGGTGAGCGTGGGCGACGGGCTCGTGCTCGGGCCGGCCGGGGAATGGCTGTGGCCATGAGCCGGGGGGACGAGCGTCGGGCCCGGCACGGCGTGGTGGCTCGGCAGGTAAAGCAGCACGACCGCCGCCACCACGACGGCCGCGACCGTGACCAGACCGCCCGCGGCCGCGCCAGCCGCAAACGATCGTCGGTCCCTGCGGTACTCGGTGGTCCTGCGGGCGCGCAGGTCGGCGGGAAGTGACGCCCGGCGCGCAGCCCAGCTGTTGAACGGCGCGGCCGCCATACCGAGCGTCGGGAACACGAGCAGGGCGGCCAGCAGCGGCCCGCTGAGCTGCGCGGGCCTGGTCAGCGCCGCAGCGATTCCGGCCAGCCCGGCCAGGGCGAGGACAGTCTCGGCCCAGTTCGCCCGCAGCGCCTCCCACCAGCTGGCCCGCTCGCTGGTCTTGGGCGTGCGCAGGAAGGCCGCCTTGCGGGCGAACAGGCCGACGATCGAAGCCCGCGCCACCACGAGCGAGGTGGACTGCCAGATGAAGAACGCGCCGATCGCGTCCCGCCACGAGGCGCCGGTTCCGCGGCGCAGCAGCGCCACCGCGCGAACCAGGCCGAGCGCGACGAGGACGGGGACGGTGGCCACCAGGAACACCGTGAGCTTGCGGAACAGCGTGCCGCCGCCGAGCGCCTCGTTGGCCGCTCCGGCCAGCAAGAACACAAGGAACGCCAGGCCGAGGAAGTCTCCGTACCACTGGATTGCACCTGACAGGTAAGCCCACCGTTGCGCGGTGGTCAGGTGGTTCCCCCTGGTCTTGCGGCCGGGAAGCAGCGATCGCCAGTGCATGCGCAGGATCTGGATTCCGCCGAAGCACCACCGGTACCGCTGGCCTTTGAGCGCCTCGAAGGTCAGCGGCATGATGCCGTGACCCCAGGACTGGTCCACGTGCAGGCCGTGGAATCCGGCCCGCAACAGGCGCAGCGAGAGCTCAGCGTCCTCGGTGATGCACCACTCGTCCCAGCCGCCGAGCTGCTCGAGCGCGACCCGCCTGATCAGCCCCATCGTGCCCGCGAAGATCGCGCCGTCGCGCTCGTTGCGCGAGGGCTGGGACACGGCGAAGAAATATTTGTAGGAGTAGTACAGCCGCCGGTAGTACCGCGCGTGCCGCCAGCCACGGTAGTCCTGTGGTGACTGCACGAAGCCGACCCACGGCTCGGCGAACGGGGGCGCGCAGCGGAGCAGGTAGCCGGGTTCGACCTGGTAGTCGGAGTCGACCACGCCGATCACCTCGGCCCGGTCATCGGTCAGCTCCCTGAGCGCGTAGTTGAGCGCGCCTGACTTGTAGCCCGGCCAGTTCTCCAGATGGGCGAACTTGACCTTGTGCCGCTGGCACCAGGTCTGGACAGGCCGCCAGAGCGCCTCGTCGTCGGTGTTGTCGTCGATCAGGATGACCTCGTAGCGCGGGTAGTCGATCCGCAGCAGCGACCTGAGCGTCTCGATCACCATGCCGGGCGGCTCATTGTGGGCCGGCACGTGCAGGCTGACCATCGGCAGGTCGCGGCTGGCGACATCGAACCTGACCCGCGGCGTCACGCGCCTGGTCCAGTGCTCGGTGCCGAGCGCGTCGCAAATCTCCCACAGGTACGCGCAGGCCATGACGGCGGCGAGCACCTCGAACAGCCACAGCAGCAGGGCCCCCGCCGTGCTCGCGACGCCCAGGTCGCTGGCGAACGTCCAGTCGAGCGCGAAAGCCAGGTAGCTGACGAACAGGAAGATGCTCGACGTCCAGCACAGGTGCGCCCTGGCCTTCCACCGCCTGGTCACGGGCAGCCAGATCAGGCTGGCGATGACAACGGCCGCCACGCCGGTCACGAGGTTGCGCTCGGCGACGCCAAGCAGCTTGAGCACCCCGGCGACCGCGGCGGCCAGCACGGCGGTTCCGGTCAGGGTCAGCGCGAACCTGCGGATCGCCGGCCACGTTCCGGCGCCGCGGACGCGACGCCTCGCCGGGAAGAACAGCAAGCCAGAGCCGAGCGGTGCTGCGACTATCCCGGCCAGCAGCAAGGCCGCCAGCATGTCTGTCCTTTCGCTCTCCATCGATGTGCCCGATGAGCCGACGAGCTACCTGGATGCCGGCACCCGAAACATGCATATTCTGGCGAATTCGTTGCGGGCGCGCTGGCCGACCGGGTACAAATGCCGGTTCATGCGACTTGACCGGGCCAGGATTACGCGGCGTAGCCCGTCGCCCGCTCGACCGCAATCCGGACGACGACCCGCACCGCTCCCGGCGGGTCGGGGTCGGGGTCCCTGCCGTTGTACTTCCACGACAGGCCGGTGTCGACCCGGCGGCCGATGTCAGGCGTGATCGAGGAGACCCGGCCGCGCAGCTCCACGTAGTTCTCGGGATCGGCGGAGTCGATCACGGTTACGCTGACGCGCGGGTCGCGCAGCATGTTGCGGTGCTTGACCCGGCCTTCGACGGTCGAGAACAGCAGGTCGCTGCCGTCCCTGCCGACCCACATCGCGGACGTCTGCGGGCTGCCGTCAGGGTTCACGGTGGCGAGCACCGCGTAGTTCCTGCCGTCAAGCAGCCTGAGCGTTGCCTCGGTAAATGCGAAAACCACTCCCGCACGGTAGCAATGCGGCCGCCCCCCGGTCGGCTCAGGGGCGTGTGCCGAAGGCGGGAGGCCCGGTCAGCTCCGGCAGGACCCGGTAGGCGTCCCGCACCCACGCGCAGAGCAGCGGCCTGCTGTCGCGCGGGTCGATCAGATCCTGCACGCCGAACCGCTCCGCCGTGCGGAACGGCGACGTGACGGCGGCGAGCGCGCGCCTGATCCGCTCCGCCTCGGCGGCCGGGTCGGCGGCGCCCTGCAGCCGCGCGCGGAACGCCGCCTCGACCCCGCCGGCGACCGGCAGCGAGCCCCAGTCCCCAGACGGCCACGCCCAGCTTCTGCCCGCCCGGTGCCGGTTGACGATGCCGGCCCCTGCGACGCCGTAGACGCGGCGCACGATCAGCTCGGCCTGCGGGACCCTCGCCTGGTACACGGCGGCGATCGCGCGGGCGGCCGGCCTGATCGTGCCGCGCTGCTCAGCGACCCGCCCGATCGTGATCCCGCCCTGGTCGGTCAGGCTGACGATCGGCAGGTGAAACGTCTCGCACAGGTCGACCAGCCGGGTGATCGCCTGGGCACCCTCCAGTGACATCGTCGTGCCCTTGTGCGGGTCGGTCGCGAGCACGCCAACAGGATGCCCGTCCAGCCTGGCGAGCGCGGTCACGGTCGCGCCGCCGTACTCCGCGTACCGCAGCACCGAGCCCCGGTCGAAGATCGCCTCGAGCAGGCGCTCGACCCGGTACGGCAGCCGCGGGCTGCGCGGTATCGCTGCCGCCAGGGCTTCCTCCCGCCGGGTGGCCGGGTCGTCGCAGCCGATGACCGGCGGGATCTCGAACACGCTGCCCGGCAGGAAGGACAGGAAGTCCCTGATGATCGAGAACGCGTCGTCTTCGGACGCCGGGAATCGCTCGATCGTGCCGTTGCGGCGGTGTACGGCCGATCCGCCCAGCTCTTCCTTCGACAGGTTTTCGCCAGTCCCGCCGCGAACCACCGGCGGGCCAGCGGCGAACAGCTGGCCGATCCCGGCCACCATCACGGCGAGGTGCGACATCACCAGCCGCGCCGCGCCGAGGCCGACCACCGGGCCGAGGCACGCGGCCGCCACGGGCACGACGGACAGGTTGCCGACCACCGCGTCCCACGCCGGATTCACCGGAACGTCGGTGTAGCCGGCGTCCAGCGTCGTCTTGACGCTGCCGCCGCCGCTCGCCCCGTCGAGGAGGCGGACTACGGGAAGCCGCATGTCGCCCGCGTACTGCTCGGCGTACACCTGCTTGGCGTGGATGGCCGCGTCGCCCGAGCCGCCGCGGACGGTGAAGTCGTCCGCGCCGATCAGCACGGGGCGGCCGCCGATGCGCGCGGTCCCGGCGACGAAGTTGGCGGGCAGGACGCTGACGAGCCGACCGCCGGCGTCGTAGTCGGCGAATCCGGTCAGCGCGCCGATCTCGGAGAAGCTGCCAGGGTCGGCGAGCCTGGCGATCCGGTCACGTACCGTCAGCCGGCCGGAGCCGGCCTGGCGGCGCACCTTCTCCGGGCCGCCCATCGCCATGGCCAGCTCGCGACGGCGGCGGATCTCCTCGATCTCCGGCAGCCAGCCGGGCTCCCTGCCGGGCTCTGCGCTGCTCCCGCCGCCCCTCTCGCCGCCCGCCTCGTCGCTTGCGCCTCGTCTGTCCCCTGGCACGCCGGCCACTACCCAAGCTCCTTCTCGAACCAGTGATCGGCGTACGGCTCGTCGTTGAACGCGGCAACCTCCCGGTAGCCTGCCGACAGGTACAGCGTAATCGCCTCGGTCAGCGCCCGGTTGGTCTCCAGCCGCGCCAGCCGCGCGCCGCGGGCGACCGCCCTGGCCTCCAGCTCGGCAAGCAGCCGCCGGCCGAGCCCGAGACCGCGCGCGGTTTCGCCGACCCACATCCGCTTGATCTCGGCGGTCCGGTCGTCGCGCAGTTTGACCGCACCGATGCCGACCGGGTTGCCGTGCAGGGTGGCAAGCAGCAGCAGCCCAGCCGGCGGGCTCAGCTCCGCGTCGCCCGCCGGGATGCTGCGGTCCTGGTCGAAGCCCGCGTCGAAGCGGCGCGAGAGTTCGTCGAAGTACGCCCGCATGCAGGCGCGGGCGGCCGGATGCCTTGGGTCGCACGGGCTCACCTGGACGGCGGACGCTATCAGCAGCCGCTCTACCTCGGCCATGGCCGTGACCAGGCGGTCCCGCTGCCGGCCGCTCAGCGGCCGCAGCAGCGAGCGGGCGGCCTCGTCGGAGAGCCGGTCAAGCTCGGCGCGCTCGGCGGCGCCGCGGCCGGTGAGACGGGCCGTCCTGACCCGGCCATCGGCACGGCTCCGCCCGATCACGATGAGGCCGGCGTCCTCAAGCGCGCGCAGGAGCCGGCTCAGGTAGCCGGAGTCCAAGTCGAGCCCGGACCGGAGCGCGCGGACATCGACACCTTCGCTGCCGATCTCCCAGAGCACGCGAGCCTGCCCGAGTGGCAGGTCACGGGCCAGGAACGCGTCGTCGAGCGCGCCGATGCGCTGCGTGACGGCCCGGTTGAAGCTGCGCACCTGGCCAACCATGACATCATCCATTCTCTGACTATAGTCAGAGAACTACCGGACGCCGGGCCGGGCGGCGAACGGTCAGGGCACCCGGCCTGCCAGGACAGCGACGTGCCGGGCCGGCGAACGGTCACGGCAGCCGCAGGGCCGCCCAGACCGCCTTCTCGGCCGCGCCCAGCATTGTCCATCCCCAGCCCGCGGCCAGCGCGTGCACCACGTGCAGCCCGCGGCCCGACTCCGCGCCCCTGTCCGCGGGCACGAGAACCGGCGGCATGCTGCTGCCGTCGGTGACCACGCAGATCACCTGGCCGATGTGGCGCTGCCAGGTCAGCCCGACCTTGCCCGATCCTGGCCCGCCGAGGCAGGCACCGTGCCTGACGGCGTTGGTCACCAGCTCAGACGCGATCATCACACCCTCGTCGACCAGCGCGTCAAGCTGCCATCCGCGCAATGTCTCGGCCGTGAAGTCCCGTGCTGCCCTGACCGACTCAGGGTCGGCGGTCAGCAGCAACTGAATCTGGCCGGCCGGGATCTGGTCAGGCGAGTACGTCGGCTCGTCCCGGTGCCCACAGGGCGCGCGCAGCCCATGACCGTCGTAAGTCAAGTCCCGTGCCTGCGCGGAAGCCACTGGCGTCGTTTCCCTTGTGCCGGGTGTCAGGACTCCGGCGCCCTTCCGGCCGGGTCCATTCGGGCCTGCTCGTCCGTTACGATGCCATTAATGGCTGTGCACATGCAAGTGCTACGGCACACTGAGTTGGTCAATTCGCGTGCGTTCGTCCCCCTAAGGTGCCATTATAATGTGCACATGCACGTGCGGCTGCACAAGACGAGCCATCGCCGCGCTCCCTGGGAGCCAGGTGTCGCGCTCGCGACGTGGCGGGCACGGGCGGGGCGGCGAAGGGAAGTTCACGGTGGATCATGCTCACAACGGGGTGCGGGCGTCGCTGCTGCGAGCGGTTGCCTGGCACAAGAGCAGCTTCAGCAGCCCGAGCGGCAACTGCGTCGAGGCGGCGCTCCTGAGAGCCGACGGCGTCGCGCTGCGCAACTCCAGGTTCCCCGACGGCCCGGCGCTGATCTTCACCGACGCGGAATGGGATGCGTTCCTTCGCGGAGTCAAGGCCGGCGACTTCGGCTGATCGCCGCCGGCTGGCGACCGTGAGCACGCGCGCAAGCCGCAATCGAATGCATCGGCCGCAATCGCGTGCACCCGCGGTTATTACGCCCGTCAACAATGGCGGGCGGCGGGCACGCAAGGGAACTTTCGTCATTTCACTGCCGTTTAGGTTGCGCTTATGGCGCAATGGCCGTCCGGCGTGGGACACTCGTTGAGTCAACCTACGTTCAGTCTGACCTAGCAGGGGGATGCGGTGGTCACTACCGCCGGGCGTCACGGCAGCCCGGTCCAGAGCTTGCTCGAGCCGCCGAGCGCCGGCGGCCCGACAGTCTTGCGCATCCTGCTGGGTGCTGAGCTTCGGCGGCTCAGGGAGGCCAAGCGAATCTCGCTCGAAGAGGCGGGCAACGTCATCAGGGCCTCGCACTCGAAGATCAGTCGCCTGGAGACCGGGCGGGTGGGCTTCAAGGACCGCGACATCGTCGACCTGCTCACCTACTACGGGGTAACCGACGAGAAGGAGCGCGAGGCGCTGCGCGTGCTCGCCGCGAGGGCCAACGCCCCGGGCTGGTGGCACGATTACTCCGACGTGCTGCCGAACTGGTTCGAGGCGTACATCGGGCTCGAGGAAGCCGCCTCCCAGATCCGCACGTACGAGCTTCAGTTCGTGCCCGGGCTGCTGCAGACCGAGGACTATGCGCGCGCCGTCACCATGCTCGCCTATTCGAATCCCCGCGAAATCAACCGCCGGGTCGGCCTGCGAATCGCCCGTCAGGCGACGCTGAGCAGGCCGGATTCACCGAGCCTGTGGGTGGTCCTCGACGAGGCGGCGTTGCGGCGGCCGATCGGCGGACTGGCCGTGATGCGCAGGCAGCTGAGGCATCTCATCGAGATGTCGCAGCGGCCCAACGTCACGATCCAGATCATCCCGTTCAAGGCCGGCGGCCACGCCGCGGTCGGCGCGTTCAGCGTGCTGCGCTTCGCCGAGTACGACCTTCCCGACGTGGTCTACCTCGAGCAGCTGACGGGCGCGCTCTACCTGGACAAGCTCGAGGTCGTTGACAGCTACCTCGCGGTCATGGAACAGCTGTGCATCGAGGCAGCGACCCCGGCGAACAGCGTCAAGACCATGCGTGCGATGCTGCGCGAGACCTGATCAAGCCTCCTGCAGCAGCAGCCGGTTGACGGGCGGCGAGTACCAGCGCCGCAGCTCGGCGATGGCGGCGCTCTCGCCCCTGATCGTGACGTCGACCTCGCTGTGGCAGAGCTGGCCGAGCCCGGTCAGCACCGCGTGGCTGGTCAGCGTCGCGGTCGCGAGGTCGACGAACACCCCGGTCCCGCGCGGCAGATCTTCGATGGCGCGCCAGAGCTGGATCACCGCGAGCGGGTCAAGCTGGCCCTCGGCGCAGAGCGCGCCCGCGTCGGAGAACAGCCTGAACTGCGGAACCGGGCCGGACGCTGAGGACAGCGGGTGAACCGCGGCCAGCCGGCGCAGCGCGTCCGCGTCCACCTTCTCCTGATCGAACGCGCACATCGCGGTGAGCCGCGTCTCGGACAGGAGGCGGTCCGCGACGACCTCCCACCGCAGGAACGCCGCGAGTCGCCGTTCGTCGGCGACCAAGTGCGTGCAGTCCGCGGCCGCCCTGAGCCCCGTGAAGCCGGCGGCCAGAGCGTCGTCCACCGCGGCCGCGTACGTCGCACGCTGAGCCTTCGGATCGACGATGCCGCTGGCGCCGTAGATCTCCGCGACGCTGGCGACCACGAGCGCGCCGGCACCGACGACGCCCGCGAGCCCGGCCATGTCGGCCGGATCAGGATCGCGCGCGACGTACATCAGCCGCTCGCCAAGCGCGGCGCCCTCCGCAAGGAACGGTGCCGCCAGGGCCGCGAACTCTCCTGATCCCGCAAAAACCCAGGCCATATGGTCATGTGGTCGCATTCTGAGAAATTCAAAGCGTATCCCGCTGCTTCGATTTCGCTCAGTTACCACCGCTATAGTCCAATACAGGCTTCGATCGGGTGTCCCGAATTCATGCAGGTGGAGAGCGGTCGCGACGAGTCGCGACTCATGGCTCCGCAGACTGCCCAGGCTAATGGAATTTACTTGAGAACGGAACACCCGGGGCGGACGCGACAGCTCAGTTCATCGCCGCCAGCGAACTGCGGATCGCGCGCAGGTCGCGCAGCCGAGCCTCGTAGGTGGCCCCCGCCCAGAGCAGCACGGCGCCGAGCGCCGCGATCGGGACCCAGCCGGGCACGGCGCGGATGATGACCGCGAACGCGGGCGTCAGCGCGCGGCCCGCGTCGAGCACCACCACGACGATGCCAGCGACCAGCGGCGCCTGCTTCCCGGCCCGCGCCCCGGCCAGCGCGACGCCGGCCGCGGCCAGGCCGAGCAGGGCCGGCCTGATCGAGCCGGGGTTCAGCCAGACTCCGATCAGGCTGGGCAGCAGCAGGAGCGCGAGTCCGGGCCCGAGCACCAGCCACGAGCCGAGCTCGTCGTCCCGCCGGGACCTGTTCATGCCGAACGCGAGCGCGATGACCGCGGCCAGGATGGTGTACGCCTCGATGACGCTGACCCCGGCCGCGGCCAGCCAGCAGCACGACGCCGCGTCGAGCAAGGCAAGACCTGGCCAGAAGGCGGCGCGCCGGGCCGGCCGGGCCGCGATGCCCAGGCAGGTCAGCCCCACCACGGCCAGGGCGAGGCCCGCGGTCTCCGGCCTGGCGAAGGACTGCCAGAGGCCGATCGCGGCCATCAGCCAGCCGGCCCCCTCGGCGGCGAGATCGAGGCGGATGCCGCCCGCAACCCCGCCGTGGTCGTCTCGCCTGACCGATACCGCGGCGATCCTCGCGCTGACCGCCTGGGCCGTCGCGGCGACCCCGAGCGCCGCCTGGCCGGCGAGCCAGCCCGCGCCACCTGCGGCCAGGACCGCGCACTCGGCCAGCCCGCCCGCCGCGACGACGCTCAGGCCGGCGGCGGCGACCTTGATCACCGGTTGCCTCGCCCGCCAGGCGGCCAGCGGGTACGCGACCATCAGGCAAGCGAGCACGATCAGCGTCGGGGCCGGTGCGGCCAGCGCCCAGCTCACCGTCAGGGCCGCCGCGATCAGCGCGGCCGCCGCCGGTACCGGGCTCGGCTCGCGGCGGGCTGTTCCTATGGGTCGGCCCTCCGGTCCGCCACTCGCGGCCCAGGCGGTCAGCGCGAGGGTCAGCGCGAGCAGCGTCCCGACCGTCAGCCAGTAGCCGAGCCCACCGCCCAGCCCGGCCGCGCCCGCGACGCCGGCCAGCGCCGCGACGACCGGCAGGGCGAGCGCGACGGCGTCCAGGCTCGCGCGCCCGCTGGCCCGCCACGCTCCGGCGGCGGTGGCGACGGCGGCCACGCAGACGGCCAGGACAATCACCGCGAGCGCCAGCCCCGGCGACCGGCCGGCACCGACGGCGGCGAGCTCGCTCCCCCGCCATGGCCGCGTGATCATCCTGGCTGGCGCGAAAAGAGCCGTGGCCAGTGGCCGCCACTGCGCCGTGAGCGCGGCGAGCGCCGCGGACGCGGACGCGATGAGCGTCAGCTGCCGCCTCGCACCAGCGCGGAACCAGGCGGTCGTGCTCGCGGCCAGCGCCGCCGCGACGGCGACCAGTGCGAACTGGTCCTGCTGCCCGGCGGTCAGCATGGCGCACAGCAGCGCGATCGCCGTGGCACCGACGTCGAGCACGACGGAGTGCACCGGGCGGCTCGTGCGAAGCCTGGTCGCGACGCCGATGGCCGCGACGGCGACGGCGAGCGCGGCGAAGGCCGCCGACCTGGCCGGCCAACCGCAGGCGAGCGGCACCGCGCAGGCCAGCCCGGTCACCGCGGCGAGGCCGCCGGCGGTCGCCAGCGCCGCGCAGAAGGCGCGCCTGGCCAGGGCGGCGGCGGCGCAGAACGCGACCGTCAGCACGGCAAGCTCGGCGATGGTCTGGGCCGGCGTGCCGAGGGACCGCAGCGCGGCGCTCGCCGCGAGCACGGTGCCGGATGTCAGGCACGCGCGCGCGAGCACGTCGTCGCGCGCCCGGAGGGTCCGCGGCATCGTGCCGCCCGCGAGCAGCAGCACGACCGGCGCGGTCAGCGCGGCCAGCGCCGCCCAGCCCGCCAGGTGCGCGGCCGCCGGAAGCGCCGCGACGGCGAGCGCGGCGGCGGCGACCCCCGCGGCCCGCGTCCAGCCTCGCACCCGGGCCGGAGCGGGAGCCTGCCAGGAGGCGACCGCCGCCAGCGCAAGAGCCGCGGCCGCGACCCGGATGCCCGGCCATGCGGAGAATCCCGCCGCGGTGTACTGAGCGGCCGGTGCCGACCAGCCGGGCAGCGGCCAGCGGGCGGGCAGCAGCCCCGCCATGGCGGCGGGGACGGCCAGCACGACGGTCCCAGCCAGCACCGCCGCGGCGCCCGCCGCTGCGAGTTCCGCCCGCCTGGCGGCAGTCGCGGGCCCGGCCGATGCGGCCGGACCGGCCTCGGGCTCCTGCGCCTCAGCCCGGCCGGCCGTCCCCCGCCGCGCGACGAGCGCCGCGGTGGCGACCAGGCCAGCGCAGCCGGACACGGCGGCCAGACCCCAGCCACCTGGCGCAACCCCGGTCACCGGCACTGCCAGCCCGACGGCGAGCAGGGCACCGGCTACCGCGGCGGCCGGCCTCGCCAGCTCCGCCAGGCTCCCGCGCGGCCCGGCGATCGCGACCGCCGCCGCCGCGACCAGCGCTGCCGAGAGCCAGAAGCCGCCCGGTCGCCCTTCGGTGGCAGCCAGTCCGGCCGCCACCAGCGCGCCGCAGCTCCAGGTAGCGATCGTCGCGGCCGAGGCCACGAGCGCCTCGGCCCGAAGGCCGCGCCGCTCCGCACGTTCAGCGATGGCCAGGCCGACCGCCGAGTCCATGACGAGCGCGACCGCGACGGGTCCCGCCAGCCCCAGGCCAGGCGCGCCGGCGCCGGCCAGGCCGACGGCCGCGAGCGGCGCGGGCAGCTGCGCGAGTCCGATCGCGGCCAGCCTCGGGCCGGTGACCCTGACCGCGACACCGTATGCGGCACACAGCGCGGCGAGGCACGCGGTTTCAACCGCAGCGGCGATCGGGCCGCTCGCGCCGGGGAACGCCCGCCCCAGCAGGAAGGCGTCGGCGACCGTCAGGCCGAGTCCGATCGCGGCGACCGACTCGGCGGTCGCATTCAGGGCCCTGCGCACCAGCACGGGCGGCAGGACCAGCACGATGGCCGTTGCCGCGAGCAGGATGCCGAAGCGGCCGAGCGCGCCGATCGTGGCCCAGTTCGCGACCGTGAACGCGATCACGGCGATGACGACCAGCGCGGCACCCGCTGCGAGCAGCACCCGGGCCGCGGTTCGCGCGGACACTTCCGGCCGCCGTGCTAGCCCGGGGGGACGACCCCGGGGAACCCCCCGCGTCGACGTCGGCCGCTCACCGGCGATCGGCTCGGGCGCGGGCGCGCGAGCAGCCAGCGGCTCCGCCTGGGCGACCCGGGGGGCCGCGGCGGCCTCAGCGCCCGGCGGCGCCTCGCGCCGCAGCGCCGACAGCTCGTCGAGCAGCACCGCGCGCCGGCTGATCAGCCGGGTGCGCGCCGCGTCGACGCGCCCGAGCTCGCCGTCGATCCAGCGCAGCTCGGCGCCCTGCGGCCCGGCCAGCCAGATGCCGCAGCCCAGGCAGTACGCGTGCGCGAGCTCGACGAGGGTGGAGCATCCCGGGCACTGGAATTCGGTACAGACCGCTGTGCGCATGAGGTCACGATGCTGCAACCCAGGAGACCCAGGTAACCGTGCGGCTACTCGGCTTTCCGCGCGGCGGGTACTCAGGCTGACTTGAGTACGCGGCCCTGGCCGATACGCTCGAAGCATGGAGTCCCGGTTCCCCGCCGGCCTATTTCCCGCGACCGCCCGCTGAGCCCGGCGTGAGCCTCCAGGCGCCGCTGTGGCGCTCGATCGCCGTCTTCCGCTTCGCCTCGCTCGTGTACGCGGCGGTCCTGCTCGCGATCAGGCACAGGTACTACCAGCACTGGGGCTGGGCCTGGGTCGTGCTCGCCGCGATGATCGCCTGGACGGCGGTGACCACGCTGGCGTATTCCATGCCCGCGCGCAGGACCTGGTCGCTGCTGTCGGCCGACCTCGTGGTGACCGTTCTCGCGCTGCTGTCCACCGCGCTGCTGCAGTACCCGCTGGCGATGCACATCGGCGTCATGCCGGTCACGGCGACCTGGCTGGCCGGCCCGGCGCTGACCTGGGCCGTCGTCGGCGGGGCGCGGGCTGGCGCCGTCGCCGCGGTGATCATCGGCGGGTGCGCGGTCCTGCTCAGGCTCAAGCACCCGCCCATGACCGGCGCCTATCAGAGCACGGCGCTGGACGGGCCGATCATCCTGCTCATGGCGGGGATGCTGGTCGGCTACATCTCGACCCTGATGACCCGCGCCGAGCGGGCGTTGCAGCGAGCGACCGAGATCGAGGCGGCCAGCAGGGAGCGCGAGCGCCTGGCCCGCACGATGCACGACTCGGTGCTGCAGGTGCTGGCGATGGTGCAGCGGCGCGGCGCCGAGGCCGGCGGCGAGGCGGCCGAGATCGGCCGGCTGGCCGGGGAGCAGGAGGCGGCCCTGCGCGCGCTCGTCACCGGCGCGGGCGTCGAATCGCCACGCAACGGCGAGCTCGACCTGAGCGCCTCCCTCGCCCGTGAGGCATCGGCTCTGGTCTCGGTGATTACCCCGGCCGGTCCCGTTCTCCTCACCGAGCGAGCAGTGACGGAGACGACAGCCGCGGCCAGGGAGGCGATCGACAACGTGCGGCGGCACTGCGGCGCCTCGGCCAAGGCATGGGTGCTCGTCGACGACGAGGGCGAGGCGGTGAGCGTGACCATACGCGACGACGGCCCTGGGATACCGGCCGGGCGGCTGGCCGAGGCGGCGGCCGAGGGCCGGCTCGGCGTCAGCCAGTCAATCCGCGGGCGGATCCGCGACCTGGGCGGTTCTGCCGATATCAGCAGCGCTCCTGGCACCGGGACCGAGGTCCGGCTTCGGGTGCCAAGGACGGCGCTGCCGGCTTAGGGTGGCGCTGTGGCCGTGCGGGTGATGGTGGTCGACGATCATCCGATGTGGCGCGATTCGGTCGGCCGCGACCTCGGCGAAGCTGGCTTCGAGGTGGTCGCGGCGACGGGCGAGGGCGCACAGGCGCTGCGCATCGCCGCGTCGGTCCAACCGGATGTGGTCGTGCTCGACCTTCAGCTCCCTGACGTCTCTGGCGTCGAGGTCACCACGGGGCTGCAGGCCGCCTACCCGGCCGCGCGGGTCCTGATCCTGTCTGCCAGCGGCGAGCACCGTGACGTGCTCGACGCCGTGAAGGCCGGCGCCACCGGCTACATACTCAAGTCGGCGAGCCGCGCCGAGTTCCTCGATGCCGTGCGGCGCACGGGATCGGGTGACGCCGTGTTCTCCCCCGGGCTGGCCGGCCTGGTGCTCGGCGAGTTCCGACGCCTGGCCACCGACCCAGCGCCCGATACCCCGCGCCTGACCGACCGTGAGGCCGAAATCCTGCGGATGGTCGGCACCGGCATGACCTACAAGCAGATCGCCGACCGGCTGGTGCTGTCACACCGCACCGTGCAGAACCACGTGCAGAACACGCTGAACAAGCTGCAGTTGCACAACAGGGTCGACCTGGTCAGGTACGCGATCGAGCACGGCCTGGACTCCGGCCCGGCATGATTCAGGCCGACGCGCTGCCTGAAACGAGCACTCTGACAGGAAAATAGGACCTCGGCCGGGCGCGGCAGCGCCGCCGGAGCCGGCCGGGCGGCGCGCTGGTGATCTGGTCGATGGGCGAAGACTTGCTGGTTGCACGAAGACTTAACGTATTATTGATACACAAACCCTACAGTTAAGCCCGAACTCTACATCGAAGGTACGGGACGCTGACCAGACGCGGCGTGTGTCCGGTCACAAGGTGAAGCGGGTGCCGACGCTGTTGGGGATGTAGGCGTCGCCAAAGCGGCCGGCCATCGCGTGGCCGGCCCGCCAGCCCGTGCAGTGCGCGGGGACCACGACGGCGGGGTTCATCGCGCCGAGGTCGTCGAGGACTTTCGGGATCAGGGGCTCGAACAGCGGCCCGTTGAGGTGGAAGCCGCCGATCACCGCGTAGAGCGGCTGGTCGCCGGTCAACCGCACGGCGTACCTGCAGATGTTGACCACGCCCGCGTGACCGCAGCCCGTGACCACGACAAGGCCGTGACCGGCCACGTTCACGATCAGGGCCTGGTCGTCGAGCACCAGCGGATCGGGCTCCCATCCGCCGCCGAGCCAGGCCTGCTGCGGCGGGAACCCCGGCTCGTAGCCGGTGACCCGCGGCACCTCCCCGGTCACCAGGACCGATCCGTCGAGCAGGAAGCTCGGCTGCCGGTCCTCGACGATCGCGAAGCCCGCGCCCTCCAGCGCCGTCCGGCTGGTGGTCGGGATCTCCCGCGGCTCCGAGCCGGGTATCAGCACCCGGCGCCGCCGCCAGAAGTGCGGGTGGATCAGCACGGGCATGCTGGTCAGGCCCACGGTCCTGATCAGGCCGTCGAGCCCGGTCGTGTGGTCGAAATGACCGTGGCTGCACACGACCGCCTCGATCGAGGACGGGTCGACGTCCAGGCGGCGCATGTTCTCGACCATGCCGTCCGGGCTGGTGCCCGTGTCGAACAGCACCCGGCGGGTTCGGCCTGCCTTGCGCACCGTGACAAGGAGCGAGAAGCCGTGCTCGGCGATCAGCGCGTCTGGCACCCAGCGTTCCTGCATGAGCGCGGCCGGGCGCGTCGTTCTGAAGCTCAGTCCGTCCCGCTTGGCCGGCCCCTGATCCGGCATGAAGACGTCGGTGACGTTGTCGATCAGGCTGAGCAGCTCGACCGAGTCGACGGGCTCGAGCGTGATCGGCACCGGCGGCTCGAAGTCCTCGAGCGCCGGCACCGGCCGGTGCTGCGCGTGGGCGTCGTCACACATCGTGACCTCCCTGCGCCAGGCTCCCCTCTCCCGGCGAACGGCTCGCCTCGCCGTGCGCCAGATTCACGGCGCCCAGGTAGCCGGCCAGCATCGCGCTGGCCGCCTCCCCGACCATCTCGTCGTCCGGCAGGAACGACGGGTGGTGCAGCGCGTACGGCCCGCCGGTGCCGAGAAACAGCATCAGCGCGCGCCCCCCGCGGGTGTAGTAGGAGAAGTCGTCGGCTCCGCACGAGCGGAACGAGGTGTCCACGCTGAGCCCGGCCTCGCGCAGCCACGGCCGGGCGGCGACCGTCAGCGCCTCGTCGTTGTTCAGCGCGGGTTCGCCCTCGTCGATCGTCACGTAGCCGCGGCAGCCGTGCGCCAGGCAGGTGTGCTCGGCGATCTCGCGCACCATCTGCCGCAGGCCCGCCCGGTCGGACTCGTCGAGCACCCGCAGCGTGCCGCGGCCGACGGCCGTCGCCGGGATCACGTTCGCCGCCTGCCCAGCATCGAGCATCCCGATCGACACGACGACCGCGTGGGTCGGGTCTGACCGCCGGCTGACCGCCTGCTGCAGCGCGATCACGGTCTGGCACAGGGCCACGACCGGATCCGCGGCGAGCTGCGGGTACCCGGCGTGGCCGCCGATTCCCTCGACCCTGATCTCGACGTCGTCGGTCGCCGCGTTGACGGTGCCGCTGGCCGCGGCGACGGTCCCGCGCGGCAGCTGATGCTGCAGGTGCACGGCGACGATCGCGGCAGGCCGCTCCGCCTCGAGCGCGCCGGACGCGACCAGCTCCCTGGCGCCCGACGGGATGGCCTCCTCCCGCGGCTGGAGGACGGCGAGAATAGGCATCGGCAGGCCGCCTCCGGCCCCGGTCCCGGCCGCGCTGCCGGCCCGGCAGACCGCGGTGAGCGCCGCCAGGTGGACGTCGTGACCGCAGGCGTGCATGGCGCCGGTCCGCGACGCCCACGGCACGCCGGTCTGCTCGGCGATCGGCAGCGCGTCGAGCTCGGCGCGCAGCGCCACGCACGGGCCGTCTGGGCCGATGCGGATCAGCCGCCCCGTCCCGGCGACGGCGGGCGCGTCCTCCGCCCCGAGCGCCGCGGCCACACGGGCCGCGGTCCTGTGCTCCGCGCCCGACAGCTCGGCGTCGGCGTGCAGTTCGTGCCGCAGCGCCACCGCGGCTTCGAGCTCAGCGGCCAGGCCGGCCCGGAGCTGGGCGGCCAGCTCGGCGATCGGGACGGTGCCAGCCCGCGGGGGCACTCTGCTGTCCCCGGGGGATGCCCCCGGGCCCCATGGCCCGGATCCCCCCGCCGTGGCCGTGCTGGTCATTGATGATCCAGCCGGTAGACCCGGCTGGCGTTCGCCGAGCCGACCAGCGCGGCGACCCGCTCAGCGTCGGCCGCGCACCAGGCGCCGTCGGCCACGAACTGCCCGGTGACCCGCTCGATGTCCCTGCGGAACCCGGTCGCCCCCAGGTAATGCAGCTCGGGCAGGCCGAACGCGTCGGAGGAGTAGAGCATCTTGGCGAACGGCGTCAGCTCGAGCGCCTCGGCGAGCACGGCCGCAGATCGCGCCCCGACGTGGTTGAGTATCGCGCCGACGTCCATGTACACGTGCGAGAAAACGTGCGCGAGGTAGCCGGCCTCGCGGTGGTACGGGTAGCAGTGCAGCAGCATGACCGGCGTGCCGGCCGGCTCGCTGGCGATCAGGAAGTCGGTCAGCAACGTTGGGTTGGTCCGGTGCAGCCGGACGTCGGTGTCCCCGAACCCGACGTGGAACTGCAGCGGCTTGCCGATGTCGATCGCCGTCCAGATCAGGTGCCTGAGCAGGACCGGATCGGCCAACCGCGCCGACTGATCGGTCTCGAGCGCGCGCATCAGCCGCCCGGCGGCGGCCGCCACGTCCGCAGAGCCCGGCCTGATCGGATCGAAGTCGAAGCCGAACCGGTAGGCCACGATCGACTTGAACCCGACCGCGCCGGTCGACGCCGCCTCGATCGCGAGTTCCTCGGCGAACGTCGTGGCCCATGACGCCGCCGTCGGGCCGGCCCTCGCCACCTTCTCGGCGACCGCCTCGAGCCTGACGATCTGCCTGGCGGGGGTCCCGCTCGCCACCGCCACCTGGTCGGGCGTGGTGACCTGATCGGTCTGATAGCCGGTGTCGATCAGCCACTGCGCCACGCCGGCCGCGGTGAGCAGGCGCCGGTTCACTTCCGGCGTGCCGAGATCGGCGCGCCTGCGCAGGTAATCCTCAGCGCGCACGGACGGCTCGAGGTCGAGCACGGGGGCGCACCAGCGCCGGAACGCGAACCCGAGCTGGCTGTCGAACATGGTGGTCCCTTGGGCGGGCGGGCCAGAGGCCTCGGTCATCAGCAGCTCGAAAGCTGCCCGGTCCAGGTCGGCGGTGACCACCCCGTGGACGTGGTGGTCGATCAGCGGCAGCGCCTCAGGCTCGAATGGCTCGGCGGCAGTCACGATTCCTCTCCCTCCATGCTCGATCCCGTCGTCCCCCGCGGCCGCTCGGCGACAGCGAGCCCAGATCCGCCCTGATCGGTCACGGCATCACCACCGCCAGCGGGTGCGCGCGACCACCTCGGCCGGGCTCGCGTCGGCGAACAGCTCGATCTCCGCGCGCCGTACGGCGAGGAACGCCTCGAACATCGGCTCGCCCATTGCCTCGCGGAGCGTGGCACTGTTTTCCATCGCGCGAACGGACTCGCCGAGCGACTGCGGCAGCCTGCGGACTCCGCGCTCGGCCAGCTCGGCTTCCGGGAGCCCGACCGGGTCGCCATCGATCTCGCCGGGCAGCGTCGCGCCGGCCAGCAAGCCGTCCAGGCCGGCCGCCAGCACGGAGCCGATCACCAGGTACGGGTTGGCGGACAGGTCGAAGCACTTGACCTCGAAGTTGGCGCGCACCTCCTGCTCGCCCGACGAGCCGGTCACCAGCCGGAGCGCCGCCTCCCTGTTCTCCTTGCCCCAGCACTGGTACGCGCCCGCCCAGTGCGACGGCACCAGCCGGATGTAGCTGGCCACGCTCGGCGCGCCGACCGCGGTCAGCGCGGGCAGCGCGGCGAGCACACCGGCGGCGAACGCCTCGCCTGCCGCGGTCATGCCGTACCTGCCCGGCCCGCCGGCCAGCAGGTTCTGCCCGTCGCGCCACAGGCTCAGGTGCACGTGGCCGCCGTTGCCGACGCCGCCGGCCACCACAGAGGGCGCGAACGACGCCTGCAGGCCGTGCCGCTGCGACACCGCCCTGATCGTCTGCCTGACCAGCACGCTGTCGTCGGCGGCGCCGACCGGGTCCTTCGGCGCGACCGAGATCTCCAGCTGGCCGGCCGCGTACTCGGGGTGGAACTGCTCGACCGTCACGCCCTGCCGCTCGATTGCCTCGACGACCTCGCGCGAGTAGTCGGACAGCTCGATGACCCGCGTCATGCCGTAGGCAGGCCCCGCGCAGGCGGGAACGAAGGTTCCGCCGTCGTCGGTCCCTGCCGCCCACTCGACCTCGAAGCTGACCCGCGCGGTCAGGCCCTGCGCGGCTGCCACGGAGGCCATCTGCTGCGCGAAGGCGCGCGAGCAAGCGACGTAGCGGGCGCCGTCCTGGGTGTACCTGTCCGCCGGCGCCCATGCCCAGCCCGGCTGGGCCGCCAGCGGCGTGAGCCGCGCGAGATCGGGCAGCAGCCGCAGGTCGCCCCCCGGGCCGCCGATGTACTTGCTCGACGTGATGCTGTCGTCGACGACGAAGACGTCGAATACCGGCGACATTCCGATGCCCCAGCCTGACGCCCGGTCGAGCCGTCCGATCGGAATGGCCTTGACCCGCGTGATCCCGGAATTGTCCACCCAGCAAAAGGCCACCATGCTGACCCCAGCGTCGGCGAGCCGCTGGGCGGCCTCAAGGCCCCGCGCCGAGCGCCTCGCCCGCTCGCGCGCGTCGAGCATGGCGTCTCCTGAGGTCTGCGTCGTCACTGAGCACCTCGCTTCCGGGGTGTTCGAGACGTTACACCCCGCAGGCGGACACCCCGCATATCTACCAGCCGCGCATGTCGATCGGCCAGACGTCGACGATCTCGCCGCCTGAGCAGACGTAGGCGCGCTCGTGGTATGCCATCGTCGGGTCGATGTGCGCCGGGGCGAACCGTACTCGCTCGCCAACGGGCAGCGCCGGCGAGAACGTCGTGTGCTCGTCGGAACAGAACCAGACAGTCGCGCCGTCGAGTCCGGCGAGTTCCGGGTTGCCGTGGTCCATTCCGAACGCCTTCAAGCCCGCGTCGGCGACCGACCACTGCCCAGAGCCCGATATCACCGTGGCGAGCACGTGCAGCGCCTGGCCAAACGGCAGCCCGAGCTTGCCGTAAGCGGTGTCCATCAGCACGTAAGAGCCGGCCTGGATCTCGCTGGCCCACGTGTTGCAGGCATACGTCCCCGTGCCGCCGGCCGAGACAAGGCCGCCGCCGACGTCGGCGTGCGCGGCCACGAGCAGTTCCATCGCCGTCTTGGTCTTGCTGGCCCGCTCCGCCGCGTCGGGCAGGCCAACCACGTGGCCCTCGTACCCCATCACCCCGCGGACCTGCAGGCCGGCCTTCCTGGCCGCGTCGGCGAGCTGGCCGGCGTCCGCGGGATCGCAGCCGCAGCGCGGCAGTCCGACGTTGACGTCGATGACGACCTCGCGGACTCCCCCGGCGGCCGCCGCGTGCACGGTGCGCGGCGAGTCCACCGCGACGGTGACCCGCGCCCCGCCGGCCACCAGCGCGCCCAGCCGGCCCGCGTCGAGCACCTCGTTGGCGAGCAGGAGGTCGTCGCCGAGCCCCGCGGTCACCATGCCTTCGCATTCCCGGATCGTCGCGCAGGTGAATCCCTGGTGCCCGGCCGCCGCCTGCCGTCTGGCGAGATCGGTGCACTTGTGCGCCTTGACGTGCGGGCGCAGCCGCGGCCCTGGCAGCGCGGTGGCCATCTCCGCGATGTTCCGCTCAAGCACGTCGGCATCGATGAGCAGCGCGGGCGTCTGGAGCTGAGCGATCGTGAGCCGGTCAGTCACTGGCACCTCCGCGGTTCCGGCCAGGGGGACGACCCCCGGAGCCCTCGGCAGCCATCATCGCGCCGCAACGGCTCCGCGCTACCGGCGGCCGAGCCGGTCGAGCAGCATCGCGCAGGCGTGCACGGTCTGCACGTGCGGCACGGCGACGCCGAGTCGGCCAGCCAGTTCGACGACCGCGCCGGTCATGCAGCCGAGCTCGAGCCGCTTTCCCGCCTCGAGATCCTGCAGCATCGAGGTCTTGTGATCGCCGACCGCGATCCCCGCCTCGAGCCTGCGGTCGAGGGAGACGGGAAAGGCGATTCCGAGCCGCTCCGCGACCGCCGCGCATTCGGCGAAGATCGCGCGGAGCAGCTCGACCATCTCCGCCGTGCTCCCGAGGTCGCCGAGCGTCGCCCTCGTCAGCGCGGAGATCGGGTTGAACGCCACGTTGCCGACGAGCTTCAGCCAGATCTGGTCGCGCAGCCTGGTCTCCGCAGGCGCCTTGAGGCCGCCGGCGGCGAACGCCTCGGAGATCCGCGCGCACCGCTCGGACTTCGAGCCGTCTGGCTCCCCGATCGTGAACCGGGTTCCCTCGATATGCCTGATTACGCCGGGCTCGACGATTTCGGCCGAGCAGTAGACCACGCAGCCGATGTTGTGCTCCGCGCCGATCGACTTCGCGATGATCCCGCCGGGATCCACGCTCTCCAGCGGGGCAGTCGCGGGGCCGCCGGCGACGCCTTCGGCCGGAGACGCCACCGACTGGAAGTACCACCACGGAATGCCGTTCTGCGCCCAGATCGCCGCGGCACCCGGCGCGAGCAGCTCGCCGAGCCGCGGCGCGATCTCGGGCAGGCTGTACGCCTTCAGCGCGACGAAGACCACGTCGGCCGCGGCCACCGCGTCCAGCCGGTCGGTCACCTCCGGGCGGGCCGTGAAGTCGCCGCGCGGTGACAGCACGGTGACCCCCTCGCGAGCCATCGCCGCCATGTGCGGGCCGCGCGCGATCAGCGTGACGTCCCCGCCGCCGCGCGCCAGCGCGGCCCCGACGTACC
>Ga0070707_100000678_pt1 | contig 33726 bp, 40 predicted proteins | sample KBSK5502metaG_FD_65468 | JGI IMG/M metagenome (GOLD analysis project Ga0070707, IMG submission 65468) | Corn, switchgrass and miscanthus rhizosphere microbial communities from Kellogg Biological Station, Michigan, USA - KBS K5-50-2 metaG | ecosystem: Host-associated > Plants > Roots >... | reverse complement strand
TCTGCATGGGTCTTGTGGGTGATATCCATCGCCGTTGGGATGCTGGGGCACGGCGGATCGCGGCAGTTCCGCACGCCTCGGTCGCGGCTCGAGCGTTGCTGGGGCTGCTCGCGGTGGCCGAGGCCATCGCGCAGGCTCGAGGCGCGCCACAGGCCGCGTATCTGGGCGGAATCGCGCTGTACGCCCTGATACTCGGCCTGGTCGCCCTGGCCACCGTGCTGCCACTGCTTGTTTTCTGGAGGCAGCCGGCCGCGGCTGCCTTGGCCGTTACTGCGGCGAGCCTGCTGTCGCTGACAGCTTTTCAGACGCTGACCGTGGCGGGAGCGAGTGCGGTGCTCATCGCCGGGTACCGTCTCGGCCGGCACGGTTCGCCGCTGCTGGCCTTGCTTCTCGTGGCGCCGTATCTGGCGCTGGCATTCGCCGGCCACGGGGGGTCCGAGGTTCATGTCCTGACTATGCTGCTGGCCTCGCTGGCCCCGGCGGCGGCCCTTGGCGGGATCGCGCAGCAGGCGCGCCGCGAGGCCAATGAAAATCGGGCCGCCCGGGAGGTCATCACCGGCACGCTGCTCGAGCACACCGCGCGCGGTGAACGGGCTCGCATCGCCCGCGAGCTGCACGACGTCGTCGCCCACCACATCTCGATGGTCGTCGTGCAGGCAGAGACAGCCCGGCTGACCACCCCGGGGATGCCTGCGGCCGGCGCGCAGAGATTGTCTGACATCGGCGACACTGCCCGGGCCGCCCTGACCGAGATGCGGCGGCTGCTCGGTGTGCTGCGCGAGGACACGCAGGTCGAAACCGCGGACCGGCACCCGCAGCCGGGACTGCGCGAGCTGAACGACCTAGTCGACGCCGCGCGGGACACCTCCGGGGTGGGTACCCGCCTCATCCTTCACGGCCCGCCGACCACGCTCGACCCTGGTGTCGAGCTCGCCGCGTACCGGATCGTTCAGGAAGCACTCACGAACGCCCGGCGGCACGCGCCAGGCGCCGCCATCGATGTGGAGCTGCGCTACGCCGACGACGGCCTGCGACTGCGCATCCGCGACAACGGACCCGGCCCGCCCACCGCACTGCCAGCCAGAGGGCACGGGCTGCTTGGCATGCGCGAGCGAGCAGCGGCCGTCGGTGGCGAGTTGCACACCGGCGCCGCGGCCGGCGGCGGCTTCCTCATCACGGCCCGCCTGCCCGGAAAGGTGGAGGCAGCCAGATGATCGGCCCATCCCCGAGGATCCGGATCGTCGTCGCCGACGATCATGAGGTGGTCCGCACCGGATTCGCCGAACTGCTCCATACGCAGCCGGACTTCACGGTTGCCGGCACCGCCCGCGACGGGGCCGAGGCGGTACGGATCTGCCGCGAGCTGCAGCCCGACGTCGTCATCATGGACGTCCGGATGCCGACCATGGACGGCATCGAGGCCACCAGACAGCTCGTCGGCACGGGGCCCGACGGACCGCGGATCCTCATCCTGACGACCTTCGACCTGGATCAGTACGTCTACGACGCGCTACGCGCTGGAGCCAGCGGATTTCTGCTCAAGGATGTTACTGCCGAGCGGCTCTTCGAGGCGGTCCGAGTCATCGCTGCCGGAGACGCCCTGCTCGCGCCGGCTGTCACCCGCCGCCTCATCCACGAGTTCGCGCTGCTACGCCCCACGACGGATGCCACGTCCGCGCTCGCTGCCCTCACGCCGCGCGAGACTGAGGTCCTGCGGCTGGTCGCCGAAGGCTTGTCCAACCCAGAGATCGCGGCCCGGCTGTTCGTCACCGAAGAGACCGTGAAGACACATGTGAGCCGCGTGCTGAGCAAGCTTGGGTTGCGCGACAGGACGCAAGCGGTCGTCCTCGCCTATGAATCGGGACTGGTCGTGCCGCGCTCCCGCGGGCCGGGATAAGTCGGGTCCAAGTCGAATGAAGTCGAGGAGGCTGTTCCCCTCAACCTGAGGCCGTTTCGGGAGTCCCACTAAGAGCTCCCCCGGCGCTCCGCCGAGGAGGGCGGCCGCGTGCCGTTCGCCGCATGCTTCAATCCGGACATGGCGCGGACCTGCTTGCGATATCAGGTTCATTTCACCATCAGTAGCCCCTTTGTTGCAGACAGTTAATATCACTGACACGTTGTGTCAGGAGGGCGCCAACGCGCGAGCCCGGGACCTCGGGGACGTTTTGTAAAGCGGCCAACAGAACCGTTCTTTACATTTGATGGTTTTGTGAATATGAAAGAGGCTCGAAACAGGCCGCTGCGCTGTCAAGTTGTGCCGTAACGGCAGCCTCGCTGATAGCAGCTTTTCGTCAGGTCAGCTTCATTGCGGTGCTTTTACAGGCGGGTACGATCTCGGACGGTGGACGCGACCTCGACCGCGTTGTGAAGATGATTGGCGATCAGCGCGGATTAGGGAGCGCGACCCAAGCATCGGCGCCGCGACCGAGCCGACCGACCTTGGGCACCGGGCCCTCGTTCGAACGGCGCCTCTCCGCCCTGACCACGGTCGCTGAGGTCGATCCGGGCCAGGAGCTGGCCAGCTTCTGCGGCGAGCTCACAGAGAGGATGGCTCGGCTGGTCAGAGCCCGCAAGGTCCTGTTTTCAGTCGTTGTGGACGGGATGATGATGGTTCAGCCGCACCCGTACGGATTTGGCGACGAGGTCTCGAGTCTGGCGGTCCCCTGCACGCCGGAAGGAACAGGTTTCGCCGACGATATCGTCTACCACGATCTCGTATTCCGCGGTGCCATCAGCGATGACCCCGCCTTCCATTCATACCAATATGTGCTTCAGGTGATGCAGGTTTCCAATGCGATTGCAGTGGGCGTCGCGGCCGGCTCCGAGCGCATCGGCCTACTCGCTGCATTCGATTCGGACCGGAAAGGTGGATTCACCGATGACGATGTCGATAGCCTGCGGATCGCAGCGGCAGCGGCGGGACTCGTTTGGCGGCACAAGCGAACCGCCGATGAACGGGTCCGGCTGCATGGGGAGGCAAGCGCCCTCAACGATGCAATGCGGTCAATGGTCAACATGATGGTGCACGAGCTGCGATCACCGCTGTCGGTGGTCAAAGGTTATCTCTCAATGGTCAGCGACGCTACCTTCGGCCCGGTCCCCATTTCCATGCTCAAACCGCTGAGAACGATGCGAGAGAGGCTCCAGGAGGCCCTGACGCTGGTCGACGATCTCCTGCTGAGTGCACGGCTGGAATCTGGCGCCGCGAAGTCAAATCCGCAAGGCTTCGACCTGGCTGAGCTCGCCTCGTCCGTCGTGGAGCGCGAGACGGGCAAGGCACAATTGAGCGGCGGGCGGGTGGCCCTGGAGAAGCCGCCAGATCCGGTGCCGGTGATGGCGGACCCCAAGCACATCGGGATCATCGTTGATAACCTCGTGCGCAATGCGCTCAGCTACAGTGGCGCCAGTCCCCAGGTTCGCGTCTGTGTCAGCGGAGAGCCTGAGCCCACGATTATGGTTATCGATCAGGGCAAGGGCATTCCGCCGGAGGCACAGGCTCGAATCTTCGAACGCTTCTACCGCGTGACCGATCGATCGTCACCATCTGGGACCGGTCTGGGCCTGTACTTGAGTCGGCAGCTCGCCGAACTTGAAGCCGGCAAGCTCGATCTGGAGTGGAGCGAGGAGGGACGCGGCAGTGCGTTCGCACTCCGCCTTCGCGCGGCTTCGAACGAGTGAGGTACCCGAGAGATCGTACCGGCTAGCCCAGCCGGTCCCGGGAGCGGGGCGCCCGCATTGCACGAACAGCCATGTGGTGACCGCGTGTGGTCAGGGGGCCGGATAGAGCATGCAAGTGTTGAGGCGGGTGCAACCGCTGAGGGTTCAACGCCTGCTGGGGGATCAACGGTTCCTGAGTCGGTACCGTAGACGACGCAAACCTAAGGAGCGCGCTGCGCGACCCGGTTACCAGTAAGGCAGGTCGTTTCAGCTGGGTTCGTAACGCAGGTTGACGGGGCTGGGCTCGTAACGCAGATTGATTTGGCTCGATCCGGAACGCAGGTGGATTCGGTTGTCTCCCAGTCATCACGGGTTCCTCAAGGCGACTCCTCGGAGCGTTGTTCGGAACAAGTTCCGAGGCAACCTTACCAAGAGGGTGAGAGCGGGCAAGCATTACCGTGACTATCGTTGCAATTAACAGTAGGGGGAGAACGGCACGTCGGATAGGTTTTCCTGACCATCGGCTCGTACCGCGCTCCGAAGCTGGATACTGTGCGTCTGGACCTTCGGAATCGAGAATCTCTGGGTGCTTGATCTCTTCCGCAGCCAATCGAGTCAAATAATCAAGATGTGCATTGATTTTCCACGCACGCATGGATAGATGATCGACGTACTTCATAAACTGTGTAGGAGTGATATCCCCGCGCCCAAGAAGATCGAGATACCCGACAAGTGGCGTGAGATCGCCTCGCAGCGCTTCGATGATTCGGAGACGCGTGCGTGCTCGTCGGACGACGGTTTTAATTGGCAACATCGCCATCCGTTATGACCAGAGCCATGCGGTGGACTAACGAAGGGGGAGTCTGCACAACGCGATCAACCACCTGTCGGGATGGATGATTTTCGACGCGCCGAGAATGGAAACCCATGAGCTCGGCCATCACCAGCGATGATAAAGATTCCGGCTCGATGGTTTTAGCTTCGCGACATGCCAGATTGCCTACACTTCGATGTTCGTTTATGGCCCCCGACGGTTGTTATGAAGCCTCGCCGCCTGACCTCAGTGCGACGATCGTCTGCGCGGACGTATTCTCCAGGTCTGCGAGCGGTCCGACCCGCAACTTGACAGCCATCACGCGGAGTGACCAGGGCAGCACTTCTGTGCTCCCATACCGGCCAATCACGACGTTGTGCTCGCCCGCGGAACGCAGCGGCCACGGCAGATCCGTTCGACCCTCAAGGAGGGGTCAAAGACCGACACCAAGGGCGTGACCCTCGTATAGAAGGTCTCCCAGAGCCCGGCGGAGCCTGAGGAGGGGAAGCGAGGGCCCCTCGTTGTTCCGGTGATGAGCCTGCTGCTCGGCAGCTTTGGACGCGCGTCCGGGCCGCCGTCCGCCTTGGGAATCATCCTCATTGTGGCCATTTCGGTCGTCGGTCTGGCAGTCATCCTGCTGGGTCTCCGAACGGCATCGGTGGCACGACAGCGCTTCGGGGACGAGTTGCGCGAGCGCCAGGCTGAGCTCAGCGTCGAGTTCGGTGACCCGAGGGTGCCGCCATCCGATCAGGGCGAGCCGCCCGCCGGTTGATGCACAGACCCCTGGCCGGCGCAGCGGGGCCTACCGGCTTTATATGGCGGAGGGGGCATCAGTTCCTGAGGTCCAGGCAATGCGGGTAGGCCTGAGCACCAGAGGGTCGGATGAGCGCTGGACCCTCGTGCGCTCCCATCACCTGATCGAGTGTCGCAGATGTGGCGGATCGGTCTCTGGCGCGCTCGGCGACAAATGCCCCTCTTGCGGCACGGCATGCACCGGCTTCGAGGCCGGTTGGCGGGTGCTGGACATCGCCGCCGCCTGATCCACCGCCGCAAGGCTCGCTAGTGGCGCAGCCCTACGGGCAGGCCGTGGGCGGCCAGCATCCCGGCGACTCGGGTGGTGTCCTGCCTTGACCGCACGACGCTCAGGCCTGAAAGTGAGGGGGTGCCTGCGCCCCATATGATTGTTACCGATATCCGGATGCCGCTCTCCTTCCATGGTGAGGGGATTGCGGCCCTGGGACCGGCCTGAGGTTATGGTCCCCCGTCAACAACGAAACGCCGCCCCGGCGCTCGGCTTGTCGTTTTACGCCGCCGCGCTGTTCTGGCTTTTGGTGCTTGGCCTCATGGCCGCCCAGGCCTTCTTCACGTTCGCGGTTGACTGGCACAGGGCGCCGGCCGAGTTTCGGCCCAATGGGGGATCGATGGCCGGACTGGTCGCAATCCTCGTCATGAGCAGTGTCGGCGCGTTGCTTGCCTGGCGCCAGCCGGCCAATCGGGTCGGGTGGTTGTTACTGTCGATCGCGCTGTTCGCGATTTTTGTCGACCTCCCCAGGCTCTATGCCGGGTATGGTATTTATGTCCACCAAGGCCTGCTCCCCGCTGCGCTCTGGGGCTACTGGTTCAATCAGGTCGCTTGGATCATCCTGTTCGCCCAACTGATGGTTCTCCTTCCTCTTGTCTTCCCAGATGGGAGGCTGCTCAGCCGGCGCTGGATGATTGTCGTCGGGCTTACCGCGATTCCGGTAATCGGGGTCCTGGCAGCATCCCTGGACCCAACGGCCACGGCTCCACTGCCCAATCCCGCCGGGGTCAAAGCCCTGCACGGCCTGGCGAATGCGATCATCCAGGGCCCGCTCATTGTGCTTTTCCCCGCGGCAGCATTGATGGCCATCGCCTCGCTTGTCCTGCGCTTCCGCCGGGGAGGCGAGCGAGAGCGGCAGCAACTCAAATGGCTGATGGTCGCCGTGTCGCTGCTACTGGTTGCGTTCGTGGTGCAGAGCATTTTCCCGGCTCTGCAGCAGGGACCGCTCCTGCCATTGGCGGCAATGGCCCTGCCGATCTCTATCGGCATCGCGGTTCTACGCTACCGCCTGTACGACATCGACCTGATCATCAACAAGGCCCTGGTCTACGGTGGTCTGGCGGCTGTCATCACGGCGCTTTATGTGCTCATCGTTGTGATCGCCGGCGCGTTGATCGGCGGGAGTCAGCGCTTTTTGCTCTCTCTTCTGGCCACAGCGGTGATCGCGCTGGCCTTCCAGCCGTTACGCCAGCGTGCCCAGCATTTCGCCAACCGGCTCGTCTACGGGAAGCGGGCGACCCCCTACGAGACGCTGTCGCAGTTCAGCGTGCATCTGTCGCAGACCTATTCCGACGAAGACATCCTCGACCGGATGTCGCGAATCCTGGCGCAGGGCACTGGCGCCGAGCGGGCCGAAGTCTGGGTGCGTGCGGGCTCCCGGCTTGTGCTTGCGTCAGCATCGCCGCCGTCGAATAGGACCGCGCCCGAGCTCGCGCTGAAGAACGGCAGCCTACCTGACCTGCAGCGGGACACCGTCGTCCCTGTCAGCCATCAGGGCGAACTGCTGGGCGCGCTGGCGGTCGACAGGAAGCGCGGCGAGAGCCTGAACACCGTCGAGCAGAAGCTCGTCGCTGACCTGGCCGGCCAGGCCGGCCTGGTGCTGAAGAACGTCGGACTGAACCGCGAGCTGCTGGCGAGGCTCGACGATCTCCGCGCCTCACGCCAGCGCCTGGTCACGGCGCAAGACGACGAGCGACGGCGACTCGAGCGCAACCTGCATGACGGTGCCCAGCAGCACCTGGTCGCCCTGAAGATAAAGGTCGATATCGCTCAAGCGGTCGCCGAGCCCGAGAGCAAGATCCGCCCAATCCTCGCTCAGCTAAAGCGGGATGCGGGCGAAGCACTGGACAACCTGCGCGAACTGGCCCGCGGCATCTATCCGCCACTGCTGGCCTCCGACGGCCTGGGTCCGGCGCTCCGGGCCCACATCCTTCGATTCACCATCCCCGCTGATCTCCACCTCGATGAGGTCCGTCGTCAGCCCCGTGAAGTCGAAGGAGCGATTTATTTCTGCTGTCTCGAGGCGCTACAAAATGTGGCGAAGTACGCGGAGGCAGCCCACGTGGATTTGCGGCTATGGACCGAGGATTCAAACCTGGTGTTCCAGGTCCACGACGACGGCAAAGGCTTCGATCCCGCCACCGTGGCGGGCAGCTCCGGGCTCCAGAACATGCGTGACCGCCTTGAGGCGTTGGGCGGCTCGCTCGAAATCCGCAGTGCCCCTGCGAAAGGCACTACGGTCGAGGGCCGTGTTCCGGTCCAGGCATGATCCCTACCCGGCCGCTATGCGGCGTCGACGGGGAAGGCCAGCGCCAGCCTGATCCGGCGCCAGACGACCCGAAACAAGCTCGGCCGCGGGGGCTCCGGCTTGAGCAGATATCCACTCTCACGCAACCGCTGGATCAGCATCGTGGTCCTCACTATGACGAACGACGGCGACCGTCACAGATCGCTGCGACTTTCGGCCCAGTCCGCTAAGCCGAATGATGTAGCAGGCAGGTCCCTAATGGACCGTGACGCTGCCCCCAACATACGAGCCTGCCTGGCGGGTCAGCGTACCACCGGTCACGGTGACGTTGCGGCCTACCCAGGAGGTCGATGCCAGAAACAGGTCGCCAGTCTGCACCGTGAGGTTGTGCTGGATGGTGCCGTAGATCGTGGCATTGCCGTTGGTGACCGTGACATCGTGTCCCGCCGTGCCGTAGATCGTCAAGCTGCCGCCTGAGACGGTTACGTCACCGGTGACCGTGCCGTAGATGATGACCGATTGCCCCGTGATGTTCAGGTTGCCGTTCAAGGTCTGGCCGCTCGCAACGATCACGGTGTTCGCCGGCGTTGGCGTGGGCGTCGGCGCGGGGCTGGCCGTTGCGGTCGGCGTGGGGGTCGCCGTTGGCGTGGGCCTGGCTGTGGCCGTTGGGGAGGGTGTCGGCGCAGACGAGCTGGGCCCTGGCGACGGAGTGGGCAGCGAGGTCGGCATCGGGCTTGCTGATGTGCTTGGCGTCGGCTGCGGAGTCGTCTGGGTCCCCGAAGGAGGCGCCCCAACATTCGCTTGCAGAGGGGCTCCGGGCTGATTGCCATACCATGTCCAGCTCATAGGGGGCGCGTCGCCGAGAGCGTCACGATAGGCGTCGGCATAAATCTCGCTCGTAAGCGGACGGAGCCCAAGACCCATCATCGGATCGGCGTGGTAGTCGGCCAAAACGAGGCCATCAACGCTGGTTGCAAGCGAGTGCAGCGCGGGGACGGACGAGCCGATCAGTCCTGCTGCCCACAACAAACAAATCACCAGTGCGCCCATTAAAGCCTGGACAATCCGAGGGCCGCGGATCATGCCGCCCGCTCCGGGATCGCAGGCTCCGACCGCGACGGTTGATGCTCGTGTTTCTCTTTGAGCAAGTCGCCAATCTGAGACTTCCGCGCGAGAAAGGCCTCGACAACTTTGGGATCGAACTGGGTACCAGCGAGGCGGCGCACTTCATAGACTGCATTTTCGAAGGGCAATCCAGGACGGTACGGCCGGTCAGAGGTCATCGCGTCGAGCATGTCGGCGAGGGTCAGGATTCGGACGTATCCATTGATAGCCTCCTCTTTGAGGCCGTCGGGGTATCCGCCCCCATCCCATCGCTCGTGGTGGTGAAGGACCCCGTCAAGACTCGGCTTCAGGAAGGTGAGCCCCGAAAGCATCTTGTAACCGATCAGCGGATGCTCCTTCATCGCGTCCCATTCGTCATCTGTGAGCGGACCAGCCTTGCGAAGGACACGATCTTCTACGCCGATCTTGCCAATATCGTGGAGCAGGCAGGCGCGGCGCAGCGTAGCCAGCTGTTCCGCGGGCATGCCTATCGCTCGCGCAATCTCCAGGCTAACGGCTGCGACCCGCGTTGAATGCCCAAACGTGGATGGGTCTCGCGCGTCCATCGCGCGGGCCAATGACTCCATGCTGGCGAAATAGCTGTCCTCGAGCTGCCGCGTCTTTTGCTCGAGGCTGGCGGCCATGACGTTGAACGATTCCGCCAGGGTGGCGATCTCGTCATTCGAGGCGACCGGGGCGCGATGGCTCAGGTTCCCCGCTGCGACTGCCGCCGTCGATGCCACCAGCTGTTCGACCGGGCGAGTGATGCGCCGCGCCAGCAACGTCCCGAAGAGCAGGGTCATGAGAGCCGTCGCGCTGAACAGCGTGACCATCAGCAGACGGATCTGCGTAATGGATGCCTCGAGCGAATCGGCCCTAAGCGCTGAGGCCAGGTATCCGATGGAGCTCGTTCGGAGCCGCCAGTCGCCAACCAGGAACTCATACGGGTGGCCGCCGAGCTTCTGGCTACTGCGGACCGGACCGGCTGGAAGTTGGCCGAGCGCCGCGTGGGAGAGTGGAGGCACTCCGGGGAGCGACGAGAGCAGCACATGGCCGGACCGGTCGTAAAAGATCAGGTCGCTGGCCCGCGAGTCGCGGATACTGCCCGCGATCTCGGTCAGCGACTCACCCACCAGGATTGCCCCAGCCAGTGGGCCCGCATCGGAATGCACCGGTCCGATCCAGTAGAGCACCATTCCGGAGGGTTCCAGCCGGGTGAACACGTACTTGTCACCTTTCGGGTCAGTCTCCCCGGCCAGCACGGCACGGACATCGGGTTGGCTTGCGATTGGGTTCAGAGTGGAGGTAGCGCCCGGAGGGCTCAACACCAGTTCGTCGTTGCCTGTGGCGTCCAGTACCCGGATGGTTAGTTGCGCCGGACTGGCATTAGCCTGAATGGGTCGGAGGAGGCTCGTCAAGGCGGCCGTATCGTTGTTCGCCAGCGCCGCCGACACACCCTGCGTGTCGATGGCGGCGCGCAGCTGGGCGAGGCGTTCGGCTTCGAGTACGGCCAGGTGGTCGTTGCTCAGCAGACTCGCCCGCAGCAAGGTGCCTTCGAAGGCCGCGACGGACGCCGTGGTCGCTCGGGCGGTGATCAGGATTGTTCCGACCATGCCGACGAAAGCCAGCAGCACGAAAAAGGGGAGAACAATCTTGTAACGGATGCTCCAGCGCCTGCGCACCGGTAATTGCCATCTTGCAGGCCGCTGCTTACGGACAACGTTGCGGATGCGTCGACGCTAGGCTGGGCTCGCCTTCAGGATGTGCTGGTAATGGACCGTGACGCGCTTTCCGGGAGCGCTCTCAGGCTCCACGGTGACCACGAGGCCATCCGCTGCCTCGATCGTCCCAAGGACACGGCCGGTCACGGTCGGTGCTCCGGGTGCATTCGCGGCAAGGTGAAGAGTAACTCGCTGTCCCTTGAGTCCACGAATGTCTTCGGCGCTTACCATAGGCTCACCTCCAATGGCCGACAAGCATAGTCCGATTCGGCGATGAGCACCGCGGCAAGCGCAATTCTCCTCGTGGGTCGCATCCTCTTCGTGGGGCTGTTCGTATACACCGCCCGTAACCACATCCAGAGTCACGCCAGGTATGTCGCAACCGCGACGGGTCGACTGCCGATTCCCTACGTGGCCGGCTGGCCGGCCGGCGTCTGGTTACTACTCGCCGACGTGTCGATGATCCTGGGCGCATGGGCCGACATCGGCGCCCTGATGATGGCGGCGTTTCTGGTTCCGACGACGCTCCTTTTCCACCCCTTTTGGAACGTGTCCGACGCCACGAAGCGACGGCCACAAGAGATGAGCTTCTACCGCAACGTCAGCCTGCTCGGTGCCGCCCTCGCGCTCTTTGCCCTGTTCTCCGTCGTCGGGCCCGGACGATTCGCAGTCACCGGATCCGTGCTGAACCTACGGTGAGTTGACGGGAGCCCTTGATTTCTCTGCCCTGCTGTGGCAGCGTTCGGTTTCATGGCAAACGATGACCAGGTCGTGAACCGGGTCCAGTCGAGGAGCACATCGACCCCAGGTCGCTCCGTCAACAAGATCCGGCAGCATCACCTCGTGATCGACGAGCCGACGCATCTTGGCGGCCCCGGTGAAGAGATCACGCCGGCGGATGCCTTCCTGGCCGGCGTGTCGGCCTGCGGCGTCCTACTGGTGCAGGGCCGGGCCCGCGATACGGGAGTTCGCCTCGACCAGATCGATGTCAGCCTGGAAGCGGTCCGCCATCGGAAGGACACCTCCGTGTTTCAGCGGATCGACATGATGTTTCGCCTTAGCGGTCCATCACAGCCCCAGGCCCTCGAGCTCGTCGAGCACTACAAGAGCCATTGACCACTCTATAAAGCGGTCGCGGTCGCGACCAGCGTCTCGGTGAAGGTCGAGGTTTCGTAAGCCCGCACCCCGACCCGCCCCGCGAGCGGGGGAAGGAGATGGCTCCTGCGAGCACGGGAGGGTTTGAGGCAGCCATATATAGAGGTATAGGTTCTCCATGGCTCCTCGTCGTTCGCTCGAAAAACTGTCGCGCCGGGCCGGCGTCGAACTCGGGCTCAAGGGTGCCCGCCAGGTCGCCGGCAAGAGCGGTCGCATCCGGCGCCCCTATCCGCCCGGCCAGCAGGGCCGCCTGCAGCAGGGTCGCCGCCGAAAGCGCGACTCCGATTACCTCCTGCAGCTCAAGGAGAAGCAGAAGCTGCAGTGGTTCTACGGCGTCCCCGCCGGGCAGCTCCGCCGCTACGTCGAGGCCAGCCGCCGGCAGCCCGAGGCGACTGGAGAAGCGCTGCTTCGAGAACTCGAGCTGCGCCTCGACAACGTCGTTTACCGTCTGGGATTCGCGGGCACCCGCGCCCAGGCACGCCAATTCGTCAACCACCGTCACGTGACCGTGAACGGCCAGCCGGTGAACCGTCCCTCGTACCAGGTCCGGCCGGGCGACACGATCGCGGTCAAGCCGGGAAGCGCCATCGAGCCGCTCGTTCGAGACGCGATCAGTCTCGGCTTTCGAGTCCCCGACTGGCTGTCGGCCAACCACGAGACGTTGACCGGACAGGTGCTGCATCGGCCGGCACGCGGCGAGATCGACATTCCGGCGGACGAGACCGGCGCTCTCGAGTTCTTCGCCAAGTATTAAGGCCCCGAATACGCCGGCGCAGGAATTGGGGGGCTCCGACCGTTCCACGCGCATGACCTTCCTCCGTGTTGTCCTGAGCGTCTTTGCGATCCTCAACGTCGTCTTCTGGGCACTGCTCGCCTGGACCTGGGCAGTCAAGCCGGCCTGGGCCGCGCGCTTGCCGCTGAACCTCGGCACCGACCAGCGCTTTCGCACCACCGTGCCGGTGTGGGGTCGCCTGGCGGCTGCGGTCGCCGCCTTCTGGGCTGTGGCCGCGGTTCTCTATCTGACGGTGTACTCGGCGAACCGGCTGGCGTTCATCGCGCTCTTCGTGCTGGCGGTCATTTTCCTGATCCTTGGGATCGGCGCAGCCGCCCGGGTGTATCGGGTCCTCCAGCTGCCGAAGGGCTCGATGCTAACGGTGCCTCGCCGGCAGCAGGCCCGCTAGCCCGACGCGTCGCCAGTAGCGATCCGACGAGGATCAGCGAGAATCCGACGACGGCGCCAAGCGTCAAGGGCTCGTGCAGCAACGTCACGCCCAGCAGCAGCGCGACCGATAGGGAAGCCCCAGATCACCGCCATCGCGGCGAAGAGCACCCAGCCACGTCGCGTCATGGCACCCGGATCAGGTCACGCGCTCGGGGCGATGTCCAGGTCGACCTCTTCGGGGAGGACGTCCTCGCCGGTATACGCCGCGGCCTGCAACCGAAAGAGCCGGGCATAGCGGCCGCTCAGTCGCATCAACTGTTCGTGAGTTCCCTGCTCTACCAGCCGTCCGTGCTCGAGAAAGAGGATCCGATCCGCACGCCGCACGGTGGAAAACCGGTGGGAGATATAGACCGCCGTCCGGCCGCGCGTCAGCGACCGAAGCCGTTCGAAGAGGTCATATTCCGCCTGGGCGTCGAGCGCCGAGGTGGGCTCGTCGAGCAGGAGGATGCGAGCGTCGCGCATGAAGGCGCGGGCCAGCGCCACCTTCTGCCATTCGCCACCCGACAGGTTCACGCCGGCGTCGAACCACTTCCCGAGGGCGGTCTCGTAGCCCTGGGGCAGCCCGGCGATCAGCGCGTCCGACCCGGCTTGCCGGCTGGCCTTCACGACGGCGTCGCGGTCGCTCAGGCTTTGCAGGTTGCCGAGCCCGATGTTCTCCGCCGCGGTGGCCTGGTAGGTCACGTAGTCCTGGAACATGCCGCCGATCTGAGCGCGCAGCGCGGCGGGATCGTAGTCGCGGATGTCGACGTCATCGATCAGGATGCGGCCGGCGACCGGATCGTAGAGACGGCAGATCAGCTTGAAGACGGTGGTCTTCCCGGCGCCGTTCCGGCCGACGATCGCGATGGTCTCGCCGGGTGAGACGGTGAAGCTGAGGTCGGTCAGCGCGTTCTCGGTCGCCCCCGGATAGGCGAACGTGACGTGCTCGAAGCGGATCTCGCCACGCATGGGCAGCGCGACCGGGACGGGTTTCGCCGGAACCGGAAGGACAGTCTTCGTGTTCAGCAGCTCGAAGAGGTTGCTCAGGTAGAGATTGTGTTCGTACATGCCCGAGAATCCGCCGAGGATGCCCTGGATCGAGTTCTGCACCGACTGGGCCGCGGTGGTGTAGAGGGTCAGGTCGCCGAGCGTCAGCCTGCCGGCGATCGCCTGCAGCGCGACATAGAGATAGGTCACCGAGGTCGCGATCGTGCTCAGGTTGCCCCACAAAAAGCCAATCGAGTACCGACGCACCACCTGCCGCCGCTGGCTGCCGTAGTAGGTTTCGCCGATCAGGCGGTAGCGGTCGATGAAGTACTGACCCAGTCCAAAGAGCTTGACCTCCTTCGCGTAGCTGTCGGTGGTCAGCAGCGTGACCAGGTAAGTCATGCGGCGAAGCAGGCGGGAGCCCCAGCGCGCGATGTTGTAGCCGCGCCAGCCGTAGCGGGTGTCGGCGATGAAGGCGGGGATCGGAGAGACGAGCGCAATCAGCGCGAGCAGCGGACTGACCACGACCAGCAGCGCGATCATGCTGATAAAGGTGAGCGTGGTCTGCACCAACCCGAAGGCGGTGGAGATCATCATCACCGGTCGGTTGATCGAGTCCGTCTGCGCCCGCCGCAACAGGTCGTACGATGCGGGGTCCTCGTAAAAGGCGAGATCGAGGCCGGCCGCCTTCTCCATCACCATCAGTTGGATGCGCATCGAGACCGAGTTCTGCAGCAGCTGTTGCGTGATGTTCCGCACTGTGCTCAAGAACGCGATCAAGGCAAAGATCACCAGCTGCAGGACGGCGAGGAAGATGATGGCGTTCAACGTCGTCAGCACCGGGTGCCAGAGACCGAGATCGAGGCGGATGCGGTCGGCGATGTGTTCGCGGTGCACGACGATCCCCTGGACGACGGCGTTGACCAGCAGCTTGGAGGTATACGCCGAGGTCGCCGGCACGATGCCCGCCACGACCGTGGCGGCAAAGAGACCCGCGGTTACCGCCGGGCTGGCATCCCAGACAAGCCGGATGACCTGGGGCAGCGCCGCGGTCGTCCCGCGGACCGATTCCTTCAGGTTGCGCCAGCGGCTGCGCCAGTCTTTCGGACCCTGCTCCGCCGGCTGCTCGATCACGGGATCGCCGGTCAGGCCGCTGTTCGCGGGCCCGGCATCGGGATCCCTGGCGCGCCGGCGGCCCCACATCCAGAACATGGACGGGCCGCCGTGCCCCGGTGGCATTACTCCCACGGGGCTACCCTACCGTAGATTCCGGCGCCGCTCCGGGCTCAAACGTCAGTTGACGACCGCGATCGCTTCGACCTCGAGCAAATAGCCGGGCACCGCCAGCGCCTGCACGCCGACCAGCGTCGAGGCGGGGAGCTCGGCAGCGCGGAACACCGCCGCTCGGGCGTCGGCGAGGACCGCCCTGAGCTCCGCGGTATAGCCGACGACGTAAATGGTCAGCTTCGTCACATCAGCCGGCGTGGCTCCGGCGCCTCGCAGCGCGGTGCGCAGGTTCGCAAAAACCTGCCTTGCCTGGCCGGCGAAGTCATCTTGCGCGACCAGCTTCCCCTCGGCATCCATCGCGACCTGCCCCGAGATGAAGACCAGGCGGCGCCCGGTCGCCGTCACCACCTGGTTGTAGCCGGCGGGTTTGAAGAGTCCCTCAGGGGTCAGGCGCTCGAGAGGCATGGCGCCTCCAATCTTAGAGTCCGCTTACGGGTCCCTCAGAACGGGTTCATCTCGATGGTCTTCAATCGATGGACTTCTGATCGCCAGGGAGGGTGCCATGATCAATCGACCACAGCTGACTCGCCAGGACACCGAGAGCCCGACCGACACCGCTCGAGAGCTCGCCGCCCGGGTGCCGGCACCCATCGAGCAGATCCTGTTCGAGGTCAAACGGCTGATCGTGGGCCAGGACCGGCTGCTCGAACGGTTGCTGATCGCCCTGCTTTCCGGCGGGCACGTTCTTCTCGAAGGCGTCCCGGGTCTCGCCAAGACGGTCACCGTCAAGGCGTTCGCCCAGGTGCTGGGCGGCAAGTCGGGCCGTATCCAGTTCACGCCTGACCTGGTCCCGGCGGACCTGATCGGCACCCGGATCTACAACCCGGGTCGTGGCGAATTCACCACTGAGCTCGGTCCGGTCTTCTGCAACCTGCTCCTTGCCGACGAGATCAATCGCGCCCCCGCCAAGGTGCAGTCGGCGCTGCTGGAAGCGATGCAGGAGCGGCAGGTCACCATCGGGAAGGACACCCACCGACTTCCTGAGCCCTTCGTGGTGCTCGCCACCGAGAACCCGATCGAAACCGACGGCACCTACCCGTTGCCGGAGGCGCAGCTCGACCGGTTCATGCTGAAGGTCTTGGTCGATTACCCGTCGTTCCAGGACGAGGTGGTCGTCGTGGAGCGCATCACCGGTCCCGAGATCGAGCTGCGGCAGGTGATCACCCTGGATCAGCTGCGCGAGATGCAGCAAGCTGTGACCGAGGTGTATGTCGACCCGGCGGTGCGGACCTATGCCGCCACGCTGTCGTATGCCACCAGACCGGGGAAGGTCAAGGGGCTCGAAGACCTGGGCTCGGCGATCGCCTACGGCGCCAGCCCGCGGGCGTCGATCAACCTGGTGGCCGCCGGCCGGGCGCTCGCCTTCATGCGCGGTCGGTCCTACGTCCTGCCGCACGACCTGAGTGAGGTGGCGCCCGAAGTGCTGCGCCACCGGCTGGTCCTCACCTACGAGGGGATCGCCAGCGGGGTCAGTGCGGAGACCGTGGTCCGGCGCGTGCTCGAGCGATTCCCGCCGCCGCGAATCGACCTGGGGGATCGGGTTGCTTCCTAGCGCGGTCAGCGGTCCCGTCCCGGTGGACGAGTTGATGCGGCGTTCCCGGTGGCCGGTGCTCCGCCGCCTCGGCTTCCATCCAGGGGGCGATGAGCAGTCTCGATTCCGTGGCGTTGGCATCGAGTACAGCGACGTCCGAGAGTACCAGGCCGGCGACGATCCGCGGACCATCGAGTGGAATATCACGGCGCGCTCCGACCGTCCCTTCGTCCGGGAATCCTTGCCCGACCGCGGCCTCGACGCGTGGCTTGTGATCGACGTCACCCGCTCGCTGGATTGGGGAACGGCCCGCTGCCTCAAGCGACAGCTGGGCCTCGAGTTCGCCGCCACGGTCGGGCAACTGCTGATCGCCCGTGGCAATCGAGTCGGCGCGCTGCTCGTCGACGACCGCGTTCGGTCGATTGTGCCACCGCTGGCGGGCCGGACGGCCCTTCTGCAGCTGATTGCTCGGACGGAGCGCGCACAATCTCACTCCCCCGCTAGTGGGGGAGGGCAGAGTGGGGGCTCCACGGACCTCGGCAAGGCGCTGACAGAAGCCGCTCGCCTGATCCGCCGACCGTCGCTGATGATCGTGATCAGCGACTTCATGTCGGCCGATGGCTGGCAGCGACCGCTGAGCTCGCTATCGATCCGTCACGAGGTGATCGCCGCCTGGATCACCGATCCTCGCGAGCGTGAGATTCCGGATGTGGGCGTCGTCACCTTCGAAGATTCGGAGAACGGTCGGCAGATTCTGGTCGACACCAGCGACGCGCATCTTCGGCTGCGTTTCGAGAGCGCGGCCGAGGCGCAGCGGCAGACGATCCGCACCGATCTTGAGCGAGCACGGGCGGCGATCGCCGAGTTGACCACCGCCGCGGAGCTCGTGCCGCAGCTGGTTCGCTTCATCAAAGAGCGAGAGGCCCAGCGCGGACGACCGCTGTCGCGCGCCACGGCATGAGCTTCCAGTCTCCCTGGCTCCTGCTCGGGCTGCTGGCCGTCCCGCTGCTGATCGGGCTGTACCTCACGAGCCAGCAGCGGCGCCGCACCTACGCCGTTCGCTTCACGAATCTCGCCCTGCTCAACCAGGTGATGGGCAAGGGGCCGGGGTTCCGCCGGCATATTCCCGCGATCCTGTTCATCGCCGGCCTTGCCGGGCTGCTCCTCTCGATGGCACGGCCCCAGGCGATCATCCGGATCCCCAAGGGGCAGACAAACGTGATGCTCGCGGTAGACGTCTCGGGATCGATGGCCGCCACCGACGTGCAGCCGACCCGCATCGATGCGGCGATCGCCGCTGGCCGCACCTTGATCGACAAGCTGCCGAGCAACGCCCAGGTCGGCCTCGTGATCTTCAACTCGCGGGCCCAGGTCCTGGCGCCGCTGACCTCGGACAAGGGGTCGGTGAAAGACGCGCTGGGCTCGTTGGCCCCCGGCGGCGGGACCGCGATCGGCGATGCGATCCAGGTCGCGGTCGCCCAGCTTGCCAACATCGTGAACCCCAACGGGCCAAGGTCGCAGCGTTACGCGATGGTCGTCTTACTGACCGACGGCTCCTCGAACACCGGCATAGACAACATGACCGCCGCCGCCAACGCGGCGCAGGCGCACATTCCGGTCGATACCATCGGGATCGGCGGCCGCAACCAGACCACCATAGTTCAGGGTGGAGTCGTGGATGGGGTCGACGAGCAGGCGCTGCAGGCGATCGCAGCGGCGACCGGCGGCCACTATTACTACGCGGCTGACGAGGGCCAGCTCAGCAAGATCTACAGCGATCTCGGATCGCGGATCGGCTGGGTCACCACCAGGCTAGACCTAACCGTGCCGGTCCTCGCATTGGGCACCATCATCCTGGTGGTCGGCGGCCTCTTCAGCCTGCGCTGGTTCCGGCTTCTTCCCTAAGTCTTCCCTCCCCCTCCGGGGGAGCGTCAGGCTGGGGGCTGCGAGCCCTGGCTAGATGGCGCTCCGGCGGGCCGGTGTAGACCTGGCGTGGTCGCGCGATCTTCTGCTCGGGATCGAGCAACCCTTCCTGCCACTGGGCGAGCCAGCCCGGCGTCCGACCGACGGCAAACAGCACCGGGAAGATCTCGACCGGGAAGCCGATCGCCGAGTAAATGATCCCTGAGTAGAAATCGACGTTCGGATAGAGGCGATGCTTGATGAAGTAATCGTCGGCCAGCGCCACGCGTTCCAGCTCGAGCGCGATATCCAGCAGCGGGCTGCGACCGGTGACCGCCAAGACGTCGTCGGCAATCTTCTTGATGATGCGCGCCCGCGGGTCATGGGTCTTGTAGACCCGATGACCAAATCCCATGAGGCGGATCTCACCCGCGCGCACCCGCCGGACGTACTCCGGGACCCGGCTGACGGAGCCGATCTCCTTTAACATCCGTAGCACCTGTTCGTTCGCGCCACCATGGAGCGGCCCGTACAGCGCGGCGGCGGCCGCCGCCGTGGCCGAGAAGGGATCGGCGTGTGAGCTGCCCACCGCACGCATCACGTTGGTGGAGCAGTTCTGCTCGTGGTCGGCGTGCAGGATCAGCAGGACGTCGAGGGCATGCTCGAGTACGGGGTTCGGTTCGTATTTCAGCTCGGTTGCCTTCCACATCATGTTCAGGAAGTTCCCCGAATACGACAAATCGTTGTCCGGGTACGCGTACGGCATGCCGACCGCGTGCCGGTAGGCAAAGGCGGCCACCGTGGGCATCTTCGCGATCAGGCGGAGGATCTGCAGGTGGCGGCTGCCAGCGTTGAAGATGTCCTTGGCATCCGGGTAAAAGGTGGAAAGCGCGCCGACCACCCCCACCAGGATGCCCATCGGGTGCGCATCGTGGTGGAAGCCGTCGATCAGCTTTTTGATGTTCTCGTGGAGGAGGGTGTGGTGGGTGATGGCATCCACCCACTCGCGGCGCTCAGACGGGCTGGGCAGCTCGCCGTGGATGAGCAGGTAGGCCACTTCGAGAAAGGTCGAATGCTCGGCAAGCTCCTCAATCGGATAGCCGCGATAACGGAGGATGCCACGGTCGCCGTCGATAAAGGTAATGGCGCTGCGGCAACTGGCCGTGTTTAGAAAGGCTGGGTCGTAGCTCATCAGGCCGGTGCCGGCGCCATCGCTCGTGATCTTCTGCAGGTCCGTCGCAGCGATCGCACTATCCCGGATGGGGAGCTCGTAGCGGCGACCGGTTCGGTTATCAACGACCGACAGCGATTCCTCAGACATGGGCCCCTTCGAGTTTAGCCGCGCGCCAGCCAGGGCCGGCCGGCTCAGGGCCCCGCGAGGGCTTCGTTCCACTCGCGAATGGTCCATTTCCGGACCACGCCGTTGAAGACAAAAGGATCACCCCTGACGAACTCCTCGGCCGCGTCGCGGGTGGTGAAGATGGCCATCGAGCCTTCCTCCTGGGGATTGGCGAAGGTGCCGATCATCAGGAGGGTGCCACGATCGCGAAACTCCTGCCAGCGCGCCCGATGGGCCGGAAAGTGCGCGGCCGCCCTGGAGCGGACATCATCGGCCGACTCATAAAAGACGACGTACTTCGGCATCGGCACCCAATTCTCTCTCAGGCCGAGGGGGCGTGGCGTCGAGGCGGCCCGCCGGAATTGATCAGGAGCACGGTTGACACGGCGCCCAGGACGAGAATCGCCGCGGCCCAGGCGGTCGCCGTCGCATAACCGTGCACCAGGGCCTGATCGATCAGAGCCGCTGACGATGGGCGGGCGGTCAGGTAGGCGGTCGTGGCGCCCGATGCGATCGTGTTGAGCAGGGCCGTGCCGAGCGATGCGCCGACCTGCACCGCCGCGTTCACCGTGGCGGCGGCAACCCCCACCTGGCGCGGGTCGACGCCGAGCGTGCCGATGTTGAAGGCCGGCGCCATCACGCACGCGATCCCGATTCCCAGCAGGATCTCCGCCGGCAGCACATGGGCGAGGTATCCGCCGGTGACCGGGATCTGCGTCAGGACTAGCATCCCGGCGGCGGCCACCAACGCGCCGGGAGCCATGATCATCCGGGCAGGCACGCGTGGCATGAGCACGCTGGCAATCCCCCATGAGCCTGCCTGCGACGCCACGGTCAGCGGCAGAAACGCGAGCCCCGCCTGCAGCGGCGTATAGCGGAGGACAACCTGCAGGTAATAGGTGAGGAACAGGAAGGCGCCGAACATGCCGGCGATCGCCAGGGCGGCGGCGAGGTAGGCACCTCCGCGGTTTCGATCGAGCACGATCCACAGAGGCAGGAGCGGTGAGCGCGTCCGAGCCTCGCGGACCACGAACGCGATGAGCAGCACGACACTGATCGCGAGGAAGCCGAGCACGATCCCCGATCCCCATCCGGCCGAGACCACCTGGGTGCAGGCGTAGACGAGGGCGACCAGTCCGCCCGTGACCAGCAGCACGCCGGGGACGTCGAAATGATGACCGGAACCGCCGCGGCCGCCACTCAGGTAGCGCCAACCGCCGACGGCGGCCACGATCGCAATCGGGACGTTGACGTATAGACACCAGCGCCAGTTGAGGTATTGCGTCAGGATGCCGCCGAGCAAAAGCCCGATCGCCGCTCCGCTGCCGGCGATCGCGCCATACAGGGCGAATGCCCTGGCTCGCTCGCGGGGCTCCGTAAACGTCACGGCCAGTAGGGAGAGGGCCGTCGGCGCGAGCAGCGCGGCGAATGTTCCCTGGGCCGCCCGGGCCACGAGCAGAAGCGCGAACGTGCCTGCCGACCCACCAAGCGCGGAGGCTAAGGCAAACCCGGCCAGGCCGATGAGGAACGTGCGCTTGCGCCCGATGGCATCGGCGATCCGTCCACCGACCAGCAGCAGCCCACCGAAGGCGAGGGTATAGGCGGTGATGACCCACTGCCGCTGCGCATCCGAGGCGCCCAGCGTCCGCTGCGCCCATGGGAGCGCGATGCTGACGATGGTGGCGTCGAGCGCGGCCATCAGCTGAGCGAGCGCGATGAAGGCCAGCGCCATCCATCGCTGCGGATCCGCCGTCCGAGGTCCCACATCAGCCAACTTGACTACCGAGCTCATTTCGTGTCCTCCTTTGGGCGAATAGCCCGGCCAGCAATCCAATTGCGGCGGCCAGCACCACCACCGCCACCGCGGCGATGAAGGTGGGCTTCACCGTCATCAAGAAGGCGATGCCCAGCACGATCGCAATGCGTACCCGCAGCGACGTGACCAGGACCGGATCGTGCAGCGGGTGGCGAAGCTCATCGGTCAACGGACCGCGGGCCTGGCTGACCGCAGGCTCCAGGCGTGCCATCCGCATCCCGGTACCGAAGGCGCCGATCACGGCCAGCGCCACGAGGCTGGCGAGCGCGACCGCGATCCACCCCTTCAGGCCCCAGGCCAACGCGGTCATGAACAGCCCGGTCACCAGGATCGTGCCCAGCGAGGCGGGCGCCAATCGAATCACCAGCCGGCGGGAGATGGCCAGCCAGGTGCGCGCCTGATCAGCCTCGGTCGCCTGCCGCAGGCCCCGAAGGCCGACCGCCTCGAGGGTCACGGACGCGATCAGGCCAAAGGCGCCGACGATGTGTAGAAACAGAGCGAACGGATACAGCATTGCCATCGCCAAATCGACCTCCTTCGATCCCGGTTGACGACACCGAGATTTCGTTGTATATACTGCATGATGAAATGATTGGGTGTCAAGCCTGAGATGAGCCCACGGCCCTACCGCCTGGGTCAGCGCCAGGTGCTCACCGACCAGACTCGATCGAAGATCCTGGAGGCGGCGCGAGCGCAATTGGAGACAGAGGCCAGCTTCAGCATTGACGCCGTCGCCCGCCGCGCGGACGTGGCGCGGATGACGGTCTACTACCAGTTCGGTTCGAAGCGCGGGCTGCTCGAAGCGGTCTTCGATTCGCTGGCGGCGCGCGGTGGCTTGCGCGGCCTGCCGGCAACATTCCAGCAGGCTGATCCGCGCCTGGCGCTGGATGGGTTGATCGACGTCTTCGCCCGCTTCTGGTCGTCCGATCGGCTCGTGCTGCGCCGTTTGCGCGCCCTTGCGGCGCTGGATCCAGATCTCGACCAGGTGCTGCGCGAGCGCAACGAGGGCCGGCGGCAGGGCCTGCGTGTCGTCCTTTCACGCCTTGAATCGCAGCGCCACAGCAAGACCACGGCGATGGGTGACCTCGTGGACGTGATGTTCGCGCTAACCAGCTTCGAGAATTTCGATGTGCTTGCCGGGCCCGAGCGGACGCCAGAACAGGTCGCGCCGCTCGTCAAGCGTGCGGCAGCAGCCATCGTCGCCGCCGGCGTCGCGCGCTCACGCGATCAGGCCCGGTAGCGCTCCTCGTGCACGAGCTGGCTGACCGGCTTTCGCCTTCCGCGACGAGGCGCGTGGGCCGGATATCCCATCGAGATGGCGGTGCGCACCACGCGGTTGCTCGGCACGCCCAGGATGCGCTTGGCCTCGTTTCGACCTTCGGCCGAGAACCAGCCGATCGACGACCCAAGCCCGTGCGCGGCGGCGGCCAGCATGATTCGCTCGGCGAGTCGACCCTCGTCGAAGGTCTCACCTTCCGGCCATTCGCCCGGCATCACCAGCACCATGCCCAGCGCGGCGCCGCGCAAATGATGCGCGTAACCCGGTAATCGCGCCAACGCGGTCAGGGTGTCCCGCTCGCTGACGGTGACGAACTCGGCGAACTGACGGTTGCCCGCACTGCCTGACCAGCGAGCGACGTCGAGGATGATCCTGCACGACCTCTACGGGGATGGTCTGCTGGGTGAACTCGCGGACGGCCCGCAGACTCTTGAGAAATTCGCTCAGCTGACGGGGATTGGTCACCTCGACCATGGCGCGTTTTCAGCGTAACCCTTTCGCAAGGCAGCCGGTCGCATGCTGCAGTCATTAACGATGCGAGGAGGTGAACAGACCATGAACCGTATGCGAAGGATGATCGTCGGTGTGGCCATGGCCGGATCGCTATTGACCGGCGGCGTGATTGGGGCCACGATCGCCGGCCCGCTCGGAGCGAGCGCGGCGAGCTCGTCCGGCACGGCGACCACGGCGGCGTCGCCGAGCACGAGCTCCGGGAAGTTCGTGCCCAACGAAAACGCGACGCACGAGGCGGGCGAGAGCGCCGCGCGGGAGGCCCAGGAAAATGCCGGTCAGGTTCCGACCGTACCGTAACGTTCGAGCGAGAGAAGAGGGGTCGACCCGGTCGGCCCCTCTCTCGCATTAGCTTTTCCTTTCCCCGCTTGCAGGGGAGGTGTGGGGCCCCTCTCGACCTTTTCCCTCCCTCGCTTGCGGGGGAGGGTAGGGTGGGGGGGGCAGACTAAGAGCGTCATGAATTCGAAAGGAATCGGGTGGCACCATAGAGACCGGGTGAAAGGACGTTGAGCATGCCGCGCGTCGACCTGGTTCGGGCTGGGGCCCAGCGCGTTGCGCTGGCGACCACCGGGATCGTCGCCGCCCTGTACGTCCTGATCGCGGTGGCCGTCGTGCTGATCGTCTCCCACAACCTCACCTCGAACGTCGATGGCACGCTCTCGAACTGGCTGACCTCGATGGCGGCGGATCGGCAGGCGGTAACTCGGGGTTTCCCCGGGCCGAACCGAGGACCCGGAGGACCGCGACTCGGCGACGCGCCCGTCCTCTGGTGGATGTGGCATCCCGATGGCAATTACGCGGACAGCAGCACCGAAGCGCAATCGGTCAAGCTGCCGGTTCCGCCGACCAGCATCACCGGTGCGCAGACCATCACAGTGTCGGGTGTCGACCTCCGGGTCGAGGGTGGCCACGTCGGGGACGATTGGGCCGTCGTCGGCCAGTCGCTGACCAGCGTCGACCAGGCGCGTTCGAACCTGCTCCAGGCCGAGCTGCTGATCGGACCGGTGCTGTTGCTTGTGGTGTTCCTGGGCGCGCTCGCCATCGGCCGGCGGGTCGCCTCGCCGATCGAGCAGGCGCGCCAGCGGCAGATGGATTTCACCGCCAACGCCTCGCACGAGCTGCGAACCCCCTTGGCTGTCATCCAGGCCCAGACCTCGTTGGCGCTGGCGCAGCCGAGGAACGGCGACTGGTACCGCCGTGCGTTCGAGCAGGTCAATCGTGAAAGCCAGCGGATGCGCCACCTCGTGGATGACCTGCTCTGGCTGGCGCGCTTCGAAGCGATGCCACGATCGAGCAAAGCAGAGCCGGTCGACGTCGGCGTGATGGCGCAGCAAGCCGTGGATCGCTTCGCCGCTGTGGCGGAAGCGCGCCATCAGCGGCTGGGCATCCGGCTGAGCGGCGATTCGCACGTAATTGCCGCGTCTCCCGAATGGCTGGATCACCTCGTCGGCGTGCTTTTGGACAACGCCTGCAAATACACGCCCGACGGTGGATCGATCGACGTGCGCGTCACTGCGGAAGGGAACCGCGTGGCGCTGGTCGTCGATGACTCCGGCCCCGGCATTCCGAAAGAGCGGCGAGGCGAGATTTTCGACCGGTTCCGTCGGGCGACGGACCGGGCCGGCGGCGCGGGTCTCGGCCTAGCGATCGCCAACGCCGTCGTCCGGGCGACGAACGGACGCTGGGATGTGGGGACGTCTCCGGCCGGCGGCGCCAGCATGGCCGTCACCTGGCCGCGTGTGCTGGCCCACGGCGCCTCGACGCGCGCCCTCTCTCCCGAAGGGCCGCCGCTCGCTTCACTCGACGCCTGACGCCCGGAGCCATCCTTAACCCGCTCTCACCTCTTCATCACGGATTTGCAAGGTGGTGGCGTGCAGCATGTCCATATGAAATCTTTCACAGCGACCGACCGAGACCGCGGGCTTCAACGCCTGCGACGGCTCACCTTTGGGGCGGTGGCCGGCGCAACCATGGCGGTGCTCGGCATCAGTTACGTCGCGGCCGCCTCCTACGCCGGGAAGGCCTCGACCGCATCGACCACCGCCCTCAACACCTCGACATCGGGAAGCTCCAGCGGTTCGACCAGTTCCGCGAGCCAGAGCACGACGACGAGTGACAGCACCACGGCGGCGACCGCAGCGCCGACCGCCACCACCGGTAGCAGCGGCAGCGGCACTGTGACCAGCGGAGGTTCGTGATGGCCGTCGCACTCAAGACCTGGAAGGCGCTCGGTACCTCCGTCCACGTGTTGACGACCGATCCACACCAGCTCCCGGCCGCCGAGATGGCGGTCAAGGAGATCCTGGAGGACGTCGATGCCGCCTACAGCCGTTTCCGTGAGGACAGCGAGCTCAGCCGGTTGAACGCGAGCGGCGGTCGGACCGTCCACGTCAGCCCATTGCTGGCGACAGCGATCAGCACCGCCCTCACGGCGGCGAGCGCGACCCAAGGCGCCGTCGATCCCACCATTGGAGCGGCGATCAGGATCGCCGGCTACGACGATGATTTCGCGCGGATTGCCGGAGATCGCGGCCCCGTCATGCCGCACGCGGTCAAGGTTCCTGGCTGGCAGCTGCTCCGCGTGGATCGCGCTGCTTCGAGCGTGTTCCTGCCGGCCGATGTTGAGCTCGACCTTGGGTCAACCGGCAAAGCCCTGGCTGCGGATCTGGCGGCGCACGCCGCCCACGCGGCGATGGACGCCGGTGGCGTGCTGGTCAGCCTGGGCGGCGACATCGCGATCGCTGGGACCCCGCCAGATGGTGGATGGCGAGTGCTCATCGCCGAAGACAGTGGGACTCCGCCGGACAGCGACGGCCAGGTCATCTGCGTCGGGAGCGGGGGGGTGGCAACCTCGAGTACCACCGTGCGCCGCTGGACGCGCGGCGGCACCATGCTGCATCACATCATCGATCCGAAGACCGGGCTTCCAACCACTGGTCCGTGGCGGACCGTCACGGTGGTAGCCGGCACCTGCGTGGATGCGAATATTGCCGCCACCGCCGCGATCGTCCAGGGAGAGGCCGCCGTCGACTGGCTGCTGGCCCACCGGTTGCCGGCGCGGCTGGTCGAGGACGACGGCACCATCCATTACATCGGCCCCTGGCCGGATCCGAACCGGGCGGCGGCGTGAGCACGACGATCCTCTGGTACGCGACCCGTGGTGCTGGCGTGGTGTCGCTAGTCCTGCTCACCGCGGTCGTCGTGCTCGGCCTCACCTCCGCGGTTCGCTGGCAAACCACGAGCTGGCCGCGGTTTCTCACGGTCGGCCTCCATCGCAACCTCGCCCTGACGACGCTGGTCTTCCTTGCCATCCATATCGTCACCGCCGTGGTGGATCCCTTCACCGCCCTCGGTTGGAACGCGGCCCTGATTCCGTTCTCATCTTCCTACCGCACGCTCTGGCTCGGCCTGGGCGTGGTCGCGCTCTACCTGTTCGTGGCGATCCTGGTTACCAGCGCGCTCCGTCCGCTGTTCGGGTATCGCGCCTGGCGCGTGGTGCACTGGCTGACTTATGCGATGTGGCCGATTGCCGTCATCCACGGCTTCGGGACCGGCACCGACCGGGGTTTTGCCTGGATGCTCGGGATCGACGTGCTCTGCATCGGCAGTGTCACTGCGGCGCTGGCCTGGCGGTGGAATCGCGTGTCGCCGACGTCGTGGCGTCAGGTGGCCTCGAATGGCTAGGCTGCTCGGCGACCCGGCGGGGTCCCTGCCGATGCCGACGGCGGGCGGACTGATCGATCGAATCGAGGCTGCCAACCTCGTCGGACGCGGCGGCGCCGGTTTCCCGGTGGCGCGCAAGTGGCGCGCCGTCGCCGAGCGAGCGAAAGGCCGAGGCGTGGTGCTGGCGAACGGTGCCGAGGGTGAACCCTTGAGCGTGAAGGATCGCATCCTGATGGCGAACCGCCCGCACCTCGTCATCGACGGCGCCCTGCTCGCCGCTGACGCGGTTGGGGCGCCCGACATCATCTTTTATGTAGGCGCCGCGCATCGTGCGGCCGAGGCGGCCATGACGCAGGCGCTGCGCGAGCGGTCTCATCAGCTGAAGGGCCGCGCTCGCCTGGTCTCGGCGCCTCACTGTTACGTGGCCGGGGAGGAGTCGGCAGCCGTCCACTTCATCAACGCTGGCGATGCCCGGCCGACGACCACGCCGCCGCGGCCCTTCGAACGGGGCGTCGACGGCCGGCCGACCCTGGTGCAGAACGTCGAAAGCCTGGCCATCGCGGCGCTGATCGCCCGCGGCATGGAAGAAACCGCTGGTCTGGTGACCGTGAGCGGCGCGGTCGGGCACGCGGGTGTCCAGGAGATCGAGCGCGACGCCATCCTCGCCGACGTCGCGGCGGCCGCCGGCGGACTGGCCCGGCCGGTTACGGCGGTCCTGCTCGGCGGCTACTTTGGTGGATGGGCGGCAATCGACGAGGTCTGGGGGTTACCGCTCGAGCCGCAATCGCTGCGGGCTCGCGGCCTCACCTTTGGCTGCGGCGTGGTCCATTTTCTCGCCGAGAATGCCTGTGGCGTCGATGCCACCGCCCGGATCGTGACGTACCTCGCGTCGCAGAGCGCGCGGCAATGCGGACCCTGCGTGTTCGGCCTCGGTGCCATCGCCGAGTCGGCACGCCGGCTGGCGGCACGTGCGACCCATCCTGGCGACCTCGAGCGCCTCACGCGCTGGACCGGCCAGCTCAGTGGGCGAGGCGCCTGCAAGCATCCCGACGGTGCGGCGGGCCTGCTGCGCAGCGCGTTGACCGTCTTTGCCGATGAGTTCCGCGCACATCAACGGCGGCAGTGCTTGCATATTCCGACCCGGACGATGGTGGAGGCGGTCGCCTGATGGACCAGCAGCTCCAGGTGGACCGGATCCACTGCGACGGCCACGGACTCTGCGCCGAACTGCTGCCCGAGGTGATCACACTCGACGACTGGGGCTTTCCGGTTCTGAAAGCCGGTGCGATCCCCGTCAGATTGGTGGAGCATGCCCAACAGGCGGTCGATGCCTGCCCGGTGCTTGCTCTCCGGCTCGCGAAGGCGAGGAGCTGACTCCGCCGAGCGAGTGACGCGATCCGCCGTGTGGCGGATTCGGCGCCCCGATCTCGTCGTTAGGCTGTAGACATGGACATGCGCGCCCCCGGCTGGGCCTGGACCGGGCGGCTCAGGCCGCGCACCCTCGACTGGTTGATCGTCGCGCTCCTCACCGCTCTCGGCTTGATCTCCGTCGGGGTCGATTCGTTCAGCGAAGGCCGGCTTGGCTCGCCGTGGCTGTTCCCGCTGGCGCTGGGCCTGCTGCTGCTTCAGACCGTTCCGCTGGCGTGGCGACGCACGCACCCAAGCGTGGTGCTGGTGCTGATCGCCAGTGCCTTTGGGGTCAAGATCCTCCTCGGCATGAACACCGGCCCAGCGGCCGTCGGGCTGTTGATCGGTATGTACAGCGTCGCGGTCTACGGCTCGGGCCGGCTGCGGGTGTTCTTTCTGGTGCTGGCGGGCCTCGGCTTCATCGCGGGCTTCGTCGTCTTCGCAATCACCGGAAATCCGCGCAGCTTTGCTCTGTCCGTCCCCTCGCTCGCGCACGGTGCCGCGTGGCTGCTGGGCGACTACCTCCGAACCCGCCGGGCCTACGTGGCCCAGCTCGAAGAGCGCGCCGCCCGGCTGGAACGCGAACGCGACCAGGACCGGCAGCTGGCGGCCGACGAGGAGCGGTCCCGCATCGCCCGTGAGCTGCACGACGTGGTCGCTCACGACGTCAGCGTGATCGCGATCCAGGCGGGAGCTGCACGGACGATTCAGTCGAGTCAGCCGCAGGCCGCGGTCCAGGCGCTGGGGCTGATCGAGACCACCGCTCGCCGCACCCTGGTCGAGCTCAGCCAGCTGCTCGGCGTGCTCCGCAAGGGCGATGGCGTGAGCGCCGACCGAAATCCGCAGCCAGGGATCGATCAGCTGCCGCTCCTGGTCAACGAACTCCGATCGGCCGGCCTTTCGGTCGAGGTCACGACCAACGGAGAGCCGCGCCCGTTGCCACCGGCCGTCGACTTATCGGCCTATCGCATCCTCCAGGAGGCGACCACCAACGTGCTCAAGCATGCGCGGGCCAAGCACGTCCAGATTCGGATCGCCTACCGGCCGCACGACGTCGTGCTCTTTATCCGGGACGATGGCGTGGGCAAACGCGCAACGACCAGCTCCAGCGGTCATGGGCTGATCGGGATGCGGGAGCGGGTGTCGCTCTTCGGAGGCAAGCTCCGAGCGAGTGCCTTGCCGAACGGCGGATTCGTGGTCGCGGCCCGGCTGCCCAGCAAGCTCGCGGCCTGATGGCCATCCGGGTCTTGATCGTCGATGACCAGGCGCTGGTGCGCGCCGGCTTTCGGATGATCCTCGAGGCGCAGCCGGACCTCGAGGTGGTCGGCGAAGCCGAAAACGGGCTCAAGGCCATCGACGCCGCGCGCAGCCTGCGGCCCGACGTGGTGCTGATGGACATCCGGATGCCGGGCCTCGACGGCATCGAAGCGACCAAGCGACTCACGACCATGGGGCTCAGCGCGCACGTGGTCATCCTGACGACCTATGACCTGGACGAGTACGTTTTCGACGCGCTGGCGGCCGGTGCCACCGGCTTTCTGCTCAAGCACGTGCCCCCTGAGGAACTCGTCCACGGCGTCCGCATCGCCGCCGGCGGCGAGTCGCTGCTGGCACCATCGGTCACCCGCCGACTGATCGAGGAGTTCGCCAAGCAGCGGTCCCACGTTCACCCGCCTTCGAAGGCCATGGACTCCCTGACGGATCGCGAGCGCGATGTCCTGAAACTGCTCGCCCGCGGCCTGTCGAACCCTGAAATCGCCGCCGAGCTCCATGTCGGCGAGGCGACGGTCAAGACGCATGTGGCGCACGTCCTCGACAAGCTCGACCTGCGCGACCGCGTCCAGGCGGTCATCCTCGCCTATGAGGTCGGGCTGATCAAACCCGGCGCGGCATAACTCCTCCCCCGTGCGGGGGAGGACGGGCGCTGGCGTCCGTCGCGCAGGGGAGCCAAAAATCGGGCCTGCAGGTGACGACGTGGCCGCCAGTTGACTCTAGCGTGAAGGCATGCAAATCAGACGCAAGCAAGCGAACCGGCGGAGCCCGATGGGGGCCTCCCCGGCCAAGGAGGCTCTATGACACCGACTGCTGACAACGTCGTCGCGACCCATGCGCTGACGAAGCGCTACGGCAAGACCATCACCGCGGTGGACGCCCTCGACCTCGAGGTGCACCGCGGTGAAGTGTTTGGTTTCCTCGGCCCGAACGGCGCGGGCAAGACCACCACGCTCCGCATGTTGCTCGGCCTTATTCGCCCGACGTCAGGCTCGGCACAGGTGGCCGAACACCGACCCGGCGAGCCGGCGGGGCTGGCGCGCATCGGCTCCCTGGTCGAATCGCCGGCCTTTTACCCATACCTCTCCGGACGGGAGAACCTCAAGGTGGTGGCCGACTACGCCGGCCTGCCACACGATCGTGTCGACGGCGCGCTCGAGGAAGTGGAATTGCTGCCGCGGGCGAAGGACCGGTTCGGGACCTACTCCATGGGGATGAAGCAGCGGCTCGCGGTGGCGGCTGCCCTGATCAAGGAGCCCGATTTGATGATCCTCGACGAGCCGACCAACGGCCTCGATCCCCAGGGCGTCGTCGAAATGCGCACCCTGATCCGGCGCCTGGGGAAAGGGTCGCGCACCGTCCTGCTCTCGAGCCACCTGCTCAACGAGGTGGAGCAGACCTGCGACCGGGTGGCGATCATCCGCAAAGGCAAGCTGGTCGCGCAGGGAACGGTCGACGAACTTCGCGGCCAGGCCACCCTGATCGTCAAGGCCACGCCGAGCGATGCGGCCCGACGGTCACTCGTGCAGCTCCTCGGCCAGGCTGCCGTCACCGGTGTCGATGGCACGCTCCGGTTGTCCGTGTCTCCCGATCGCGCCGCGGACATCAACGCGGCGCTGGTTTCGGCCGGCATCCGGGTCAGCGAGTTGCGACCGGCCGAACGCACTCTCGAGGAAGTCTTCCTCAGCCTCACAGGAGAAGCAGCATGATCAGCGCATTCAAAGCGGAATTTCGCAAGCTTCGGCAGCGGCCGGCGGTGTGGATCCTCGGCGCGATCCTGCTGGTGTCCCTCGTCCTCTTCGGCTACGCGTTCCAGTGGATTCAGCTTCAGTTCCCCGCCAAGAATTTCCACAACGATCTCGGCCTGACGCCGGCGCAGCTCAAGGTCGCGCTCTACCCGGTGAACTTCGTCAAGAACTCGCTGGAGGGCGTCGGCATCCTCGGCGGGGCTCTCGCACTGATCCTGGGTGCGCTGGCGGTCGGCAGCGAGTTCGGGTGGGGAACCGTGAAAACGGTGTACACGCAGCGGCCCAGTCGGATCCAGGCCCTCGCCGGCCAGGTTGGCGTGATTGGGGTGATCACTGCCATCTACAGCCTCACCTTCTTCGCCCTGGCTGCACTCTGCAGCTGGATCATCGCCACCATTGACGGCCAGGCGGCCACCTGGCCGGCGGCCATGGACATCCTGAAGGCGATGGGCGCGAGCTGGCTGATTTTCGGATGCTGGTCGCTGCTCGGGATGGGGCTGGGATATCTGTTCCGCCAGTCAGCGATGGCGATAGGCATTGGACTCGCCTACCTATTCGTGATCGAGGGCATCCTGTTCCGGGTGCTCAACGGGTTCGACGCCTCCTGGGTGTCGACCGTGGAGAAGTTCTTCGCCGGCCAGAACGCGAGTGCGCTGCTCCAGTCATTCGGGCGAGTGTTCCCATCGCCAGGGGCGGCGCCGCCGATCGTCTCCGCCGGGGAAGCCGTCCTCGTCCTGGCGGTCTACACGGTCGTGTTCGCGGCCGCGTCGGCGCTAGTAGTTCAGGCTCGCGACGTCGCATGAGGCGCGTATGCTCTCGCGTAGCAGCGACGGAACGACTTGGATGATCTCGAGGAGGAGGAAAACGATGCCGAACTATCTACTGGCGTATCACGGCGGCGGCGGCATGGCGCAGGATCCTGCGGCGCGGGACAAGATCATGGCCGAGTGGGGCAAATGGTTCCAGGATCTGGGACCCGCCATGGTGGACGGCGGAAACCCGGTCGTGCGCGCGAAAACCATCACCAGCAAGGGCTCGGTGAGCGATGGTGGCGGCCAGAACCCGGTGAGCGGGTACAGCCTGATCAAGGCCGATGACCTGGATTCGGCCGTGAAGCTCGCTCGCGGTTGCCCGGTCCTGTCGAATGGCGGCAGCATCGAGGTGGCCGAAACCTTCAACGCGATGTAATCGCAAGCGGCTCCAGCCAGCCACTGGAGCCGCTCCCTTTCTCAGCAGGTCAGGTGCAACACGGCGTTGACGCGCTTCGCCTCCCGGTTGAGGAGCGTAACCGCCTTCGGCGTGGGTACGGCGATCAACTCCACGCCGCGCCGCTCGGCCTCGCGCTGGACCTCTTTCATGACCGGCAGCGCGCCCTCAGCACCTGTGCCGACGACCAGCGTCTGGCATTTCCACGGGATGTTCTCTTCGACCGACAGCGGGGTGTGGCCGAACCGATCGCGAAACGGCTTGGAGGCTTTCTTCTTCCGCTTTCGCACGTCGCCGCGGTCGATCACGACATCGCTGGTCACGGTTACGCCGTCGATCCGAATGGCGCCGAAGCGGAAGTGATCCAGCCGCATCTCTTCCTACTATAAGGAGGTTGTTGCATCGGCCCATGAGTTGAGGAGGAGTCCTATGCCGACGCCAAAAGTCTTGATCCTGACCGGTGATGTGGGCGAGTCGCTCGAAGTGCTGAATCCCTACCAGGGGCTGAAGGAAGAGGGATACGACGTTGAGATCGCCGCTCCCAGCAAGAAGAAGGCGGTGATCGACGGCGAGATGGTCTCCGCTCGAGGCTGGCCCGATCATCCGGGATGGATGCGCGAATTCATCCGCCTGCTTCGCCGGAAGGCCCCCGTCAGCGAGCGAGAGACAGCTGGCGTCCGGTAACCTGCGACCGATCCCGGTCTACATCGAGTCGGGCAGCAAGCGGGTGTTCGCCTGCGCCGACGAGTGGCCGGGTTGGTGCCGGTCTGGAAAAGATGAGGCGTCAGCGATGGCGGC
>Ga0070707_100000672_pt1 | contig 33969 bp, 58 predicted proteins | sample KBSK5502metaG_FD_65468 | JGI IMG/M metagenome (GOLD analysis project Ga0070707, IMG submission 65468) | Corn, switchgrass and miscanthus rhizosphere microbial communities from Kellogg Biological Station, Michigan, USA - KBS K5-50-2 metaG | ecosystem: Host-associated > Plants > Roots >... | reverse complement strand
GGGGGGCAGCTTGGCCGGGTGCCTGCGACGGTAGGCGCGCCAGGCCACCAGGCCGGTAACGGCCAGGGCTACCAGGGTGCCCCCGGCGGCCAGAATGAGCTTGGCCAGGCCGGCCAGCATGCTGCCCCCAGCGGCCAGCGCGGGTGTTGCCACATGCAGCAGGTACGCCGCGCCGAACAAGACCAGGCCGGCGCCTACGGCCGCGCCGCCCCCGCCCCCGGTGGTCTTCCAGGTGCCTTGCATGGTCATACCTCCTTGGTGGTGTCGGTGCGGCCCGCCCGCAGGTCGGCGCGGTACTGGTCCTCCAGGCCCTGCCACATGATGGCCTTAACGCCCGTGGCAAGCTCCAGCAGACCAGGCAGGTCGGGGGGCATGGGGCGGCGGGCCAGTATGCCGCGCAGCGCATCCTCCATGGCGGCCTGGCCGGCGGCGTGTGTGGGGCGGCCAGCGGCCGTCATGCACATCACGGCGGCCAGGCTTTCCACGGTGTACCCCCGGTCCACCATCACCTCAGCCAAGGTGGCCGCCGGGGCCACCGTCCAATCGGGGGAGAACGGCGCCAGCCCGGTAGCCCGCGCCTCGGGGGACATCACGACGGTGGCGCGGATCATGGCGGCCAGACCCAGCAGGAATGCGGCGCGGCCCCCGGGGCCGGTGTGGGTCAGCTCGGCGTCGATGGTCACCGGGCCGGGGGTGGTGAGGATGTGGCGGGCCAGCATGTAACCAACATCGCCGCCGTCCACCCAGCCCAGCCCTTCGCCGTTCACCGTTCCACCGCCGCGATAGCTCCCACCACGCGCTCCTTAAACCTTGTCAGCGTGGCCACCTGGTCGGCCAGCCGGTCACGTTCTACCACCAGTTCCTCCACCCGCCGGCGTAGCTGTTCGTCGGCTTGCGTGCGGCGCACGGCACGCACCTCAGCGCGGGCCTGGGCAGATAGGCCGCAGTACCGGCACGGCTCGCCGTTCTGGTCATCGGCCAGAACCCCCGATGTGCAGGCGCCGCACCCCGGGCATTCGGCCTTGTCGCTCACCGGCCACCCCGCATGGCGGCAAGCGCGGCCACGATAATGGCTGCGCACAGCGCGGGCTGCACCGCCCAATATTCGGGGCCGCTGCGCAGCCTGGCCCGGATGGGGTGTTTGCGCCAGCCGCGTGCCTTGCCGTGGGTGGTCATGGATGACGCGGCGGCCACGAATCCCAGCCGGTGGGTGCGTGCCCGGTTGTACGGCACCGGCAGCCCTTCGCGGGTCATGGCGTCCAGCACCAGGTGGGTCACCCACCCGGTTACTAGGGCGGCGGCAGCCCACACCGGCCACGCCGCCGTGATCAGGCAGGGGATGAACGCCAGCAGCGCCCAGGCGCCCAGCCCCCACTCCGAGTGGATGATGCCCCGGAACCCGCCGCCGTGGCGGGGCCGCACCGCCCACGGCAGCACGGCCAGCAGCAGCCCGGCGGCTACGAACAGCGGCCACCCGCCGGTTGCCCAGCCCAGCAGCGCAGCGCCAGCGAAGCCCAGCCCAACCAGTACTGTGCCAGCCAGGCGCAGGAACTGGGCGGCATCCGCGCTGCGGTGGTCGATATCAGGGGCCAGGGCGCCGGCCACCGCCAGGCCGGTGCCAGCAACCACCACCTTGGGTGATGGCTGAACCAAGGCGCACAGCCCCAGCCACCCAGCAGCGCCGCCCATCATGTGGGTGTGACCCATCATGGTTGCTCCTCTCCAGCCGGCCACGTTGGCCGGCCACCTATACGCCCAGCCGCTCCGCGCGGCCAGGGTTATCAGCCAGCCATTGGGCGCGGGCTGGCTGAAACACACGGACACCCAGCCGGGTGCGCTGCCCGTTGTGGCACCGCTTGGAACGGCAACCGAACCGGTTGCCGCCAAACACCCCGCGCAGGCTGCCGGTGATCAAACCGTGGCGGGTGTCGTTGCCCGCGCACCGGGGGCAGTCGTAGGTGGGCAGCAACCGGCACACCAAGGCGTACAGACCGGCCAGCGCAACACCGGCAACGATGGGAACCCACAGCGGCGCCACCACCCACGACACTAGCCAGCCGGTCACCAGCCACGCCCACACGTGTGCCGACTTCCTCGGTTCGCGTTCTCCTGCCATCACTGCCTCCTCTCCGCTGTCAGGCCCTTGTCAGAGGGTACTGTCAGCAACCGTCACGTGATCTTGTCAGCGCGCCTGACAGGCCGCTGGCCTGGGAGACTACCCCGCCCCCAGCCCCCGCCCGCGTGTGGCCTGACAGCCGTGCGCGCGGGCGCGCCTGCGGATGATCATGTCAGGTGTGCGTATATACGTGCGCATGCACGCATATACCCGGGTGCTACGCCGCGCGGGTCCACCTGCGCGGGCCATCATGCTGCTCTAGCTGCATATCGTCCCGGCTCACCAGCGCCGCCATCGCCGGGTACAGCCAGGGCCGTGACCGGTCGATGTAGTTCGGGTGGGACGGGTCGTCGGTGAGGCTGAGCAGCATGTCCAGGGTGATGGTGGTGATGCCCTGGTCCCACCAGTCGCGTACCTGCCGCTCCAGGGCGGCGGTGGCCGTTTCCAGGGTTTGCGGCAGCCGGGTGATGGCCGGGCCGGTGTCGGGTTGGGCTGGGTCACCGAACACGGCGTCGGTGGCGCCCATCGGCAGGGCGGCGTCTTCCTCGTCGTAGTCGCCCGGCTCGGCGTCGTCAACCGGCTGCCACAGCCGGGGGTCGTCGTGGGCTTCGCCCGTGGGTTCTGGTGTTTGGGCCATGGCTGGCTCCTCCTCGGTGGCCGGCTGGGTGGCCGGCTGTGGGGTGGTTGCTGCGCCTGCCTTGGTCGCTTGGGTGGCCTTGGCCGGTGGTTCGGCCTTGGCCGGTGGTGGGTCGATCAGCATGTGCTGGGTCATGGCGTCCGCCGGCCGGGCGGACGCCAGGTACTTGGCCGCGTGGGCGGCCATCAGGTCGGTGGTGCGGCCCCAGTAGTACGAGCGGGCCTCGGTGTACTTGTACCGGTCGTCCGGCAGCCCGGGGGTGTCGGAGTAGGCCATGCCTGGCTTCTCGTTCTTCCACCGCTCGGGTGCGCAGCCGTGGTCGGACTGCTCGTCGGACAGGCCGAAGTCGGCGTCGTCCTTGCCGCGTACGCCCATGCAGATGCCGCCAAGCTGGGCGCGCACCACGGTGGGCATTTGGGTGAAGTCGGCGCGCTGCAATGACTGCACGATGAAGATGCCAGCCGAGCGGGCTTCCAGCACCAGCGGCAGCACCCACCGCTCAACCTCGGCGTCACCTAGCTGGCGGAAGAACGCGGCCACTTCCTCGATCCAAACCACGATCGCGGACAGGCCGCAGCCTTCCTCCCACTGCGTCAGCCCCTGGGTGGCCAGGTAGTCCGAGCGCTGGCGGCGCAGCAGGTGCAGCCGCCACAGCCGCTGGCGGGCCGGTGTGTAGTCCAGGTCCAGGGTGTGCAGTGCGCCGCGCATGCAGCCAAGAAACTGTTCACCCTTGGACAAGTCGATGCCGCACACCACCACGTCGCGGCGGGTGATGATGTCGCCCAGCCACGAGTACCCCAGGCCGGTGGTCTTGCCCGCGCCGGTCATGCCCATCAGCAGGCATTGCCAGCCGGGCAGGTTGCGGGGGAAGCACGGCACCAGCCAGGGCGTGCCGTCTACAAAGGTGCCGATGCGGCACGGCTCCGCGATGGACGCGCCGGGCTTGTAGGGGCCGGGCCACAACACCGGCTTGTCCAGCTTGCGCGGATCAGTCAGCTCATAGCGGGCCAGGTGCGACTGGCCCGGGTGCTCGGTGATTTTCAGGCTGCCAGGGGCCAGGCCACCGGGCACCGCGTGAGATAGGGCAGCCTCCAGTTCGGGGGCTGCCCTGATCAGCTCACCAACCACGACGCCCTTGCGTGGCTTAAGTACGCCGCTGACCTTGCCGGGTAGCTGCTCAGTCACCCACGCGCGCAGCCCCGGGACGCTGGTGTGCTCGCTGGCGGTGGCGAACAGGTGGTTACCGGCCTCATCGCCACCGTCATGGATGTGCAACCACATCGACCAGCCGATAGCCGCGCACCCACCGCCGATCAGCCACGTCTTAAACAGCTCACTGCTGGGCGGGGTGCCATACACCTCGGCCAGAGCCACCCAGGTGAACGCGGCCAGCATCGTGGCGGGGGCCAGCAGCTTGCCGGTGATGGTGCGGCGGCGGTGCGTCAGGTGCAGCGCCAGCGCCGCCAGGGCGGCGCCGGCGGCCAGCACCATCCACGCGGTGCCCCACCCGTGCCACGCCTTGTGCAGCCGCCACCCCGCTGGCAACAGCAGCAGCCACAGCGGCCAAGGCCACAACATGACAACCAGCCGCCTGGCCTCACTGGCCAGAACGTGCTCCATGGTGTGGTCGCCCAGGTGCGTGGACTTGGGCCGCTTGGCTGCCATCATCTACCGCCGTTTCGGGTTAGCCGCGCCAGTTGGGGCCACCGCTGCCGCGCTTGGCCGGGCTGGGGTGGATCAGCGGTGCGAACGCGCGGACGGTGGCCTTCCACGCCGCCCGGGAGGATGCCGCGCTGCCCCTGGCCCTATTGGCGGCCTGGCGCATCGGCCTGGTGGCCTTCCACGCTGCGGGCCTGGCGCGCAGCGAATCGAGCGGGCCGCTGCGGGTGCGGGCCATGACCCGGCGCAGGGCGTGCGCCTGGATATCCATCACCAGGGCCAGCGTCTCGGCGGTGTGCGCTTGGCTGGAGCACAGGTGCGCAATCTCGCTGGCCTTCATCCCGTCCTTGATGGGGATGCGGGCCAGTGAGGCGATGCTGTACACCGGGCCGGTTGGTTCGGGTGCTGCTGCTGCCATCGGTTTACTCCTCTCCAGGGCCGGCACCGTTGCTGGCCATCAGTAGCTGCTTTGCGCGGTACCGGGTAATGCTGTTGTCCAGTGCAGCGGCGAGCTTACGGTCAGTAAGCCTTGTGCCGGTTGCAGTTGCCTTGATGATTAGGTTGCGAGCCTCGGACAGCACCGCCGGGTCGTCTGCGCCGCGTGCCCGGGACTTGCCGCCTGCGCGGCGCTGTACGCCCCGCTGGGGGGTTGGGCCAGGGCGTGTTACCGGCCCACTGGTGTGCGCTCCGCTGCCCGGATCGGCGGTAACCCGGCGGTTTACCGTGTTCGTGTCACGGTCGGCTGCCAGCGCCCGGACGGCATGCAGCAGGCACGCCAGCGCCGCAGCAGCGGCTACGGGCGGCAGGGCCGCCACGGCATACGGTGCCCACGCCAGGGCGGCGGGGTAGCCGCGCAGGGCGTTGCCGGTGCACGAGACCGCTATGCCGGCGGCCAGGTAGGCCCACGCCACCGGGTCGCTGCGCCGTGACAGCAGCGCCAGGGCAACGCCCGCCTCGCCGGCCACGATGAACAGGTCCACCGCTGCGGGCCACGCCCATGCCTCCGCGCCAGTCAGGCCGCCCCGGGTGGCGAAGGCGTGCAGCCCGCCGTAAGACAGCCAGAACGCGGCCACGCTCGCCGCTGCGGCGGCGGCGGTCATCACGGCCAGTTGGGCGGTGACGGTGCGGGCGGTCAGCGTGCCGGGCTTGGGCGGCGCTGGCCTGCGATGCTGGCGGCTGCGCCAGGGCTTCCCCATGTCGGCCCCCAGGGGTTGTGGGTACAGGTGTACCAACGATAAACCCCTGGCATGTCATCCTGGTGACCATGGCCACCCCGGTGCGGCACGTCCGCATTCCGCAGGGCCGCTGGGATGCCGCAGCGGCCAAGGCGCGCCTTCAGGGCACTAACAGGGCCGAGGCCATCAACGCCCTGCTGGATGGGTGGCTTGGCGGTGACCCGCTGCTGGAGGCGGTGGTGGCGGCGTGGCCGTCGTCGTCGTCGGGCACCGCGCATCCTTCGGGGCAGGTGCCGTCGCCGTCCAGTTTGTGAAGCTGGGGGCACATGCCCAGGGCCTTGGCCTGCTGCGCGTGGAAACGCAGCGCCTGGTCGGATGGGCTGTCGGGCTGGGCAGAAGCTGGGCGCACGGCACACCACCACCTTGCCGGGGAAAGACGCGGAGGGCCGGCCCGCCCCGGGCGTACCCCCCTGCATTGGAGGCACCAGCGTAGCCCACTGGTATGCGCCCGGGACAGCCTGCGCGGATGGTGTTGGCCGGGGGGTTTACCCCTTGGCGGGGCGGCGGTGACGGTCAGCGTAAGGGCAGGTGGCGAAGTGCGACACCACCAGGTGCTGACCCTCGCCGGGCTGCTCGCCGGGCCGGCGGCCACGCACCCACAGCCGGTCGTCGTGCCACCAGGCGATCAGGTTGCCGGCCGGATGGTCTCCGGGGTCCAGGGGCATGCTGCGCTTGGCGTTGGCGGTGGAGCCCCACACCATTGGGGCCTGGCATGAGCGGCAGGTGTCCCAGGTGCCCGCTTCGCCAGCGGCCAGGCGCAGGGCGGTGGCCACGGTGTACGCCTGCCAGGCCGTCAGCGCCGCGTCGGCGCCTTGGACGCCCAGGGCTGATAGGAACAGGCGGACCAGGCCGCCGTCTGTGTCAGCTACCGTCCCAGGGGCCTGGGCTGTTGCCTCGGTCATGGTTGTGCTCCTCTCCAGTTGCCGCCATGGCCTCAGCCACCACTGCCCCCCGTTGGCACCATGACGACCCAGCGGGCCGAATGGCACCCGTCGCATGTGAAGGCCACCTCGCGCGGCTCGGTGATGTGCTCGGCGTCTTCGATGACATAGTCGGTGGTGGTGGCGCAGTCGCAGGCGAGCCGCAGCACCAGGCGGCCCTGGTCGTCGGTGAACATCGCCGCGCTGAGCAAGCCACGCGGTGGAGGCAGGATGTCAGTCACGCCCGGTCACCAGGCCACGGCGGTGGGCACGGGCACCAGCGGTGTGTTGCCTGGCAGGAACAGCGGATGCAACGGCTCACCCTTCTGGGAGAAGCCCAGCGCCCAGCACGTCACGCCCTCATATGCCAGGCGGTCGCGCACCTCGTCAGCGATGGGGGCCAGCAGCTTGTGGGTGGCGTTGGCGCCCCACCCGAGGATCACCAGCGGCGTCGGCCGGCCTGGGGTATCGGCCCCGGTGCAGGCGGCCACGATGGTGGCCATGTTGTCCTCGTGCCACCACGGCCCGGTCCACGGGTGGCCGGCGGCCAGGTCGCCCAGCATCACCTTTGGGCGGTGGGCCACCTTGGGGGAGAGGTTGACGAACTCCACCCCCGTGCAGCCGTCGCGGTGGGCGTAGCCCACGCCCCGCCGCAGCGTGGCGTCGTCGCGCTGGTGGTTGGCGTCGGAGGGGTTGAGGCCGACGAACACGGCCAACCGGCCGGGGTCGGGCTGGCCAAGCAGGGGTGGCCAGGTGCGGCGCAGCCGCCACCGGTACCGCCGGTCGCTGGTAAACCACGCCTCGCCCCAGCCGGTTGGGGCCGCACCGGCCAGCCGGGTGCTATCCACGGTGGCCGTCCAGTCCCTTGGCGCCCATCACGCGCTCCTCTCCGCTGGTTTGCTGCGCACCGTCCTGCCGCGCCGCAGTAGCAGCACCGCCAAGTCCAGGGGCATCACGTACCCCGGGGCGCGGCCGTCTTTGAACAGGTGCATACCACGGTCCTGGGCCACCTGGTCCACCAGTTGGCTACAGATCATGTGCAGCGCGCTGGCCATGTAGGCATCAAGGCCGGGCCACGGGATGTGCAGGGCCTTGGCCGCTATCGCGGTGTAGTCGGGGAAGGCGTACGGCACGCCGTGCTGGCCCCAGGGGCCGGGCTGGGTGTAGCGGCGGGCCGCTGGCCCCATGGATGGCACAGACAGGCCGGTGCTGGTGGACCACATGTGCGGGTTGGCTTCCCAGTGCCACGGCCGCTCCACCGCCCCACCGGGCTCAGCCTCCGCGATCATAAGCACCGGCCCATCCGCCGGAATGGTGCTGGCGTAGGTGCCCGTTGCCATGGGAGTGCCGGTGACCTTGCCCCCTGGGCTGACCGTCAGCCCTGGTGCCAGGTCACCAAAGTTGGTCACCCACCTGGTGGCCACCCCGGCGTGCCCCCACCGGAACCACTCCGGGTCGTGGCGTTTGCGCTGCCAATCTTGCCACGCCTCGTCGTGGCGGTGCTCGGCCCAGTCGGCCAGCTTCTCGGCCCACTCGATGCGGTCAAAGATGGCCTCGCGCGGGTCCACCACAAACCAGTCACCGGGGGTCACCGGGTACTGCGGCGGCGTGTAGGTGGCGGTGGTCACTGGGCGCTCCATCCAGTGATGCACCGGCCGCCGTTGCACGTCAGCGGTGACAGCATGCGCACCGCGCGGGGGTTGCCCGGTACGGGCTCGGCGGCGCGCAGGTCCAGCCCGTGGCCGCATTTGGTGTGGTCGGCGTGCAAGTAGTAACCAGGCTGGCTGAGGTCCACGGTGATCCATGTTCGGGCCGGGGCTGCCTTGGCCTGCTCCCGGGTCACGGTGAACGGCGGCGCATTGCCGGGCAGCGGTGCGGCGTCCGGGTCGGTGGCCAAGATGGCCGTTAGCTCATCCACGGCCGCCTTGGCGCGCCGCACCGCCTCCATCAAGGCGGCGTGCTGCCAGGCGGCCATCAGCCGGCTGCCTTGGCGAACCGGCCGCCCTCGGCGCGGCCCAAGTCCAGCACACCGGCGGCGGCCCTAGCGTTACGGCACGCGGTAATGTCGTCCTCCCACCACCACGGTGACACCACGCGGCGCGGCTGCCCCTTGCTGGTGTGCACCGTCCTGCGCCTGCGCCCAGCGGGCAACGGCAGATCGCACGCGGTGCGCTTGGCTGCGGGCTTCCGCTTGGTCTTGCTGGCACTGAAGATCACCGTGCGGGCGGTGACGCCCAGGACGGCGGCCACGTCCTCGGCCCACAACTGGCGGCCCTTGTCATCGGTCATCGGCCCTGCTCCTCTCCACTTCGGCGGCCCGGTCGGCCACCTCGTCTAGTGTTGCGCCCCGCACCCACATCGGCGGGCTGCTGCGCGGGCGGCGCGCGTAGAACCCCACCACGCCACGCCACGCCCACCACCCTCCTGGCAGTTTGGCCAGCCACGTAGGCTGCTCCTCTCCTCCCACCCCTGGCTCCTCTCACGGTGGCCGCCCAAGCCCCCTGAGTTGAGGCTTGGGCGGCCACCGCCAGAGGCGGCCCCCGGCTGCCGAGGAGGCAGAGCCGGGGGCCGCCGGCCTGGCTAGGCGCGCACCAGCTTGGCCGCGCGCTCCATCAGCTCCATCGCGTGCCGCTCAGCGAAATGGGCCACCTCGGGGCTGCCCACCGTTTGCGCGTACGCGGTGGCGGCGTTGGCCAGCCCGCCAGCGGTAGCCTGCCCGCCGTCGATGAAGAACCCCAGGATGGCATCGGCCTGCGCCTGGGTGAACCCCGTGGCCTTGGTCACCTCACGAACGGTGGCCTGCGGGTTCGCGATGGGGGCCTTGGCCAGCGCCTCCACCCGGGCAACCTGCTCATCCAGCCACGCCTGGCTGCACCAGGTGGCCACCAGGTCACGCACCTGGGCGGTCACCAGCGCCAGCTCAGCCTCGGCCGTCTCCTGGGACCAGTCCACCGCGCCCATGTTCTGCGCGCCGCCCAGGTGCACCTGCCGGTCGGCCAGCACATCAAGCGTCAGCCCGTTGCGGCACACCCGCACCTTGAGCTGCGGCGCGATGTACGCCGAGCCGTCCCCGGTGTCGCTGTCGGAGGCCACGATGCCGGCCCACACCACCGGCTCCTCACCAGGCTTGTAACCCAGGCCCTCGGCGCGGGCGGCGGCCATGGCACCAGCCACCGTCCACTGGCCGTGCCGCTCGTGCTCGCGCAGCGCCCGGTCACCGAACCCGGCGCGCTGCCTGGCCTCGGCACCGCCGAAGGGGTTGCGGTAGCCGTCGAGCAGGTTGGGGGCCAGTGCCGCGATGGCGGGCACGTCGAACCGGGCATAGAACCGGCGGTCGGACAGGTCGCAGATCGGTGGCAGTGGGGCCACGTTGGCGGCGTTGAAGCCGGCCATGATGGCCAGCAGCCAGTCCAGCGACTCGATGAACTTGTACTTGCGGGACATGACGGCGCGGGCCACGCCCGGCTGCCCAGGGTCGCCTTGCAGCAGCCGGACGAGGTGCTCGCGGGGGTCGCCGGCGAACTGCTGCACGGGGGTGCCGTCGTCGCCCACGGTCATTTCGCCGCCGCCGTGCAGCAGCATGTTCACGTTGGCGTCGATCACGTCGGTGCGGCCCAGGCCGCGCAGCTTGCGGAAGTAGGCGGTGGGGATGTCCAGGCGGCCGGCCAGCTTCTCATCGCAGATCGGCGTGGGAACGAACTCGCCCTCCTGGCGGCCCACGCCGCCCTCAAGGCTCATGCCCACCAGGGCATCGGCTATCAGCAGGTTGCCGTTTTGGCTGCGGATGGCGGCGCTGTTGACCACCATGTCAAGGCGGCGTGCCCGCTGGTCGCGCAGGATGGCCAGCACGTCCTCCAGGCCGGCGTTGCGGGCGGTGGTGGTGATGTTGCTCATGGGTGGTGCTCCTCTCCGTGTGGGGCTTGGCACTGCGGGCCGTTCCCGCCTGCCGCCCCGTACACGAGTGTACCCGGTGCCACCCACATTTTGGCAAGTGGCACCGGGTACACGTTTGCACCGGGTTACGACATCCCGGGTTCGGGGCCGCCAACGTGTACGACAGGGCGTCGCTCCTGCCACGGCCCCGTTGACTACCCGATGAAGTCGTTCGGTGCGGTACCTGCCGCCAAGTCGGCGGTACCAGCCGGTGCCCCGCCGGATGCGAAGCCCCGGTCGATCAACCAGGCGCGGCCCTCACGGGCCACGGTGGAGTTAAAGCTGCCGTGCCGCTGGTCCACCCACGCCCGCCCGGCGGCGTTCTGCGTTAGCAGCGTCTTGGCGAACGCGGTGTCGGCCTCGTCGTCAGGGTGGGGTGCGGGCAGTGGCCCCGGCCCGGGGGTGGGTGCCGGCGGCGGCCCGGTCCACGGCCGGCCGGTCAGCGCCTCGTAGTCGGCCACCATTGCCGCCTGGTCGGTGCCCTTCTGCGCGTCGGGGTGCTCCCAGGTGGGCGGCCACACGATGACGTAGCACTCCTCCAACTGGTGGCCAATGAAGCCGGGCGTGGTGCCCTGCCGTGCCGTCCAGGTCACCAGGCTGATGTCCAGGGCGTGCTGGCCGGTGGCGCTGGTGTACGCCCCGCCGTAGGTGGCGTGGCCGCCCCACACCCCCGACCCGGGCACGTAATCCCACAGCGTGGTGTCGCCGGTTTGGTTCTGCTGCGCCACGTCCAGGGTGCTGGCCATGGTAATGCCGGTGAAGATGCTCGTTGCGGCGTGCAGGTCGTCAGCGTCCAGGGCGATCTTGCCGAACAGGTAGGGCTTGATCACCTCGGTGCCGCCGCCTGGGTGGGTGATGGTGATGCCGCCCTTGACCAGCGCCGACAGCATGACCGTCATGTCCACCCCGTTGTCACCCTCGCCCGTGGCCGGGTTGAAGTCGGGGTTACCGCTGCGCCGGTACAGGTCGAAGATGGCGTTGTCGCTGACGCTGATCTGCTGGCCAAGCAGGTGCGCCCAGGTGGCTATGGCACTGTTAGCCACATCGCACGGCCCGCACGTGCCGTAGCTGAAGTTGGTGCCACCGTTCCACACCGGGATGCCGGCCAGGTCGTCCAGGGTGAACGGGTGGGATGGCGCCGCGCCGGTCAGCCGCACCTGGATGACAGGGCGGCGTTTGTCGGTGTGGCGGCGGCCCAGCTTGACGGCCACGCCAAGGCCGGTGTGCGGGTTGTAGGGGCTGCTCATGCCGGTGGTTCTCCTGTCCCGGTGGTGGGGCCGCCGTTGGTGGTGGCGGGCAGGCCGGTGGGTGCGGGGTAGGTGGCGGCCACCCACGCGCGGACGGTGGCTTGGTCTGCTGCGGGCAGATCGGCCAGGGCTGCCATGGCCCGCTCAATGCGGTCCATGGCGGCCACTACGGCGGCCAGCCCGGGGCTGCGGGTGGCCATCAGCTACCGGCCTCCGGGGTGTCGCTGATGCTGCGGGCGTCGTCGGGCACGCTCACCTGCTCGGGGGGCATGCCGTCTTCCAGGGTGGCCTGCCCCGGCCGTTCGGCCCTGGCCCTGGCCACGACGGCGGTGATTGCGTCGATGTCGTCGGGGATGCGCACCACATCCATGCTGGTGGTGGCCAGCACCATGGTGTGCCCGGCGTCCCCGTTGACGGGGGTGTGGTGGGTGCGTGCCACCCGTACGACGCGGCACACCACCCACTGCTCCTCGTACGGGTCCTCGATCCATTGCTGGCGGCCCGCGTGCAGGCCGTGCACCTCGGGCACGTTGCCCGCCAAGGTGAACTCTGGTCTTGCCATTGCTGCGCCCTTCCTCGTGTTGTGGGTACGGCCGCCACCCTACGCGGCGGCCCGGTCAGAACAGCGGAGCCTGAGCGGGCTCCATCGCCTCGCGTTGCGCGGCCAGCGCCTGTGCGGCGGTAGGCCCCTGGTTTACCGGCAGCGGTGGTGCAAGCTGCCCGCTGCCGATGCACGGAGTGCCAGGTGCCCCCGTGCGGGCGGGGTGGATACCAAGGCGGACAGCCACGCCCAGATCAGGGAACCGCGAATGCTCGTGCGGGGTGGTGTCGTAGGGCACCAACCAGCCCGCTATGGCCTCGGGGTGCCACATGGGACAGCGGCCCCACGCCGGGGTCACCGCTGCACCCCACGCCCGGCCACGCCGAGGCCCACCGGGGTGAACCCCGGCAGCGCACCCTGGACGGGGCGGGTGGCGCCCAGCATGGGCCAGGTGATCAGCGGCAGCCCCTTGCGCTTGCCCTTGGCGCACAGCGACGACAGCACCGCATCCTGCCGTAGTGGTAGCTGGCACAGCGGGTGGCCGTAGTACCGGCACCCCGCCTCAGCCAGCCACACCGCGTCGGCCTCGTCGTGGGTGCGGGTGGTCACCTGCGGCAGCAGCCGGTACGCCGCCGCCATCATTGCCGCCTTGTCGGCGTGGCCGTTGCCGGTGGCGTACAGCTTCAGCGTGGTGGGGCCGATCAGGGCGTAGGGGATGCCGAGGCGCCACAGTTCGTGGCGGATCATGGTGCCGAGCCCGGCCAGGTCCAGGATGCTGTTGCCCTGCACCTTGCCCATGATGATGCCCTCAATCACCACCAGGTCACACGGCGCTGATGCGGCGGTGGTGCACCAGTCCATTGCGCCGCGCACCAGGTAGTCCAGCCGCTGGTGCCCGGTTGTTTTAGGCCGCAGGCAGCGGGTGGCTATCTGCTTGGTGCCGGGGTGGGCCAGGGCCATGCCGAACGACCGCAGCGAGGGGTCCAGGCCGGCGACGATCACCGCCGGGCCGCCTTCGCATGCTCCTGGCAACCCGGGTCAGTGTCCATGCGTACCCACCCATGGCCGTAACCACGCCCCAGCGACCGCCAGGCATACCGGCAGCAGCAGGGCTGGGCGCCGATGGATTCCAGCCACGCCAGATGCTCAGCCAAGGTGGTGGTTGGCGTGTTCATCGCCAGCCCCCGTAGGTGTCGGCGCCCTGCCCCGGCGGGTCCATCAGCGTGCCGTCCGGGTACTTGGCCTCCCACGGCCACCCGTTGCCCGACACCCGGCGGTGCAACATCACCGGCCACACCCGGCCCTTGCCCCGCTGCCCACGGAACGTGCCCACCCGCAGCGCCCCATCCGGCTCCCCCTTCGGGTTGGGGTGCAGCGCCAGCCCCACCTCGGGCCACGCCTGGAAAGTCTCGCCGCCACGGGGGCGCAGGTCGCGGCGTTTGCCGGTGCCGGCCAGCGGGTGGGTTTCCAGCCACAGCGCGCACCCGTGGGTGCGGCGCATCCGGTCCCAGAACTGGGTCAAGTCCCACGACCACGCCTCCCAGCCGCTGGCGCCAACCGGCCCCATCTTCCACAGCGGGCCGCCGCACACCAGTTGCGGCTGGGCCTTGCGGATCACCGACGCCATGCGGTACGCGCCCTCCGGGCTGCGCAGGTTAACCCCCTCGGGGTGGTGCCACACCGCCACGTTGGCCGCGTCCCAGGTGCCGTACTGGGCGCCCAGCTCGGCCATGTGCCCCAGGGCGTCGGCCATGTCGTCGGGGTTGTTCTCCAAGTCCAGCAGCAGCACCCGCACCGGGGGCACCTGCTGGTAGGTGAACGGGTGCACCCCGGCGGCGGCCATGGTGGCCACCTGCCAGGTCAGCGTGGACTTCCCCACACCCTCACCGCTGGTGACCAGCACCCGGTCTTGGGCGCGCAGCAGCCCCGGCAGCACCCACGGCCGTGGCGTGGCCCTGGCCCGGTCCAAGAACCTGCCCAGGCCCACCGCCTCGCCCGCCACGTCGTACTGCTCGGCGTGCCGCGCCGCCGCGCTCAGGTGGTCCTGGCAGCGGGCCAGCAACTCCAGCACGCTGCCATCACCACCGCGCAAGGTTTGCATGGCCCGCGTTATTTCCTCCTCCGCGCGGCGCCGGGTCGCGCACTCCACCACCCGGCCTGCCCAGTGCCCCACATGGCCGCCATGGTTCTCGGTGGTGGACCACAGCGACACCAGGTAGCCGCTGGCCTCCTGGTGGCCGCCCAGCGCCTGGATTTCCCCCAGCTCATCCGCGATGTACACCCGCACCGTGATGGGATCGATGGGCTCCCCCGCCGCATCCATGATGATCATCGCCCGGTAGATCACCTGGTGGGCGGGCCGGTAGAAATCATCGGGCAGCAGCAGCCGCCCCGCCTGGTCGCGGGCCGCCGCCGATTGGAACATGCCATGCAGCACCGCCCGTTCCGCTGGCAGGTCATGCGCTGGCGCTGGGGGCGCCTCGCGTTCCACCTGGTAGCCCAGGTCGTCCATCGGCGGATCGGGCAGCGGGCTAACGTCGGTGCGGCCGTTGCGGGCGTTCACTGGGCCACCGCCTTACGCGGGGTGGCCACGGCCAGCCCAGCCTGCCGTGCCAGATCGGCGCCTGACACAAGCGACCGCGCCGGGAGCTGCCCGCCCACCGGCATAGGCCCATCCGCACCGGACTGGGTGTGCTGTTCGCGCCACCCATCCACAATCTCGATCAGATGGGCCGGCTTCACCTGGTCGGCGGTGGTCGCGTAATGCTCGTGCAACGCCGCCAGCGCATCGCCGGCCCGCATGCCATACCCGCGCGGTGTGTCCCCCAAGATCTCGTGCCACATGTGTGCGGCCACCATGGACGGCGTGACCCACCGGTCCACCGAGGCGGCCATCGTCAGCAATACCAGGCAGCCGCCGGGGGTTATGGGTTCGGCCAACTCCTCCTCGGTGAACCGCAGCGCCTCCATGGCCTCGTCGTCGTTCATCGCCCGGTACTCCTCTCCGCGCTGCGCATAGCCGCCGCCTGCTGGGCGGCGGTCATCATTTCGGCATCATGCTGGGCGGCGCGATTGCCGCCCCGGCGTGGTAGCGGTGGGTCGTCCCAGCAATCTTGGTTCAGCCAGGTACTGGCGTGCTTGGTGTACGCCGGGTCACGGTTGGGGTCATCGCGGTACCGGGTTGCACCGTCCAAGATCGCACCGAGGGATGCGCGGGTGACTGCCTTGCCGAAGGCTGCCATGGCGGCCTTCTTGCCGGCTTTGTTGGGGTACACCGCCCAGAAGGCGTCGAAGGCCGCTGCTAGTTGTGGGGGGGTCATGCGCGCATGCGCAACTACCCTCTCCCCGCTACCCGCTACTACTACCCGCTCCTGAAGGGGGGAGACATTTATGGTAGGGCTACCGGAGCCGTTACTACGGAGGGCGATTCCGGTAGCCCTACCGGAATCTGCCACCCCGAACAGGGCTTGCTGGCCGTTGCCGGTGTGGTCGTGCGGGCATGGCGGGTACCTGCTGGGGGTGGGTTTCTGGGGCCGCTGCCCCCATGCGGCCTTATGCGTGCCCGGCACGTCGGCGTCAAGGAACCGGGGCACGTGCAGCAGCCGCAGCCCGTCCATCTGGTAGCGGCACAGCAGGTCACCAGCGGCGGCCATCTCGCCCAGCCGGGTGTCCATCTGCGCGGCGGTCATGTCGTCCAGCGGGTGCAGTTCGGCCTTGAGCACCTGCGGGTCATCCTCGCCGTACCCGTGATCGTCCAGGGCGGTGAGCAGCAGCAGGAACGACACGCGGGCATCGCTGCTGAGCTTGGCGAATGGCCTGCATTTAGCCATGTCAGGCTTGATGCTGCGGATGCGGCCCATCAGGCACCCCCGCGTTGCGGGCTGGTGCGGGCCGGTGATGCTATCGTTGCCATTGCAGCGCCCTCCAGCTAGGGCTTCGGTGGGGCCGGTATCCGTCCAGGGGACCGGCCCCACGGCTGTCTGTAGGTGTGACGCCTAAGCGTACGCCTCCACACCCCCACCGCCATGCTGACCGGCCCGGAAATTGGTGCCACTTTTCTCGGTAAACCGCTGGTTTACCCCCGCACACCCGTGTACCTTGGGTAGTGGAGAGGAGCACCCAATGAACGCCACCAGCACCGCCCAGACCGCCAGCCAGGCCATCAAGGCCGCGCAGAAGCGCGACCCCGCCGAGCAGGCCAAGTTCCTGGGCCGCATGATCCGCTCCACCGCCCGCCGCTGCACCGCCGAGGACCCGGAGAACGGGCTGGCCATGCTGCTTCAGGTGCAGGCGTTGCTAGATGAGCTGGTGGATGACACCACCTTGGCGCTGATCGAGCAGGTTGGGCCGCAGCAGGTGGCGGCGGGGCTGGGCATGACCAAGCAGGCGATGAACAAGCGGATGGGGCCGGCCAGCCCGCGCCGCGCCGCCGCGCAGCAGCGCCGGGTGGCCGCCAAGGCCGCCGGGTGGGCCAAGGCGCAGGCCAGCATCCGCAAGGCATACGCCAAGGCCGCCAAGTAACACGAAACCCCTTGCGCAGGCACACACGTGTGCCGCATGATGGGTAGTGGAGAGGAGCACGAAATGGACACAACGATCTGGACCCCCGGCCAGCGGGTGATCGTGACTGAGACCCCGTATGGCACCTGGGACGGTGAGGCTGGCACCGTGGTGGAGGCCACGCCCGCGCTGGTGGCCATGATGGCCAAGCCCGGCGCCCCGGACCTGTCGGGCACCGTGTGGGTGTACATGGACGCGCAGGCCGCCAGCCACGCCGCTGATGTGGCGGCGGGCCGCGCCTACGCCCAGCCTGAGCCGGTGGGCTTCGACGCTCACGAGCTGGTTGCCGAGCCGGCCGCCCTGGCCCCCGGCGGGAGCCTGCGGCCATGAGCACCTGGCACCCGCTGCCCCCCGTGCAGGTGCGCGCCACGGTGCCCCGCCGCATCCCCGGCGGCCCGGTGGTGCGCCGCCGCGTGGTGGCCTACCGGGGCGCGATCACCCGCCAGGTGGACGGCCAGCGCGAGCCGGGTACCGAGACGTGCGCCCATGCCCACGCCAAGCCCCGCGCCGCCGCCGGGTGCGCTGACCGCATGGCCGCCAGCCTCAATCGGCAGGCCCGTGACCCGGCGCACACCGTGTGGCCCGCCACCCAGGGGCTGCGCACCGCCCAGGGGTTTCCGCTGCGGCACGTGCCCGCAACCGATGCGGTGCTGCCCTCGGTGCAGCCGTTGCGCGCGGTGTGCCAACCATGTGGGCGGCCGATCTACCGGCCTGCCGGGCAGGCGCGGTGGGAGCACGCCGACAACGACGTGACCGCGTGGGCAGTGGCCGCCGCGCTGGTGGCCCGCCTGGGTGACGGCGCTGAGGCGTACGCTGCCACAACCGCCACGCTGGAGGGCGGTGCGCGGTGACGCCCAAACAGGCGGCCAAGGCCCAGGGCAGCCTGGTGGTGGTGACCGCCACCGGCCGCCCTGGGTACCTGGTCCACCAGGAGTACGGGTGGTGCTGGGTATCACACACCGATGACGGGCAGCCGGTACAAACCAAGTGCCGCCCCGCGCAACTGGAGAGGAGCACAAAATGAGCGAGATCGTGAAGTGTGGCACATGCCAGGAACCGCGCTTTGGGCGTGGGCAAGGTGCGCATGTGGACCCTGCTCAGGATGCCAGGTGCCAGGAGACCATGCCGCCGAGCCCGACCTACGATCATGGCAGCAGCGCCACCTACCCCAGCCAGGCCGCCAGCTACGGCTCGGGAATGCTGATGGCCATGGCCGGCACACTGGCCGAGCAGGCAGAGGCCACGCTGCGGGAGCACTCGCACCTGGTGCAAGACGACCCGGAAACCATGGCCCTTACGGGGACGGTGTACGCGCTGCTGGCGCTGACCCAGGCGGTGCGTGACCTACCCGAGCAAATCGCCGCCACGCTGCCCGCCGCGCTGGCCGAGGCTATCGAGGCTGCCGGTGTCTAGCACCGATCCCGAGCGGCAGGGCGACGGCGCGCAGCCGGTGTGGGTGCACCGGGGCGGCCCCGTCGCGGCCGAGGAACCGGCCGCCATGCTGCTGCTGGTAGGGCCGCACCAGCACGCCATTCCGCTACGCCGCTGCTGCGCCACGCCAAGGCCCGACACGGGTGTCAACGAGCGCAATAGCCAGGACGGCACAGTGCACTGCGACCTATATTGCCGTACCTGCCAGGAAACGCTGGCGGTGATCACCTGGCGCGAGTAGAAACGGCGGCGGTGGCCTTGAGCATCGCACACCGCCGAAGGTGCCACAGGTGGCACCTGGCCCCCGGGGGTCACACGCCACGGCCAAGCGGCGTACCCCGGGGGCTTCCCCCTTTTGTGGCTGCAAACGCCAGCGGCCCCCGGACTACCCCGGGGGCCGCTGGTTTGCGTTTGGGAACCCCCGCCTAGGGGGGGGCTCAACCAGGTGCAACTTTGGAGAGGAGCAACTGGTGCATCCAACGCACCACCCAGCATAAACGCTGCCACCGTGCCCGAGGCGACCTGCGGTAACTGTCGCGGGGCCGCGTAACAATGTCACCCTCACCTGCTACGGTTCATACCGTAGGCACCGTGGGTACACCCGGTGCCCGCAGTGGAGAGGAGCACGTGATGGAACAAGCTGCCCAAAGCGGCAGGGGGCCGAACAAGAACGCCCAGCCGGTCATCGAAAACCACCTGGCCAGCGGCGGCCCCGGCGAGTACACCACCGCTGCTGTGGCGCAGGCCACGGGCCTGCCCCGGGAGTTGGTGTCCACGATCATGGGCCGCATGGCCCGGTACGGCTCCGAGGTTGCCCGCCTTGGCCACCAGCGCTCGGGCCGGTTCTACTATCAGCCGCAGCGCCGCGCCCGCGTCACCGCACTGCCATCCGTGGGAATGGCCCCGCCTGCGCCCGCGCCCCAGCCGCAGCCCCGCCACCGCCGCGCCTGCCCAGACAGCACACTGGTGCACCCCAGCGAGCACCCGCAGCCGTCCGAGGATGGTTCGTGGGTGTTCTTCGGGGAGACCACCGGCCGCCCCTACCGGGTGGTGCCGCTGTGAAGCTGTTCATCTGGGAAGGCGACGGGGTGTTGCAGGACTACTCCTCTGGGATGATCGTGGCCTTGGCTGCTGGCTTGGCGGTTGCACGCCGGGCGGTCGCCCGCAAGCTGTACGGCGGCATGGCCACAGTGCGCCAGATGCCGGACCCGGAAGTGGTGGACTTGCCTGGCTGCGCGCCTAAGCGCACCCGGGTGTGGCTCGTGCACGGAGGTTCGTGATGGCCGCTACGCATCGGTGCCCGGGTGGGCCGCCTGCGCCGGGACACCGCACCCTCAACGCCATCCTGCGGGACGTGGTACGCGCCCGGGGTGACTCGCTGGCGCTGTACCACCTGCGCAACGAGTACGACGCTGCAACCAGGGCGTTGTTTGACGTGCTGGCCAACTTGATTCCCAGGAGGCGTGATGACGATGCGACGTGATGGCCTTGGCCGCGAAGTGGTGCTGTCGCTGATCCACGATGACGGCCACGTGGGCATGCTAGCCAACCACGGCACGCTGGAGCCCATGATCATCCAACTGCACACCCTGTACGCCTGGATGGGCATAGAGGGCTGGGCGGTGCAATGCCTGCCGGTAGAGGAGGCCGTTTACGCCCACATGCAAGGCCAGGGCTGCGCCCGCTGCGCGGTGGTGTTCGACTGTGGCTGCTCCTGGCTGCGGGTGGCTGCCCGCCAGTGCGGCCACGGCAGCGCCGGCAGGCTGCACGCGCTGGCGCACGTGGTGGGCTACTGCGCCAACGATAACCCGATGCACCTGGGGCCGCCGTTGCCGACCGTGGTGCGGGTGTTTGAGGCGGGCAGCCGCATGGGCCACCTGGCCCTGGTGGGAGCCGCCACCGCCCAGTGCGGGTATGAGCCCGCCGGGTGGCTGGGGCTGGCCGATGAACGCCAGCAGGCCACCGCCCGCAGGCTGCCCACATGCAACGCTTGCCTGCGGGCGGTGGCCGATACCAGCGGCACACCAGAGGGCGGCGGCAACCATGATTCTGAGTAACCATGGGGTTTACCCGGCCATACCGGAGGCCGACTACCACGCCGACCCGTGGCCCGGGGGCTCCCTATCGTGCTCGGGGGCCAAGCTGCTGCTGCCACCCGGCTGCCCCGCGCTGTACCAGTGGACGCGCAAGCAGCCACGCCAGCCCACCAAGGCAATGGAGTTCGGCACCGCCGCGCACCGCGAGGTGCTGGGCGTGGGGTGGGACTACGCGGTTAGCCCGTATGACGCCTACCGCAGTGCCGAGGCCAAGGCGTGGTTGGCCGAGCAGCGGGCCGCCGGGCGTGTGCCCGTTACACCCGAGCAGCGGGAGCGGATCGTTGCCATGGCCGCCGCGATCCGCACCCACCCGGTGGCCAGCCGGCTGCTGACCGCTGACGAGGTGCGGGTGGAGCATTCGTTCTTCTGGGAGGACCCGGACACCGGCATCACGTTGCGCGCCCGGTTCGATTCGGTGCGGTTGCACGGCCGCGTGGTGGTCACCGACTACAAGACCGCCGCCAGGGCCAACCCCGTGGACTTCGCCAAGTCGGCGGCCAACCTGCGCTACCACTGGCAGGACGTGACCTACCGGCAGGCCGTCACCCACACGCTGGGGGATGCCGACCCCGATTTCCTGTTCGTGGTGCAGGAGACTGAGCCGCCGTTTTTGGTGGTGATTTACCGCCTGCCTGCCGAGGCCATCATGGCCGCGCAGGAGGAACTGGCCGAGGCGCGCCGCCTGTATGCGCGGTGCGTGGCGGCCAATGAGTGGCCCGACTGGCAGTACGGCCAGCCGGTGTTGACGCTGGATTGGCCCCGGTGGGCGCGATGAAGGTGTGGCCGCCGGGGTGCAACGGCGATGGCACAGTGGCCCCGCTAGGGCAGCGTGGCCGTACCGGCTGCCGGCACCATTACCCGCCAGGCCGCAATCTGGCCTTGGAAGGGTGCACCTGCCCCGCGTGGTTTGACAGCGGCGGCTGGCACATTGTGGACGCCGACCAGGCGTGTACGAGCACGGCACACCAAGGCGGCCAGTGTGGCCGCACTTTCGGAGAGGAGCACGTGATGGCGCAGCGCAGCAGCAACCAGGCCCAGCCCGACGAGGACGGGCCGCCGCACCCAGCAGACCGGGCCGAGAACGGCGGCCAGGTAGCCGCCCGTGAGGAGCACCAGCGGCCGGTGTCCATGGCCCCGATCCTGGGGCCACCCGAGGGCTACGGGCAGGCCACCCGGGTGCAGATGGCCGCCGCCATAGCCGAGGTGCAGGCCATGGTGGTAACCGCCCAGGCACGCCCCCGGCACATGGGCAAGGTACTGGATGACGTGCTGGCCGCCTGTGACCAGCCGTTTATGGCCGAGATGGCGTTCTACGAGTACAGCCGGGGTGAGGGCAAGATCAAGGGCATCACCGTGCAGTTGGCCCGCGAACTGCTGCGCTGCTTCCGCAACGCCCAGTCGGGGATCATCGAGCTACAGCGCCTTGGCCCCACCGGCACCGAGCCTGGCCGCAGCGAGATGCAGGCATGGGCGTGGGACATGGAGACCAACGTGCGCATGTCCACCACGTTCTGGGCGACCCACACCCGCGACCGCAGCAAGGCCAAGGGCGGCCCGGTGGCACTGGAGGCCGAGCGGGATATCTACGAGAACAACGCCAACCTGGCCAGCCGCCGCGAACGTGCCATGATCGAGCGCATCTTGCCGGCGTACCTGATGGAGGAGGCCAAGGAGCGGTGCATGCTCACGCTGCGCGGCGACAGCAAAACGCTGCCCCAGCGCATTGAGCGGTGCATACAGCGGTTCGGTGACACCCTGGGCATCCCGGTGGAAGTGCTGGAGGCCCGGATTGGCCGCCCGCACGAGGTGTGGGGCGGCCCGGACCTGGCCAACCTGCTGGTGGTGTACCGCAGCCTGGAGCGCGGTGAGACCACCCGCGAGGAGGCGTTCGCGGACCAGGTGGCCCCGTCTGCGGCCAAGGCCACAGACGCCGCCTTGGCAGGCGGGCAGAGCCCCCCGCCTGCCGGCCAGGGTGCTGCCACCACACCCGAGCGGGACACTGCGCCACCCCCTGCTGGCGGTGACCCGGCCGCGCCAGGCCCCACCGTAGATGAGGCACGTGCCCAGGCGCTGCGGGAGATACGCGCAGCGTTCACCCAGGCCAAGTGGGGCGGCAACGCCAAGGACCACCAGGAGACACGCCGCGCGGTGGTTTCCATGCTGGCCCGCGTGGACCAGACGGCCGACGTGCCGGTACCGGTGCAGACGGCCACCGACCTGGACGCCGAGCAGGCGGCCCGGGTGGCGCAGCGGCTGGGCGCCATCCTGGGTGACGCCACCCACAACCCGCACGACGCCCTGGCCGCCCTGGCCGCCGAGGCGCGCACCTGGCAGCAGCCCGAAGGTGGCCAGTAGCCATGCTGCGCGCCGGTAGCTACAACGCCAACCCACCCGACTGGCGGGGCATCATCCGTGATGACGGGTGGGGCTGGTACAGGTGCACCCACAGCCACCACACGGACACGCGCGAGGCCCGCAACTGTGCCCGCGCTGCGCTGCCCGCGCTGCGTGAACGGGACCACCAGAACCCCGACGCGCCCATGCCCGAGGGCTGGCAGGTGATACCCGATGCCCGCTGACGCGCCCTACCGCAACCCCACGCACGAGCGGGACGGCGGCCAGTGCGTGCCGCAGGTGCCCGGGGTATGCCGCCGCAGCCACCAGGCTGAGACGGTGCACCACCGGGTACACGGCAACCGGGCCGACGCGCGGCCCCCGGTGCTGCTGTCGGTGTGCGGCGACGGTACCCAGGGCTGCCACGGGTGGATCGAGCGCCACCCGCGCCTGGCCGCTGACCGGGGGTGGACGGTGCGCCGCGCCGGCGCGGCCCTGCCGGTGGACTACGAGGCCGGCGCTGACCCGGCCACCGTGCCGGTGTGGTACGCCAACGGCCCCTTCGGCCAAGGGTGGTACCTGCTGGACGCTGAGAACGGATTCGCGGGGTGGCCCACCAGCGTGGCCACCCAGGCCATGCCACCGCCAGCCCCGCTACCTGGAGAGGAGCTACCCCCATGGCCGACAAGTCACTGACCATCGAACGGTTCCCGCCCGAGCTGCGCCGCCACCTGCGGCTGCTGGCCGCCGAACTAAGCACCGACGAACAGCCCGTAACGATGCGCTCGCTGATCATCAGGGGCTGCGACATGGTGGTGTCCGCAGCAGGTGCCGAAGCCCGCCAGGCGCGGCTTACCCGCAGTGGGCGGCTGCCGTGCGGCTGCCTGGACAATGAGGCAGGCGCGCACCGGGTGGGCTGCCCGGACCACCCGGAGGGCGTGCGAGGCAGCTAACACGCGCCACCGTGCGGCCCCGTGCACGAACCTGTTGCATGGGGCCGCACACACGTGTACCGTCGTGTATTGGAGAGGAGCACACGATGCCAAGCACCTGCACCACCGGCCGGTCACCACTTGACGTGGCCGCTGACCTGGACATCATGGAGGACTGCCCCAGCCTGGACGCCGACGCCGCCTACGCGCTGGCCGACGCGATAGAGGCCGCCATGGACGCCCGCCCGGGTGAGGCGTGGACCCCCAGCGGCCTGGGCCGCGTGGTGCACGCCGAGACCTACAAGGTGCGGCAGGTGCTGGGCTGGCTGGTACGCCGCCACTTCATCCGCACCGACGAGCGCGGCGCATGGTCGCGCTACTACCGTTAGGCCATGGAGAGGAGCACAACATGCCAGTACGCCCCAAAGGGCCGATGCCCGAGGATTGGCGGCCCAGCACGGCCGTGGGCCGCGCGCTGATGGCCGATATCCTTGCCCGGCTGCAACAGCACCAGCGCGACGACACGCTGCCCCGGTCCCCCCGTGGCCTGTTCTACGACCTGCGCCCCCACGGCATGGGCAACGGCCTTACCTACGTCAAGCAGCCCCGCATGGAACCCGTGCCCGGCACGGCGAGTAAGCGCCGCCGCGTGGACCCCACCGAGATAGCCCCGGTGCACGTGCAGGAGATGCTGGCCAACCTGCGCCGCGCCGGCATCGTGCCCGAGCGGTGGATTGAAGACACCCGCGCACCTGACCCCAACGTGCCGTACTACAACGAGGAAACCGCCGAGACCGAGGCCGAGTACCTGGCCGACCAGGTACGCCAGCCTCGCATCACCTACAGCCCCCAGCGCGGCCAGGCCGTGTTCTTGGAGTTGGTGGTGGAGGCCGCCGGGCTGATGGGCCGCTGCACCCGCATAGCTGGCGGGTACGGGGTTCCGGTGTACTCCGGTGGCGGGTTCGACGGCCTCAAGGGCAAGCGTGCGTTTGCTGAGCGCGCCGCCGACCGGGACGTGCGCACCGTGGTGCTGCGCATCAGCGATTTTGACCCGCACGGGCTGATGATTGCGGAGACCAGCGCCGCCGACAGTATCGCCTGGGCCGTTAACCACCACGGCCTTGATGAGGACTGGTTGGAGTTTGAGCGGATCGGGCTCACCGAGGAGCAGGCCGAAGTCGCCGGGCTGCTCGATGAGGAGGGCAAGGCCGAGGCGGACGGCCTGCCGGTGCCGGTGATGGACCAATTGATCATCGACGCCATCACCGCCTACCAAGACCCCGACATTGCCGCCGCCAACGAACGCGAGGCCGCCGAGGAAAGCGCCCGGGTGACCGGGCTTGTGCTGGCCCTGCTGGGCCAAGACAGCTAGCAGCAGTAACCGGAGAGGAGCACACAACCCATGACCACCGCCGCCGACACCGCCCACCACCTGCTGGCCGCCCTGGACGACCTGGCCACCACCCAGGCCGCCCTGATCGACGTAAACCCCGTACTGGCACTGACCACCGTGCCGCGTAACAAGCTGATCGAGGGCCACCACCAGGCCATGCTGGCCCGCATCGAGGACTTCGTGTTCTTCGTCACCGTGTGCGGCATGTCACACCTGGAGGCCGCCGCCCGACTGGGCGTCACCGAGCACACCATGGACCGCTGGCTGCGCTACATCACCGAACACCGCGAACTGGGCCGGTGGCACGCCGCGCCCAGCGCCAGCACCTGCCGCCGCCGTGGCACCGGCATGCTGCCGCACGTGCTGGACTGCCCGCGCAACTACAACACCACCGGCAGGCGGTAACCTGGGAGCCTGTTCCGCTGGCTGTGGATGAGGCCGGGGCGCTGGTGCAGCGGCGCCCCGGCCTTACGCTTACCGGAAAAGCCTTGCGCGGCCCTGGCACACGTGTGTACCTTCAGTAGTGGAGAGGAGCACACGATGAGGACATACAGCAGCAACCCGGCCCGCGAAGCCACCTCGTGCAGCCGCACCGCCGGCAACTACACCCGCCGCGCCGAGAGGGACGCCCACAGCGCCGAGACCTACTACCGGCAGGCCGCCAAGACCTGGGCCGAGGCCGCATGGCTCACCCAGCGCCCCGACCTGTGGGACGCCGAGCACAACTACACCCCAGCCGACCGTGAGTCCATGGCCCGCGCCTGGGAGCGCATCGGCAACACCTTCCTGCGCGCCAGTTTCCACGCCACCGGCATGGCGGCCCACTACCGCGAGACAGCGGCCCGCTACCGCGAGACGGCCGCCCGCCAGGCCAAGGTGGCCGACTACGCCACCGTGTAACCCACCAGCCCTCAGGGCCGCCGCAGCCACCAGGCGCGGCGGCCCTAATGTTTAGTTCCACCGAACCCCTTGCGCCGGCACACGGGTGTGCCCCATGATGGGTAGTTGGAGAGGAGCACGAAATGGACGCCAGCACCACCCCCACCGCGTGGGCCGAGCCCACCACCGCCACCCTGGCCGATGTGGCCCCCGGAGACTTCCTGGTGGAAATCCCCACCCAGGGCCGCATACGCGGCCTGGACGTGCGCAGCACCGTAACCCACGTTGACCCCAGCTTCCGCTGGGAGGAGTACGTGCCCAGCCCGGTGCGCGGCCGGCGCGGCTACCGGCACAACGTGCCCGGGGTCAAGCTGGCCGTAGCCACCCCCGCCGGGGGCACCATTGACCTGCCCGCCAGCTTCACCTGCACCGTGCGCAAGGCGGTGGCCTGAATGGGCCGCCCCGGCACCATGGCCGCCCTCAAGGCCGCCGACCGCGAGGCCGGGCAGGCCCACTATGCCTGGCAGGCCGCCGCGCTGCGCCACGGCCCTGACAGCCCCCAGGCCGCCGGGGCCAAGGCAGCATACGACCAGGCCGCTGGGCGGCGCGCAGCGGCAGCCACAGCGCTGCATGCACCCCGCCCAGCCGACACCTGCGCCATCTGCTCGCCGGGCCAGTGCCCGCCCGGGTGCCCAGCACGCTAGGAGAGGAGCACACCATGCCGTACTACGAGACCCGCCAGGAAGGCCACCGCGAGGCGTGGGACCACACCGCCCAAGACCGCCGCGAAGACATGGACACGATGGTTGCCGTGGCCGTGCAGCAGGCCAAGGCCCGCGACCGCAACTACGTGGTGCGCTACGTGCACAACGGCGTCGGCACCGTGGTGTGCACCGCGCAGGCCGGCCTGGTGGTGTGGCCGCGCCTGACCAGCCAGCCAGTGCCCGCCTAAGCCCACGCCCACCCCTGAGGCCGCCTGCCACGCGCGGGCGGCCTCAAGGGGTTTTCCGCGTAACCCGCAGGTTTACCGCCGAACCCCTTGCCACGGCACACTAGTGTGCGCTACTTTCGGTGTAGCGCGGAACCCAACCGGGGCCACCAGGCCCCAGAAAGGAGGCCACAATGGCCCCCAACACCACCACCCCCGAGGCCGATGTCCGCGCCTTCGCGGCCGAGTTCGGCCACCTGCCCAACGTCCAGCGCATGATCGCGCTGGCCGAGGCCGGCACGATCACCTGGGCGCAGGCCCACCAGGTGGCGCGCCAGGCGCTGGCCGCCGGGCTCGCGTCGGTGTGCGGCTGCACCACCGCCCTGACCGGGGGCACCTACACCCAGTCCGCGTGGCCGTACGCCACGCTGCCCAACACCCACGTGGTGCCCTGCGCGGCGCACACCCCCGAGTGGCAGCGCCCCGGGTACGCGCCCGCGCCCGCCGCCGCCCCGGTGCACGAGGACTGGGAGCAGCGGCTGCTGGCTAGCATCCGCTAGCCCCCAGCCCACCCGGCCCCGCCAATGGCGGGGCCGTATCCTTTCCCCCCTGAAACCCCTTGCGCCCGCACACCAGTGTGCGTATTGTCAGTAGTGGAGAGGAGCACGCAATGAACGAGCACCGCAGCCCCAGGAACGCCCGCGAGCGCCGCGCCGAGGCCATGAACATGCTGGCCGAGTTGTACTGGCCCGCCACCCGCGACTACCAGCACACGGGTGCCAGCGCCGCTGACATGGCCGACAACATCGCCAAGCTGGCCGCCCTGGGCCGTACGCCCCGCTGGGCCAAGGCCATCACCGACTGGGCGCAGGCCGTACGCATCGCCACCCCGGACACCCTCAACTGGGCGTTCTTCCAGTACGCCGTGCACGCCGGCCACGCCGCCGACTAGCCCCAGCCCCCGAAAAGGAGACCAACGGTGAACACCACCACCCGCCAGGCCATCACCAAGCTGCGCGACGACTGCACCGCCGTGGGCAACAGCCCACTGGCCCGGCTGTGCACCCGCGCGCTGACCGGCGACGAAGCAGCGGAGGCCCGCGTGACCGAAATCATCACCAACGCCGCCCACGCGCCTCAGCGCAGTGCCGCGTGCCGCCGCGAGGACGTGGCCGCGTGGCTGGCCACCCAGCCGCTGGACGGTCCTATGGGCGCCTACCGTGCCATGGCCGACAAACATGGCCTGTCCGCCACGCAGTGGCTGCTGGTAACCGACGCCTACCGGCAGGCCCGCGCAGCCACCAGCTAGACCACATCCCAGGTGGCCCCGGCCCCGTGCTCCCCTCCAAGACAGGGAGCCGGGGCCGCCGCCATGCGCACGCAATTCGCGCGCAAGGCTTGCACCGGCACACGAGTGTGCCGTAGTGTCAGGGGTGGAGAGGAGCACAACATGAACCGGATTTACGCCCCACACGACGCCAGCCAGCAGCGTTACCAGGAGATGGTGCGCGCCGAGCAGATCATCAGCCAGCAGACCCCAGCCCGCCAGGACGTGGCCCGCTACCTGTACGCCCTGCCCGTTGGCGGCAACAGGTTCCTGGCCAGCCTGGCCGCCCAGCTTGACCGGTACGGCAGGCTCAGCCCCCGCCAGTGGGAGTGCGCAGCGGACAACATGGCCCGCAGCCAGCGGCCAGCCCAGCCCGCCCAGGCCGCCGCCCCGCGCGATGAGGACCCGCTGCCCAACGTGCCCGAAGGCCACTACGCCACCCTCAGCCGCACCGGGAACAACGACCTGGACTTCTGGCGGGTGGACCGCCCCGCCGAAGGCACCTACGCGGGCCGCGTGTTCGTCAAGCGGGTCATCGGTGGCAAGCCCGACACTAACGTGCGCCGCGCCGAAGTGCGGCAGGCGCTAGAGGCCATCGTGGCCGCCGGGGTGGACGCGGCTGGGGCGCTGTACGGGCAGACCCTGGGCCAGTGCCGCACCTGCAACCGGCACCTGACCGACGAGACCAGCCGGGCATTGGGGCAAGGCCCCGAGTGCCGCTCGCGTAAGGCGTGACGGCCCTGCGGGCAGCCCCCTACCTGGGGGGCTGCCCTGGTGGGCACTCAGGCCCTGTACGTGGCCCCCGGTACACTGGTGGGCGACGGAGAGGAGCACGTGATGGGCAAGCGTGGCGCGCCAGCGCGCAAGCTGCGGGTAAGCGGGCTCATATCCGCCGACCCCGCCCTGCCCGCGCTCACCGGCCTGGACGGCCGGCTGGTCATCTGCCACATGGCCCACGTCACCGGCCTGGCGGGCATGGAGGCCCGCACCGCCTTGGTGGCGTTCACCACCGAGGAGCTGGCCACCATGATGCACGCGGTGCGCCTGCCCGCTGGCCCCCGCCAACTGTCCACCGCAGACGTGGCCGCGCTGCTGCGGGTGGAGGCGCTGCTGCGCGGCGAGAACACCAACACTGGAAAGGAAGGGCACACCCATGAACGGGAAGCATCTTCGTAAGGTGCAAGGCAGGCACGCCCGCGTGGTGGCCGCCGGGGGCGGCTGGGACGGCGTGGGCCGCCTTGGCACCGCCTTGGCGGCAATGCTGCGTCGGCAGCCCTATGGCATGACCCCAGGGGCCGCCGAGGTACGCGGCGGCGAGCTGTACCGGCTGCTGATGGAAGACGTGCCGGGCCTGGTGGCCGCCGTGGCCAACAGCAACCACAACACCCACATCCACCAGCACCGCCGCCACGCCGTGCTGGCCGAACACCGCCCAGACGTAGACGGCGGGGCCTCGGCGGCGTTTTGCCTGGAGTGCGCCCACAGCTACCCCTGCCGCACCGTGCGGCTGCTCACCGGCCAGGAGGCGTGATGGCCCGCATAGTGGTCAACGGCAAGGTGACCGGCGGCCAGGCACCCACCGTCGTGGTGGTGCTCGATCACCGGTACGCCGATCAGGTGGCCGACGCGGAGGCGTTCGTGGAGGCCATGAGCGGCCGCAAGCCCAGCACGTGGACAGACGGCACCGGCACCATCACGGTGACCGCCTCACGCCTACCATCAGGCAGCGGCGGCTAGCCATGCCTTACGACCCCAGCCGGCACCAGGGCCACACCGTGGCCCCACACCTTATTGACGCGGTGCACCAGGCCCTGGCCGCCCACCGCCGCCGCCACGGCTGGGCGCCGGGCATGGTGTGGAATCCCTACGCCGGGTGGGACGCTAAGGCCAAGACCGGCGGCCGGTACGAACGGCCCACGGAGGGTAGTAGCGGTGCGGAAGCTGACGGTTAGAAACGCCCTGTACGCCGGGCTGCGCGTGTCCAACGATGTGCGGGCGGTGCGCCGCCGCCGGGTGCCCCGCCGCATAGCCCGCCGCGCCTACGGCCACATCACTGGCCGGCTGGCCCGGCGGTGGTTCGGCTAACAGGAACGGCCCCAGGGGGCAACACCCTTGGGGCACGGCACGGCCCCCGGTGGACGCCATGGAACGACACCGGGGGCCGCTGCTTGCGTGTCCCCACAGCCTCGCGGGTTGACGGGGGCCACAGCGGCACCCTACCGGCCCAGCAGCCAGCCCAGGTGCACAACACCCATGGTTCCTAAACCCCGGCCACGCTCCCGGCCAGGTACCCCGCAGGCATACATCCACGGGCCGCTGTCAGCCGCTCAGCCAGCCGCGCGGCCAATCACCCGTCCAGGCCCCTCAGGCCGCCAGCGGGCGTCCTGGCGCGTTCTAGCGGGTGTGCCGTCGCGGGAGCGGTGGCGGGCAGCGCGGTGCAAGACAAGCATGGCTTCGCTAAACTGCCGTGCCTGCCCCGCGTCGAGTGCCTGGAGCGCGGTGGCCATGCCCTTGAGGTCGCCTGCGAGGCACCGGGTGAACGCCTCGGCTGCCGCCGGGTGGATTCGCCGGCGCGGCGCCGCTGCACCCCCCACGCGCGGTGCGCCCGGTCCATCTCCCGGTACTCCCACGGTTCGCGCACCGCCAGGCCCCACGCGATCAGCAGCACGGCCAAGATGCCCACCACCGCGACCGAGGCGAGCACGGCCGCTGGGCTGAGTAGCCATAGCGCCACCCCCATGGGGGCTAGTACACGTATGTGACCGATACCAGAGGGTAGTCGGTCACGCCTTCGGCCAGGTCTCCGCGCACCACCCGCGCCGCCTGGCAGCCGGTGGGCACCGCCAGGCCCTGCGACCCGGCCCCGTACCCCAGGCCCACCGTCTCGGTCCCGGGGTCCTGCGCGCCCGGGGTGATCCAATCCACCTTGACCGTTTCGGTCTCGGTGCCGAAGAACCGCAACCGGCGCACATCATTGTCCAGCGCCAGGGGAACCACCCGGGTGTTAGGCAGCCATGCCACGTCGTCATCCTCTCCGCTGCGCCCCTGCGGGGCCGGTGTGGTGCCAAGCAGCAGCCCGGCCAGGTCGCCGCCCTCATACGCCGAGCAGTCCACCAGGCCGTTGACCCCCGGCACGGAGGCGCTGCTGGTGAACTGAAGCAGCGCGGGGGCACGGCCACCGTAGCCCGCCCACTGGGCGGCGGTCACATGCCGCCACAGGTCCGCTGGGCGGCCCTGCCCGGACACGTAGTTGGACGCCCACAGCCAGTCCACGAACGTGGTGTCGCGCCCATCCCAGAACCACTCGGGCAAGTACCCGCCGATGGGTTTGCCCGGGTAGTGGTGGCGCAGCCGGGCCACGCACGCCCGCACCTGCGCCTCGGTGGGCGCGCTGGTGGCCCTGGCGATGGTGGCGGCCACCAGTGCCCGGTCAGCGGTCTGCACCTCGGGGTGAACCTCGGCCAGGCGCCGCAGCCCATACGACGGCTCGGCGTCCACCGCCAGCCCGAACCCGCCAAGGTCACCAGCGTGGGCGGCAAACCAGTCGGCTTGCGCCGCGCCGTCGCCATCCTCCATGAACACGTACCCGCCGGGGGTGAACCCGTCTGCCCGGTTGGCGCCCATGGCGGCCTTGGCGTCGATCCAGAAGGGGTTGACGTACGTGGTGCCCTGGGTGACCTTCTCCCACCCGCCGGCGCAGCCGATGGCCACCGTCCACCAGTTCACGTCGCCCTGGAAGCTGGCGGCGTCGATCAGGAACTGTGGGCTGGCCGTCACCGTGGCGGCACCACCGGGCCGGCGGTGTGGATCAGCGGGCGTAGTTGCGGGTCCAGGGCGGCGGGGCTGCCAGCGTTGGGCACCACTTGGGAATGCACCCACGCCGTGCCGATCAGCGTCACCAGGCCCATCACGGCCGCGATCTGCGCGTCAGACAGGTGCAGCCCGAACCCGGCCAGCGAGGTAAGGAACGTGCCGAACGCGGTACTAATGGCCGGCACCACCCAGGGGCGGGCCAGCACGGCCGTGACCAGGCCCAGCACCGCCACGCCCGACGCGGACACGTAGTCGGCGGTGGTCTGGTTGAAGACCTTGAATGCCACCAGCGCTGCCAGAACCGTGGTGAGCGCCCCGCTCCACGCTGCGGGGTAATACCGGAACCCAGACCTGCCCATGGGTGCCCTCCTGTTAGGCGTCCTTGGATGTCTTCACCGTGCATCCTCGCACCCGCGTGGCGGTGCCGGGGTCCATACACCAGCGCCGGCGAGTCGCAAGGCCGCCGGGTATGTGGGTTGATGGCAGCACGCGCGGCAGGGTCGGGGTGGGCAGCGGCGGCACCGTGGGGGTGGGCAGCGGCCCCGGGCTTGGCGGCGGCGCGGTAGTTGGGTGCGGCGTGGGCGGCGGCGCGGTGGCCGGTGTGGGTGGCGGCCCTACAGTGCTCACCACATGCCCGCCCCCGGTAGGCGCCGGCGGGACGGAGGTGGTGCCGGGGGTTATGCGTGGCAGCGCCGACCCCGCAGCCGTCAGCCGCAGATGGTAGAAGCCGGCCCAACGGTGCAGTGAGGGGGACACGGGCGGCGGCGGCCCGCAGCCTTGGTGGCGGTAAGCAACCCACGAATCAGCGATGATCTTCACGCCCAGCACGCTGGGCCGTTTGGCTCCCGGCGGCACCGTGATCGGCGCGGTGGCTATGTCCCGGTAGAACTGGCACGAGGCCCGCAACCGGTCAGACTGCTCCTGGTTGATCGACGCCTGCCGGATGGCGACAAAGGCCAGGACCACAACGCCGAGCGCGGCGATAACGGCGAACAGTAGCAGGCCCCGCCACCGGGTGCGCCACAGCCCACGCAGCGTGTGCGTCAGCTCCTCATCCAGCGCCGTCACCGGCAAGGGCTTGGCGGCGGTAGGAACCTGGTCATCCATCATCGCTTGTACCCTTTCCGGCCAGCGCCTTGCGCACGGCCCGCACATCCCCGCGCACCACCCCCACCTGATTAAGGATCTCCCCCACCCGCGCCTCCTGGGCAGACCACCGGGCCGCCAGGTCGGCGGTAAGGCTGCCTACCTGGCGGGTCAAGGTCTCCAGTTGGGTCTTGCCGGTCACCATGTCTTGCAACACCCCCACCCGGGCCGTCAGCACGGCTATCTGCTGCGCCTTTTCGGTGTCCTGGGCCTCCAGCAGCCTGGCCCGCTGCTCCCACGATTCGGCTAGCGTTCGGTAGTTCGCCAGCGCCGTTGCCGCCCGCGAGGAGCGGAAGTTGGCCCCGATGGCCGCCGCCGCGACTATCAGCAGGCCAACCACCGCCGCGATTGAAACCAGGTTGGTCAGCACCAGGTACGTCCCTTTGCCTTGGCATGACTAGATGACGCTGCCGCCCTCAAGGTTGATGTTGTTGCCGTGCATGTGCAGGTTGCCCGACAGGATGTCGATGCGCCCGTTGACCGAGAACCCGTTGGCCAGCAGCGCGGCCAACCGCTGATCCACCGCGTATGCCTTGGCGCATCCACGGCTGTTCATCACGGCGGCGGTGCCCACGCTTGCTAGCACCGCCAGCGTCAGGGGCCGCACCGGCATGGCATCACGCACCCGGCCCCCGGCCAGGTACACCACGGCCGCCCCGGCCCCCACGGCCAGCGCGCGGCCAACACGGTTACGCATGGTCCCTCCTAGTCCGCCGAACCCTTGAGGCCGAACGGGTCGTGTGGCTTGTGGTGGAAACTGGTGCGCACCCCCACCAGGGTGTTGAAGTCAAGCGAGCCGAACGGCGTCACCTGCGCCGTGCCCGACTGCTCGTCGTAGGCGT
>Ga0070707_100000667_pt1 | contig 34100 bp, 35 predicted proteins | sample KBSK5502metaG_FD_65468 | JGI IMG/M metagenome (GOLD analysis project Ga0070707, IMG submission 65468) | Corn, switchgrass and miscanthus rhizosphere microbial communities from Kellogg Biological Station, Michigan, USA - KBS K5-50-2 metaG | ecosystem: Host-associated > Plants > Roots >... | reverse complement strand
GGCGGAACCTCGAAGGAGACCGCGACCTCGCCAGACAGGAGCCGCTCCAGCTCATGGATCTTCGCGTCGAGTCCCCTCAGGCGGGTGACGATCTGCTCGAGCACCGGGAGGGGGTTGGCAGAGGGGTGGGTGTCGCGGAGGCCGACCAGCTCGTCGGACACGGTGACCGCCTGGCGGTAGCGCTCGTAGCGCTCCTGCGAGTTGATGCGCTCCGCGTGAAGACGCTCGGCCTGACGGGCCTTCTCGAGGAGCGATCGCTGCTCGGCGAGCCCGGCCTCGGTCTCGGCCCGACGTTCGCGCGTGCCGGCGACGGTCTCGCGGTCGCGCTCGAGCTGGGCGAGGGCGAGCTCGCCCGCCTCGACGGCCAGCCGCTCCCCCTCGACCGCGTCCTCGGCGACCTTCACCCGGCCCGGGTTCTTCGCCCCCTTGGTATTCAGCTCGTAGAGCGCCCGGTCGAGGATCCGCCGTGCCCGCGAGGTTCCCCGGTCGGCGCCGCTGATCGACGCTTGAAGGCGGTCGCGGAGCGCCGCCTCGTCACGATCGAGGTCGGCCAGCTCGTGATGGCGAACCGAGGCGGTCGACCGGAAGAAGGCCTCGCTGGGGATCCCGGTGAGCTCGGCGAGGGCCTGGTCGGCGAGCGTCGGGTCGGTGATCGTCTCGCCGTCGACCTCCAGGCGGACCGTGCCCTTCGCGCCGCGGAACGCCTTCTCGAGCGTTCCCGTTCGGGTTCCGCGTTCGTCGTCGTCGATCTCGAAGTCGAGGCTGACGACTGGCCGGGCGTCCTCGCCGGCATCCCACGGCCGGAGCGCCTCGATGTCGCCGCCGTTGCTGGTGACCTTCCGGGTCAGGGCGAGCTCGATCGCCCGCTGGATCGTCGTCTTCCCGGCCTCGTTCGGTCCGTGGACGACCGTCAGCCCCGGCGAGAGGGGGATCTCCAGCTCGCGGTAGCGCCGGAAATCGCGCAATGCGAGCCGGGTGATCCTCACAGGGTGACCTCGTGCCCGGCGAGCAGCAGGCGGCCGAGCCGCAAGACGTCGCGCAGCTCGGCGGCCTCGGCGGCAGCTTCCCGCTCGCCGCTCGCCTCGAGCTCGGCGATCCGGCCTTCGACGCTCCGGATGAAGGCGCCGGGAATAGTTTCGGCCGACGGCAATGCGCCCTCCGTCAGCGGCGGCTGCGAGATGTCGCGCAGCCGGATCCGCAGGAAGCTGCCCTTCAGCTGGTCCTCGATCTCGTCGGTCGAGACGTCGAGCTCGTCGGGCCGAACTCCGATGAGCCGGACATCCAGGACGAGGTCTGGATCGGCGCGGGTGGCCAGCCGTGCGACGAGCGCCGGCTGATCGTTGATCGTGCCGGCGTCCACGTCCAGCTTCTCGAAGCGCGTTCGGCCGACCGGCCGCGCCTCGATCGTGACGGTTCGGTTGCCGCCCGCCTCGTCGAGCGCGACGAGGAGCGCCTTGCCCGCCCCGTCCTGCGACACCGCGACCGGCTCTGGTGCGCCCGAGTAGGCGAACGTCGTGCCGCCGGCCTTGCCCTGCTGGGTCGAGTGCCAGTGGCCGAGGGCGAGGTAGTCGAGCCCGCTCGCCGCGATCTCCTCCCGGGTGATGACGACCTCGTCGCGGTCCGTCTTCTCCGGGATCGAGACGGCGCCATGGATCATGCCGACCTGCCAGGTCGCGGCACCGGGTGCCGTTCGATCGACCTTGACGTCGAGGAGCGGGCTGTGCGGCGCCCGCTTGGTCTCGTAGACCGGCCCGTGGACGGCAATGTCACAAGAGGTCAGGTGCACGCTCCTCCGATCCGGCGTGAGGATCGTGACCAGATCGTCGTCCGCGGTCGAGCCGGCCAGCGCGGCGAGGTCGTGGACGCGATACAGCGACGACCGGTCGTACACGTCGTGCGTCCCGGGGATGATCACGGTCCGGATCCTTGCGTCGACGAGGCGCTTCAGCTCCGCGGCGACGCGGTCGACCGACCGCTTCGGCTGCGTGTTCGAGTCGAACAGGTCGCCGGCGATCAGGACGAGGTCGACCTTCTCCGCGATCGCCAGATCGATCACGGCCCGGAAGGCCGCGAACTGGCGTTCCCGCTGCGCGGCCGCCTGCTCGCCCATGTCGGCGTGTCGGGCGCCGAGGTGGACGTCGGCGGTGTGCAGTAGTCGGAGCATCCTCGCACCGCATTGTGACAGGTCGGGTGACACGCGGAATCGATCGAACCCGTGTCGGCAGTGGCGCGTCGCGGCGGCTCTTGCGGGCCATTCCGCTCCGAAAGATCACCGGTATCGATACCCACGGGACTGGGAGGCAGTGAAGCCCTTCGCCAACGCGGGAATCGTGCATGGTCATGCTCAAGAGGCCGCTCCGATGGCCCATTTGGCCGGCTTGAGCCTCTACAACCCGCGTCTGTATCGATGGCGGTGATATTCGATCCTTCAACGAGTTTCGAACGCGACAGGCGCTTGCAAGGCCCAATTCCGGGCATCGGTGTATGGTCGAGGGGTCATCAACCCGTGCGCCCGACACAGGGACTCCATAGCGGCACCTGGTACGCGGCGCCGGCACTTCCGACCCGACGCTTTCGCACCTTCCCGTCCGCCGTGGTGGCCGCCCTGATCGGGCCTTCGGGGAGACGCGCCAAGAGGAGAGGAAGGCTTGTGACCTACGTCGATCGAACGTTGACCTGCGTCGACTGCGGGGTGGAGTTCATCCACTCGGCCGCCGATCAGGAGTACTACGTCCAGAAGGGGTTCGCGTCGGACCCCAAGCGCTGCACGAGCTGTCGCGCCAGTCGCCGGGCCAGTCGGGAGGCCGGTTACGACGTTCGGGACATCGGTGGACCGCGCGGCTATGAGCGCGGCGACGACCGAGTCGCCCGCGAGTACTTCGCGGTGATCTGCTCTTCGTGCGGCAACCAGGCACAGGTGCCCTTCAAGCCGCGGATGGATCGCCCCGTCTATTGCTCCGATTGCTTCCGCCAGGTCAAGCCCGACTGACGCTCACCTGACCGATCGCGGTGGAGCGTTGCGGCCCAGACCCACGCTCCCGCCCCTCTCGCACCGACGCCCCGGCCGACGGCCGGGGCGTCCGCGATTCCGGGTTCGCGTCGTACCGCGCGCCGCCCGCTATGGCACGAACCCGCTACAGCCGGAACACCTCGCCGCGGCGGAACCGCTCGCGCCGGCGGCCGTGCCAGACCGTCACCCGGCCGGCTCCCTGGACCTGCCACGAGCCGTCCTGCCCGACCGCGGCGGTGTCCTCGTCGATCCCGAGCGTCACGTAGTGGCGGGGCGCCTGCAGCACGAACATCGCCGACAGCGCCTCGGGCCACGCGTCGTAGTGCGGGATGACCGTCACCGCGGGGATGAGGTCGAAGCTGTCCCGCCAGCGGAGCGGCCAGAGCAGTCGTCGCATCCGGAAGTCGAAGTGCCGCGCGGCGAGGATCATCGCCCCGGCCGAGCAGCCCACCAACGCCGCACCCCGCTCGTGGGCCGCCACGATCGCGGCACCCACCCGCGTCCCGAGGAGGCTGTCCGTGAGGTGCCCGGGCTTGCCGCCGGAAAGGTAGACGAGATCCGCCTCGCCGATCGCCTGGGCATGGGCCTCGTCGTCGGCGTCGAGACGATCGCGGACCAGCACCGGTTCGACCTCGGCTCCGAGCGCGGTGAAGTGCTCGGCGCCCATCGCGGCCCAGCGTCGGAAGACGGTCTCGCCGTCGGGCCAGGAGGCCGTCGGGAGGATCGCGACGCGCGGCCGCGCGCGGCCGCTCGAGGCCAGCAGACTGGCGTCGACCTCGGCCATCACCGGCAGGAACTCGCCGGACCCGACGAGCGCGATCGGTCCCGGTCCCGGCATGCGCGAGAGCATATCCGTGCCTGTGCGACACTGCCGGGCACATGACACGCGCGCAACGATGGACCCTAGTCGCGGCCATCGTCGCCTCCGGGATCGTCTTCCTGGACAGCACCATCGTGAACCTGGCCCTGAAGCGGATGGGCGAAGAGCTCCCGCGATTGACGTCGATCGGCGTCCTCGAAGGGCAGGCCTACGTCGGCAGCGGTTACCTCGCGGTGCTGGCCGCGCTCCTGATCATCGCCGGCGCGCTGGCCGATCGATACGGGCGGCGGCTCATCTTTGTCCTCGGGCTGGTGTCCTTCGGCGTGATCTCGGTCCTGTGCGGGATCGCGCCCTCGCTCGAATTCCTGATCGGCGCCCGGCTCCTCCAGGGAGCGGCCGGCGCCTTGCTCGTCCCGGGCTCACTGGCGATCATCACGGCCGCATTCAGCGGCGCGGCCCGCGGACGCGCCTTCGGCCTGTGGGCAGCCTCGACGTCTGCGCTCACGCTTCTCGGCCCGATCTTCGGCGGGCTGATCGTCGACAACCTGACCTGGCGCCTGGCCTTCCTGATCAACGTCCCCCTGGTCGCGATCGCGCTCTGGGCGGCGATCCGGCACGTCGAGGAGTCGCGGGATCCAGACGCCTCCGGCCATTTCGACTGGCTTGGCTCGCTCGTCGGCGCGCTCGCGGTCGGTGGCCTGGCGTTCGGCGGGATCCATGGCCAGGAGACGGGCTGGTCAGACGCGATCGCATTCGTCTCGCTCGGGATCGGGGCGGTCTGCCTCGTCCTGTTCCCGATCCTCATGGCCACGCGGTCGCATCCGCTTGTGCCGCTGTCGCTTTTCCGGATCCGGGAGTTCGCCACGATCAACCTGGCGACGTTCCTGGTCTACGGCGCGCTGTATGTCTCCTTCAGCTTCACGGCCCTGCTCTATCAGGGCACGCTCGGCTACAGCGCGACGGGGGCGGCGATCATCGGGCTGCCGGCCGGGATCCTGATCGCGTCGCTGTCGGCCCGGGTCGGCGGCCTGACCGGCCGGTTCGGATCGCGGATCTTCCTCGTCATCGGACCGCTCGTCGTCGCCGCCGGCCAACTGTGGCTGGCGCGGATCCCGGCGTCGTCGCAGCCGTGGCTGGCCGAGCTGGGCCGGCCGGCCAGCCTGATCCCACCGGTCGACGCGCTCGTCGATGTCCTGCCGTCGAACATCGCCTTCGGCGTCGGGATGGGGATGGTGGTCGCGCCGCTGACGAGCACGCTGATGAGCTCGATCCCGGCGCGGAATTCCGGCCTCGGCTCGGCGATCAACAACGCCCTGTCGCGGGTCGGCCAGCCGCTCCTCGGGGCGGTGATCTTCATCGCGATCACGTCGTCCTTCTACAGCAGCCTCGCCAGCCGGGCGCCGGGACTGGCGGCGAACGATCCGGCGGTCCGAGCCGCGTTCACGCCGCTCAACCCACCGAAGGCCGGAACGCCGCCCGACCAGATCGCCGCCGCGAAGGCGGCCTCGGTCGACGCGTTCCACCTGGCCGCACTCGTCTCAGCTGGCCTGTTGATCGCCGGGGCGGTCACGAGCTGGGTCGGTCTCCGCTCGGGGGTGAGCGCCGGTGCCCGGGCTCGGGAGCCCGGGTCGCAGGACGTATCGGCGGTGGCCGGCGACTGAGCCCGTCAACGACGAACCGGGCGGCTTTGGAGCCGCCCGGTCCACGTTCTCGCAGAAGAGCTCTCAGGCCGGTGGGCGCTGATCCATGTCGTCGACCGGCGGTGCCGCGGGAGGCGGCGGGGTCGACATCGGAGGCGCTGAGGTCGGCTGGCTGGGCGGAGCTGCCGGGGGCGGTGCGCTCGTCGGCGTCCCGGTCCCGGCCGTCCAGTTCGGCATCGCCGGCTTCACGATCTGGTACTCCTGCCAGGCGCCCCAGAGCATCAATGCGGCGCCGACGACCTCGAGGATCAGCGCGAGATAGATCGTGACGCCGTAGAGGCTGATGAACGCGAGGAGGCCCAGGATCCGCAGCAGGTCGAGCAGCTCGAGCAGGGCCACGATCCCGGCGATGGCCAGGATGATCAATGACACGTCTGCGGGCCAGTTGACCTTCATGTTCGGCGCGTACTTGATGTAGAGGATCGCGAGCACCGCGATCGCTCCGATCAAGGCGACCGTGCTGGCGCCGGCCCCGAAGGTCGCCAGGCTGACAATCCAGCCGAGGATGATCAGACCCGCACCGATCGCCGACAGCCGCTCGCGCGGGTTGAACTGGTTCCAGATCGCCACGGGCATGCCTCCTGTGCCGGGAGCCTGCATGCGTCCCACGTCTTCCCGGTCGGCGCCTAGCGTACGCACCTCGACAAGGCCTCGCACGCCGTTCGCTGCAGGCCAACCGCGCAGACTCCATCCTTGGTGCGTGACCGCGCCACGCGACTGGGATGCCGCGACCTACGACCGCGTCGCCGATCCGCAGACGCGTTGGGGAACCGCCGTCCTCGACCGACTGCCTCTCGCCGGCTATGAGACGGTGCTCGACGCCGGGTGCGGCACCGGCCGGGTCACGGAACAGCTTGCGGAGCGGTTGCCTCGCGGCCGGATCGTGGCGCTCGACGGCTCGCCGTCGATGATCGACGAGGCGCGGCGCCGGCTCGCCCGCTTCGGCGACCGGGTCGACTACCTCGTCGCCGACCTCGGCCGACCATTCGAGGTACCCGGCGGCCCGGTCGACGCGATCCTGTCGACCGCGACGTTTCACTGGATCCTGGATCACGACGCGCTGTTCCGGAACCTGGCCGCGGTCCTCCGCCCGGATGGACGGCTCGTCGCGCAGTGCGGGGGCGCCGGCAATGTCGACTCCGTCATGGCGATCCTGGGGACGATCGGCGACGGCTGGCTCGGCGACCGAGTCTTCGCGACGCCCGAGGAGACGGCCGACCGACTGACGCGGGCCGGCTTCGTCGACGTGCGGACGTGGCTGAACCCGGAACCTACCCGCTTCGAGCCCGGCGGGCCCTTCGAGACGTTCCTGCGGACGGTGGTCCTGGGTCCACACGTCCAGCGCTTGCCGGTTGACGAACGCGATGGCTTCGTCCACCAGGTGGCGAGCCGGCTGCCCGAGCCGGTGATCGACTACGTGCGCCTAAACATCGTCGCCAGGCGCGGCTGAGGCGCCCGACTCGGCGCGGTTGAACGGCGGCTAGCGCTCCACCCGGAACGGCTCGCCGTGGCCGGGGATGACGATGTCCGCCACCGCGAGGACTCGGGCCCGCTGCGCGTCCAGGATCGACTGGTCCGGCGCGACCGGGTCCTTGTCCGGAGTCCGGTCCTGGCGCCACCACAGATGGGTCAGAGCGTAGACGCCGTCGTCCGCGCGGATCACGAGCGTGGCGTCCTCATCCGTGTGGCCCGGCGTCAGCCACAGCTGGGCGTGGTCCGTCATCTGCCAGCCGTCCCCGCCATGGTCGAGCCATCGGTCGGCCTGGTAGCGGGCCCAGAAGTCGACGACCGTCGCGTTCGGGAAGAGGCCTGCGTTCATCGTGTGATCCGGGTGATGGTGGCTCAGGAACACGTCGGTCACGTCGCCGGGCGAGATCCCATGACGGGCGAGCGGTTCGAGGATGAGGGCCTGCGACGCGACGAGACCCGGGTCGGCCACGACGATCGCGGCGCCATCGCGGATCAGGCTGATGCTGCTGCCGACGCGCTCCCCTTCGTCGCGGATGTAGCCGGGATGGATCAGCTCGACGGTCGTGGCCATCCGTGGAGGATAGGCACACTCGGGACCGGCGGATGGCGACGACCGTCCCGCGGACCGGGTCGGGCCCGAGCGGGCAGTCGCCCGATGGCATCCTCGCGCCCATGCCGAGCGCGGAGAGACCGGCCGATCTCGTCCTGACCGGCGGTCACGTCCACACGGTCGACCCCGGCCGTCCTCGGGCGGAGGCCGTCGCGGTCCGTGGCGAGCGGGTCGTTGCGGTCGGGTCGACGACGGAGGTTTCCGGCCACATCGGGCCGCGAACCCGCGTCGTCGACCTCCGCGACCGGCTCCTCCTGCCCGGCTTCCAGGACGCGCACGTCCACCCGATCTCCGGGGGCGTCGACCGCCTCCAGTGCGACGTCCGCGAGGCGCGCGGCCGGGACGGCGTCCTCGCGACGATCCGGGCCTATGCCGCGAGCCATCCCGGCGAGGAATGGATCGTCGGCAGCGGCTGGTACATGGCCGACTTCGAGCACGGCACGCCCCGCCGCGAGGACCTCGATGCGATCGTTCCGGACCGACCGGCGTTCCTGCCGAACCGCGACGGCCACTCGACGTGGGTCAACAGCAAGGCCCTCGAGCTGGCCGGGATCACCAGGGACACCCCTGACCCGGCCGATGGCCGAATCGAGCGCGACCCCGACGGGACGCCGACCGGGACCCTCCACGAGGGTGCCGCCGACGCGGTCGAGCGGCTGCTACCGAGGATCACCGACGACACCCTCAGCGAAGGCCTGCGCTTGGCCCAGGACTACCTCCACTCGCTCGGGATCACCGCCTGGCAGGACGCGATCGTCACGCCGCGCGACCAGCTGATCTACCGTCGCGCCGCCGAGGCCGGCTGGCTCACGGCTCGCGTCGAGGCGGCGATGTGGTGGCAGCGGGACCGCGGTGGCGAGCAGGTCAACGAGCTGATCGCCCGCTCGCGCGACGGGTCGGTCGGTCGTCTCCGGTCGAACAGCGTGAAGCTGATGCTCGACGGCGTCCTGGAGACGTTCACCGGGGCGATGCTCGACCCCTACCTCGACGCCAACGGGCGCCCGACGGAGCGGCGCGGCATCACCTTCATCGACCCTGATGAGCTCCGGGGTTGGGTGACCGCCCTCGATGCGGCCGGCCTCCAGCCGCACTTCCACGCGATCGGCGATCGCGCCGTGCGGGGGGCGCTCGACGCCGTCGCTGCCGCCCGAGCCGCGAACGGCCCGACCGACACCCGGCCGCACGTCGCCCACATCCAGGTCATCCATCCAGACGATGTCCCGCGGTTCGCGGAAGTCGGCCTCGTGGCCAACGCCCAGCCGTTATGGGCCTGCCACGAGGGGCAGATGGACGACCTGACGATCCCGTTCCTGGGACCGGAACGGACGACGTGGCAATACCCGTTCAAGTCGTTGCTGAACACGGGCGCGCGACTGGCGATGGGCTCTGACTGGAGCGTCTCGACGCCAAACCCACTCGTCGAGATCGAGGTCGCGGTGACCCGCATAAGCCCTGGCTCCCGCGGCGGGGCGGAGCCATTCCTGCCCTCGGAACGGCTCACGCTCGACGAGTCGATCCGGGCGTTCACCCTCGGCTCGGCCTACGTCAACCACCTCGACGACGACACCGGATCGATCGAGGTCGGCAAGCTGGCCGACCTCACCGTGATCGACCGCGACCTCTTCGCGATGGGCGCCGGGCCGATCGGCGACGCCCGCGTGCTGCTGACGACCGTCGGCGGGGCCGTCGTGTTCGAGGATCCGGCCCTCGGCTGAGGGAGCGCACGCCTGGCCAGGCGCCGCGGCCGCCGACCCGGCACACCGTCGAATGACGTAGCCGGATTGGCGACCGGCGTCAGTGGGTGTGGAGCGCTGCCCGGTCGATGATCTCGTCGTGATCCCCGGTAGAAGGGATCAGAAAGGAGATCAGACGTGAACGCGATCACGACGGTCATTGTCCAGGCCCACATCGACGAGCTGCTCGCGGAGTCCGCGGCGGAGCGTCTGGCCCGGTCGGCCAAGCCCTCGAGCCCGCTCTCGAACCGGATCGCCGGCGCCCTGCAGAGCGTCTGGTCGACCTTCGGCGCACCGGCCGATCGGCCGGTCACCCCGACGCTGACCGACTATCCCTACCGAGGCTGACCGCCAGCCCTCGCTCCCACCTCCCACACGAACGCGTCCGTCCACCGGCGGGCGCGTTCGTCATTTCCCCGGCAGGTCGGCGGGGCGGTCGACGTCGAGCAGCGTTGCGCCGTCGGGATCGAGAGGCCGCCACTCGACCTCGTCGAGGATCCGCGTCGGGAACTGTTCGAACACGCTTCGCAATCGGCGCTCGCCGTCGTCGACGAGGCGTCGAACACGATCCGTTGCTGCCCCAGTGCGGAGGGCTGCCGGCAGCGGGACGAGCCCACCGCGCGACTCGAGGACGGCTGCGTTGACCTGATCGGGCGCGGCGAGCAGGGCCCGGACCAGCGCCACGAGGACCGACGGCCGAACGGACGGCATGTCGCCCCCGACGACGATCACGATCGGCTCGGCAGCCGCCTCCAGCCCGGCCCGAAGTCCGACGAGGGGCCCGCCGTAGGCGGCCGGATCAACCACCCGACGAACGGGCGCGCGGGCCAACGGCAGCGGCCGGTCGTCATCCGGCGCGCAGACGACGATCACCTCTGATGTCCCCTCGGCCACCGCCTCGACGGCGCGCTCGAGCAGGCTCTTGCCGCCGATCTCGGCGCGGAGCTTGTCCGACCCGAACCGGCTCGACCGGCCGCCGGCGAGGACGATCCCGGTCACCCCGGGGAGTGGCTGGTCGGTGCCTCGCGAGGTCATTCCCTGGCCGACGGTGCTCGCGGTCCCGGGACGTGCCCGGCGGGCGTGCGACGGAGGATCGCCCGCCGATCGAGGTCCTCCAGGATCGCCATCACGTACTTCCTGCTCGTGCCCGTGGCGTCGCGGTAGGCCGCCGGCGTGAGCGGCGCGATGGCCGCCATCGCCAGAGCCCGTCCCGCGAGGTCGCGGTACGTCGGGAAGGCCCAGGCCAGATCGTCATCGAGGCGGACGATCCGGTTGGCGCGCTCCAGGGCTCGGATGCCGTCCGGCGGGCAGCCGGCCTGTGCGGCGGCCGCGCTGAGCGATGGCGGCGCAACCGCATCGAGGATTGCGACGAGCCGGTCCATCGCCTCGGTCAGCTCTGGTGGCGGCTCACTCGTCGCACGGCCGGCCGGACGGACCCGGTCGCCGTCGCGGATGAGGCCACCGCCCCGGATGATCGCCTCCAGGCGGGCGGTGGCCAGCCGTTCGGCGACCGCGACCGACCCGCCGGCCCGCTTCCGGACCTCGACGGCACCGCGGCGGACGACGTCGCTGCTTCGCGCCGCCTCGACCGCCCCAGCTGATTCGGTGATCGCGGCATCGACCTCATCCGCGACATCCGCGGCGAGCGCCGCCGGTTCGGTCAGGGCGCCATGCAGGTCCAGTCGGGCGGCCGCCCAGACGTCGGATCCGGGGAGGGCCGCGGCGAGCGCGCCGAGCCGCGCTGCGCTCGCGCGGCGGCGGGCGACGCCCCGCGGCGGATCGGCATCCAGGACGCGGCCACCGCCGAGCGTCTCGAGCGGTGACGGAAGCCTGATCGCGAACCGATCGCCGGGGGCGACGGCGATCGGTCGATCGAGACGCAGGATCGCGGACGCCTCGCCGCCGTCGAGGAGGAACGAGTCGCGAGGACCGCGGCCGACCGCGGCGCCCACATGAGCCGTGCCGAGGTGGATGGTGAATCGTGTCCGGTCCGATGGCAGCGTCGTCTCCGGGGGCCGCCGCCCGCGCTCGCCGCCGAGGGCGACGGCCGAACGGATCGCCACCAGCAGGCGATCACTCGCGCCGACCATTGGATCCGTGGTCAGGATCAGACCGCGGCAGAGGCCGGCGACGGCGTCCCCGGTGAGCGCGAGGGCGACCCGACCTGGGCCGGCGGAGTCGACCGCGTGGCCGTGGACCTGGACCTCCCGGACTCGGACCGTCCGGTCCTGGGCGTCCGGCACGACGCGCAGGACCGCGCCTCGCTCCAGAGGCGCACCACGCAGCGTGCCGGTGACGACGGTGCCGCGGCCACGGATCGAGAAGACTCGGTCGATCGCGAGGCGGCTACCTGATGCCCGCTCGGCGATGGCGCCATCTCCGCCCGCGACGACCCGATCTCGCAGGGAGATCACCGCCTCGCGGACATCGCCGACACCGTCGCCGGTCAGCGATGACGCCGCGACGACCGGCGCGCCGGCGAGGCTCGTCGCTGCGAGCAGCGCGCGAACCTCGCTCATCGCCGCGTCGACCCGATCCGAAGGCACGACGTCGGTCTTCGTGACGACCGCCAGGCCTCGGGAGATCGTGAGCGCGTCGAGGAGCTGGAGGTGCTCGCGGGTCTGCGCCCGCGGCCCGTCGTCCGCGGCGACCACGACGAGCGCGGCGTCGATCTCCCCCGCTCCGACGAGCATGTTGCCGACGAGCCGGTCGTGACCGGGGACGTCGACGAAGTCGAGCTCGCTGCCGTCGTCGAGCACCAGGTGCGCATAGCCGACGTCGATCGTCATGCCGCGAGCTCGTTCCTCGGGCAGCCGATCCGCGTCGATCCCGGTCAGCGCGCGGAGGAGCGCCGTCTTGCCGTGGTCGATGTGGCCGGCGGTCCCGATGACGACCGTCATCGGCGGGCCGTTCGGCGCACGCCCGGCCCCTTGGCGATCGCCGCCCGGACCGCCACGGCCAACGTCTCGTCCGCTCCGGAGTCGACCGTCCGGAGATCCAGAACCGCGCGTCCTCCCTCGATCCGGCCAACGATCGGCGGCGATCCGGCCCGCAGCCCGGCCAGCAACCGCTCCGACGCGATGCCGCTCTCCGATGCATCCACGGCCACCGCAGCGCTCGGCAGGGTCTCGCCGGGCAGGCTGCCACCGCCAACCGTGGATCGGACGTCGACGACCGAGGCCCCCGCCCCGATCGCCTCGGCAACCGCCGTCGCCCGGCGCCTGATGGCCGCGACGTCCGCGGCGATCATCCGCCAGACCGGGATCCGCTCCGCCGCGACCCCGGCTCGGTAGAGGCCGAGCGTCGCCGCGACCGCGGCGAGCGTCACCTTGTCGGGGCGCATCGCCCGCGCCAGCGGATCGCGACGGAGCCGCGCCACGAGATCTGCCCGGCCCACGATGAAGCCGGCCTGCGGCCCGCCGACGAGCTTGTCTCCGGAGAACGTCACGAGGTCGGCCCCGTCGGCGAGCCGCTCCTCCGGCGTCGGCTCGTGGGCCAGCCCGAATCCCTCGGTCGGCAGCAGGGCACCGGAGCCGAGGTCGTCGACGACGAGCGCGTCGTGGCGATGGGCCAGGTCGGCCACCGCTCGTGCGTCGGGCGCCTCGATGAACCCGGACTGGCGGAAGTTCGACGGATGGACGCGCAGCACGAGCCGTGCCGAGCCGTCGGCGAGGGGGACCTCGAAGTCGGCGGCCCGCGTCCGGTTCGTCGTCCCGACCTCGACGAGCCTCGCCCCGGCCCGCCGCACGATCTCGGGGATCCGGACGCCGCCCCCGATTTCGACCAGCTCCCCGCGCGACACGGCGACCCCGCGGCCGCGCCCGGCCAACCCGACCGCCAGCGCGAGCGCCGCGGCGTTGTTGTTCGTGACGAGCGCATCCTCGGCCCCGGTCAGGGCGATCAGGTGCTCTTCTGCGAGCCGAAAGCGAGCGCCCCGCCGGCCGGTCGACCGGTCGATCTCGAGGAGGAGGCTGCCGGCCGCCTCCTTGGCGGCCTCGATCGCCTCGTCCGGCCAGGGCGCCCGACCCAGGTTCGTGTGAATGATCACGCCCGTCGCGTTGATGGCCGCCGGGCTCGGTGGCGCGGAGAAGGCGCCGAGCCGCTCGACGATGGCATCCGCGAGCTGATGATCCGGTCTGGCCGGCTCCCCCATCCCGAGGCGGCTGCGTTCCTCGGCAATCACGGAGCGAGCCACCAGGGTCAGGGCCTCCGTCTCGGAGGCCGTCGGCCGACCGACGCGAATGATCGCCAGGATCCGCTCGACGCTCGGCGGTCGGGCTCGCGGTCGGTCGACCGGGACAGCTGACATCGGGCCTCCTGGCGGGAGCGCATGGGAGTCGAACCCACCACGCCACGGCGTGCGCGGCGTCACCGGTTTTGAAGACCGGGGGACCCACCGGGACCCCTCCGCTCCCGCTCGATGGTAGCGCGGGTCAGGGATCCTTCCGGTCGAGCGCACCGCCCACGCTGATCGCGTTACCGAACGGGTCGTCGACTCCGAACTCGAGCAGCCCGTAGTGGGTCGGCCGCGGCTGGGACACAGACCCCAGGTCGCTCGCTCGGGCCCAGTCGGCGTGCAGGGCTCGGGCCTCCTCTTCCGTCTCGAACCGGACGTAGCAGGCGCCGCCGTGATGATGGTCGGCAGCCGGGTGGCCGGGGTCGTGATCGCCGTCCAACCCGATATGGAACTCGATGCCCAGAGGGTGGACGAGGACGAGGTAGTCGGGCCAGCGACCCGTCTCGGCGAAGCCAAGGTCGGCGTAGTACCGAGCAGCCGCCTCCAGGTCGGGCGCCGAGAAGATCGGGATCGTAGTTGGCACAGGCGGCTCCTTGCTGATGCGCGCCTATCATCGCGCCATGACCGCGATAGAGGCGGTGCGGCTGCCGCCGTTCCGCCTGACCGAGCTGACCGATTGCGGTGGCTGCGCCGCCAAGCTCGGGGCGGACTTGCTGGCCGATGTCCTGTCAGGTCTGGCCGGCCCCGGGATGGAGCCGGATGAGCTGATCGCCGGCCTGGCACCGGCAGACGACGCGGCGGCGTACCGCGTCAGCGACGACCTCGCCATCATCGGCACGCTCGACTTCTTCCCGCCGCTTGTCGACGACGCGCGGACGTTCGGGGAGATCGCCGCGGCGAACGCGCTCAGCGACGTGTTCGCGATGGGCGGGCGCGTCCTGTTCGCGCTCTCGATCGCCGCGTTCCCCGAGGAGCTGCCGCGCGACGTGCTCGCCGCGGTCTTCGACGGCGCCGCCGCGAAGGTCCGCGAGGCAGGCGGAACCCTCGCCGGTGGCCACACCATTCGCGACCCCGAGCCGAAGTACGGGCTCGCGGTGATCGGCGCCGCGCATCCGGACCGCCTCCTCCGCAAGGGAGGGGCGCGGGCCGGCGACACCCTCATCCTCACGAAGCGGCTTGGGACGGGCCTGCTGGTCAGCGGCCGCCGTCAGGAACGAACAACCGACGGGGACCTCGCGAGGGCTGTCGACCAGATGCGGGTCCTCAACCGCTCGGGCGCCGAGGTGCTGGTCGCGCAGCGCATCCGTGGCGCGACCGACGTGACCGGGTTCGGGCTCCTCGGGCATGGGCTGGAGATGGCCCGCGCGTCGGGGACGCGTTTCGTCTTCGACGCGCGTGCGCTGCCGGCACTCCCCGGTGCCCTCGCCCTCGCCCGCGCCGGTATCGAGACGGGCGGGGCGACCCACAATCGCCGTTTCGTCGCCCCGGCGGCCGAGATCGATGCGGCGGTCCCTGCGGAGATCGTCACGCTGGCGCACGATCCGCAGACGTCGGGCGGGCTTCTCGCCGCCGTGCCGGCCGACCGTGTCGCCGCCGTCGAGGCAGGGCTCGCCGACGCCGGTGTCGAGCATTGGGTCGTCGGGCGGGTCGAGGAGATCGCGGCCGGATGGGAGCCGGGCGTCCGGCTCGCGTGATCGTCGCTCTCATCCCGGGCTACAACGAGGCGCCCCGGATCGGGGCGGTCGTGCTGGAGGCCCGGAAGCACCTGCCGGTGATCGTCGTCGACGACGGCTCGACCGACCGAACCGCCGACGCCGCTCGGGAGGCGGGCGCGACGGTCCTCGAGCAGCGGCCGAACCAGGGCAAGGGAGCCGCCCTCCGAACGGGTTTCGGGGCGGCCCTCCGGGACGGTGCCGACGCGATCCTGACCCTGGACGCAGACGGTCAGCACGACCCGGCCGAGATCCCGCGGTTCCTCGCCACGGCCGCGATCGAGCCGGCTCCCGACCTCGTCATCGGGGGACGAAGCTTCCGGGCGATGCCGCCGGTTCGCCGGCTGTCGAACGAGATCGGGAGGATCGCCTTCTCGCGGGCCGTCGGCCGCGACATCCCGGACAACCAGTCGGGCTACCGGCTCGTCTCGCGGCGCCTCGCCGAGGCGACGCTGGCCAGTGACGAGCCCGGCTTCGCGTTCGAGGTCGAGCAGATCACGACCTGCATCCGGATGGGCGGCACGATCGCCTGGGTTCCGATCCGGACGATCTACGCTGGCGCGCCATCGCACATCCGGCCGCTCGTCCATCTCCGCGAGTTCGTCCGGATCGTCCTCCAGGCTCGACGCGACGTCCGCCGGCCGCTCCCCTAGCGGACGGAGGCTGCCGGGGTGGAGTCGACGATCACGACGATGACGTGGCTCGCGTAGCCACCGATGACGTAGACGAGTACGAGGATCAGCGCGGCGACGCTCAGGGTGATCGCGAGACCGGCGACGCGCGCCTCGTGGACGCGGGAGCGGTCGCGGTGGACGGGCATCCGCGGGAGCCTAGCAGGGAGCCGCGGGACGAGAAGGCCGGACTCGTCCGGCACGCCATTCCAGACGGTTCGCCTCAAACGAAACGAGTTCCTCGCGGAACAAGTTGCGCTTGGCCGCAACGACCGCGTTTCGGGTGCGCCTCGCAGTAGACTCGGGCGGTCAGTACCCGCTGGAGGCACATCGTGCCGAAGGATTACACCCGACTGACCCAGCCGCTCGTCCGCGACTCGAAGGACGCAGCCTTGCGTCCCGCGACCTGGGACGAGGCCCTGAACCGTGTCGTCGAGGGCTTCCAGGCGGCGAAGGCCGCTCACGGCCCGACGACGTTCGGTGTCTTCTCGTGCTCGAAGGCGACCAACGAGGTCAACTTCGCGGCGCAAAAGCTGAGCCGGGCCGTGCTGGGCAGCAACAACATCGACAGCTGCAACCGGACCTGACACGCCCCGAGCGTCGCCGGTCTGGCGACCGTGTTCGGTGCCGGTGGGGGGACCAGCTCATATCGTGAGGCCGAAGAGACGGACCTGATCGTCCTGTGGGGCAGCAACGCCCGCGAGACGCATCCGATCTTCTTCCATCACCTCCTCCGCGGCGTCCGCAACGGCGCCCGCCTTTACGCGGTCGACCCGCGCCGGACCAGCAGCGCCGAGTGGGCGGATGTCTGGCTCGGGATCGACGTCGGCAGCGACATCGCCCTGGCGAACGCGATCGGCCGCGAGATCATCGCCGCCGGGCTCGAGGACGAGGCATTCATCGCCCGGGCGACGGAGGGCTTCGAGGCCTACAGGACCAAGGTCGAGTCGTACACCCTGGAGTACGCCGAGCGCGAGACCGGCGTCCCGGCCGACGCGATCCGCGAGCTCGCCCACGCCTTTGCCAAGGCCGACAAGGCGATGATCTGCTGGACCCTCGGCATCACCGAGCACCACAACGCCGTCGACAACGTGGTCTCGCTGATCAACCTCGTCCTGCTGACGGGCCACGTCGGCCGCTACGGCTGCGGCGTCAACCCGCTCCGCGGCCAGAACAACGTCCAGGGCGGCGGCGACATGGGTGCCCTGCCAGATCGGCTGCCCGGCTTCCAGCATGTCGAGAACGACGAGCTCCGGTCGAAGTTCGACCAGGCCTGGGGCGTGACCGTCCCGTCGAAGCGCGGCTGGCACCTGTCGGGCATGTTCGACGCGATGGAGCGGGGCGACCTGACGATCGTCTACTGCATCGGCGAGAACCCGCTCCAGTCGGAGGCGGACCAGGCACGAGCCAGGCGCCTGCTTGAGGGTCTCGAGTTCCTCGTCGTCCAGGACATCTTCCAGACCGCCACAGCAGACCTCGCCGACGTCGTCCTCCCGGCCTCCGCCGCGTGGGCCGAGAGCGAAGGCACCGTCACCAACTCGGAGCGACGTGTCCAGCGGGTTCGGAAGGCGCTCGAGCCGCCGGGTGAGGCCCGCGACGACTTGTGGATCATCTCGGAGATCGCCCGGCGGATGGGCGCGGACTGGGGCTGGACCTCTGCGGAGGAGGCCTGGAACGAGCTCCGCACCCTGTCGCCCGTCCATGCCGGGATGTCCTACAAGCGGCTCGAGGAGCTGGGCGGGATCCAGTGGCCGTGCTACGACGAGAACCACCCCGGCGAGCTGTTCCTCCACAGCCGCCTCTGGGAGGATCCCGTGCCCGGCAACCGCGTCCCGTTCGTTCCCGTCGACCACGATCCGCCCGTCGACAAGCTCGACGACGACTTCCCGATCCGCCTCACGACGGGTCGTCGGCTCGACTCGTACAACACCGGCGTCCAGACCGCCGGCTACACGTCGCCCCTCCGGCGGGGCGAGTCGCTCGACGTTTCGCCCGAGGACGCGCTGACGTACGGCCTGGCCGACGGCGACCGCGTCCGGGTTGTCTCGCGGCGCGGCGCCGTGGAGGCGCCCATCCGCATCGACGAAGGTTTGCGGCCGGGCCTGACGTTCATGACGCTCCACTTCCAGGACGATGTCGCGACGAACCTCCTGACGATCGACGCGACCGACCCGAAGTCCGGCACCGCCGAGTTCAAGGCGACGGCGATCCGGATCGAGAAGCTGGCCGCGCCGGCCGGGGCAGTCGCGGGCGACTGATGGCGGTCCCGGCTCGGATCAGCATCGTCACGATCGGGGTTCAGGACGTGGCCCGGTCGGTTCGCTTCTACGAGAAGCTGGGCTGGCAGCGGTGCGCCTCCTCGATGAAGGAGATCGCCTGGTTCCGGACCGCCGACAGCTACCTCGGCATCTTCGGCTGGAAGGACCTCGCCGAGGACGCCCAGCTGTTCGAGCCCACCCGCGGCTCCTTCGGCGGGATCACGTTGGCGATCAACGTCGAGTCGGCCGACATCGTCGACGCGGCGCTGGACCAGGCCGTCGCTGCCGGCGGCTCCCTGCTCAAGCCCGGCACGGACCTGCCGTTCGGCTACGGCGGCTACTTCGCCGATCCAGACGGGCACGCCTGGGAGGTCTGCTGGAACCGCGACTTCCCGTTCGGACCCGACGGCCGGATCGTCATCGACTGAGGTGGCGGACCTCGTCCATCGATCGAGCCGGACCATCGACCAGCGACCCGAGGTCGTCCACGACCGGCTTCTGGAGCTCGGGGCACGGCTCCGCGACGAGCTGCCGCCGATCCAGGCCGGCACGCAGGCGGCGTCGGTCCTCGGCGTCACGGGCCTGGTTCCCATCGAGATCCGCGACCTCGGCACCGGGCGAATCGAGATGCGGACGATGACTGGCCGGATCCGGGGCGAGGCGGCTGCCGACCTCAAGCCGGACGACGGCGGCCGGACGGCGCTAGCGCTGTCGATCGCCATCAAGCCGCAGGGCTTCGCCGCGAGCATGATGCTTGCGGCAGGCGTCCAGATGGCCGGCGGCCGCCAGAAGCTGGTCGACTCGCTCGACCGGGTCCTCGACGACCTCGTCGTCGAGCTCGCCAAGCCGACGGGTGAGTGGAGCGCGACGACCTGGACGCCGCCGGGTCTGAACCTCGGGGGCTGACAGCGGCAGGCCAGTCCACGACGGACGAAGGAGGAAGACACGATGCCAAGCGCGCAACGGACGATCACCATCGACCGGCCACCCGACCAGGTCTTCGCGTTCTTCTCGGACCCTGCCAACGACCAGAAGTGGCGGCCCCACGTCAAGGAGATCTCGGCCGAGGGGGCGCCCGGAGTCGGGCGCCGGATCCACCAGGTCGTCGAGGGGCCGATGGGCCGCGGCATCGCCGCGGACATCGAGGTGAGCGCGTACGAGCCTCCGAGCCGGTACGCATTCCAGGTCGTCGCCGGACCGGCCCGGCCGCGCGGTGAGTTCACGTTCGCTCCATCCGGAACTGGCACTCAGGCCACGTTCTCATTGAGCGCCGACCTCGGCGGGTTGAAGGGCCTGCTCCTCGGGCGGCCGGTCCAGGCCTCGATGGACGGCGAGATGGCCTCGCTCGACACGGCGAAACGACAGATCGAGGGCGGCTGACCGTTCGCCGGCGGGACCCGTCCCGGCGGGACCCGTCCCGCCACCCGACGGAACCGCGGCTACACTCGGATCGATGGACCTGCACGTCATCGGGCCGCTCGCGTCTCCGGCGGAACGGGCGGCAGTCGACGCGATCATCGGGTCGCCCGAGAGTGGCTGGCGGGGCGGCCTACGCGATGCCCGGACCGAGGGCCACGTCGCGCGCGGCGGACACGAGGCACGATCCCGTCGCGACCTGCTGATCCCGGTCCTCCACGCGATCCAGTCGCGAATCGGTTGGATCAGCCAGCCCGCGCTGAACTACGCCTGCCGTCGATTGACCGTGCCGCCGGCCGAGGCCTACGGCGTCGCGTCGTTCTACGCCCTGTTCGCGACGACCCCGCGGCCGCCGATCGTCGCCCACGTCTGCGACGACCTCGCATGCGCGCTGGCGGGAGCCGGCGACGTGGCTGCCGACCTCGAGCGCTCGGTCGGGTCCGCTGGGGAGCCGATCGACGACGGGCGGGCGACGTGGCTCCGTTCGCCGTGCCTGGGCCTGTGCGAGCGGGCGCCGGCCGTGATGGTGACGCAGGCGGGCGAGACACCGCTGTCGAGTGTCGCCGGCCCGGTCGACGCCATCGGGGTCGCCAGGCGCCTCCGTCAGGACCACAGCGGCGGCTGGACCGAGTACGCCGGCTCGCCGATCCCCCAGGGGGGACAGCCGGGGCTCCGACTGCTCGCGCGCGTCGGGGTGATCGATCCGACATCCCTGGAGGCGTACCGCGCGCACGGCGGCTTCCGGGCGCTCGAGCGAGCCCGCCGGGTCGGCCCGCAGCGGGTCATCGACGAGGTGACCGCATCGGGCCTGGTCGGCCGCGGCGGGGCCGCGTTCCCAACCGGCCGGAAATGGGCGGCGGTGGCGGCCCAGCCGGCACAGCCCCATTTCCTCGTCTGCAACGCCGACGAGTCAGAGCCCGGGACGTTCAAGGACCGGGTCCTGATGGAAGGCGACCCGTTCGCCGTCGTCGAGGCGATGGCGATCGAGGCGCTCGCGGTCGGAGCGACGAAGGCCTACCTCTACATCCGAGGCGAGTACCCGGTCGGCGAGGCGCGGATGCTCGGGGCGATCGCCGCGTCGCGCGAGGCCGGGCTCCTCGGCGACCTCGACATCGAGCTACGGCGCGGCGCCGGCGCGTACATCTGTGGCGAGGAGACCGCCCTGTTCGAGTCGATCGAGGGGAAGCGCGGCGAGCCACGCAACAAGCCGCCGTTCCCGGTCGAGGTCGGCCTGTTCGGCAAGCCGACAGCCATCAACAACGTCGAGACGCTCGTCAATGTCCTCGACATCGTCGGCTCCGACGACGGCGTCGCCGCGTTCAAGGCGATCGGCACCGAGGGGTCGACGGGGCCGAAGCTCTTTTGCCTCTCCGGGAACGTGACCACGCCGGGCGTCTACGAGGTGGCGTTCGGGATGACGCTCCGCGAGCTCCTCGACCTGGCCGGTGGCGTCCCCGGCGGGCGGGCCATCAAGGCCGTCCTGCTCGGCGGCGCCGCGGGCGTCTTCGTCGGGCCGGACGCGCTGGACGTCCCGCTCACGTTCGAGGCGACCCGGGCGATCGGCGCCACGCTCGGCTCGGGGGTCGTCATGGTCTTCGACGAGACGGCCGACATGGTGGCCGCACTGACGCGGATCGCCCGGTTTTTCCGCGACGAGTCCTGCGGCCAGTGTGTGCCGTGCCGCGTCGGCACGGTCCGCCAGGAGGAGCTCCTCGCCCGCCTGGCGGCCGGTCGAACGAACGGATCACATGACGATGAGCTGGCCCTCCTCCGGGAGATCGGCCAGGCGATGCGCGACGCATCGATCTGTGGCCTGGGCCAGACCGCGAGCTCCGCGATCGAGAGCGCCTTCCGTCAGCCCGAGCTGGTGGCCCTGTGACCCACGAGCCGGCGGCGCAGCCGCTGACCGACATCCTCCTCCGCCCACCGGCTCGTCCGAGCCGGCCGCCGGCACCGCCGCCGGAGCCCGAGCGGGCCGGCGTCGAGCTGACGATCGACGGCGTCGCGGTCACGGTCCCGGCCGGCTCCACCATCCTCGAGGCGTGCCGCAGCCAGGGGATCGACACGCCGACGTTGTGCTACCTCGAGAACCTGACCCCGGTCAACGTCTGCCGAGTCTGCGTCGTCGAGGTGACCGGATCGCGCGTCCTCGTGCCCGCGTGCTCGCGCAAGGTCGAGGCCGGCATGGAGGTCCGGACCGACAGCGACCGCGTCCGCCACAGCCGGAAGATGGTCCTCGAGTTCCTCGGCTCGTCGGTCGACCTGTCGACTGCGCCGGCTGCCCTCGGCTACGTCGAGCGCTACGGCGCCGACACGGCTCGCTACGGCCCCGCGGACGAGCCGTCGGCCGCGGGCGCGCGCGATCGGCACGAGGCCGGCCATCACCACCCCCCGCCGCTCGACGCCGCCCAGACCGTCGAGCAGCCGGTCAAGGTCGACAACGACCTGTACGTCCGGGACTACTCGAAATGCATCCTCTGCTACAAGTGCGTCGAGGCGTGCGGCGAGGACGCCCAGAACACGTTCGCGATCGCGGTGGCGGGTCGTGGCTTCGACGCCCGGATCTCGACCGAGAGCGCCGTCCCCCTACCGGACAGCGCCTGCGTCTACTGCGGCAACTGCATCGGGGTCTGCCCGACCGGCGCGCTCATGTTCAAGAGCGAGCACGACATGCGGGCAGCCGGGACCTGGGATGAGTCGGCCCAGACGACGACCCAGACGATCTGCCCGTACTGCGGCGTCGGCTGTGCCCTCGACCTCCACGTCCAGGACAACGCGATCGTCACGGTGACCTCGCCGCTGGATTCGTCGGTCACCGACGGCCATCTCTGCATCAAGGGCCGCTTCGGCTTCCAGTTCGTCCAGAACCGTGGTCCTCGGGCCGAGGCCTAGTCCGACTCAGGGCGACTCGGGGACCCCGCAGTCGGTCGGCGCCGGGGTGGCCGCGCAGACGTAGAGCCGGGTCGTGATCCCGGTTCGTACCTCTTCTCGGCCCCCGTTGATGCGGAGACGAAGCCGAACGCCGGTGATCGAGAAGGACCCCGCCCTACGCGGCGTGACCTCGGCCACGATGCCGACGGTCCGATCGGGTCCATCACTCGCCGCGGGCGCGGCCGGGACGACCACGCCGACCAGGGGTTCGAGGCGCTCGCCGATCACGTGATTGCCCAGGCCGTCAGTCACGCTCGGCGAGAAGAAGAACCTGACGTCGGCCCCGTCCAGGCTGCCGATGGCTTCCGCCGACACCAGTTCGAGTCGGTCATCTGGACGAGGCTGGAGGTAGAGGACGACCGCCGGGACGGACGATCCGACCGCCACCGGATTGGCTTGACTGGCGCCCGTCCCCAGCAACGGATAGCTGTCCGTCGCACAAGCTGACAGGAGGATCGCCAGCGCCAGCGCGGTCAGGCATCGCACCCTCGGAGCCTCGTGACTCGGCTGGCAGCCGTCAACGTCGGCTGCGCGACAGCGATGGACTGCGGCAAGACCGGCTAGTCGAGGCCGGTCAGGTCGCGCAGGTCGATCCGCTCGTCGTGGGCGTAGATGTTGAAGCCGTCGCCGCGGAGGAAGCCGACGAGGGTCACCCCGAGTCGATCAGCGGCCTCGATCGCCAGGTCCGACGGCGCCGAGACGGCGCAGATGATCGGGACGCCGGCGACGGCGGCCTTCTGGACGATCTCGAAGCTGACCCGGCCGCTGACCATGAGGATCCGGCCGTGGAGCGGCATCGCCCCGGCGAGGACCTGCGAGCCGACGACCTTGTCGAGCGCGTTGTGCCGCCCCACGTCCTCGCGGATGACGAGCAGCTCGCCGGTCGGGCTGAAGAGCGCGGCGGCGTGGAGGCCGCCCGTCTCCTCGAACGCCCGCTGCGCGGCGCGGAGGAGATCCGGGAGGGCGATGACGATGGACCGGGCGATGACCGGACCGTCGGGAATGGGGTCGCTCCGGATCGCGACTTCGTCGAGGGACGCCTTGCCGCAGATCCCGCAGGAGGCGGTCGCGACGAAGTGGCGCTCCGCAACCCGCGAGGCGTCGAAGGCCCGCGAGAGGTGGACCGTGATCTGGTCGTCGGGCTGGTTCATCGATTCCGGGTCGCCCGTCGTCGTTCGCATGACCTCTGGCCCGTCGATCAGGCCCTCGGTCCGGAGGAAGCCGATCGCCAGCTCGTCCTCGAAGCCGGGCGTCCGCATCGTGACGGCGACGGCGACCGGATCCTGGCCGGGCCCGGCCGCCCGGATCTCGAGCGGCTCCTCGCCGACGACGCGGTCGCCGCGGAACTCCAACGACGAGCCGCGGATGGCGACGACGCGGGTGGAGGTGACGTGGCGGGTCGGCGGGGCGAGCGGATCCACCGCCGCAGTGTAGGTCGCTGGCTCGGAGCGGCCGCGGCGCGGCTCAGTCGTGCGGCGGGCCGAGCGGCTGCCCGGACGCGTCGAGCTCCTGGATGCGAAACGCCATGTCCTGCGACGGCCACCACGCGAGGAACCAGCCCCCGCCGCTCGTGGCCCGGACCGTCTGATCGGTGGTGAAGAAGAGCTGGACGGCCGCCACGCCGGCCCCGACCTGTCCGACCACGAGCGTCCGCGCCTCACGCCGGCCGTTGTCGTCGTTCGACTCGACGCTCGACACGTCGAGCCCACCGAGCTGTGCCGTCCGGCGGGACCGGACCCTCGTGTCCACCGCTCGATTCGACCCCCGTGTCCCAGCGGCCGTTGGGGGCTCGGCCCAGTCCGCAGTCGAAGGCGGTCGTTCCTCGCGCGAACAGCACGTGCAGTCGGCCCATGCCTCGGGCATCGATCAGGACGTGCTGATCCGGAACGACCATCGGGCCAGGACCGCCCCGGCCGGCCGGCAGCGGCTCGGGCGGTTGCGCTCGACACGCGGCGAGCGCCGCCTCGGCGACATCCCGGGACACGCCGAACGGGATCGCCTGCCACGGCCCGCTGACGTCGCCGATGGGCAGCTCCGGTCCGGTGCTCTCGGCCGCGTCGCAGGCGAGTGCGGTCGTCGCCGCGAGGATCCAGCAGGCAACGAGCCCGATCGTTCGCCGGCGGGGTCGGGGACGCGTCATCCGCCGAGGATGCATCATCGACCGATGGCGGACGTCGCGATCCTGACCCCGGCGCAACGGGCCTTCGCCGACTCGGCCCGGACGGGGACGCTGGCCACGACCGGCTCCGGTGGCCGGCCCAGGCTTGTCCCGATCTGTTTCGTCGTCGGCGAGGACGGCGCGGACGGACGGCCGCGGCTGTATAGCCCGCTCGACGAGAAGCCGAAGCGCAGCACCGACCCGCACGATCTCGGTCGAGTCCGGGACCTGCTCGTCCTGCCGGAGGCGACGCTCCTGATCGACCGCTGGTCGGAGGATTGGTCGAAGCTCGCCTGGCTCCGCCTCGAGTGCCGCGGCGAGCTCCTCGAGCCCGAGCGCCACGAGCGGGACGAGCACGCTGGCGCGATCGCCGGCCTCCGCCGGAAGTACGAGCAGTACGCGAGCCAGCGTCTCGAGGACCGGCCGGTCCTGCGACTGACCGTCAACCGCGCCCTCGACTGGGGCGACCTCTGACCGAGCGGTTCCGAGCGGCCGAACGATGCCGCTGCGGCATTGATTCCGGGTCGAAGCCTCCCGCTCACCCACTCGACACGAACTTCCCCATGCCACACGGGACTGGATCGGGGTCTTTCGGCGACTCAAACCCCGTTTTCCATGCCGGCAAGGCATGAGCTGGCTGGGTCGGCCCCGCTTCGATCCCGAAACGATGCCGGCGAGGCATAGCCGCACGGCGACAGCCGCAACGGCCGCGACAGCCGCGACGGCCGCGACGGCCCCGGCTAGCGGTCGAGGAAGATCGCCGGCGCGTGCGGCCGCAGGCAGTGGGTCGAGCTCATCGCCTGGTGGTAGCCGCCGGCGTTGAGGAGGGCCAGGATGTCGCCCTCGACGACCGGCGGGAGCGGATAGTCCTCGGCGAACACGTCGCCGGCCTCGTTGATGTGGCCGGCCACCGTCACCGTCTCCGTTCGATCCGCGGCCGGTGCGCGGCAGACCACGAACTCCTGGGCGTAGCGGTAGATGAAGTAGGAGCAGTTGACGTTCCAGCCCATGTCGAGGCCGACGAACGTCGTCCCGCCGCGCTCTTCGACCGTCACGATCTCGCCGAGCAGGATCGCGCTGTCCTTGGCGAGATAGTCGCCGGGCTCCGAACCGACCACGATGCCGGCCTCGACCAGGTCGCCGAGCGCGCGTCGTAACGCAGCCGCATAGGCGTCTGGGTCGACCGGTCGCTCGTCGACCCGCGCCGGCACACCGAGCCCGCCGCCCACGTTCAGCTCCCGGATCGGGTGGCCGTCGGCGCGGAGGAGCCGGGTGATCGCCGCGACGCGGCCGATCGCGTCCTCGAACCGCACGAGGCCATCGCCCAGCCAGCCCGACCCGACGTGGACGTGGATCGTGTCGATCGGCATTCCGTAGCGGGCCGCGGTCGCGAGCGCCTCGTCGAGGCGATCCTCGTAGATCCCGAACTTCGTCGGTCGCGCGCCGCTGTAGGCGAGCTTCTCGTTGTAGCCAGCTCCGGCACCGGGGTTGACCCGGAGCCCGATCGGTGGCCGCCGTCGACCGCCGGCGGCTGCCAGCCGGCGCCCGACGCGCTCGATCTGGCTGATCGCGTCGAGATTGAGGTGGATCGGGTGGGCGAGCAGGACGTCCAGGTCACGCTCCGACACGTTCGTGCCGGTGTAGCTGATGTCCTCGGCCGGCCAACCGCATTCGAGGGCGCGCAGGACCTCGCCCGGCGAGCAAGCGTCGATGCCGACGAGGTCGCGAAGAGGGTGCAGCGCCGCGGGATCGGGGTTCGCCTTCAGCGCGAACCGAAGCCGATGGCGCAGCCCCCCGCGATCGAGCGCGGCGATCAGCCGCTCGGCGTTCTCGGCGAGCCGGCGTCGGTCGTAGACGAACAGCGGGGTCCCGTGCTCGCGCGCGAGCGCTTCGGCGTCCTGCCCGGCGATCGCGAGCCGGCCGTCGAGGATCTCGAGGCCCGGCCGGACCCACCAGGGGCGTTCGACCGCCGGACGCCCTGCCTCGGCCGGAGCGCTGGGCTGGGCCGAGCGGACGGCCGAAGCCATCGGGCGTTTCGGTCGGGCTGGTGTTGGCGAGGTCAGGCCGTGACCGCGTCGGGCGTTGCCTCGCGCCGACGGGCTCGACCGCTCCCGGGCTTCCAGCGGTCCGGGCCCTCCTCGACGGACGCGCCGATCTCCTCGAGGAGGTGACGCGACACGTGCGCAACCTCGAGGATCGCGGCCTCGAACGCGGCGCTGTTCCGGGCGGACGGCGTTCGGTACCCGCTCACCTTGCGGACGAACTGGCGGGCGGCTGCCTCGATCTCACCGGTCGTTGCCGGTTCGTCCGGCCGACGTAGGACCTTGATGCTTCTGCACATGGACGCAGGGTAATGGCTGTCGCGCCTGGACGCGACGAACGCAGTGGCGGGCGCGACTGAGCCGATGTGCTACGGCAGCTTCCAGTAGATCGAGCCCGTGTAGCAATGGCCGAGCGCTTGACATAACCCACCGGTGAGGTCCCACTGCCGACCGCTCACGTACGGTCCGCGGTCGACGACGAGCGTCGTGATCGTTCGCCCGGTCGCGGGGTTGCGGAACGTGACCCGCGTCCCGCAGGGCAGGGTCCGATTGGCGACGCCGATCAGCCCCTCGGTCATCGCGTAACCGCAGGCGGTTCGCTTGCCGTAGAAGCCGGGCCCGTACCAGGACACGTTGCCGTCGAAGTGCCACTGCGGGATCGCAATGGAACCGACGGGCGCGTTCGGCTGGACCCTCGCTCCGTCCGGCCGGCCCGGGGGAACGGGCCGCTGATCCGGATCGAGCAGGATCGTCGCATCGCTGAGCGCACCGTTGGACCGGTACGCAGGGTCAAGTGTTGGTGTCGTCGCCGCTGTCCCATCGATCGACGCAGCGTCCACCGCTCGAAAGAGCGAGACGTCGATCGGATTAGCAGGGCTGGGTCCCTGCGACCCCACGGATCCGGGGACGGCGACCGCGGCAAGCGCAGCGATGAGCGCCACGCTCGCGACGACTCTGGGGCGTCGCACGTGCGGGGCACCTTATCAGTGGGGGCCCGTTTGCGCGCCTGACGAGGACCTTCGGAGTGTTGCGCGGGTGTGTCAACCGCGCCGCTCGTGCAGGAGCCGGTACCTCCGGGGCGGGCGATTCGATCACGAACGGTGCATCGAGGCACCTCGTTGCGGCGCGCGGAACATGGCCCGATGGTCCCGGCCGGCGGAGCCCGGGCGTGGCCCGGATGGACCTGCCAGACTGACTGCCGATGCCGACCCGATCGCTCGTCGTGGATGCGCCGCTGGACGTCGGCCGCACGCTCGGGATCCACGTCCACGGCGGCGGCGATCCGACGATCCGCCTCCGAGGCTCGGAGGCGATCCGCACATCGCGGACGCCGGACGGCCCGGCCACCCTCTGGCTCACCTTGCGGGATGGTCGTCTCGACGCCGAGGCATGGGGACCCGGGGCGGATCGCCTGCTGGACGGCTTGCCGGCGCTCGTCGGGCTCGACGACGCCCGCGAGGGCTTCAACCCATCGCACCACCCGTTGGTCGCCGAGCTGGACCGACGCCATCGAGGGATCCGCGTCGGTCGAACGGGCGCCGTCATAGAGGCGCTGATTCCGGCGATCCTCGAGCAGAAGGTCACGGGCAAGGAGGCGTGGCGCGGCTTCCGCGGGATGATCCGCCGCTGGGGAGAGCCCGCGCCGGGGCCGTTCGGCCTTCGCCTCCTGCCCAGCCCGCCGGCGCTTGCCGCTGTCCCGTACCACGAATTCCATCCGCTTGGCATCGAGCGGCGACGGGCCGACCTCCTGCGCCGCGCCTGCGATCGCGCCACGCGGCTCGAGGAGGTCGTGAGCCTGCCGCGCGAGGCGGCGTATGCGCGCCTGCGGGCCATTCCGGGGATCGGCCCGTGGACGGCGGCCGAGGTCATGCTCCGCGCCGCCGGCGATCCGGACGCCGTCAGCGTCGGCGACTTCCACCTGCCGAACGTCGTCGCCTTCGCGCTCGCGGGCGAGCCGCGGGCCGACGACCGCCGCATGCTCGAGCTCCTCGAGCCGTGGCGAGGCCACCGCGCCCGGGTGGTTCGCCTGCTCGAGGTCAGCGGGATCCAGCCGCCGGCGTTCGGGCCGCGCTACGCGCCGCGGTCGATCGCGGCGATCTGAGGGTCGACGGGCCCCGACCGAAGCGGCCGATGGTGCTGCCGGCCCGGATCCCTTACGCGGCCGGCTGCTCCGCTGGAGCCGCTTCCACCGATTCACCGGCGGCGATCATGACGCTCGCCAGCAGGCCGTAAGCGGTCGCCCAGGCGTCGCGCGTCTCGGCGCTGAAATCGGGCTTGAGCCCGACCTCGAGGGTGTCGAGCAGGGCAGCTCCGACGGTCTCGAAGTCGTCGGCGCTGACGCCGTACCCGGCGTGCCGCCGGCCGAGCGCCTCGACCGCCGGGATGATCCCCTCGAGCCTGTCGAGGTTCGCGACGACGACCGCGAGCGTCTGCATCAGGTTCCGCCGCTGGGCAGCCATGTCGGTCGCGGCGAACAGGCGCCGGACGGATGGATCCAGGCTGAACAGGCGGTCATAGAAGATCGTGGCGGCGACGTCGGCGATCGGCGCGACGCGTGCGAACGACTCGCGGACGAGCTCGATCTGGCGTGGGGTCATGGTGGCGGCTCCTGGTCGTGCCGGGTCGGGTTCCCGGGCGTCGGGACAGGGTCGTCGCTGGCACCTCTGGGAGGCATGGACAATCGACGATCCGTGCCTACGTCGTCCGTCCGATACCGTTGCCGTCTGCACCCGCGGAGGAGACCGATCGATGACGGAACGAGCCATGCCCAGCTTCACCAAGTCGCCGCCGGAGCTCGTCGAGCGGTTCGGCACAGTCATGGATCGGTACCCGGACGCCGAACGCAAGAAGATGTTCGGGTACCCCGCCGCGTTCGTCGGCGGGAATATGGCGACCGGCCTGTTTGCCGACCATTGGGTCGTCCGGCTGCCCGACGACGAGATCGAGACGGCCAAGGCCGGCGGCGCAGGCTCGTTCGAGCCGATGCCCGGCAAGCCGATGAAGTCGTTCGTGGTGGTCCCGGACGCCGACGTCGCCGATGACGGGCGGATCGCCCGCTGGGTCGAGCGGGGGCTCGCGCTGGCCCGGTCGATGCCGACGAAGAAGTAGTTGGGATCGGGCGACGCCGTCGGCGCCCGGCCGCCTACTTGATCTGGCCGGCGGCTTCCTCGGCCGCCGCCGGATCGGCCGTGTCGATCACGATCACGTGGTCGGACGTCGCATAGACGTAGTCGAGCGGGCCCTGCGTCCCGGCATCGATCTTGATCAGGCGCTTCCCGGCGAGGGTCACCGTCGTCTGCTTGACCCCGGTCCCGTTCGCGCCGAGCCAGGCCTCGAGCACGGCGGCCTTCAGCTTCGCGGGGTCGAATCCGGGCAGGCGGAAGCCGTAGACGGCGATGTCGAGGGTGTTGGTGTCGTCGAGCGCGCGGGACACCTCGAGATCGTCCAGGTTCGCCCCCAGGCTCACGAGTCGCGCGGCGAGCGCCCGGGAGGCCGGATCACCGAGCAGCCCCTGGTCGCCGGTCGCAGTGTCCGCCGTGAGCGGTGTCCCCTGGATCGACGTCGGCATGGCCGCTTCGAGGACGGACACGGGCCCTGACGAGCCGGGCCCCTCCGAGCCCGCGTTCGACGCGCCGGGCTCCTCACTGCCGGTCGCGACGTGGCTCGGCAGGAGGCCGACATTGCCGGCGGCCGTTCCGTCGCCCATCGCAGCGGCCAGGGCGCTTGTGATCGTCGCGAGGTCCGGGTCGTCGGCCGATCCCGCGCCGGCGACCTGGCCGATCAGCTCTCCGACGCGGAAGAGCGTCGTGGTTGAGCCGGTGGACGGGTTCTCGACGTCGTATGCATCGCCAGCCGAGGCCCGATCGATGACGGTCGAGCCGGCCGCCTTCGCCGCCTCGCGGTTCTGTTGCATCGCCGTCCCGGCGACGTCGCCGTAGCAGGTGACGCTGGCATAGACGACGGGCTGGTTCGTGGAACCGTCGGGATTGACCGGACCCAGGATCGAGACGGTCATCCCATTCGCGTTCAGGTCGGTCGAGCCGAGCGTCCAGTTGTCGGGCAGGTCGTTCTTGTCGGGGATGGCCGCCCAGGCGGCCGACCGGCAGCCCGACAGGTCCGAGCCGCGATTCACGACGCCCAGGAACAGGCCGGCGGCGCCGGCGACGAGGGCAAGGAGGGCGATCCACGGCGAGGCCAGGAGAAGCCGGCTCGGCGTCGAGCCGTCGTCTTCGTCGTCGACCTGATAGGTCACCGGGACGGTCGGCCGGGTCATCGATCGGCGGGGGCTCGTCCGGCGAGTCGGCATGCTGGCTCAGGCTCCCGACGGCAGGTGAAAGCCGTCTGAGGGCGGTGAACCGAACCCGACGGCGGGTGAACTGGTCGGGGCGGCGGGATTTGAACCCACGACCTTATCGTCCCGAACGATACGCGCTACCAAGCTGCGCCACGCCCCGACCGAATGCCCGTTTTCAGGGCCCCGGCATGATAGCAGAGGGGCTGTCGCGGGTCGGTTCCGGGATCGGGACGACCGCCAGGGCGGCAAGGACGAACGAGATCGCCATGACGACGAAGACGATCGGCAGGCCGGCCGCCTCCCCGACGAAGGCCGTGATCTGGCCATACAGGGCGGTCCACAGCGACCCGACCCCGAAGGCGAGCGTGAAGTACAGCGAGAACGACGCGTCGCGGATCCGCGGATTGGCGACGTCTGCGAGCAACGCCTGGAGCTGGGGCGACTCGGCGAAGCTGAACAGGCCCATCAACAGGATGCCGAGCCACAGCCCGGCCAACGACGACCCGGCGAGCAGGAACACCACGAACGAGATCGCGCCCCCGAGGTAGACGCCGATGATCACCGGCCGTCGGCCGAGTCGATCGGACAGCCAGCCGGCGAGGAGCGGCATCGGCACCGACAGGACGATCAACGCGCCATACATCAGGTTGGTCGTCTCGTTCGGCAGGCCGATCACGATCGTGAGATAGGCCAGGGCGAACAGGTTGACGACCCCGAGCCCGCGACCGCCCCCGCCGAGGACCGAGGCGAGATAGATCCAGCGATGGGCCGGGTCGCGGAGAACGCTGGCGAACGCGTTCCTGACCGTGCCGTGGGCGACGGCCGCCTCGCGATCCACGCCCGTCTCGCGGACGAAGATCAGGATGGCGAGTGCCACGACGACGGCCGGGATCCCGAACGCGACGACGACGAGTCGCCAGCCGAACGCGGCGATCATCGCGGCGCCGACGATGGCGACGACGACCGTTCCGACGTTGCCGCCGCTGATGTGGGCGCTGATCGCGAAGCCGCGCCGGTCCTCCGGGAACTGCTCGGCGAGCAGTCCGTTTCCGACCGGGTGCTGCGGCGCGCCGCCCATCCGCGACACGACGTTCACGGCGGCAAAGGTCGGGAAGCTCGGCGTGATCGCCTGGGCGGCGAAGCCGCTACCGAACAAGATCCCGCCGCTCGCCAGGAGCACCCGCCGGGAGACCACCCGGGTCAGCTTCGCGAAGCTCAGCTGGACGATGCCGCTGGCGAACGCCCCGGCCGCGGCCAGGGTCGCGACGTCGGCCAGCGTGACGTGGAACTCCGAGAGGATCTGGAGGTAGACGAGCGGCAGCAGGACGGCCTGGGCGTGGTTGACCGCATGCGCGATCGACAGCAGCCAGAGCGTCCGCTCGGGGTGGATCTCGGGCGTGTCCGGGTCCGCATGCATCTCCTCAATGCTGCCGGGTCGCGGTCAAGGCCGTGACCGCGTCGCGAACAGGCCGGAGCCATCGACGCGTGCCCAGACGAGGCCGTCCGTCGTTGGCATCGGGCGTGTCGGATCCCGGAGCGCTGCGATCCAGTCGGCCGACGAGGCCGGGAACCGCGCTTCGACCAAAAGGACGGAGCTCCTTCATGAGCTCGCGGTTCCGGCGGGTCGAGCGCAACACGAGCAAGCCCGCCACAGGCATGCCGTGCGCCGACCGAAGGGTCACGGCGACCTTGTCGGCAAGCCCACGCATGGCGTCGCCTCCGTCGGCGAACAGATCGACGAGCTCCACGACGGCGATCTCGCCAAGCGTCGGGCGGTCGAGGATCACGTCGATCGAGCGGGAACGCCGCGAGGCCGGGTCGATCGCGTGCTCCACTCGAGCCCGCCAACCGCCGGGCTCGGCGGAAGGCCACGATCGTCGCCTGGCCGCGCAGATGGGCGATGTCGCGCGGCAGATCGGACCCCGGCCGCGCCTCGATGAAGGCGGCGAGCTCCGTCTCGACGGCTGCGGCGCAAGCGGCGAGCGTTTCGAGGGAAGCTGCCGAGCCTCCGCCGCGCTCCAATCGGCTCCAGAAGCCCTGCGACACACTCGCTCGATCGGACGCCTGCGCCTGAGTCAGGCGGAGCGCATTCCGCGAATCGCGTAGTCCGATCCAGATCCGACCGGCGAGGTAGCGGCTTCGGGCTCGACCGGCAATCCGGGAGGTGCCGGCGCGACGGCGATGGCGATCGGGCATGCCGAATGGTGGCAGGCGCGCCTCGACCGCCGGTGCACGGCTCGTTAACCCGCCCGTATTTCCCTAAGGCGTATCTCGCGCCTGCGAGAGACCAAGCGGCCCTCGATCGCCATCCTTAGCCACCCGCGCATTCCCAGAAGGCGCAAATGGCCGTTACGAGACGAGCCGAGAGTGTCTGCCTGCCGTGGATCCGGCGGAATACGCGTTCTTGGAATAATCGGCGGTCGGAGGGGACGGGCGATGGCGCGGCGGCGTACGACGCCCGCGGAGCGGGGACGACGAAGCGGGCCCGGTTGCCCGGGCCCGCTTCGGATCCGCCGGAACGTACGGAGTTAGAACTGCTCCAGGTACTTCTCGACTTCCCAGTCGCTCACCTGGGTGCGGTACTCGTCCCACTCGGCGCGCTTCGCCTCGATGTAGTGGGTCAGGACGTGGTCGCCGAGGGCCTCGGTGATCACGGAGTCCTTCTCCAGCTCGTCGATCGCCTCGCCGAGCGTGCCGGGCAGCTCGCGGATGCCCTTCGACGCGATCGTCGCGGCATCCATCTCGAACAGGCTCTCCTCGACCGGGTCGCCCAAGGTGAGCCCCCGCTCGACGCCGTCCAGGCCGGCCGCGATCATCGCGGCGAAGGCGAGGTAGGTGTTCGACGACGGGTCCGGGCAGCGGACCTCGACCCGCGTCCCTTCGATGGACTTGCCGGGCGAAACCTTCGGCACCCGGATGAGGGCGGACCGGTTCGTCCGACCCCACGTCAGGTAGGTCGGGGCCTCGAAGCCCGGCACCAGCCGCTTGTACGAGTTCACCAGCGGCGCCAGGACGGCGATCATCCCGCGGGCGTGGGC
>Ga0070707_100000664_pt1 | contig 34248 bp, 32 predicted proteins | sample KBSK5502metaG_FD_65468 | JGI IMG/M metagenome (GOLD analysis project Ga0070707, IMG submission 65468) | Corn, switchgrass and miscanthus rhizosphere microbial communities from Kellogg Biological Station, Michigan, USA - KBS K5-50-2 metaG | ecosystem: Host-associated > Plants > Roots >... | reverse complement strand
AACCGTCGCAGTACGCTTCGACAACAAAATACATAGTTAAAGCAAAATTCGATGTCCAGGGCGTCGTAGAGAAGCCCGACGTAGTTGGCGCCGTTTTCGGCCAGACCGAAGGACTATTCGGTCCAGATCTGGATCTTAGAGAACTACAAAAATCCGGACGCATAGGCCGGATCGAGATCAATCTAGATTCAAAACACGACAAGACAGCCGGCTCAATAGTAATCCCCTCAAGCCTCGACAAAGTCTCAACCGCCATCATAGCCGCCGCGATCGAAAGCGTCGACCGGATCGGTCCTTGCGAAGCAAAAATCAGTCTCGAGAAAGTAGAGGACGTCCGAGAAGAAAAGCGCAAGGCAATCCTCACCAAGGCCAAAGACATTCTCCGAAAATGGGTCGTAGAATCTTCACCAAGCACTGAGGAGGTCGTGAAGGAGGTCGCTGGATCGCTCCGCGGAGTCGATGTCATAGAATACGGACCCGAAAAACTCCCAGCGGGACCCGAAGCTGAGAGAGGAGACATCATAGTGGTAGAGGGAAGGGCAGACGTCATACTCCTCATGAAGGTAGGTATCAAGAACGTAATCGCACTGAACGGCACTAAGGTTCCCGAAACCGTCATCAAGCTCACGAAGGACCGAGAAGTCACAGCTTTCCTTGACGGAGACAGAGCAGGCGACCTAATCCTGAAGGAACTCACACAGGTAGCAGAGATAGACTACGTTGCACGCGCTCCCTTTGGAAAAGAGGTTGAGGAGCTCACACCCAAAGAAGTCATGAGAGCACTACGAGAACGAGTACCTCTCAACATGGCGAAACCGATCGAGAGACCGCAATTCGCCCGACCCGAGAGAGCAGAACGTCCTTACCAAGAGAAATCATACACCGAGCGAGCTTATGGGTCACGAGAACAGGGCTACGGGCCTCCTGAGATAACCGCTCGTGCATCAGCCCCTGCAGAGAAACCGAACTTGCCGCCCCCAGTCTTCGATGCAGCTAAAGATCTCCGAGGAACCTTGGAGGCAGTCGTGTTCGACGAAGCGGGTAAGGAGTTGTCAAAGATGCCGGTAAGCGAGCTTGCTGAAAAAATACCTGGCCTGGAGAACTCTCACCTTGTTCTCTTCGACGGCGTAGTCACACAGAGACTCCTGGACATTGCTGCGGGAAAGGGCATAAAGTACGTGATTGGTGATCGAGTCTCGGACGGAGCAAAGAAGCCAGCGAACGTTAGCGTGCTGACCCTTAGCGACTTATCCTCGTTTGGTCCCAACTGAAAGGCTAGCTTGGGCCGCGGCACCCTCGAGTAACTGATCTTCTTTCACGCCAAGGATTTCGAGGATGCGTGCTGCTGAAGGTACGATCTGATTCCGGACATAGTAGTCATAGTCTACTTGGCCAATGGTGACCTTGTAGTGAGGCTCGGCTTTCTGGAACAGTTTTCCCGGCCTCTTGGTTATGATGAAGCCGACCTTGTCGCCGGCAGTTACAGGCCAACCGTCCTTCGCCATCCTCTTGGCTGCTTCCACGTGGGGGGCGTTTACTTCGTATCCTTCCACGGGCTTCGTCAGTGTTTTCCAAATTATCAAGGATGAAAGGGGTAGGTTTTTCGATTTCAGATTCTTTGTCAAGTCTTGCACGTAGGCCGTCGCCCTCGTCGGGTTGGCGTCTTCCAAGACCATTCTTAGAACCGTGTTTTGTACTTCCCGGGCCAGGTTTGACCAGTCTCCTCTGACCGCTTCGAGGCCCACTATGTCGATCTGTCCATCGGTTCTTAGCCCAGCATATTTTTTCTTGGCCTCCGTGAAGAGGATTCTCTTGTAGACTTCGGACAGGTTGATTTCTAGTCCGAGCTGTCGATCGATCTCGCTTTGGAACTTTTGAACGAGTTTTTCGTCATAGTTTACAAAAAGGCTGTCTGTATCTCCGTAGAAGACGGTGAGTCGGAGGCTCTTTGCGAGAGATATCGCTTGATTGATGGTTTCTCTTCCCAAGGCTGCGGCTGACTCCGCAACCTCCTTCGAGTACCATCGTGCTCCAGCCCAACCCGCGTATCCGTAGACCGCGTTGGTCATGACTTTGATCGCCTTTTCACGAGCCTTGAGCAGAGGATGTCTCGGATCGGTTCGGGCTGTTCGTTTGAGCTCAGCTTTTGTTGTCTTGCGGGCTTCGATAAGTTTCGTCAGAACTATTCTGTAGAACCCTGAAGGGCTCTTTATGAAACGATGCTTGACCTCGGGGACCTCGAAAACATCATTCGCTTTCTCCTTTCCGGTTACGAGTGTATCGGGAGAAATGTTGTACTTGATCATGAGGCTAGGATACATGGACGAGAAGTCGAGACTAGCAACGTTGTCGTGAAGCCCAACCTTTGGCTCGAGGACAATCGCTCCTTTGTAGGGGATGATGGGTTGTTCTGTTCTTGCTGGTATTAGCTGGCCGATATTATGGGTCTCCATCATCAGATAATTGTCGACCCGGAATCCAACGGCCGCGGCTATCACTTGGTCAGGAGGCAATCCAGAGAGTGCTGAGATTTGGATGACATAGTCGATCGCTTCCTCTCCGATCTGTAGGATGGCCTCGGTTTGGTGTTCCAATTGTTTGACGAGGATCCTTCTCTCGTCTGGTTTCGACCAGTAGTCGAAATAGGCAGTCTGATCGATGGGCTTCTCCTCAGATACTTGAATTCCTAGATATCTAGCAACATTCTCTATAGTCTTGATCTTAACGTCGTAGATGTCCTCGGCGAAGTTTAGCAGGTCGACGTTTGCTCGTCCGATTAGCGAGTAGTGGCCGTAGAGGCTCTGATGAGGCGGACCTCCGTCTCGGCCGACTTTGAGAGGGGTCTTTGGCTTGTTGGACCTCTTCACTAGATAGGGCCAGTGGACGCTGTTTCCTTCGAAGCTGAGGACAAAGTCCGGATTGATCTTGGTGATGTCTTCGCCGAACCTTTGAATGGTGTCTTGATCCGCGTCGGCGCGCGTCAGAAGGGTTTCGTCTGTATTCTTGTTTGTTCTCCAGCTAATGATCTGAATCGGGTCTCGTGTCGGGCTCGGAGCACCTGTCTTGCTAACCGCAAGAAGTGAGAACGAGAAGAGATCTAGTCTAGGTGGTTCCTCCTTAGCTATGGGGCGAGGATGTTCTTTGGCTGTTAATGTCTCTCGGACGCTGAACTCGCTTGGGTCGATCGATGAGGCGGTTGTGTCTACCTCGTACCATTGGCAAGGCTTGATTCCATAATCGTACTGGTACTTGATCGCCAGTCGGAGTTTCTCTTCGTAGACAGCTTCAGCACCGGTCTTTCTCAACGTATCTCGCGCGGCCTTTTCCAAGAACTGGGAGTCCTTGCAGAATATCTTGAGAACGACACGTTCCTCGGCGAGTAGTCTCTTCTTCTCAATCGTCGGGTTTTCAATGCTGGGGTGGGGCTTTTCCGTTTCTAGGGTTTTCCTCAGTTCTTCGGGGTCTTGGTCTTTTCTAGGTAGGAGGTAGAAGTATGCTCGGTAGTTGTCGTCGACGACTAGGATTCGTTGTCCTTCGTGGGTGATGCCCCAGAGCCAGATCGAAGCCTTTCCCTCGTAGGTCTCATGATTGAGGTCAAGCAGCCAGAAGGTCCGTTGCATAATGCCGCTTCCTATTTTCTGTCTAAGGGTTTAAATTCGCGGGCCGGCCGCGCAGGCTTCTCGGATAGGCAAGATCATGGCGGAGAAGGCAAAGCAGCCAGCGGATCACTGGGGAATTGCTCACATCTATTCTAGCTTTAACAATACTATGGTTCACATTACAGATCTGACTGGTGCTGAGACGATCTCGCGCAGCGCAGGGGGTCAGCATGTCAAGGCTGACCGATTGCAAGGGACCCCATATGCAGCGATGCAGGCGGCCGCTGCTGCCGCGAAGGTTGCGAAGGACAAGGGAATCACATCTCTCCATATTCGTGTTCGAGCCCCCGGAGGCCACGGGGCACGCACGCCAGGTCCAGGTGCTCAAGCAGCAATCAGAATGTTGGCTCGACATGGATTCCGCATCGGAAGAATTGAGGATGTTACGCCTGTTCCGCATGACGGTACTCGTCGGCCTGGTGGTCGGCGCGGTCGCCGCGTCTAGCCTTCTCTGGAGTTTTCCTTTACGTCCTACGCTTCCCAGATTCGGAAGTTAGTGGACAAGCATCAGAAGTGGCGGGCTGAGGAATGTCTCAACCTAATCGCGTCTGAGAATATTACGAGCCATACTGTCCGGCAATTATTGTCTGGGGATATGGGTCATCGGTATCGTGCTGATGATCGGTTCTACAAGGGGACCCGGTACATGGATGAGTTGGAGGCTATGGGAGAGAAGCTGGCGTGCGAGGTCTTCGGCGCAGACTGGGCTAGTCTTCGGCCATTGTCAGGTCATGTTGCGGACATGATTATGGTCTCGACGCTGACGAAGCCTGGGGGTTCAATTCTCACTATTAATTCAGCGAATGGCGGCTATCCAGGGTTGAGTGATCCAACCAGCTATCCCACTTTTGTCAATGTCAAGAATCTATATTTTCCATTCGACCCGGAACGGATGAATATTGACGTGGAGAAGGCCCGAGGCTTGATCGAGGATGAGAAGCCATCGCTAGTAGTGTTCGGCCAGTCGTACTTTCTGTTCCCACATCCAGTCAAGGAACTGGCAGATGCTTGCAGCTCCGCGGGGTCCAGAGTTGCGTTTGATGGTGCACACGTCCTAGGACTGATTGCAGGAGGAGAGTTTCAGAAGCCGCTAGAGGAAGGCGCGGAACTCTTGCTGGGATCTACTCACAAGAGCCTGTTCGGTCCCCAGGGTGGAATCATTGTCGGAAAGAGCGGAGCTGAAGCTGATGTGAAAGCCCGCCAGTTTCCAGGCCTAGTGGATAATGCTCATTGGAACCGGGTAGCAGGGTTGATCTGGGCTCTGGACGAGGCACGCCGGGTCGGACGAAAGTATGCGGCACAGGTCATAGCGAATTCCAAAGCGTTAGGCAAGTCATTGCATGAGGGCGGGGTCCCGGTGAAATGTTCCGATTACGGGTTTACAGAGTCGCACCAGGTGTTCTTGAACATCCAGGATACGAAAGAGATCGAGAATTTCGCGCAACGCTTGGAGGACGCGAATATCATCGTGGACCATGGAATCCGGATTGGGACATGTGAGGCGACGCGGCGCGGCATGAAACCAAAAGACATGGACAGAGTGGCGGAGCTGATTGTCCGTGTCTACAAGCGCGATGATCCGGCGAAGGTGCGTAGAGAAGCAACAAAATTACGTCGGCAGTTCAACCGGATACTCTACACCTGATTCCTTTCTACGAAGTGAACTCGAGACTAATCGCGGGCGTTATCGCCCACATATGCGAGCTCGGTCTAGAGAACCGTGCCCAAACAGGGAGAGGAAAGGAGAGTCGCGCTTTTGTGTCGCAGGAAGAATTGTTTTGCAAATTCCCGGGGCATCCCTCTCCCGTCTGAAGCGTTTCTTGGTCGAGTTTTCCGGTTTCACCCGCAAAACTGGCTAATCAGATGTTTCTCAACGAGCGTCCAAGTGTATCAATGCAAGCGTGAACTGGGCACCATATGGAATCATCCTCGCAGATTCCAGATCAGGGTGCATTTTGCGCCCGATTCCAAGAATTCTTGATGAGCGGTTTCCGGGCCTCTGTTCACTCAATTCTGATCCCTTGCAAGTTCGTGTATTCTCTTGCGTGACTCTGAGCTTACCGTTCGACCGTTCTGGCATCAATAATAGAATCGGACAGGGTTTCTACACGTTGCCCTAGGTTATTATTCGAGCTAGTTGCATGATGGCATCATGCCTCTGCCCAAACAGGGTGACACGGTGAAGGTTACACTATTGAACCGTGAAACTATTGAAGGGGTCGTCGAATGGGTCGACGGTGACGGCCTCTGGGTGAAGGGAGCTGAAAGATCGAGATGGGTCCCGTTGGAAGCATTTACGGCCCCGCACGAATCCCATCCAATTGATAACAAGGAAGAGCAGGCCAGTGCTCAGCGTGATGCGGGCGAGAGTTGAGAGCCGGTCGGGGCTTTGGGTATCCCGTTCAGTCTCGCTTGGTCACTGTTTCTAGTCTTTGAGAGAATCGTGCAGAGGCTGCCCTGGCCGGTAAGACGATTTGTAGTGATGCAGTTTCCTGACGAATTCGCCGCACAGCAGATAGTTGTTCGGGCTAGGACCCCTAGATAGAAAATTCGCCGATCAAGAATCTGACTGTTCATCGGAACTTGTCCCTTCGGCCGACTGGGCCTGTGGCTGGTTGGTTAGGTCAAGGACGTTCTTCAGTTCCTTTTTCATTAGAACGGGATCATGGTTGAGGTTGAAGTAGTCCGCGAAGGTTATAGTGGTCCGGAGAACCCGTGATCGTCCAAGCCTATCCTTATCATAGCTGATCAGATCCATTTCTTTCAGTTGCTTAACGTGCTGGTAGGCGAGCTTCCCTCTAACACGGACGACGTGTGACTGGGAAATCGGCTGTCGTAAGGCTATGAAAGATAGGGTTCTCAACGGACCGGGGGTAAGTAGAGGCCTGTTCGAGAGCTTTCGCACATTCTTGACAAATTGGGGTCTCAGCTGCATTACGAATCTTCCGTCTGGCAGCTCTAGGACTTGGATCGGGCTGTCGATCTTCGCGTAGCGTTCGGCTATGGCTCGTGCTATTGATCGTATCTTCTCCTCGGACCTCGCACCGATCACTGATCCGATCGTTTTGAAGTCTAGTGGTCGTCCCGAGACGTAGAGAGCTGCTTCACAGAGTTGCTGTTGCAGCAGCGCCGATGTCTTTGATGGTGCGGGCTCAGTCTGAGCCTGGGCTTCCATTGTTCATCACTTCGATCTGTATGTCTCCAAACTCTTCCGCTTGTGCTAGTCCAACTTTCTTTTCAATGGCGAGAAAGAGTAGCATGATGAACATGCGCACGGCCTGCACCATGTCTCCCTTACCTAGCAGTTTGAGGAATGATAGGCTCTCGCCCGGAACTGTCTCGTCTAGTAATCGGCTGTAGAAGGCTTTGATCTCGTCTTCAATCTTCACCAACCAGTCGTCGACTTGTTCGAACACTGCCGGGGTCCGGGACACCAGCTGGGCGGTCTCTGAGGGCAAGAGTCTCTCAGCTCTCAGAACGTCGAGTATTCCTTTGAGAACCTCATCTAGAGAGGTCGTTGTCGACTGGAATCTGATTGGGAACGCTAAGGGGGGAGGAACAAAGTCAGTCGGTTTCTCGGGCGGAGGCCGCGGCGGTTCCTCCATCTTCAAGACGAGTTCTGATTTCATCCTGAGTAGGACTGCGGAGGAGAGTAGTGCTGTTCCTGAGACTGAGAAGTCGATGAAGCCTCGACCCTTCATCTCCTTCATGAGGCCGTTTAGCAACTGCCCTAGGTTGACGTCCCATGGCTTGACACGGTGAAGGTGGAGCAGGTCAAAGAGTACAGTATAGGGGCTCTTCAGCCAGTAATTATCCGGTTCAGTGGTCAATCTTTGACTCCGCCCTTGTTCGGTAGGGAAATGACGGCGCTTTGTCCGTGGTCGATGTAGACTCCGAAGACCCTGTCCGCCCGGGAGATCGTCGTATCCTTCAACGAGATTACGATGAATTGAGATTCTCCGCTCTTCGATCTTACTAGGGTCGCCAGCCTCTTCGCGTTCAGAACATCCAGGTGAGCATCAATCTCGTCCATGATATAGAATGGCATTGGATGAATCTGCTGTAATGCGAGCAGATAGCAGACTGTAGAGACGGATTTCTCTCCGCCGCTTGCAGCTCCGATTGTGAGTTCGGTCTTTCCCGGGAATTGGAGAAATACGTCCAGTCCTCCCTCGAATGGATTGTCGGGGCTATCCAGCGCCATTCTCCCGTTTCCTCCGCTCGTAATGTCGGAGAAGATCTGGTGGAAAGTATCATTGACCTTCGTGAACGCGGTCATGAAAGTGTCGAGTTTCCTCTTCTCCAATTCGTTCATGAAGTCTAGAATTGCCAGCTTCTCCCTTTCTAGCTCGCTTATCCGGACAGAGAGGTGCTTGTATCCGTCCTTGATCTCTTCGTAATCTTTGACAGCTAGTTGGTTGACCAATCCTATCTCCTCATGCTCCTTCTGCAAAGCCGACTTGAGCTTCGTAGCGTCTTCGATAGCCTCAGGCGTCGTTTGCAATGGCTTCTCGAACCCGAGATTTCGCAACTGTGCAGTCAGCATCGTCAGTTGCGTGTCTAGTTCTCTGAGACTAGCCTTCGACTCCGAAACGTTGGCATTGAGCGGATCCATTCTATCGATCAGCTGGGAAAGAGACTTTTCGATCTCAGAGAATTTCTCTTCGTACTTTCTCCTCTCCTGACCAACCGAGGCGAGACTGTCAACTAGTCGAGATTTTTCCTCGGTGAGCTTGCTCATCTCTTGCTGAAGTTCTTCTGATCTCTTGTTGGCCGCCTCAACCCTTGACTCTTCTTTTCTGATCTCAGACTCAAGAGCTCGTAGCTGAATACGCAACTGGTCGTATCCAGGTTTGAGAGTGTCCAACGTTGACTGCGTAGAAGCGACTTTGCTGTCCAGTGCTAGCTTCTCGCGTAGGAGGGCTTCGGCTTCAGCGACCGCCTGATCTCTGTCGCGCTCCATTCCCATGATCGCGTTTCTTCTCTGGTCGATCCTGAGCTTGGCAAGTTCCTCTTCGCGCTGGGAGAGTCGGCGTTTCAACTCGCCCTGTTTCTGGGCGATCTCCTCAAGCAGTTCCTGCTCGCGCTGCATCGAGTTCTGAAGACTGTCGATTCTCTTCTTCGTCTGTTGGAGCGACAATCGGGTCCGTTCGAGGCTTCTCTGAGCCATCTCAACATCACGGCCGAGCGCCTCGCGCGTCTTGCTGGTGGAGACTCTGTCTTCTCTGAGTTTGACAATCTCTGACTCCAACCGGTCAAGTTCCGATCGGGATCGTTGAACTATAGTTTCTAACGACTTGACTGTTCGCTCTAGGCCCTCAAGGACGTTCGACCTCGGGATAAGAGTGGAAGCATCGAAGGGAGCTCGATAGTAGCCGCTTTCGAGACCTCCTCCAGGCTCGTAGAGGTCTCCGCTGGTAACGACGCATCTCTGGCCCTTCGCCGCGCTCAGGAAGGCCGCTCGCTGGTTCGTGGCTAGCATCGTGTCGCCGAAGACAAACTCGACTGCGTTGTCCAGTCCTTTCTCGGACTTGATGACGCTTGAGAGAGGACCAACTATTCCCGGGGTCTGCTCATAGTGATCGTTTCCGGGTGGAACTTCTAGGTCATCGAGGGGTATTATCTTGGCTCGGCCTAGTTTTGTCCTCTTTAGGCTCTCGACGCACTTGATCGCGGTTGGAAGGTCTTTTACTACGAGTGCTCTCATCCAGCCTGCACTGGCCGCCTCAATCGCCTTGCCGTACTCGTCACTATACTTGATCAGCTCCTGCAGTCGTCCGAGGACTCCTTTGAGGGCTCCTTCTTCCGACATTTCTTCGAGCTTCTGGAGGGCCTTCTCTTCTGCCTGAAGAGTATCGGCGATATTTCGCTGTGTGTTGAACTCGGTTACAGTGACCCTTGCTCTCTTTGCAACGTCGAGAGCCTCGTCAATCTCCTTGTGCCGCTGATCCTTGAGTTCAGTATACTCTTTCGCCTTCTCCTCGATATCCTGTAGTCTCTTCTCTTCTTCCTTCCCGAGCTTCTCCATTTCTCGAATTCTTTTCTTCAACTCCTGTGCAAGGTTGGAGAATTCTTGGTGGCGAGCCTCAAGCGTCTGCAAATGACTCGCGGTGAGGTCCAGTTTCGCCGAGCTTCCTTTGCTTGTTGCGATGAACGTTGAGAGTTCTTTTTCCAACGCAGCGATCTCAGCATCGAGCGACTCGTGCTGCTTTGCGTCAGTTGACAGTGCTTCGCGGGCGTTTTGAAGTGCGGTGTTGAGCTTCTCGGCTTTCGCATTTGCTTCCTCAAATCTCTCCTCCAGCCCAGCCTTCTGGGCTGTTAGGTTTTTGATCGCGGTCGGGAGTTCTTTGAAGTTGTTCTGGATCTGTTCTCCTTGATTTTGTAGGGACTCGATCTGCTTGGTTCGAGTGTTCAGAATATTCCGGGCTGCTTCCGCTTCTGCTCTGGCTCTGACCACGCCATTACTAGCTTCTGCGATCTGCCTCTCGACGTCGAATAGTTCTTGATTGCCTTGAGTGACGGTGAGTTCTTCGAAGTGGCGTCTTTCGGCTTCTACCTTCGATCTCTGGCTGGTGAGCTCGTCTCTCTGCTGGCGTAATGTCTCGAGGTTCTTCTGCTCGTTCGCTAGTTCTAGGGAAGTGCTGCTCCGCTTGTTTTCTAAACTGACTAACTCTGAGGAGTAGATTCTTGCCTGTTGTTTTCCAATCTCCTTTTCAATTAACTTTGACCGGAGGAGGTCGTTGCGTTCGCGTTCAAGCCGTTCTATTCTCGTTCTTACGTCCTCGACTTTGCCTGCTGCCACCCTTAGGTTGAGGTCGGCTTCTGACAGCTGGACCTTGGCCTCGGCCTTCTTGGTCTCGAAGACTCCCAGTCCGATGAGGTCTTCTAGGATTCGTCTGCGTTCTTCGGTGCTGATTTCTGCCAGACGAGTGATCGAGTGTTGAGCGATAAGGTTGAATCCCGTTACTTGTATATCGCCGGAGCTGAGAATGTCTTGGACTTGTTTTCTTGAGAGGCGTCGACCGTTCATTCGGTAGATTCCCTCGCCTCCCTTGGAGAACTCTCGTGAGACTGTGACGAGGTCGGAGTCTACGGGAATCTTCCGGTCTGTGTTGTCGAACTGGACTGCTACGTAGGCGGATCTGGCGTCTCCGGTTCCAGACTTGTGGACTAGGTCTGAGAGGCTTCCTCCTCTGAGTTCTCGGGGACTGAGTTCGCCTAGTGAGAATTTTAGCGCGTCTAGGATGTTGGATTTTCCCGAGCCGTTTGGGCCGGTGAAGACTGTGAAGCCTCGGTCGAGGTTGACTGAGACCTTTTTGTTGAAGGTCTTGAAGCCTCGGATGTCGATTCTCTTGATATAGACCAAGGCCCGGGCTCTGGAATAGTCCGAATTCTGTTAGATAAGTTCGTGCATCATCATTGACGGATGCGCAGATGGTTGGACTATCGGCCGAATCTTCGATGGCGCCGCTGATAGAGCCGTATAGCCCGGAGGAAATCGATCTTCCGAAACTCAGGCCAGTAAACGTCTTCGAACACGAGTTCGCTGTACGCTGATTGCCACAACAGGAATCCGCTCAGCCGCTCTTCCCCCGAGGTACGTATGACGAGATCAGGGTTTGGGTTCGGAAGATGCGCCGTATAGAGATACTTGTGGAAAATATCCTCGTCAATCTGTTGCGGAGAGAGATTGCCCTGGTGTACATCCTCTACTATCTTTTTCGTGGCGTCAACGATCTCAGCTCTTCCAGTGTAAGCGATCGCAAGATTCAGGAAGTGCTGGTCATACTGAGCTGTCTCGTCTTCGAGACGCTTGAAAATGTCTTGGAGAGTTTCAGGTAATAGGTCTGTTCGGCCGATTGCTTTGACTCTTACTTTCTGAGTGTGAAGTCTGCTATCCTTTCCCAGCTTACGGGTTTCTTCTTCGACGATCTTGAGGATCGAGTTTACCTCTTCGCTGGGTCTTGAGAAGTTCTCAGTGGAGAACGTGTAGAGTGTGAGCGTTTTGATGCCGTATTCGAGGCACCAGTCGAGAACCTCTTCGCCGACCTTTGCCCCTGCCCAGTGTCCGTCGGTGGAGTTGAGGGCTTTCTCTGTTGCCCATCTTCGGTTGCCGTCTAGAATTATTCCAATGTGTGCGGGCATGGGACCGTACTTGATCTGCTCGATCAGGTACTTTTCGTAGGCTTTGTAGACGCCGGCGATTCTTAGGAGGCTGTTTATCATTAAGCGAGTTCCTGAATTTCCTCTTTTTTCAGTTGAGCATGTGCGAGCGCGGTCCCGCAAGGACAGTCCTTCCTAGGCTCGGGTATTTTTGCTATAGCTCCAGTTAGAATCTTGTTGAGCACTTGGCTGGTCTCGTGACCCTTCTCTTCGACTTCCCTTGCAGATAATGTTCTCTGAAGTCCCGCGGCCATGTTTGATACGAAGCTTATCGAAGCATAACAGATCTCGAGTTCGCGCGCAAGAAAGGCTTCCGGGGCTCCAGTCATACCGACTATTTGGCATCCCATCGTCCGGAGCATCTTGATTTCTGCTGGGGTTTCGTAGCGGGGTCCTTCGGTGCATGCCATTACGACGTCTTTGGGGCGGCTTCTGCCAGTTGCGAGGGTTGAGGTTGTCAAGATTTCTCGGATCTTGGGGCAGTAGGGTTGGGAGACGTCGATGTGTGTGACTGGAGAGCTTTCGTAAAATGTTCCGACTCTGGACTTTGTTACGTCTACTATGTCAGATGGGACAACTATCTCGCCTGGCGTGAGTTGTTGGTCGATCCCGCCGACGGCGTTGGTTGCGATGATGCGTTCGACTCCGAGGCTCTTCAGTCCCCAGATGTTTGCTCGATAGTTCACCTTGTGAGGCGGGCTAGAATGGTTCTCTCCATGCCTTGGTAGGAAGACGGCCGGTCGCGAGTCTATTTCTCCGATCGTGAGGTTTGGCGTTGGTCCGTAGGGCGTTCCAAGAATTTTCGAGTTACCTTTGAGGATTGATTTTACTCCTGAGCCGCCGATAATGGCGATGGGATGTTTCATTCTTCATCTTTGCCTTCGTAAAGTACGCTGAGTTCTTGTAGCGTTAGCTTCCCGCCTTTGCTGAGCTTCTTCTGAGCCGTATCCTTTAGAGCTTCCTTGAGGGCTTCTCCCTTCTGATGCTGGATTCTCTTCTCATCATCTGTCAAAGTGTTTCGGAGATGCAGAAATTTCTGATTCGTCTCAGCTGATCTGCGTTTGAGGTCGTCGAGGGTCTTCTGTTGTTCCTCACGTCGTAGTCGAAGTGCCTGAAAAGCTTCGGAGAGTTGAACGATGTCCGCGTGATGCTTCTGGCTTTCAGCGGCCAGCTCCTGGATTCTGGCGTGTATCTGGTCTGCCTCTTCGCGTTGTTTCGTGATGTCGTCTCTCAGCTTGAGGATCTTGTGATAGCCGGTAACTCGGATCTCTAGGCCTCTGATCTTGGTCATCAGTCGTTTCTCTTCCTCCTTCTCGTGCGGTGACGTCTGGACCTCCCATTCGAGGGATGCTAGTTCCTTCTCGGCGATTGATGCGTGTGGTCGGTCGCTGATCTTCTTGAGAAGCTCCCGGAGGGTCGCTAGTTTTTCGCGTGAAGTGTCTCGGAGCCGGTCTCGGGTCTGCTTGAGTGCTCGGACTGTATCGTTCAGACCGTCGCGGGTCTTGCGAAGATTCTGTAATTCGTTCCGAACTTTCTGAAGCTTGATCTTTGTCTCGTTGAGCTGGTCGAGGCTCTTTGATTGTTCAATTCGCAACTGCTGTCGTTCGTCGTCGAGCTTGTCGATCTCGCTCACTTGTTGGGACCTCGCAGCCGGCTGATGACTGGGATGTATGGAAAGGTAGATTGACCGCCTTATAGGGATTGAAGCAGAAAACTCGAGGACGGTTGCGCACTCGTCAGCTATTGAGAAGGTGGGTGATCGTCTCAGTCTGATCGGGACGATTCACGTGGACCCCAAGAGCGCCAGCTTTACCCGAGAGACGATTCTGCGAATCAAGCCCGAAGTGGTGGCTCTCGAGCTGGATGAGGGGAGGCTGATGGCGCTTCAGAATCCCGACAGGGTGTCGGGTCGCAGTGGGGGAGGCTCGTTCCTGGCGATGATGCTGTTGGAGAGGTTCGCGGGGGAGATGACGGATTCTCCACCGGGACAGGAGATGGTTCGGGCGGTTGAGGCTGCGAGGGTGGTGGGCGCGAGGGTGGCGTTTGTCGATCTTCCTGTCGGAATGACAGTCGGGTCGCTAAGGAAGCTTCCTCTGCGCGAGAAGGTAAGACTAGGAGTTGATTCTCTCCTCAGTATCGCGCTCTTGCCTTTTAGCGGCTTCAACTTGTCGAAGCTGACGGAGAACTTGGAGGAGCAGCTTAGGCTGTTCAGGCTCCGCTATCCTGAGCTGAGTAGACTCCTCCTGGATGTTCGGGAGGAGTTTATGGCTGCAAGGATCCGGGACGTTATGTATTCCACGGCGGGACCAGTGGTTGCAGTGGTTGGGTATGGACACTTGAAATCGCTTGCGAAGGCACTGGCTCCAATCTCCAACAGCCCAGTCTATTCGACCAGGGTTACTTGGAATGTGTCGACGAGCTGAAGGAGGCTGTGTTTGGATGGATCTGTATGGCGCGAGAGATCTGGTTTTCGTAATTTTTTGAAAAAAGAATGCTTGTTTTTTTTTTCGCGATTTTGAAATTTTACCTACGATTTTTTGGAGCTAGGTCACTGAAAGTGTGGAGTATAGTGTTCAATGTGCTATGGGGTTAGGAGAAGAATAATCGCGTTTCGCCCATAGTCCTCACATCTAGAGCTTCGACGTCGACCATCAAGGGCAGATCATGAACAACGCTTCCGAGAAGCAGGCATCGTCTCGCAGGGGTCCCTCTGATTAGCGAGCGAATAGTTTCACTATCCGACTTTGCTACTTTGCCGATAGTTTCGATGTCGTGCTCGTTAGTGAAGTTGAAGATGAAGACGTTGTCGGCTTGTCGGTAGATGGTTTCTTGGACTGTGTCTGGCTGGTTGGTGATGAAGGTCGTGAACAGCCCGATGTGACGCATCCTTGTGATAATGTCGTCCCAGTACGTATCTCTCAGGTAGAGGTGGGCTTCTTCGGCGAAGAGGAAGGCAGCTCGCAACCAGTTGGACGAAAGGATCTTCGTCAGCTCGCCAAGGAAGATCTCGACAATTATCCGCCGGACGAGATGGCTCTGGTTCTTCAGGTTGACAACGAGAATCCCTCCGCCGTCGATGGCGTGGAGGATTTTCTCTTCAGTCAGAGGATTGGTCTCGTCGTAGAAGAGTCCAGACTCCAACAGAACTTGGAGCCGCGAGACGAGCGCTTCTCTGACGCTCTCATGGCAGCTCCATGACTGAACAGCCTGAATCAGATTAGGCAGGGTCAGATCGCCCTTCGACTCTAGGTCCCGCCAGATAGTACTGAACACCTTAGAGGAAGTAGCTGGGAGGTCCAGCGCATTGCTCAGTACTCCCGCCATTGTCCGGTACCCGAGCTTGGCGAGAGCGAAGTTGATCCCGCTTCGTGGTGCGATAACTGTGAGTCTTGATGTGGATAATCGTCCGTCTTTGGACTTGTGAAGATTGACGTACTCACCGTTGACGTCTAGAACGATGCATGGTGCTCCGAGTCCCGCCATGGATAGGAGCAGAAGTTTCGCGAGGTGGGACTTGCCTGTTCCCTTTCGGCCAGTGATTATGTTCAGGCCGCCGTCAAGGCCCCCCGCGTCGATTTGTACGAGGTCGCCATCGTTATGGCCGACGGTCAGCGGCCTCTTTCCACCGTTCATGATTAGACGGTTGATCGGATATGCGCGTATCCGGGATGAGGTTCGGGACGGAAGCCATGACGTGGTGGGTGAAAGATCCTTCTCACCAGTGATTGTTCCTCTGATCTTGCAGACCGCCAGTCTGGTGTCTTTTAGCGCGTCTACTTCGCTGGAAATGTTGAGAGGGTCCATATCCTCTCCCGAGAGTTCGCCGTCAGTCATCACATCTCGGAGGATGTCCTCCAAAATCCCCGGCACGTTGGCGTACTGCAGATCGATTATTTGGACAAGCAGTCCCTTCGCCAGCCCCGGGTCTTCGATTAGCAGATAGTCTCCACGCTGGACATGCTCGTCTGGAAAGGCGATCAGCTGGACCTGATCCCCCTCCTTTCGGTAGATTCGCACGGCTTAGGCCACGTACCTGCTTGTGCCGAAGGGTCCGAAGAGTGATCGGCGTAGACTGGGGCGTGACTGTAGAGTGATGTGATGATTGGATGCAACGAATCGTTGGACTGCCAGAATCTCGTTCGCTGTGAAGGTGCTGAATATGTGGGCTATTCTGAGAGTCTCCGGATAACCGTGGAAAATAACATCGGTCCCAGCCAATCGCTCGAGCGCCTGTTGCGCTTGTTCGTTGGTGGATTCACGGTCAATGTCTGTTCTGAATAGGAATCCGTCACTAGATAGTTTGGCTACATAGACTCTGCCGAGAAATCTTACGGGGTATGGTGGGTATTCGCTTTCGACTAGTGAGCTGATGTCGATCTGGTGTGGCGTGTCTTTGTCGTTTGTGAGTCCGAGAATGTTTCTTCCACCAACTGTCAGCTGAGTTGCTTTGGATATGCCGATTACAATGGAATGGTTTTGGCGGGCTGTCGCTAGAATCTTGTTGACGCGAGCCGCTGGGTTATCTGGAGTACCCGCGGTAAGGGATCCATCGATCAATAAGATTCCGTCGTGCAGTGATTCTGACAAGACCTCTTGAACCCAGCGTTCAACGTGGTTCCGTAGTCGTGTGAGAACCCTGAGGGTCTTTAGCGATAGTCCGCCGAAGGCCCGGGACTCATCTTCCCGATACTGACTCACATCCTCAGAGTTTGGGACATGGAAGAGCAATGGACCCCATCGAGTGTAGAGAATCTTGCTCTGTTGCCTCCAGACACCGACTGCACGAATTGCGAAGATCATTCCGGTCTCTGTCTCGCCGATCTTGACGCTCGATGCGTCGCAGGCAACTACTGGGACGAATTCTTTCGTGGGATTGATTGCGCAGCGCTTGAGACCTGATAAGGTTATGGAGCCTCCAATTTCCAGTCTCTCATCAGAGTCAGCGTCGTCAACCCCCATTTCCACAAGCGAGACTGGCCGAGGGTTGAACTTTGAACCCTGGAGCGATTGCATCGAGCGAGTCGACAGCTCGACTAGAGACTCTGGAATCGACGGGAGTCCGATGACCTCCGGTATGCTTTTTATTTGCTGAAGAGCCTCAGTCTCTTGGGTGCGGTGGAGCAAGGTTAGATTCCCCCAGTTTCAGACGGGAAACCCCCCTTTCCCGTCTGTCCCCGCACCCGTCTACGTATCATCCTGAAGCAGTCACCGTTCGCTCTCTGGGTGATGATGCGGCTCTTGCGGTCAAGCCCTTCGCGATCTCGTGGGCTTTCCGTATCCCTTGCATGCTCAGCTTGTAGGACCCATCGCTCGTTCTGTCAATGAGTCCTGTTTTCGTCATCATAGCCAGCGTGTTCCGGACCGTCTTGACAGCTTTCCCGATTGCTCTGCTGATGCCCTCAGGGTCCATCTCTACAGTTGGTCGTGTGCCCACTGCGTGAGCGACTCTGGCTGCGAGGAGCACCATGGCGATGGAGTTCTCAGCTGACATTTCCGGTTTCAACAGGACAGCTTCTCCTTCCGGGGTCAGCTGCACTGCGCTGGAAAGATCGTCGACCATGGACGAATAGTCTGGTGAGAACGTCAGTTTGGAAGCTAGTGAGTAGTTCGGTAGGACCTTGGCAGCGAACTGCATTACTTCACGGACGACAGTCTCTAGGTCTCCTTCGGCTGTGTGCTTGATGTCTCCCCATTCGATCTGAACTTTGATTTTGGGTTGGTCTGGCATTTCTCTTACTTCTCCGGTAACTGTGCGACTCGAGGCATGAGGTTCTTGATGACGACTCTGGTACCCATCGTTGTGAGTCGGTAGGAGCCCTTGCCGACACGCTCAACCAGTTGCTCGTTGCAGAGCTCGCTCAATCGGCCGGCTACTGTCCCGGTTGAGCGTCCTGTCGTCTTGGTTATCTCGTCAAGGGACAGAGTATCGCTCTCCTTCCTACCCATCTGATGCTGTAGGCGCGAGCCCGCAAGGTGGATCATCATGAGCTCCTTGTCTTTGAGATCCCTCAGGTCCTTCAGAACGACCAAGCCTTCTGGAGAAACGGCCAGTATTCCTGCGCAGCTCTGGAGGAATTCTACGCTGTCGACTGAGAGTACGAGTTTGGAGACGAGCTCGATCGACGGGTAGACTTTGGAGAAGTAGGAGAGGAGTTCTTTGACTACGGTATCTGGGCTGCCGATTATCCGGTTTTCGACGCCTGAATGCTTGAGAACCACTTCTATGGTGGCGGCCGGAGTGTCTGCCTTGGGCTTGTGTTCGAGGACTTCTAAACCTGACATTTCTTCCTCTTGCCCGTTCTCTGCAGAGAGTTGAGATATAACGCTTTTCTATCCCGAACCCCAACACACAAGGTGTTACTTTCAAAGTCGGGAATGAAAGTGAAAGTATTTCGGCTCGAAATAGATAGCGGGCTGAACGACAAGGTGTTACTCTCCACCAAACATCCAATCCGCGAAGATTCCCTGCAACTGCGGGACCGAACATTATTCTATCTCAACGAATCGCTCCAAGCGCTTGAGCATGGACTATAACGAGCTGAAAATACGGGTCCTGAGTCTATTCGAGCCTTCTGGCGAGCTCGATAGCGAGAATGTACGCACACATCTCGCGGGGGCCAAAATTGAGGTATCCGACAAGGCCGTGGAGATGGCACTCTTACGATACTTCAGACAAGGTCTCCTCTCTCGGACGCGAAGGTCCGGGAGATTCCAGTATAGACTGACTAGGAAAGGGGTCGCGCGGAGAATCTGGTTGTCGAAGGCTAAGTGATCTTCTGAAGGCGCGGAAGAATGTCGTTCTGAATCCACTGAACCCCCGCGCCTGAAAGAACGTAGTTCCCCCGTTCTGTTATGACCTTGCCTTCTCGTCGCAGTTCGCTGATTCTGGCTCTTACAATACTCTCGCCAGTCGTCTTCCAAGAAGAACTTAGCAGAGAGCTAAGGTCATCGTCACCTAGCGGCTTGGGGTGCATGGAGAACATGACTAGCGATATGGCCTCCTTGGCCGAGAGGGTATCAACTGGTACTGTAAGGTGGGGCTTTCCTTCAGAAGTAAACTCGACGATTCCTGCTATCCCGACAGACTGCTCCAGAGTAGCCGTTGGACTGGGAGAGAGTTGCGGTGTGACTGTAAAGCTGGCTGTGGGTCCAAGTGTCTTCTCAAGATCTTCAAACTGTTCTCTGACGTAGTCGTGATCTCCTTCAAGCTCGATTTCAAAATCCCCTTTTCGGATTCTAAATCTCAGCTTCTTCTCCGAAGACAATACCGGAACGCTTTCGCTCGTCGGGTCTAATTAGGGTTTATCGAATCAGGTCGGGAGGAAAAGTAGAATCAGAAATCCTTTGATAGTAACGTTCCAACAGCCCCGAATGAGCGACCCGTGATCGATCCCATAATCATCCTCATCATCGAGATCGTCCTAATCATCGTAGGCTCCGCGCTGCTCACTGAGGCTCTAATCAGAGGTCTCAGCCGACTCGTAAAGAGAGCCGGGGCGCACGCCGGACTGGCCCGTAGCATACGCGAAGGGTTTACCCTCGTCTGGGTCACACTTGCAGCAGTTGCGATTCTCAGCCTTACCGGAGTCGCTTCCGAATTCTCATTCCTCACAATCTCCGGAATTGTGGGGCTAGCAGTGTCCCTCGCGCTGCAGAACACCCTGTCGAACATTATCTCGGGTGTTCTATTGCTTTCTGACGGTGTTCTCCGGCTTGGCGATTCCATCGAGTATAGCGGAGTAAAGGGTGTTGTTGTGAAGATTGGATTGCGTGCTACCTGGGTGAAGTCGGGGCAAGGAGATATTGCGGTAATCAGCAACAACTATCTGATGAACGGCCCTCTAGTCAACCACACTGCGACCCAGAGGCTCGAAAGAAAGCTACACTTCTAGTGCCGTTAGCTCAAGCTGCTCGAAGCTGCGGAGGTAGCTCCATGATCTTCCGCTCGATTTCGTCCCTGATTCTTCTCACTTCTTCCAAGGACCTGCCCTTTGGGTCTTCGAGACGCCATTCGACCAGCTTCTTCTGCATCTGAGCGATAATCGGTTTGGGACACGCTTCCTCGATAGAGCAGCCCATTGTCACGACGAGACTTGCGTCCCGGATCAACTCGGGCGTAAGAGTCTTCGGATGATTGGATGAGATGTCTATTCCGCATTCTCGCATCACATCAACAACAGTTGGATTGATTCGCGTAGAGGGAATAGTGCCCGCACTCTGCGCGTTCATCCCATGTTTCTTAGCGAAAGCCTCGGCGATCTGGCTTCGTCCCGCGTTCTCGACACAAACAAACAGCACGGTACCCCCATCCAACTTCGAACCTCTCGAAGAACCTGTAAACAAGTCCTGCAATTAAGCCTCCAGCCAGTGGTCCTATCCAGTAGACGTAGAGATTAGTCAAGTAGCCTGAAGCTAGAGCGGGACCTAGACTTCGAGCGGGATTGAGCGAAGCGTTGGTCAGCGGACCCAATCCGAGAATGATAAAGAAGAGAGTCGTCCCGATGAGAGCTGCTTCTCCAGGCTTCTTGTGGACTCGTAATGAAGCTAGGAATCCTGACATTGCCAGCACGAAGGTCCCTGCAGTTTCAAGCACCGTCCCAAAAAGAGGGTTCACGCCACTAGCCAGTTTCGTGGTGCCGAGGTCTGCGGGGGACCCGAATTGGCTAAAGATCAGTTTCACCGTAAACGCCGCCAGCAGTCCGCCTAGAACTTGGAACGAAATGTACAGGACAAACATGTCCAAGGTCGTTTTTCCAGCGATTGTGTGGGCGAGTGTTATTGCTGGGTTGATGTGGGCTCCGGAAATTCTGCCGAGTAGTAGGATGACAAGTGCAACCGTGGCTCCGAATGCGAATGCGACGATGATTAGGGCCTCGAGAGTTGTGATGCCTTGAGCTAGAGACACGGCTGCGACAGTCCCTGGTCCGATAAGCACGAGAAGGTAGGTGCCAAGAAGCTCTGACAGACAGCGTGCCCTCCGGCTCGAGTGGGGATGTGATGACAACACTAGGATTTTGCGGCTTTCGCGTCGCGTCTAAACCCTTGTTCGGAATCGTAAGATAGATGAACCCACAAGTAGACGCGGGGGCTCGTGCGGCCGTAGTCTAGCCTGGTCTAGGACATAGCCGGGGAGGCGTCCAGTGGGCTTCCAACCCAACGACCCGGGAGACCGTCGAAAGATGGTCCGGGAATTCAAATCCCGGCGGCCGCACCACCACATTCACTGATCCGGGGCGATTCCAGTTTTGGTGGTTTGTGACGCGTCGTCTACGTTCCACGACATTTGGCACGGTCCGACTTCAAACATAGACTCTCCCAATTCGCTCCATGTCCACACTTCTTTAATTCGGCTCTAACCTATTGGCCGCGAGGTCGCCGATTGGAGCCGCAGGACGCCGATCAGTTGAAGGAAGCTGACAGTGTCATCTTGGAGACTCTCAAGGATCTTTCCGCAATCCTTGGTGTCACCCGAGAACCTCCGCGGGGCATCGTTTGGACTGTGATTATGGGAAACGCTCTCGATTGGCCCGCCTTCACGATTCACGGAGAATTAGCGCTATGGCCGCAATTAAGGGGAAAACTCTCCTCCGCTGAGTGGCGGACTCTTCTCGCTTCATCTCTAGTCTTTGAAACAAGATTCCGCGGGAGGGAACGCCTTCTGAGGGCCTACTACGTATCCTCATTCCTAATTTCAATCCTCATCACAATAGTCTCTTTCATTCTCATTCTCCGTTACGTTCCGCCGCCGCCAGCTGTCCCAGGCAACACTGGTATAGGCAGAGGTTTAGCTGGGCTAACGATCCTATTCTTTTTTGCAGTCTTCTTTCTACTGATGGCCATACCAGCACCGTATTTCAGACGGCTAAGACTCAAAGCTGATCGAATAGCATTCGAGCAGTTTGGAACCCAACAAGACCTACTCACTGTTCTCAAGAATATCCAGAGGATGTCGATCCCTCCCTTAGGGAGAATTAGTAAGTTGACAACAATGGAACCGACCATTTCAAGGCGAATACTAAACATTACCAAGATGGAACAGATAGTTAACCGGGTCTTCAGTAAGTCAAACTGAGGGACTCTTTGGTTCGGCGGTAATCCTAAGGATAGGCAGGCTCAAATCAGGTAGCCATTCCTATTGGACGATATGGGAATTGCCACAATTCTCCTCCTCTCTCTAACGCTCGCTTCATCTACAGTCTCGTCCGTTCAGCTAGTCTCTTATTCGTGCGATCTGACTTGGCTATCACAGGTCCCGAACGCTTCACTAGAGGCCTCATTCGCATTCTCCGGCGACGGAGCCCACATGGCCATCGGAGAGCTCGAGCAGGGTTCTCTGCTATTCGGACCCTCATACCCAAACGGGACAAACAATCTGATCTACATCACCCCGCAGCCCGTACCGCAGATACTCTTCGCGCCCATCAGCCCCGCACCCTTCGGCCCTTGGAGGATATGGATGTCCGCAACTGGATACGTAATCGCCGCCCCAATGAAAGAAGGTGGCGTTCAACTTTTCAGTCCAGTCACTCAGCAGTTTGAGTTTGAGTGGAAATTTCCCGGAACTCAGGAGTACAACACCCTCGGAGTCTCGGGGGACGGAAGATTTGTGCCCACACTAGTCAGAAACGGTACCGTGAACACTCTCTATCTTCTCAGTGCAGCATATGGCAACATAACCTGGTCGTACCGCTTCGCACCCTATGCAGGAAATATCACAAGCATTCAGCCTGTCGCCGTATCGCACGATGGCGCTAGGATTGGCGCTCTTGTAGGGAGGAGCGTCTTCGTTTTCTCAGCGAGGAGTAATCAGACATTATGGAGCAAGGTACTGGACAATCCACAATACTTGTTTATGAACCAGGGCGGTAATTATGTAGCGATAATCGGGAACTCGGACATTACCGTCTATTCCGCTACGACCGGAGCGATCGAAAGAACATTCACACTGGATCGAACTTGGGGAGGTTTCGCTCTTCCCGACCAATCCTTCTCATTCTCGAATGACGGCTCAACAATAGGGATAATCGACGGCGGGACACTCAAAGTGTGGGACCGCGCGAGCGGGGCAGAACTCTTCACGAAATCTGGCATAGATCAGATTCAGGTCGGCAGTTCGACTGTCTCAGAAACGCCGGACAGCGTTAGCATGTCGCAGAATGGAACAATAATCGCGGTTGGCTCCGAGCAAAGAGCCGTATTCGTATTTGACAGGTCCGGAAACCAGCTGTGCAAGTCTTACGACGGGCCGAGCAACTATGGGGTCTTGGTCACCGCGGCTAAGGTCTCCGACGACGGCATACACGTTGCAGCGTTCGCACAAGATACCGCGGCTCTATTTACGATCACACCGCAGTACATCTTTCTCATCCTAGCCGGTTCCGCCGTCGCGGCAGCGACCATCATTCTCGGATATCGTGGCAGGAAACGCCTAGGCAAGATCAGGAATCGTCTAGGTAGGCTCACGGGACGACTAGACAAACGCAGGGATCGAAGAGAGAACGGAGGCCGGGGCGAGAACCCGACAGGCCCGTTCGGCCCTCCACATACAACAGATCGCTACTAGCCGAAGACGAGGAATTTGCGGTCAAATAGCGCATCGCTCAGGCTGCTATGGCGAATGGCGAGCACTATTTTCCTTGCAGTGCTGCATCCATTTCGTCTGAAACTTCGAGATCCCTTCCCATGGCGCGGCGTCTCAGCCCTTCCATTGCTCCCTTCCGGTCGGCCTCCGAGCGGTTCTGGCCTAACTTCCATTTCCCCTCAAGAGACTCTATCGGCATCTCGAAACCTATGATTGCCTTCAGCTCAGAGGCGATGTAATCCTTAGGCGAATCTGCAACCCTCCATCCGGTCGAAGACGCGTCTTCAAAATGGACTGTCAGCTTCGTAACGAATCTCAACAATCGATCGACGTCGTCGAAGAATACTGGGCGTCCGCTCGCGTGGACCGAGATATAGTTCCAAGTGGGAACGACCTTACCGTCATCTCGGTGGGCTTGGTACCATGAAGGCGAGATGTACGCATTCGGCCCCAGAAACATAGCTAGGGCTTGGCTTCCGGGATTTGTGTCTCTCCACTGGTTGTTCCCGCGAGCTATGTGGCCTTGAACCGTCCCGAACTTTCCCTTGGATCTATCTACCATCATAGGGATGTGGCTCGCGAGCAAGCCTGTCTTACCCGAGGTCACGAACGTGCCGAAGCCGATTGTCTCTATGGCCCGCTGAAGAACCTCAACCCTCTCCTCCTTGAACCATCGCGGATTATACATCTACGAAGCGACGGTCACCGCTCCATCTGCTCGGTGATAAACTGAACGCACCCGCTCCCCTCCCGAGCCTCTTAGTCGGAGCCACAACGTTCGAAGAAGGCTACGCTGTAGCAGTTCTCGGATTGAGAAGATCGTCCAGCGATGGCTGTGAGTCAGAGAACAATATATAGCTACTATGGTTGTAGCAGCATCTGACGTTTATGGAGGTGAGTGATTGGAATGAAAATATCTCAACGCGACATTAGCTTAGTGCTCCTCATGGGAGCTGTATTCTTTCTCTCCACTGCTGAAGCGGCTACCTCCTATCCTATGGCCGTAGCGGGCTGCGGCATCCAACTCACAGTCTCTCCAACCAGCACGAGTGTTGCGAGAGGGGCGACTGTAGCGTTCAATATATCGATCAAGAGCTCCTGCGGCACAGACCACATTGCTTGGGGACCAGCTGTCACATCGCCCACGCCCACCGTAAAGTGTGACAAGAAGGGAGTCTGCACGACGGATGGACCTGTGCTTCAACAGAGCACCTATCACGTGATCGGATCAGGCGGAGGCTCCTTCACAGCTACTGCAACAAACGCCACACTGTTGACGACATGGACAATTACGGTCACCGCGAGTGACGTGACACACTGCTGCGCGAGCCGCTCGGAGAATGTTCTCCTGACCACCGACGATTTCCTAGTCGCGGCAAGCCCCACAAGCGTAACCGTCCCAGCTGGCCAGACCGCCCAGTCCACGATCACGGTGAGTAGTGTGAACGGTTTCACCGGAACAATATACTACACAACTAACACTCCCTCCGCCACTACGACAGGCATATCTTGTAACCTGCAACCAGACCCCGTTACGCTGACCGCGACCGTCACCTCAATCTCCTCTACCCTATCCTGCAGCGGGACTCCAGGCTCCTACACAGTTGTCACGGACGCTAGCCCTTACAGCGGATTGCCTGTACGGTCTGCGAGCGTGTCGATAACGATAACATAAGCCTAAGACCCGCGATTCCAGCATGCTCCTCCTCCTTTTTCTATTTCTCAACCTAGCGAAGCTCATGAAGATCAGTCAGAATACAATATTGGCGCTCGCAAAGTGCCAAAGACATCATGGTTTGAAAAAACTGTTAGTCGATTCTTCTCTCCCCTTGGCACGAAGTTACGCACAGTTTCTAATGGTCCGAGCCACATTGCTCCCGGAAAGCCTACGCCGTAGCAAACAGAGTAGCCAAATCCTGCTAATCGAGAAAGCGGTGCCAAGAGTGCTACTTGCTTGGGAACAGGAATTTCGAGAGCCGTTTGAGCCCACTGAGTTCTAGTTTCCGCCGTGTCCTCTCCATTACGACCGAGTATTCGATCCGTCGGACTAAAAGGCCTGTCTGGGTCTCGTGGTACGATTCCCATCTCGGCTCCCACCCCGCACTTCTCATCTCCGATACATTATCCTCTAGCAGGGCTTTCTTTCTGAACCTGATGACCTTAGTCTCCTTCCCCTTCTCATTCACTTTGTCGAGTCGCTTCTTGATCTCTCCTCCAAACCAGCCCCCAAGCAAAACGCCACCGATCGAGCCGCTCACCGGCCACGGAAGAAGCTCTAGGAACCCGGCCAAAAGGAAGAGAGAGCCACCAACCAGACCGATGATCATCACTGACCGAGACAAAGCCGGGACTGGTCCTCCGTGGAGCCGCTAGGGATAAAAAATGCGACTCCTATTCGAGTAATCTCTAGCGTTCCTCAACGCCCTTCGGTAACATTCGACAATGCTCCCCATCTAGGGAAGGCTGGGAGAGGGACGAGCCGGTACATCTGATTGACCATTCAACTTCTTCAATCCTGCATTGTCCTTGTGAGTATTGATTACCACAACCGCGAAAACAATCATGGAAAGAGCGACAAGAGTTCGAAGGGTCAGAGGCTCTCCTCCCAAGAAATAGCCGATAAGGACCGCTACGACTGGGTTCACATACGCGTAGGTCGTTGCCTTCGCAGTTGTGGTTTTTGTCAGCAACCAAACGTATGATGAAAATGCAATCAGGCTTCCAAAAATAATGAGGTACAGCAGTGAGACTAGAGATAGGGTCGATACGTTACCCAGGCTGAAACTCGTCCATTCTTGAGACCCAATTGATGCGATGAGTAGAAGCGCTCCACCGGCCAGCATCTCCATTCCGCTACCCAGAAGCGGCTCCTTCGGCAAGGAGGCCTTGCGAGAATAGACGGAACCGAGAGCCCAAGAGAATGCCCCGATCACGAGGATCCCAGCCCAGAAAATGTTGACACCACCGCTACTCAGAAGATTACCCGGCCCCACGAGCACTGCGACTCCGCTGAAGCCAAGCAGAATGCCGAGAACGGTCCGTGTAGCAGGAACCACTCGCTCTTTCTGGGCTAGTTCAATCAGCGCGATCCAGAGTGGAACGGTCGTAATTATGACGGCTGTGAGACCCGAGGTGACTACCTGTTCAGCGTTAACAACCGCCCCGTGGTTTACGAGAAAAAACAACCCCCCCGCGATTGTCGCAGCCTTCCAGTTTGCACGTGATGGACGGGAAGCACCCCTGAGACGGGTCCAACTGTATAGCGCTCCTCCCGCACCGAGGAACCGGGTCGCAGCCATTAGAAATGGTGGCAAGGTCTGGATTGCAAATCGAATCGCAAGATAGGTGGAGCCCCAGATCGCATAGATGGAGATGAACGCTAGGACGATTCGCCATCTCAGCGTTAACAGAACCATGTGGGCCCGGCTCCCGCGCGCCTCCACGGAAGAGCCCGGAGATATCTACATGCCCTTCGATGAATCTTAGATTTGTCGGGTTCGGATCCCCAAACCTTTAGAATCGTCGCTGTCTAACGCGATACCTTCATGTCGATATTCTTGTCACCGCTTGGCCAGATAGTCTTCTATGTTGCTAACTACTTCCTATTCTTTGCAGCAGGAGCTCTCGGTTCGGTTCGTCGTGGAAAAACATCCTTGAAAACTGAGCCCAGTAAGGCTCAGAGGCTCTCTTCGCGCATCAACGGCTTGCTACTGATCCTGGGCCCTCTGATTGCTGCTTCGTTTGGTTACGCTGGAATTGGGCTTCTTCCTGACTGGGCCTATTATCTGGGACTGTTATTCTCAATCCTCAGTACTCTTATCTGGTTCTGGGGCCAGCAGACTCTAGGACGGTATTACTCGCATGAGGCAGTGATCTACCAGGGCCATCAACTGGTGGAACAGGGCCCATACAAATTCGTGCGGCACCCCATCTACACCGGTGGGCTTCTGCTGTTTGCTGGGATGGGGCTGATGGCTCAGTCATGGGTCGCCGTTGTCCTAATCTTTGTCACGACTGTCATAGTCCTTAGATACCGGATAGCGGTTGAGGAGAAAATTCTCATCGCAGAGTTCGGCGAACAATACATATCGTACTCTAAAAGAGTCAAGCGGTTCATTCCCTTCATCTTCTAGATATCAGCGAGGGAAGAACTCGTCAAAGAGTTCGAGACTTTCCTCGCGGAAGCAGACAAAACTCCGCGACGAGATCGAGAAAGACACAATCGAAAACGGGATCAGCCGAAGAAGAGATAATCGCATTACGATCCGAAAATAGCCAGGAGAGCTGCTCGTAGCATACTTTTGATCTATTACGCGTTTATATTACGTCAGACTTGTTTGTTCTCTGCTATGAAGTTCGACAGCTTCACTGTTGCATTATTGCTTCTGCGCTCGGACGCTCCGAAGATTAGTGAGGAGGACGAGAATAGACTGCAAGATGCTCACATGGGCTACTTAGCCAAGCTTCACGAGGATGGACATCTACTGGCTGCTGGCCCAATCCTTGGTTCCGCTGACAGGGGACTGCGCGGGCTCAGCATTTTCAGAGGCTCGCCGGAGGAGGTCAAGATGCTTGCCGACCAGGACCCTGGAGTCCGTGAGGGAAGATACATGCACGAGTTCTTTCCCTGGATTGTCCCGGGAGGGGCAGTGACCTTTTCACGCACTCGGTTCCCCCGCTCGATGAGCGAGGTTCAGTAGCTAATCGTCAGCCGGCTCGTAGATTCTCTGACTATCGTAGCAATGAGTAGGCTTGCCATCCCGGGGTGGGTCTTGTGTCGATAGTCGCAAACTTGCTCGTCGAGGCTGCTCTTAGGGTCTCTCGATAATGGTCGGATCTTCAAACATTGTCGTGTAGACAAGTCTGTGAAGCCAGTGCGGCCCTCGTTCTTCGTTGGGCGCAAAACGGCCCCGGGGCGCGTAGCCCGATCTTGCTCCTGTATTTACTAGGCTGATCGCTTCGATATCTTCAGCGTCGACTTGCTGGTTCAGCCATGTCTTGTTTCTATCCTTGAATTTCGCATCGTCCAGTCCATACTGGTACCAGTGGAACTGTGTCTTGCCCGGCTTTCCGGGTACTGGCATGTACTGGTTGACTGATAGGCCCCAGGGATAGAAGTTGAGGGTGAGGTTTGGATAGATGAACCACCAGAGAGCGAACACACGCTTCTCTGGATGTTCGGGGTCTCGGAAGCGGGCTGCTACTTGTTCCGGCTTGAATCCGTACTCTGGTTTTCGAGAATAGGCCCATTGGAGAGCACTGAACCTGTAGAGCTCTGTTCGATAGCTGTTGAGGTCGATAGCAACAGCCAGTCTCCCAGGTCCCTTGTGTACGAACCGTATGTGATAATTGTCCATGTAGTTCCACGCGTGCTGCTTCCAGTTGCCATCAACTTCCCGAATCTCCTCCGGGACAGTATGGTACCTTAACTTCGCCAGATCTATTCCCGGAATCGATTTCTGAACGTTGTCCACAAATTCGCGGAACGGACCCATTGGGTCTCCCAGGCAGACAAAGTTGAACGGTCCCCAATTCTCAACCTTGAGCTTCCTTAGACTGTCACATTCTCGAGGGAAGTCCTTCAGGTTCTCAAAGCCCTTGTGCGACACGAATTTTCCGTCGTTGTCAAACCGGCGCCCATGTTGTGGGCAGACTATCGAATCTCCAATGCTCGACGTCTCTACGAGAGGATGCCAAGCGTGAGTGCAGACGTTCGGAAAACAGTTCAGCTCTCCCGACGAGTTTCGTTGTAAGAAGAGAGGTTTTCCTAACAAGGAGAAAGGAGTGCGCGAACCTGGTTTGCTGAGCGGGTCGGGCGTTGCTCCCCCATGGTTGCTAGCACTACGGGGCGGAACAATTGTCCAGCTTCTGCTGAAAACTCTGTCGAGTTCCAGTTCCTGAAACTCAGGGTCGACAAAAGCCGAGGCATTCAACGACTCAGCCTTTCCAATGTCGGGGTCGACGAAGAATTCTTTCGCCCGGAGATCCGTCAAGGTTCTCGTACCTAGCTCTTACGTAATATCAAGCCAAGGATGGGAGGCCAGTAACGGTTCGGGACCTGTCATTTATCCGAACCGAGCGGGACTATTGTCGAAACAAAAGCAGACCCAGATGATTATGGTCTTCTGATGTTTGTAACTCGAAGCTTGAACTGCAGAGTCTTACCGGCCATAGGATGATTCCCGCTCCTCCCGTACGCCTTCTCAGGTGGAATAACGACCTCCTTCTCCTCGTTCACCTTCATACCCATCAACGCCTCGTCAAAACCCTGAATCACTTTACCAGTTCCGAGAACCACCATCAACGGGTGGTAGTCCCGAGCCGCATTGTAGAGTCCTGCGCTCTTGGCTTCTTTTTCCATTGAAGTGTCGAAGACCTTTCCGCCGGGGAATTTTCCGATGTAGTGGACTGAGACGGTGTCCCCTTTCTGCGCTTTGAGTTCCAGGCTCATGATTCGTCGCTAAGGCAGGTCTCGTTTTGGGTCTAAATAGGTAACGGTGGAAGAGTTCGATAGAACGCGAAGCCGCATTTCATTCCGTATTTCATTTAGGGTCTACCTGAGAATCTTGATCCTCCGGTTACAGGGGTAGCCCAATAAAATTGGTAGTCTTCCAACGTAATCATTCGATGGTTAGGTCGAAAGTCCACTCATCGGCTTAGCCATAACCCCCTACCTCGGGCGGGCAGAAGGGTTCCTCTGTCACCCATCGAGTCACTCCTCACTTCAAGTAGCGAGGGGTCAAACGCAATTGCCTTTTCAGGTTCTGAGGCATAAATTACCTGGTGGTGGTTCTTCAACAGTGTCTCAACAAAATCTGTGCGCGTTGATTTTTCTATCTCACTGAGATCATGTCTGCACATTAGCGAGAGATCAAGGTTCTTGAAGTTGTCATGAAGTAATTGTTCGTAGAGCAATTCTAGCTTCATGCCTTTAGCGGACTTCTCGATTGGCACAAAATTGCGATAGAAGCGGTATGGAGGTCTCATTCCGGTGGTAGAATCTCGGATCACCTTCGTGAGATTATCGTGCGGGTTGCCTTCACTGACGTCAGAGCGCTTGATCGTGTGTACACGTAGAAGGTTTTTTTGCCTGAAAGATTCTACATCTATCCCACTTTTAGATAATCTTCGCTCGATTCTTGCTGGATCCTCGAACGTGAGATAGACACACGACTCTCCCCTTTCGAGTCCCTTCGATATGTAGTAAGACGTTACCAACTCCGCATATTTCTTGTCGTCACAGAGAAGCACCGAATGACTCTTTGGTGGTAGCTCGTCAAGGAACTTTATTGGTCGATAATCCTCTTTTTCAGAGGACCTTGATTCCTTGTAATCCAAGTATTTCATGCCAATTTCGTGCACAAATCTGCTGATTCGTCTGTGGTCTTGCAGAAAATCCAAGCCTTTTACAGTAATTGAAATTGGCTCTCGAACAATCAGTCCCTTCGCTGCCATTTCTCCGAGATAACGTGAAAACTTGTCGTAGGCAAGATTACAACGTTGCTGAACTCGCGTAGGCTTTACTTCACCACCATTCTTCAATTCTTGTTCTATCCCCTTGAGAATATCGTTGTAAATTTCCATTCTAGTGCGCTTTGGTTTTGGTGGCTGGGCTGAGTTGCTCATGGCTATGGGTCTGCCTTTTTGGCGATCGACGGCTTCTTCACTTTAAGCAAACGCTCCCCAAGGGGCGTAACGGGTTTTAACGTAAAAAGGACAATTCCTCGTGATGAGGACATTGAGACCAGGGAGTCCGTCCTCGTTTTACGGTGGTCTCGATCTGGTGCTCTATATGGGACTTCCACTCTTGCGGTCCACCATTAGAGTAATACTCGAAGTGAAACTTTGCCAAGAATCTCTTGTTTTCAGTCTCGCCCGATCGATTGGTGAAGCTTGTAAGAGTGCAGAATAGGGATGATGAAGTCTGGGGCAGCTAGGAAGACCGAGACAGTCTCCTATAGGATACGGTCTGACCTCAAGTTGGCCCTTGAGGAGGAATCTAGAAGGCTGGGCATCAACCCTAACTCCTTGGTTTCGCAGATACTTACCCGTCACATCGATTGGGGGCGCTTTACGGGCCGACTCAATTTTATCCCAGTCAGCAAGGCCTTTCTCAGGCTCATATTTGACTCCCTCTCAAGAGAAGAGATAGAGAAAACCGCGAGATCGCTAGGCGAAACCGCGGCCCATGAAGAAATCCTGTTCCTATTTACGCGCATAAGCCCAGCAACGGTTCTTCAGTTCCTAAAACTCTGGGCGAGTCATTTTGACGCTTCGGATTATCAGTACGACGGCGGTAAGCATGTTTACACGGTTAAGCATGATGTCAATCTCAACTATTCGTACTTCACTAAAGAGTACTTGTCTTCACTCCTGCGAAGCTCGATCGGGACGAATGTCATTTTTGAGGCTATGACTCCAAATTCGGTCACCTTCGCTTTCGCGGACTCACAGAGCGATTGGAGCAATGGAGGTGGCAAGCGACTAAACGACGCGTCAACCAAGAGATCCAGCGAGACATTCCCAACGATTGGCGCCCCTCAGCCCAGATAACTTGGACCCCACCGGCATGCCAGGGTCTCAGGTACGGATAGTAGGGAGAATCTGGCTTTGTCTCTGATTGAAGGTCGGACTTTAGCTCGGCTTGACGGTATCAGTGTCCATTGTAACCGCCGCAACACATGCTAGGGCTCTGCCGTCCAACGTTGCGCCTGTTGTGATTGTAATTGATGCGTATGCCATTATTGTTCCTTTAAAGACGCTACTTGTTTCGAGAGTTGCAGAGCTACCAACCGCCCAGAAGATATTCTGTGACTGCGCACCGTTGGCCAGTACAATATTCGAACCAGATGATGTGGGCAGCGTCGAGGCTATCTGGAAGATGAAGACAGCATTGGCGTCGCCCTGTGCATCTAGAGTCAAGGTTCCCGTGATTGCAAGCGAGGATGTGGACTTGTAGAGTCCGGGTGCAAGTGTTAGTCCGCCTAGATCCCCTGATACGGCAATGGGGCAGAGTGTTAGTCCTTGAGCGTTATTGTAGGCGGTTGTCAAGTCGCCTTGAGCCGTTGCTGCAGTTGCGTCGCCTGCGTGGATCGTCCCGCTCACTGTTCCTGGCCCGAATCCAGTTACGGCGGTTCCTGGGCTAACCCCAAGGTTTCCGGTTACATTCGTCTTTCCGGTGTTGGTGACTCCGGAGCCTGCTAGGACCTCGAAATTGGCTGCTGTTCCTAGGGAAATTGCGGTCTGAGTGCAGGATGATGTTGAGGTTGCTGTCGTTAAGCTCCAAACGAAATTGGTCTGCAGTGCGTTGCCTGAGAGGTCCTTGACTCCAGTTGTAATTTTTGCAGTATAGGTGGTGTTGGCCGCGAGGCTGGTTGATGGTTTGAAGATTGCTGTAGTGCCGGCGTAGGTTACTGTTCCTGTGATGGAGGTAGCTCCTTGAGTCATGGTGAACGTTGAGGTCGTGATCGTTGAGGGGTCCATGGCCTTGCTGAAGGTTGCAGAAATGCTGTTGTCGAGTGCCACGGCGAGAACAGGGCTTGTACCAGTCACGGTAGGCGGGATCGTATCTGCTAGTTCACCTGTTGTGAAGCTCCAGACAAAGTTGACAGCTAGCGGGTGCCCTGCGGAGTCCTTGGCTCCGGTCGTAATGGTGGCAGTATAGGCGGTGTTTGTCGCGAGATTCGCCGAGGGAATGAATATTGCGGTAACGCCTGTGTAGCTTACGGTTCCTGTATCAGAAGTTGTCCCGTGTTTCAGGGTAAAAGTTGTCTTGGTGATCGTCGTGGGTCCATAGCAGTACTGAAGGTAACTAGGATCTTGGTGTTGATGGGGCTGTTGGTGGCGGAGTAGACGGGGGCTGTGCTGGTAACAACGGGAGCTGTTGATGTCGACTGGGGCTGATATAGATAGTATGCCAATCCTGCTGCGATAACCGCTATCGCGATGAGAACGATAGCGAGGAGTCCTTTTCTCATCATCATCGGCTTTGGCGTTTTGAGTTGTTGCCATCTTTTCTCTGACTTTTTTTGGCTCTGTTTCCGGTTCGTCTCTTAAACAATAGGGGGGATTCAAAAAAGTTGGGGGTTTTTAGGAATCGTATCGTTCTTGGTTGTCCTAGAGAGGTTTTGTGATGATGTTGCTGTCGAGTGTGACCGCACCGGTCCGTGCTAGTGCTCTACCGTCGAGGGTTGCGCCGGTCGTGATGGTGATTGATGCGTACGCCATTATTGTTCCTTTGAAGACGCTAGTTGTGCCGAGAGTTGCTGAGCTACCGACGACCCAGAACACGTTCGCCGCCTGGGCTCCGCCTGTCAGTATTATCTGGCTGCCGGTTAGGGTGGTGAGTGTTGAGGCTATCTGGAAGACCCAGACAGCGTTAGGATCTCCTTGTGCGTCCAGAGTCAAAGCTCCTGTTACAGCAAGCGATGAGGTTGATTTGTAGAGTCCCGGGACAAGCGTTCGTCCACCTAGATCTCCAGCGAGAAGAATCGGTAGTGTTAGTGCATTAGCAACGTTTACTGCGTTTGTAAGGTCAGCTTCTGCAACAGCTGCTGTAGGGTCGCCCGTGTGTAGCGCGCCGTTCACTATTCCTGGCGGAAATCCGGTTACCGCAGTACCCGGGCTTAGTCCTAAGTCACCGGAAATTACTGTAAGACCGGTGCTGGTGACTGTTGAACCTGCTAGGACTGCGAAATTGGCTGCTGATCCGAGAGGTATTGTTGTCTGAGGTATTGAGACGGGTGTTATTGCCCATATTACCTGTAGGTTGACTCCAGTTGGGATGACAAGAGCTGTCGTGTAGGTTACAACGTAGTCATAGGATGTGGATGATGTGGGAATGAA